>Ga0209253_10006100_pt1 | contig 10440 bp, 9 predicted proteins | sample FrelakmetBRP12BR_FD_187145 | JGI IMG/M metagenome (GOLD analysis project Ga0209253, IMG submission 187145) | Freshwater lake sediment microbial communities from the University of Notre Dame, USA, for methane emissions studies - BRP12 BR (SPAdes)... | ecosystem: Environmental > Aquatic >... | reverse complement strand
CGAAGCTTTCCGCGATCAGCGGGATGCGGTTATAGCCCTGCGCGGCCAGGGCCTTGTATTCGAGTTCGGTCATGCGTCACCTGATGGAGCGTTCGCGGCCGTCGGCCACGAACTTCAACTGCGGGAGTCAACGATCGATGCTGCCAGCGGCAGCAACACGGCGATTGCTAGCGTCGCCAGCACCAGGCCCCCCGGGCCTGCCAGCCATGCGGCTTGCAGCTCACCGAGTTGGGCATCGATACGTTGCGGTGACTCATTGCGTCGTGGCGTCTTGTGCTCGCGCCGGGTGCCGTTGCAGGACCCACTGCACCGCCTCGGCGAGCGTGGGAAATATAGCATCGAGCCCCGGCGCACCCGCGAGACTGGCCACGCCCTCGCCCTCGTTGTAGCCGGTCTCCACCAGCACGCAACTGCAGCCTGCGGCGCGCGCCGCCTGTGCGTCGTTGACCGAGTCGCCGATCAGCAGCACCTCGGTGGCGCGCAGCTGCAGGCGGCGGCAGGCCTCGAGCAGCAGCGCCGGATGCGGCTTCTTCTCCGCCACCTCGTCGCCGGCCACCGTCGCATCGAAGTACGGTGCCAGCTCCATCTTCTCGAGCAGCGGCACAGTGAACTCGCGCGGCTTATTGGTCACGCAGGCGATCTTCAGGCCCCGCTCGCGCATCTGCGCAAGCGCCTGCGGCACACGCTCGAAGACGATCGCCTGCAGGCCGTTTTCGGCCGCGTAGTGCGCATAGAACGACGTGCGGCCACGCGCGAAAGCGTCCGGCTCGGCGCGGCCGTTCAGGTCGTCGGTCAGCGCGCGGTGCACCAGCACCTCCGCGCCCTTGCCGACGAAGGCGGCGATGCGTTCGAGCGGCAGCGGCGGCAGGCCGAAGTCGGCACGCATCCGGTTGGCAGCAGCGGCCAGATCGGGCGCGGTGTCCATCAGCGTGCCGTCCAGATCGATCAGCACGCCGCGCAGTTCGGTAGTCCTCATGCGCCCGTGTACAGCTTGTGCTGCTCCTTTGCCTGCAGTCGCGAGCGTTCGGCCTGCGCGGCGGCGACAGCCTTCTTCATGGCCTCGATCGTCGCCTTGTAGTCCTTCGAGCCGAAGACCGCGCTGCCGGCGACGAAGGTGTCCGCCCCGGCAGCGGCGATCGCGCCGATGTTGTCGACCTTCACGCCGCCGTCGATTTCCAGGAGGATGCGACGGCCGCTCGCCTGCTGGTAGGCGTCGAGGCGCGCGCGCGCCGCAGCCAGCTTGGCGAGCGCTTCGGCGATGAACGACTGGCCGCCGAAACCCGGGTTGACGCTCATCAGCAGCACGATGTCGAGCTTGTCGAGCACGTGGTCCATCCATTCCAGCGGCGTGGCCGGGTTGAACACCAGCCCCGCCTTGCAACCGGAATCGCGGATCAGGCCGAGCGTGCGGTCGACGTGGCGCGACGCTTCCGGATGGAAGGTGATCACGTTGGCGCCGGCCTTGGCGAACATCGGCACCAGCGAATCGACCGGCTCAACCATCAGGTGCACGTCGATCGGCACCCCGACGTGCGGCCGGATCGCCTCGCACACCAACGGACCGATCGTCAGGTTCGGCACGTAGTGGTTATCCATCACGTCGAAGTGGATCCAGTCGGCGCCGGCGGCAACGACATTGCGTACCTCCTCGCCCAAACGCGCGAAGTCGGCGGACAGGATGCTGGGGGCGATGCGACAATCCACGGCGATCTCCACGAGTGACCTGCCGATTGTACGGAGGCTCCACCCCCAGATGACCCGCTACGAGTTCACCGTGCAAGTGCAGCCGCGCTACCTTGCGGAGCAGTCCGAGCCCGAGGAAGGCCGCTATCTCTTTGCCTACACGGTGACGATCCGCAACACGGGCGAGGTGGCAGCGCAGCTCGTGTCGAGGCACTGGATCATCACCGATGCCGACGGCCAGATCGAGGAGGTGCGCGGGCCCGGCGTGGTCGGCGAGCAGCCTGTGTTGCAGCCCGGCCAGGTCTTCCAGTACACCAGCGGCTGCCCGCTGCCGACCGCGGTCGGCTCGATGCACGGCAGCTACCAGTGCATCGCCGAGGATGGCACTGCCTTCGAGGCGCCTATCCAGGAATTCGTCCTGTCGGCGCCGCGCGCACTGCATTGAGCGCTACTTCCGAGGCGGTTTGCCCCGGCCGTGAAACATCGTCCACCAGACGATGAACACCAGCAGACCCAGCGCCAGAGCTGCCTCCAGGATGATCAGCCACACGGCCGGCCTCCGTCTGTTGCAAGCGCTGCATTGTAGAAAGGCGCTTCTCGGACGACCGCTTGCGCTTGCTGCGGCGACACTGCTCGTCGCGGCCTGCCAGACCCCGTCACCACCGGCCCCAGCGCCGGCAGCACCGCCCACGGTCAAGACACTGACCCAGGCGCGCTACGAAAAGGTGGCCGCCGATGCGCTGCCCCAGATCGCCGACGCTGACCTGGGCGGCGCCTGGCCGGCACTGCTCGCCTCGTGTCGCAGCTTCGAGCGCAGCAACGTGCGCCGCGAGGTCTGGGCCGAGCCCTGCCGCCACGCCGCTGCCGTTGCGGCAAAGGACATCGCCGCGCAGCGCGCGTTCCTTTCGCAGCGGCTCGATGCCTATCGGGTGCTCAGCGTCACGCTCGAAGACGGCAGCGCCGAGCCGCGCCTGCTCGCCACCGAAACGCGCGGACGCATCACCGGCTACTACGAGCCGCTGTTAAGCGGCAGCCGGACCCGCGCCGCGCCGTTCACGGTGCCGTTGCACCGGCCACCGGCCGACCTGCTGACGATCGACCTGTCGCCGGTCCACCCGGAACTGGCGAACCTGCGACTGCGCGGCAGGCTGCAGCCGTCGGACAAGGGCAACCGCGTCGTACCGTACTGGTCGCGGGCCGAACTGACGGACGACCGGCTGCGCGGCGCCGAACTGCTCTGGGTCGACGACGCGATCGAAGCGTTCTTCCTGCAGGTCCAGGGCTCGGGGCGCGTGCGCCTGCGCGACGGTTCGACGGTCCGCGTCGGCTACGCCGACACCAACGGGCATCCGTATCGATCGATCGGCCGCCTGCTGATCGAGCGCGGCGACCTGACGCTGGAGCAGGCCTCGATGCAGGGCATCACGGCGTGGGCGCGCGCCAATCCGCAGCGCGTCGCCGAGTTGCTGAACCAGAACCCGAGTTATGTGTTCTTCCGTGAACTGCCGCTGGGCGATCCGAATGCCGGTCCGGTCGGCGCCCTCGCCGTGCCGCTGACGCCGGGCTATTCGGTCGCCGTCGATCCGCGCTTCATCGCACTGGGCGCGCCGGTGGTGATCAGCACGGAGCATCCGGTCACCGGTGCACCACTGCGGCGGCTGGTGCTGGCGCAGGACACCGGTGGTGCGATCCGCGGCCCGCTGCGCTTCGATCTGTTCTGGGGCTTTGGCGCCGAAGCGGCCGGCCCGGCCGGCCGGCAGCGGCACGACGCGCAGGCCTGGCTGCTCGTGCCGCGCGGCGTCAAGCCGGAGACGCTGCTCGGCAGGTAGCCGCCGGCAGCGCGGCTACTTGGCGGCGATTTCCTTGAATGCCGCCTCGATGCGGTCGAGAGGCATTGCGCCGGGCATCCGCCGGCCGTCGGTGAAGAACAAGGTCGGCGTGCCGGTGACCTCCAGCTTGCGTCCCAGTTCGAGCGTCTGCTGCAGCGGATGCTTGCAGTCGGCCGCGGCTGCCGGCGGCGCCTTGCCGTTGGCCATCAGGTCGTCCCAGGCCTTGGCACGGTCTTTCGCGCACCAAATGCCGCGCGACTTCTCGAAGGAATCCTGCGACAGGATCGGATAGAGGAACGTATAGATCGTCACGTTCTTCAGGCCGGCGATGTCGCGGTACAGCTTCTTGCAGTAGCCGCAGTTCGGATCCTCGAAGGTGACCAGCGTCCGCGAGCCGTTGCCGCGCACGATCTTGAGCGCCTGGTCCAGCGGCAGCGACTTGAAGTCGACGCGCATCAGCTCATCGCGCCGCTTGCCGGTCAGGTCTTCGCGCGTCTTGGCGTCGATCACGCGGCCGGCGAAGGCGTAGTTGACCTCCTGGTCGACATAGATGATCTCGGTCCCGATCACGATCTCCCACAGGCCGAACGGCGTACGCGTGACCGAATCGGGCTTGGCATTGAAGCGCTGCTCGACACGGGCGCGAATGCCCTCTTCGACCGATCCGCGGGTCGCCGGCGGCGTCTGTGCCACGGCCATCGTGCTCAGTGCCGCCAGCAAGGCAGCGAATATCCAGTTCTTGATCAAGGTCTTCCTTCCTTCGGCAAGCGCAGCCTCAGCCGCGGGGGGTCGGTGTCGCGGAACCCGCCTGCGGCCCGGCCGCGTGGCGGATCAGTGCATTCTTCAGCGGCGGCAGCGCATTGACCGCCGAAAGCCCCAGATTGCGGACTTCGCGGCTGAATGCGTCGTCGCGCGCAAACAGCCGCGCAAGAGCGTGCGTGGTCAAGCGCATCAGGCCCACCGGTTCGGCCCGCGACCGCTCGTAGCGGCGCAGCAGCACCGCAACGCCCGGATCGCGCCAGCTCTCGCGCCCGGCCAGCACGCGCAGCAACTCGGACACGTCGGCGAGCCCCAAGTTCAATCCCTGACCGGCGAGCGGGTGCACCACGTGCGCCGCATCGCCGACCAGCGCCAGCCGCGCGCCCACCAGGCGATCGACGATCACCCGCCGCAGCGGGAACGACTGCGCCGGTCCGACCGGCGTCAGCACCCCCAGAGGCGGCGCTGCGCGCGCGGCCAGGCGAACGGCCAGGCTCGCGCTGTCGGCCGCCAGCGCCTCGGCCAGCAGCCGCGGCGCCGACCAGACCAGCGACACGTGCTCGCCGGGCAGCGGCAGCAGTGCAATAACGCCCTCGGCCGGATCGAACCACTGCCAGGCCACGCCGTGATGCGGCCGCTCGCAGGCGAAATTGGCGACCACCGCGGTCTGCTCGTAGGGGATCTCCCGGGCGTTGATGCCGGCCGCCGCGCGCACCGCCGAGCGCGCGCCGTCGGCGGCCACCACCAGCCGCGCCTCGATTGCGCTGCCGTCGGCCAATTGCAGGCGCGCCACATCACCTTCCTGCTGCAGGGCGTCGAACGGAACCTCGATGCGCTCGAGCCCGGGGGCGAAACCCGCCGCCGCGCCGAGCGCGCGCAGCAGTTCGCTTTCCTCGACGATGCTGGCCAGGCGCGGCAGACATGCCTGGTAGGCGTCGAAGCTCAGTTCGCTGCCGGCATCGCCGAACACGCGCATCTTCGACACCGGCTGCACGCGCGCGGCATCGACCGCCGGCCAGATTTTCAGTTGCTCGAGCAGCGCCACGGAGGACAGCGCGACCGCGTAGATGCGCGCGTCAAACGGCGCGTCGGCGGCAGGACTGTGCACCGGTGCACGCGGCCCGATCAGTGCCGTGCGCAGGCCAAGCTGCGCGCCGCCCACGGCAACGGCAAGCCCGGCCACGCCGGCGCCGACGACGGCAATATCGAAAGTGGTGGATTGCTGCACGGGCGCGATTATCGCAGCGGGGGCCGCGGGGCCGCCGCCCGCTCAGCCGAACCCTAACGGCCGACCGCTGCAGCGGCCTCCGCTATACTTCGCGCCCTCCGAAGGGGTTCCTGTTTCAGGGACCCATCCGGCACGGCCAAGTAGCTCAGTGGGTAGAGCAGAGGACTGACAACCTGGCCGCAGGCCGAGTTGCGTCGAAGGCTAACTTCGGCGCAGCCGAAGTTAAGCTCGCGCGAGCGAGCGGCCGGAGACAAAATCCTTGTCTGCGGCCAATGCTGTACAGAAAGGCCAAGTAGCTCAGTTGGTAGAGCAGAGGACTGAAAATCCTTGTGTCGGCGGTTCAATTCCGTCCTTGGCCACCACCTCCCCAACTGGTTCTCCCCGTTAGCACTCGCTGACAAGCGGGCCCTTGCATCGGCTTGTGCAAGCGTCGAGACGTCGGCGGCGCTGATAAGGCTCCTGATCTCGCCGCGACCTGGAAGTTACCCAGATCTGCGCGGCGACCTCACCGTGCCAGGGCGAGACGTCCACGGACTCGCGCCAAGCAAAGAGCCCGCCGAAGCGGGCTCTGCCACGCGATCCGAGCCGAGCGGAGTCAGGCCTTGCTGCCCTTTGGCTTCAACTGGCGGCGACGGAACACTCCCACGACCAGCGCACCCACGCCGAGCAGCGCCAGCGAGCCGGGTTCCGGCACTGATCCTGCTGCTCCCAGCAGCGGCGGTGGCTGCGGAGGTGGTGGCAGGGCGCATCCGCCTCCGGCCGGATTGGGCGTGCAGGTAAGAAAAACGCCCAGATTCTCCGAAATGAGACCTGCATCCTTCTTCCATTCGTCCTTATCGGCGTCCCATTGGACGGCAAGCAGATGGAAATTGCCGCCGCCAGTGAAGACCTGCGGCGAGGCGAAAGTGATGTTCAGGACCCAATCGAAGAACGCGTTGGTCACCAGCGGGCCGGTGCCGTCCAGTTGCGCCTTGTTGTTGCGGTCGACACAGATCGTGTCGACGTTGCCGTTTCCACACCCGTTGTTACCGCCGACCGCCTTGCCCGTGTTGTAGACGGTCCAAGACGTATCGACCGGGGCGCTGACAAGCGTTGAGGTGGCCGCTCCCGGCAGTTGCAGGCTCCAGGCCTCGATTCGATCGCCGAGAAACGCGCCGCCGGCCGTAGCGGTGAAGTCCATCCGCAGGGTCAACTGATAGTTCGATCCTGAGCCAGAGACAAAACCATTGAATACCGACCCATCACCCAGCACCAGCGTTGCTTGGGCGAGCGGACTGAAAGCCAACCCCACCCCGAACGCCAGGGCCCCCAAAGGACTCCGTAATAGCTTCATCGAGCCGTCTCCTGGTCGGTGGCGCGCCGAAACGCGCGCACTTGATCCCGCCTAAGCGGTACATAAGCAGACAATGTGCCAGGAGAAACATGTCGTTTAAAAACAAGGCTATAGTGGTCTAGCGGCCACAAATTTATGGGATGACTGTAAAAACTTTCGACACGTCCGATCAGGATCCTGTGCTGCCAACCCCCCGAAGGGACCACGACTAACGGGTTGCAGCATCGCGCTGCCCTTGGCTGCACCGTGGTCAGAGGCAACGACAGACGAGGCGGCCGCCAGGTCACTACGGGACGGCGCCAGGCGAGCCAATGCCACGGGTGTTGGCGCCGACCGAAAACTGAGCCATTTCTTGGAGCGAACCCGGTCGCGTCCCACGGAGTGGTGTAAGTCCACAGGCTCGTCAGGTTGAGCCGTGTGTGCTCAGCTGATCACGGCGGATAGCCCGAGCGGGCTGATTGTCGGCGAGCTGCTGCAAGCCTTCCCCGCCTGGTGCGTCAGCCCCTCCCGAGCAGGAACGACAGCACCGCCGAATTGAAGGCTTCCGCCTGCTCCCAGTTCGACAGGTGCGCGGCATCGAGTTCGACGTAACGCGCACCAGCGATCGCCTGCGCCAGCGCGCGACCGAGTTCGGGCGGCGTCGAGCCGTCGTGGGTGCCGGCGATCACGATTGTCGGCACGGCGATCCTGGCGAGGCTCGCGCGCTGGTCCATGTCGCGCACGGCGGCGCCGTTGGCGATGTAACCCTCCGGCGAGGTGGCGAGCAGCATCGCCCGCACCTTGTCGACCTCCTTCGGCGCCAGCGCCTGGTAGCGGGCGGTGAACCAGCGATCGAGCACGCTCGGCGTGATCGCCGCCATGCCGCCGGCGCGCACCGCCTCGAAGCGGGCCGCCCAGATGGCCGGGTCGCCGACCTTGGCGCCGGTGTTGGCGAGGACCAGCCGATCGACCCGCTCGGGCCGATTCGCACCGAGCCAGATGCCGGTCATGCCGCCCATCGACAGTCCGCAGAACGACACATGCTGGATGCCCAGGTGATCGAGCAGCGCCACCGCATCGGCGCCGAGTTGCGCGATGCTGTACTCGCCCGGTGTGACTTCCGACTGCCCGTGGCCGCGCGTGTCGTAGCGCAGCACGCGAAAATGGGCGAGGAAAGCCGGCATCTGTGGCGCCCACATGTCGAGCGTGGTGCCGAGCGAATTGCACAGCATCAGCACCGGCAGCCCAGGGGCACCGTCGATCTGGAAGTGCAGGCGGACATCGGCGAGTTGGGCGAATGGCATGGCAGGTCTCCGGTCTTCTTGGTGGATCCAATGCGGGTTGAACGACAACTTTACTGCCGGCCCCGACACGCCCGGTTGACGTTACGGTCACAGTGCCATAGCTTGCGGTGGGTCAAGCGCGCGCCGGCCGCGGTCAGCGAAACTGCCCGGCCGGAACGGTTCGTATAATCCCGCCACGAATCAAGGGTTTATGCATCTACTCACGCTCGGGCTCAACCACCAGACCGCGCCGCTTGCGTTGCGCGAGCGGGTGGCGTTCGTGCCCGAGGAGATCGGCGGCACCATCGCCCGCATGCGCGAGCGGCTCGCCGACCACAACCGCGGCCGGCTGACCGAGGCGGCGATCGTCTCGACCTGCAACCGCACCGAGCTTTACTGCGCGGTCGAGCAGCCGCATGCCGCCGGGCCGGCACTGGCCGAGTTCGTCGCCCAGGAAAAGCGCCTCGACAGCGACGAATTCCGCCGCTCCGCCTACCTGCTGCCGCAGGCCGATGCCGTGCGCCATGCCTTCCGCGTGGCCAGCGGGCTCGATTCGATGGTGCTGGGTGAGCCGCAGATCCTCGGCCAGATGAAGATGGCCGAGCGCCTGTCACGCGAGGCCGGCGGCCTGGGCCTGCTGCTGAACCACCTGTTCCAGCGCACCTTCGCGGTGGCCAAGGAAGTGCGGTCGAGCACCGAGATCGGCGCGCACTCGGTGTCGATGGCCGCTGCCGCGGTGCGCGTGGCCGAAAGCATCTTCGGCGAACTGACGGAGAGCGAAGTGCTGCTGGTGGGCGCCGGCGAGATGATCGAGCTGACCGCCACGCACATCGCCGCGCGACGGCCGAAGTCGATCACCGTGGCCAACCGCACGCTCGAGCGCGCGACCAGCCTGGCGCACCGCTTCCAGGGCCAGGCGATGCGGCTGGCCGAACTGCCGGATCAACTGGCGCGCTTCGACATCGTGGTCTCCTGCACCGCCAGCACGCTGCCGATCATCGGCCTAGGCATGGTCGAGCGCGCAGTGAAGAGCCGGCGCCACCGGCCGATGTTCATCGTCGACCTGGCCGTGCCGCGCGACGTCGAGCAGGAGGTGGCGCGGCTTCAGGACGTCTACGTCTACTCGGTCGACGATCTGGGCAAGATCGTCGCCACCGGCACCGAGAACCGGCAGGCCGCGGTGGCCCAGGCCGAGGCGATCATCGAGACCCGCGTGCGTGATTTCGACGCCTGGATCCGCAACCGCGCCGCGGTGCCGGTGATCCAGGGGCTGCGCAACCGCGCCGAAAGCCTGAGCGCGCACGAGATCGAGCGCGCCAAGAAATTGCTGGCCCGCGGCGAATCGCCGGAGGCGGTGATCGAGCAACTGGCCCAGGCGCTGACCAACAAGTTCCTGCACGCGCCCGTCTCGGCGCTGCACCAGTCCGCCGGCCAGGACGAAGCCTCGCGCGCGCAGCTCGTGGCGCTGCTGTCGCGCTTCTATTCCCACCCCGAGCATTAGCTGGCTGCAGGCACCGCCGCCCCGGCGCTGCGCCGGCGCGCGGCCGTCGCCGCTGCCCACCCTATTCCGATGAAACCTTCGATGCACAGCAAGCTCGCCCAACTGGCGAAGCGGATGACCGAGATCGACGCCCTGCTCTCACGCGAGGACGCGGCGCGCGACATGAACCGCTTCCGTTCCCTTGGCCAGGAGCGCGCCGAGATCGAGCCGGTGGTGGCCGGCTTTCACGACTACAACCGCGCGCAGGCCGATCTGCTGGCCGCGCAGGAGATGCTCGCCGACCCGGACATGAAGGTGCTCGCCGAAGAGGAGATCCACAGCGCGCGCGGGCGCATCGAGGCGCTCGAGGCCGAGCTGCAGCGCCTGCTGCTGCCGAAGGACCCGAACGACGAGCGCAACGTCTTCCTCGAAGTCCGCGCCGGCACCGGCGGCGACGAGTCGGCGCTGTTCGCCGGCGCCCTGCTGCGCATGTACATGCGCTATGCCGAGCGCAACCGCTGGCAGACCGAACTGATCTCGGAGTCGGCCTCCGACCTGGGCGGCTACAAGGAAGTGATCGTCCGCATCGTCGGCCAGGGCGCGTACTCGAAGCTGAAGTTCGAGTCCGGCGGCCATCGCGTGCAGCGCGTGCCAGAGACCGAGGCGCAGGGGCGCATCCACACCTCGGCGTGCACGGTCGCGGTGCTGGCCGAGGCCGACGAGATCGACGAGGTGAAGATCGACCCGAGCGAACTGCGCGTGGATGTCTTCCGTGCCTCCGGCGCCGGCGGCCAGCACGTCAACAAGACCGAATCGGCGGTGCGGCTGACGCACCTGCCCACGGGCATCGTCGTCGAGTGCCAGGA
>Ga0209253_10006099_pt1 | contig 10440 bp, 25 predicted proteins | sample FrelakmetBRP12BR_FD_187145 | JGI IMG/M metagenome (GOLD analysis project Ga0209253, IMG submission 187145) | Freshwater lake sediment microbial communities from the University of Notre Dame, USA, for methane emissions studies - BRP12 BR (SPAdes)... | ecosystem: Environmental > Aquatic >... | reverse complement strand
TCTCTGTGCATGGAATAATTTCAATGATGTTGGTTAGCGTTACACTATCAACCTCACATGGGAACTTGCAGTTTTGAGGCTTCTTAACCCCTTCCATTGCCAACTGCGATAAACTGGCCGCACCATCCCAATACCACAACCTACGAGCGTTTCTTACCACGCCCTCTACGCTGTTCCTTGACTCTAAATAGCCCGCAAACACGCCCGCAGAATATGTCCGCACTATCACATAGGGCAAATTAGGGAATTGGCTGATTTCTTTTTCGGCCTCAACCACACTCTTTATTTTTCCCCACGTTTCATCTGAGATTTCGATTGTTTTTGACATTTATTCCTTTCTTGGTTAAAGATTCCCGTGTAACATACGGGATTAATGTTCGCCGAAATCACCTCCTTAGAAGGGCAACGTTGAGTCGTCATCGGCAGGGATAACCTTCTTTTCTTTTACCCCTATCGTCGATTCATATTTCTCCACCGACATATAACGCTGAATCTTATTATTCTCACGTTGTTCGCCCTTATCGTCTTTCCATTCTTCTATGATTACTTTGACGTAAAGCTCATTTCCGATAACGGTTTTCCAATCCCTATCGGTATCGGCCAATCCCATTGCGGACTTGAACGCCTTGAGTTTCCACAAAGCCTTTTCTCCATAGGCACACCTATCCCAAATCTCTGAATTGTCCGGATAGGCGAATTTCAAAAGCACCATTGTTGCGATTCCATCCTGAGATTGTTCGTCTCCGGCAAAAAACCTTACTCGATACCATGCCGGATTTTTAAGTTCAAACGATTTTACGTTGCTTGTGTCTGGCAACATTATTCCACCTTTCCGGCCTTAGTCATATTATCGACCGACCGTCCATAAAGTTTGAGTGTTTCTATGTCTGTGTTTAATCCATCATCACCAAGCATTGTCTTGCGACTTGAAACGATTTCACTATCGTCTCGATAGCCGTATAGTCCCATCTTGTGAGCTTTCGCTTCGACCTTTTCTATGCCCTTGATTATTTTGTTGCGTTCTAATTGCTCCTGTTCGTTCGCTATCTGTTCAAAGACCTTTTCATCTTTTTCAGTAAGCGATTTCTCATTGTCATATTGAGCTTGTTCGGTTCCGATAGAAAACTCTTGAGCTATCGGAGCAATCAAAGCCCATGTTGGATTTTCGTGTCGGCTTCCAATACCAAGCCCGTATTGAGCAACTATCTCTTTTCTTGCCCGTATCTTTTCGATATACCCGACGTGAACACCATTTTCAACGGCCATGCGGATTACTACGTCAGGGGCGTAAGCGGTCTTTTTCTCAGAGTCGATTTTCACGCCGACCTTAACGGGAGTAAGCCCACCCTTTTCATTTGGTTGCATCTCATATTCATCGGCTTGGTGTGCCGTTAGAATAACGTGGCAATTAAGATTCAAAAGGTCGGTGATTATACGGCTGTTTGGTTTCTTAATCTTACCCCAATGTTGAAACTGTAACCCATTCTTGGTTTCGTTTTCTACGTGGTCAATCAACCGTTGCCAGAATATCGTATAGGGGTCGATGATTAGCGTTGCACAATCGCTATTGCGTATCTCATTGATAGCCTCTTGTAGCTCGGCCACGCTGTTAGTATAGAGAACCTTGTCGCCGGGGTCTCTTAGATTGTCCGTTCCATGCTCTGCATCTATGATATAGATAGGCTTCGGTGCGGTCAAAGCAAGTGTGCTTTTGCCAGACCCCCAAGAGCCATAGACAAGCATCTTGATATACTTCATTACTTTAATTAGTTGAAACAATCCCATTTTTATCTCCTTTTATTAATGACTCTAAAATCTCAATTGCGTTCCCTAAATTACAAGCATCGTGGATTCGTTTCTTACCCTTCCAATCATCTGCTCCACATTGCGAACACTTGTCTTGGTCTCCATCAAATTGCAAAAGAGCCTTGAGTGCTTTTTTTATTTCGTTTTCCATTTTCATTTTCCTTTTCCTTTCATCGGCCACAAGAGCCAAATTATTCTTATTACACAGTATATCGCAAACGCAGTATTAAACCACAAGATTAAGCCTAAGCAGTTAGTCATAGTTTTTCCTTATGACACTATTTTCTTCGGTATCAAAAATACGCACGGCTGAATCGGGGTATCGGGTAAGTCTGTTGACGTATATCTCATTGGCCTCATCAATGTTGTCCGCCTCACAAAAAGACATCCACTCTCCATCAAATTCATTTATGCCAATAAGTTCCTCAACCCAATATCGCTTACTCATCATTCTTCGTCCTCCCTAATTACAATCTCGCAATGCTCTTTACACGCACTGCAAATATCAGGCTCATAGACTGCCGCACCGCAACAATCCGATGAACCTTCCATTGTGGCATCTGCCAGATACTCTCTTATCTTATCATTGTCCATATTACTCATCCTTGCCCCCATATCCAGACCGCAATTATAGTCATTGCAAGACCGAATAGAATGACACCAACCAATAGACCATTACCAATTGCTTTGAACATTAGTCATCTCCTTTGCTCATTTGGAATCCACACTCCACACACTCAAACCAATCCCCCCTGTCCCGCATCTCTATCGCCTCACACTCTGGATTGCGACACACCGGCATAGGCTCCACGTCCACGCCCGACATAGACTGGTGATAGGGCGTAGCAAATACGTAGTTGTTAAACGCCATCGAACTGCCCCTCATTCGGCTTATTACTGGCAAGCTCGTCAATCACGTCCGGCACATGAGCATCGACAAATAACGCATGATGGCGAATAAGCGTCATTTCGCTTTCGGCAAATCCCGTTAGACGTGGGCAGGCGTAGCTCACAGGCGGCAACACAACATACCATCTATCGCTTTGGGTATCACCACTTGGGGCATGACTGGAAAGCGTCCACACAATCGCACGTCCACGATAATCGGTTGCCTTAATTTGCACTTCATCCCCGCATTGAAATTTCATTTCGCTTTGCATCTCTTTTTCCTTTCTGTCTCAATATCGCTTAATCTTTTATCAATGTCAAGCAATTTCTCTGTGTTTTTTTTGACAAACTCAGATAATTCTAAAATTTGTTTTTTCAGGGTAATAATTTTATCCATAAAACCAAGCTCATCAACATTGACAATCAAGTCGTCAATCAATCTATCCGTGCCGTCCTTCATATACTTATTCACTATGCACCTCCGAAGCTCAACCGCACATCTGGCGGACGATAACGGTAAAGGTCAAAAACACAATCATCTTCTGCTAACATATTTTCATCAAGAAAACATGGCCCAACAATAGACAACCTCGATACATCTTCTGTTAATCTACCTAAATAACATACTCCCCGGCATCTATTTTTCATAAATAGCATTTTCCCATCACTATCCCTATACGCCCATAGTTTCAAAACCTTGCCCATAATTCTCCTTTCGTTTAGTTCCCCTATTCATACATCGACAATCTATAATCCATATCGGCAAAAGTCAAGAACTATTTAGCCCTCTATGCCTGCAATCTTTTGCATACGACATGATATTGTAGTTGCACATATTTAGTGCATCAACAACCACATTCTATGGAGATTCTTATATTGCTATATCTCAACGGTTTGTATTTTTTTTCGCTTTTCAAATTAATAAGTCTTGACAGCCGTTTGGAAAAGTCGTATTGTAACTTACCTTTTGGTTTGGGCGTGAACTGTAAGCAAACACAAACAGGGAACACACACTCTTAGGCTTAGATGTAAAGAATAGACGACAAAATACCAAACGTAAAACAAAATTTACAAATAAAAAAAACGAACATAACTCCAGAAAAAGCTTGACAAATGAACGGGATTAGTATAGATTGGGGTATGAAAAGACTTGATTACGAAGAAATAAGAACCTATGTTATTAAGTTACTGGACGAAAATGGTAATGAGATACATAGGTTTGGGCCTATTGATTTATCGGTAATAGAAGATGAGGCAATGTTTACCGATATGGTTTTGGACTTTCTTGAATCTAAACTTAAAACTGATACAATAGAACTTGAGGTTGGTATCAGGGAAATAAGAGATGAAATAATAGCGAATAAGAACACGTAATTTTTCGTCCTTTTCTTCATACTGTCATTCGCTCCTTTCTCCTTTTGTTCCTTCCCCGATACCATCCCAAAAACGGTATCGGGGTTTATTTTGATACAATCAGACAAACGCAAGTTAGCAACACAGTTGCCTCATTTCCTTCGGCAATTTATTGATTATGTTGAGTTTCTTACCCGCAAAGAACGTAGAGAATGGCATGACGATGCTATTCACGAACTATGGTATTGGTTATTGACGTGGGATGCTACGGGGGAGCTACGCAAGCTGGATGTGATTAAGATTAAGAGTCGATTAAGAAGATACCATAAGGCTTTTGTCAAGAGGCAGCGCAATCATGGGATTAAGGGATGCCCCGACGTTTACGACACGGCCGAGTTTGAGCGACAGATGTTTCAGGATAACTATAAGCGGATAGAGACAGGCCGGGGAGTATGTTATTATCGTGATTTATATGGTAAGTAAAAAGCCCGCCATTAGGCGGGCATTGAGGGGATTATTGATTTGATGGCCTAAGGTTTGTCAATTTTCCTCCAATAGTTTGTTAATGTTTTCCACGTCGGCTTTAGTTTGACCGGCCTTATCTAAATTCTTTTTCACTACTCCCACCTTGTAGATTATCGACGTATAATGTCGATTCATTATTGCACCAATCTTTACGAGCGTATAGCCCGATTTACGCAAGAAATAGGCTATAAGACGATTGGCATAGTTGCAATGCCGACCCGCAAGATCAAGATGCACAATCTCGAAATATCGACAGACCGCGTCAATTATCTTATCGGCATCAATCGCAGGCTGGCGGGTGTCCTTACCGCAGTGCGGGCAAATCATACGCTGTTCCCATACGGCATATACCAATTTTCATTACACCACTTGAGCCAGTCCTCAAACTCGTCACCCATTGCAACCATGAGCCAAGCGAAAGTGGCACGAATGGCATCATAAGCGTCATCGTCACACCAACTATTATCGCTAAACCACGAAAGCTCTTTTGGGTTTAGTTGGCAAGGGAAAGAATCGTCTATTCCCATTAAAAGCATTGCATGACAAAAACCCATTAGAGTAATAATGTATTGTCTTTTTGTTCGCTCATCTTCCGGCGTATCGTATGCAATCGCAATCTCACGCCAGACCGCAGGCCAGTTAATCTTGTTCATCTATATCCCATCGCTTTTTTTGCAATAGTCTTGAGGTCAATAGTCTTAATCAAGGCGGCGGCATCGGTGGCGGCATAGGCGGCATAGGCGGCGGCATAGGCGGCATAGGCGGCATAGGCGGAATGGGCGGCATAGGCGGCGGCATAGGCGGAATGGGCGGCATAGGCGGAATGGGTGGCATCGGCGGCGGCATAGGCGGCATTTGGGGTTCTATCTTTACCCGATAAATAATTGTCCGCCCATTGATTCCAATACTTGTCTTTATAGATATTTTTGGAACACAGAATCCCGAAACATACCTTATGCACCAATGATATTTCAGGTATGGTAATTCGCTTAATTGTCATTAATTTTGTTGTGCCAAATTTAACACCCCTATTCTCTTTTACTTCACCCAATATCTCACAAGTCCACATATTTGCAGGGTCGAAATTGGCGTGAATTGAGTTAAAAATTACCGCTAACAACGGGTCATCGTAGTAATGAATCCAACCCTTAGAGCATAAATCGCCGGAGCCATCGGTTTCATGGGTTACGTTCTTGCCCCATGTGATAATGTGATTTCCCACGAATCCGGTTTGGTTGATTGCATTGGTCAACTTGTAACCGATAATCTTTTTCATTAGAATCTTGCCTCTCTTCCTTTTTCCGTTAATGTAGCCCGATATTCATTGACATCAATATAGCCAAACTGATACAAGAAGTCAATGGCTGATACCGCCAGTTGCCGTATATCGTTCTGGCCTATCTCAATCTTGTGTTGAGTCTCACGAATCAGCGTTTTCGCTGCCTGTGTTGCCGTGGTTATCATTTCTTTTTCTCCTTATGTTAATATATCTGGGCGAATACAATTAAATTCACCTGTTTCAGGATTGAATATCCAGCTTGATTCTCGGCCATGTTGTGGATTGTCATTTCCTTTTCTCCTTTTGTTTAATCGTTGCCCGGACTTACGACCGGAACCGTCCTTTAATCGGGGCATAAGCCCCGACCTGTTCAAGATCGGGGCATGGTGTGAAATGTTAATGATTCTATTTAATTAATCCTTTTGTATGAAGTGTAGTTAGTAAGGCCACTTGAGAACTAACACAACATTCAAGTATTGCTAACGGCATGTTGACATCCATTGGCGTAAACTTATTCATTAAGTCCTCAACGGTATTGCCACCCGTGTTGTTAATAAAGCTCCTATATGATTCCATCCATTCGGGCATTGTCCATTTCTTTTTAATAATCTCTTTTGTCTTGCTCATGTCTTTTATCCTTTCCTATTAAAAGTAGCGAATCACAAATTCGTCATATTCAGCCAATAAATCATTTTCAGACTTAAAAGTCTTTTGGCACTTAAAACATATTGCCGAGCCGTCTGGGAATGTCCGATAATGTCCATGCTCACATATTCCCTTTGCGTTGGCGTCTGCTTCTGCTGCCGCCTGATTTTCTAATGATAGCATTTCAAGGTCAGCATCGTTGTTTGGATTAATCATTTTCTCCATCCTTTCGTTTTGAGTTTACGCCGGACTTACGACCGGCACCGTCCTTTAATCCGCCAGTTGGCGGATCGCTCAGGCTTGATTGAGGTTTATTAGCTTGTATGTGCCATCTTTTATTTTCTTGAGTGTTTCGGCTTTGTTTTCACCCAAAAACCGATTGCGATACTTGCCCGTAGTTGTGGAATAATCCCATGAATCCCTATCAAGATATACGATTTCCTTGCCATCCCGCCAGACCTTTTTGGCTATGATTGAATCGTAGCTCTGGAATATTTCAAATTCAGGGCCGTCAATAATGAATTGGTTCGGTATGCCCCGACCCTCATCGTTTTTCATTTGTGATACCTTAATACCGTAAGTCTCTTTAAGTGCTAACATTTCTCCATCCCTTGTTATTGGTTCCTCTATTACTATCGGCACTCTTGCCGCTTTCCTTAACTAATAATAATCAATACACCATACAATGTCAATACATTTATTTTTACCCACAACCACAATCAGATATGGGATTTGCAATACATAAAAGATTGTGCCACGACTACCAGTATCAAAAATAACTTGCTTTTTGGATGCAGACTGTGGTATATATATAATATATACCTTGTGTATACACCTTAGAATATACGTCTCGATTCTGTAAGAGAATAGGCTCATTGATCTAAATAAAGCCAAAGTCAAGCCCTGTTAACAATTTCGCCACTATTAGAGGCCCGCCATTGAGCAATCTGATAACCGGCCGACATGCCAGCTAATTGAAACCAGTCTCTTGATCCTGTTATTGGTTATTGGTTCCCTAAATGTCATTATGGTCTTCTGGTGAATCGCAATTGCATTCTTGAATCTCCGCATATTCATTCCCATGTTTGTGAATGTCTAAGCTCAAATAGCAATCCCTTGATAATTCCCTTGTTGCCCTTTTAGATAATTCATGTATTGCAGCCAGTGTTTCAACTGCCCCCTTTTTAGTTTCGTAGGATTCGCAAAAGTTAGGCAAGCATCCACAAATTCCGGCCATTGCAATAAAATGCTTTTTGTTTGACATTTTCTCCATCCCTTATTATTGGTTTCGTTCTGGTTGTGTCGAGTTTTTTAGTCTCATTATTATCATCGGCACTAATATACCACTCCTTAACAGAATGTCAAGAACTTTGTTTGATTCCCATACCGCTATCTTTTGCACACAATGTGCAAAGAAATATAAACATAGACTAAATATATTGGCACAACTTATGTTAGTTAAGGATTTATGAACAAACCAATCATGAAACAAATAATGTTAGGGGTATCCTGTGCCGGACTTGTAATACGGGAATAGGCTCATTAGTCAAGCCCCGTTAACAATTTCGCCTCTATAGATTGGCACAACGACAAATTAACCCTTAAGTCAACCCCAGCTTACAATTAAAACTCCATTACAAGCCCGTAGTAAGGCAATCACCCAACCAGCCATATCAAAACATGCCCAAAATAAGGATATATGTAAATGTCTGCACCAAATAGAAAACAAAAACTCGCCTCCATTGTAAGCCAATTCAAAGGTGGAAAACGTAAATATCTCGAAATGAGATTAATGAATATAGACTCCGATAACTGGCCTATGACGAAAATCGCGCAAGAATTGGGTATAAGTAGAGTAACTCTCTATTCGTATTTACAGGACGAGAAATTGGTCAATGCACTAAAATTGTGCACTTTAATGCTTTATGCTAATGATTTACCGACTACTGTAAGGTCGATCGCCATAAAGGCACGAAATGATGTCAAAGCGGCAGACTTAATATTACGTATGTCTGGGTTAATAGAGACTGGGCATACCCAGACTGTCAATGTGGGTGTTAACACACGAGACAAAGAACAGGACTTTGATTCACCAACAGACGCTATTGCAGAGATAGACCGCACGATCATAGAGCTAACTGCTCAGAGGGCAGTCATACTCGAAGACGCCCAGACCCATGCCATACACCCAGACACGCCGGCACACAAACGTGTGGACTTTAGTATAGGTAAATCATCTAAATCTGGGTTACCTGACGACTTTGGGTCAAGTGGTCTTAACATTAATGATATAGGTAAGGATGATTTACCAGAAAAGACTTGACAGTGGTAGGAGATTGTGGTATGGTGGTAGTATGGGGTATGGATTGTGGTTGGGTGGGGGTGGGGATGAGTCGTGACGACATTGACCAGATTTGGGGTTTATTGACGATATTTGCGGTGATATTAGTATTTTGGTGGGTATTTAAGTGATGGTTCAGAATTATATTTGTCTGGTTTGTGGTGGTAAGAATGGGGAACATTTTTATCCGTTTGGGATAACTAATCATTTTAGTTATCAGCATGTTTTTTTTACGTGTATTGGTTGTGGTATAAGATTCATGGGTGATGTTAGTGATTTAAGCAGACTTTGTGATAATTGTAAGAAACTTGATAACAGGGGGATTATTATGGTTATTAGTGAGTTGACGTGGGGGGTATTGAAAGACCAAGTGCATGAGTGGGCGAGTGATTTGGTGTTGGAGGATGAGGAGATTTGGGATAAGGTGGTTACGTTGATGAGGGATAATGGGATAATTCGGAAAGTGGATATTCTTCCGTAGGGGGTATGTATGCCGTGTCATGGTAAGAAGAAGATGGGTAAGAAGAAGGGCAAGTAATGGTAGAATTTCGGGGTTTTTTGCCGAGAGCTTACAGGATGTGGACACGGGAAACGTTTTTGGGTATCCCGACCAGTAAATTTGAAGAGACCGACGTGGTAATTTATAGTTCTGGGTTATCTGATGGTATTGTATTGGAAACGGATAATGAGTATGTAGTAGAACCATTATTTGGCGATGATATGGGTAAAAGGAGAAGTGTTCCCAAAAGTGTTTTTGTTGGATTGGTAATCCCGCCGAAGGGCAAGTGAGTGTATTGGTGGTTTGACAAGACTTATTCTTCTGATGGTAGTTTTCGGTGGGAATTTAAGATGCGTTGTTGTGGGCATTGGTTTTCGCCGTTTAGTGTTATGTGGTGGCATATTAAAGAACACATGAGACATTGGTTGTATGCGGTTAAAGACTAACGTCATTTTTGACATACCTATATTTGGCACGTTTTTGGTATTGATGGTGGGTGTCATTGGTTGCATACTTTTGTTTATGATACATGGATTGAATTGGATAATAGACCACCGTTGGCAGGTAGTATTTGGGGGGATGTTGTTGGGGCTGACGGTGGTATGTTATTACGTAGCTTATTGGGATATTGCCAACGACATCGCTAATCTTTGTCATTAACTATAAATTTACCGACATTATCAGATAGATTAGATACGCATATACGGTCTGAGGGGGTAAGATATTACACTCCTCATGTTGGGCAATTGGCGTTCCACCAGTCATTAGCTAAAGGAAGGGCTATTTTTGGAGGCAATAGGAGTGGGAAAACCGAAGCTGGAGCGGCGGAATTTGCTTTATGGATAACTGGGAGTCAACGTTACAGACCACGTAAGCGGGTTAAGGCAGGGACTGGTTGGATTTGCACAGAATCAACGGAAATTCAACGGGAAATTGTTCAACCAAAGATTCTTAAATGGTTACCAAAATCTAAAATTAAGAAAATTACCTATATTCAACGTGGGATTATTGATTTTATTGAACTTATTGATGGTTGGCATATAAATTTCAAGAATTATGAGCAGGGAGCAGACAAATATCAAGGTAAAGACGTTGATATTGCGT
>Ga0209253_10006098_pt1 | contig 10445 bp, 10 predicted proteins | sample FrelakmetBRP12BR_FD_187145 | JGI IMG/M metagenome (GOLD analysis project Ga0209253, IMG submission 187145) | Freshwater lake sediment microbial communities from the University of Notre Dame, USA, for methane emissions studies - BRP12 BR (SPAdes)... | ecosystem: Environmental > Aquatic >... | reverse complement strand
TTTATATGTAAATGGGCAGAAGATGTCGAAAAGCAAGGGCAATGTCATATATACCGATACGCTTCTCAAGCAGGGTTACAGCATGGCTGAAATACGGTTTTTTCTCATTTACGAACATTACCGGGAGAAGCTAAATTACTCGGACCGGTTAATGAGCCTGACTGCAACAAAGTTGAGAACGTTCAGAAATATAGTAAAAGCAATCAAAAAAAAGGCTGCGAAGAATCCCGCCCCTGTTGACAGGATTGGAAATATTTTGAGAAAGACTTTTAGCGGGCATATGGATAATGACCTGCACGTCCGTGATGCTTTTGATGGAATATGTGAAATATTATCCGGTATAAACGTTGATGAATTAAACTCAGCCGAAGCTGCAAGGATCATCAAGACTCTGAGGGAAATAGACGAAGTTTTACAGGTTATTTTTTAACTGAAAAGAGTGGTTCCTGTATTGATTCACCGCGGCAGACCGGACATTTCCCGGGTTTTGTCAGCCTGTCTCTTTTCCTGAAGGCAAAATTGCACCTCTTACAGAGAGCGGGAGTTATCATAAAATTGTGGCTGCTTTTGTCTGTTGACCTCTGGATATGCTCGAGATGGTAATAGACCTCCTTTTCTGAAACTCCTGACTCGGCAGACAAATCTCGCGCGGAAAAAGTATTGCCTTCAAGTAATGAGAGTATCTTCTGCCGGATTGTCTGACTCCTTGCAACAGGGATGAAAGGCTGACGGGGTTTCTTCTCCACGCGTTTATTCGGAGAGAGCTGAATGCATCGAACGAATAAAATTATCTACCAAGAAAGGGTTAAATGCACCTCCTGTCTCCTTCTTCATCAATGAGAGCACTTCTTTTATTTCAAGTGCTCTTCTGTAAGGTCTCCGGCTCCTCAACGCATCAAAAAAATCTGCGATTGCAACAGTCTGGCTGCAGAGATGCTGTGTCTTATTATTCAGAGCAGATTTCGGATATCCTTTGCCGTCAAACCTGCGATGATGCTCAATGGCAACAATGGACGCAAGGTGAGGTATCCCCTCCAACTTTGCCAGATATTGTGCTCCATAGACCGGATGCATGCGTATTTCGTCCCATTCCTTCTGATCCAGGGCGTCCTTTTTCTCAAGTACTTCCTTGGAGATAAATAACTTGCCGACATCGTGCAGAAGGGCAGCTATCCCGATATCACGGAGAATATCCTCGCGAACACCCAAGATCTCAGCCTGGAACATGGAAAGAACGGCAACATTGGTTGCATGAGTGTAGGTATACTCACTGAACGACTTTACAGGACTGATCAGTTTCAGGATGTTTGCCTCTCTTCTGAATGTGATAATGAAATGAACGACGATCTCTTCAAGCCCTGTTATATTAAGCTTTTTAAATGGTGTTATCCCCTGGTACACCTCTTTCACCATGCCGACCTGTCCTGATGTAAATCCGGAGAGGCTTTCAAGATCGAGAGCAAAATCGGCATCTATTTTTAACCCGCCTGTCCGAACATCAACAACGCCGGTCTTAATATGGGCATATGTTCTTATGTCTTCAGAAACCGCAGAGATATTTGCAACAAACAGTCTGAGTTCAGAGAACGTGATCCCTTTGATAAAATCAACGCGTGAAAGGCCTTTTTTCTTTAATCTTTTTATCAGGTTGACCCCCTGCATGCCGACATCCCTGAGGGGTGTCTTGTTCGCAACAAGATCATCTCCGACAATCATGAGCTCAACACTGTCTGATTGCTGAAGCATCTCACTGAGCAGTGAAAAGGCCTTCTGGGTTAATTCATCGACAGAGGCATGCTCCTTGGAATACAATGTGCACGTTGATACAGCGGACATCAAGGTCGACAGGAAGATCTTTATCTTCTCCATTTAGTCTGCCTTTGTCCTGCTTAACCGTAATGATTCTTCTCTGATGTATTCACTCTTGGATTTCATGCCTGCCTCTATAAAATCACGTATGGCATTATATGGATAATTCCTGATTGTCCGGTATATCTCTTCCTTGAGTTTCTCGGTAACTCCTTTAAAAAAGAGGCTCTTCTCTGAAAGCACCTCCCTCAGTGCATCGAGGGCACGGGGATCACCAATTTCACCAAGCGCCTTCACGATAGGTATCTTTTCATATGCATCCGAACCGCCGATCCTTCGCTTTTTCAACAACTGGATCAAATCTGGGACAACTTTTTTTATCCGGTAAGCGCCTGCAAGTGCTATCCCCTGCTCAACAGACTCGCTGGATTCAGAACTGAGATAATCTTTCACCGCTTCAAGGCCGTAACCATCCATGGCATTCAGGAGACATTTCACCGCCTCAAAACTTACTTTGCGGTTTTCATGCCTTGCATATGGGCGTATGTGCGGCAGTACCTCTTCCCTGTTACACTCGCCGAGCAGGTACAGCATATTCCTTTTTACAAACCATCTGCTGTCACCAAGCCTCTTGACTGCCTCGGGAATGACCCTGTCTCCGAGCTGTTTTAGTATGCTGACAAAAAATTTCCTGATTATCTGCGAGTCCTCCTGAATCAGTGCGTCTATCAGCGGTGCAATAATCCTTTCGGCATAGTACTCACAGAGCATATATGCCTCTTCTCTCATCTGTCTTCCCAGTACCTTGAATGATTCGATGAGGTTCGCAATAAACTCCTGAGAATAATAATACCGGATTGCTTCGGCGGTTATATCCGGAAATCTGTTCCGGTTTGCGTTAGCAGACAGGACCTGCAGTATCTTGAGAATCTGACTGTATTGGCCGCTCCAGGTGAGCTGATCAGTCTGCTCTTTGATGGTTGTGATAAAGGATTGATATTCTTCTTCCGTTATAATGTCGGAGAGAAGGAGTTCAAGGATCGTCTGCTGAAAATCTTTTTCAATATACTCATCACTGTATTCCTTTTCTATCTCCTTCAGTTCGGCCGCTGAGGATGCTGATTTGAACTCCAGCAATTTCTGGATCTCTTTCTGATAGGTGGTATCGATATAGGATTTGAAGTCACCTTCTCCCAGAAGGTTTGTAAGATCAGGAGACAAAAAAATGTCGTCCACGAGCATGGTGTCACCAATCGTAACGTTTTCAGGACCAATGTCGCGAAAATCTGATAATTTGTCAAGGAGGTTTTTCAGGGCATCAGGTATCACCATTTTCTGTTCATTAATCGTATTCAACAGTTCTATGATCTCATCTACGGAGACACCGTCCAATGCCTTATATGCTGCATCCATGTCTTTCGAAACCGTTCTGACGGTAGAGGAGAGGAATTGCTTCTTTAGTTCCGGCCGGAGACCATTGATAAAATCAAGCAGCCTCTTGAGATCTTTACCCGAGAATAACCTCTCAGAAGACCTCCTGATATAGGACGTTATGACCTTATCGTAGGATTCCTCCCTCAGTTCATGGGAAGCGGTTTTATTGATCAGCCGCGCAAGGACTTCAGGGGGGATGTCCCTGATTTCATCCGACATCCCCTCAGTCTGTAATGTTCCTTCGAGCAGTCCGTACACATATCGTTCCCAGAGTTGTTCATTCGGCGTCTCCTTCCGGGTTTTGCCTTCTTCAAAGGTAAAGGCTCCGTAATCGATAAAACCGGTCCTGATATGAATCAGATTGAGTTCCCTGAACTGCTCCTGTAAAACGTCTGCAGATGAATCGTCCGCATTTACGGAGATAAACCGGTGAAATACATAGAGCTCCTCATTGGTGAGACCGGTTATGAATGTAACGTATGCGATATTCAGATTGCTCAGGTGGAGGGCGAATTCCCTGTACACAGGATTCTTTTTTTCAAGATAATAGTCATCAATAATGAGGGTATCTTTCGCAACGGCAATGGTAATTTCCGGCCTCAATTCGAAGAGCTTATGCAGGAACTCAAAGGCACGGTTTAATGATTTCTCTACCGAGGGATGATTCCGGGGGTAGATTGATACGTTACGGCGTGAAATATTCAGCTCAATAATGGCATCACTGAGCAACCTGGCATCGAGGGGGATTTTTTCAATATTGTCAGACATAGTATAAATTACCACAGAACAGAGTGAAAAAAAACAGTTTCAGCCTTGTATTTCCCCGATTCGAAAATAATTCTCGTCAGTGCAGGCTTTTCTCTTGCCCCTTCATATTTTTTAGCTTCGATGCACAATACGAGAGCAGTTGGTTGATGCCTTCAGCCGTTACTGCAGACACCGGGAAAAAATCTATTCCCTTATCCCGGCAGTATCGTTCCATCTTATCCAGGTTTTCCCGATTGCCTGCTACGTCAGTTTTTGTTCCTGCAGCCGCCTGGGGTTTTTTCATAAGATCCGGGTTGAAGAGTTTTAGCTCTTTATTGATATTTTCAAAATTTTCGACCGGATCGCCCTGAGCCATTTCCGACACATCAACAAGGTGGAGGAGCAGAGTTGTTCTCTCAACATGGCGCAGAAACTGGAAGCCGAGACCAACACCCCTGTGTGCACCCTCGATAAGACCCGGAATATCAGCAACAATGAAACTCCGGTAATCACCCATTTTAACCACGCCAAGGACGGGAGCGAGCGTCGTAAAGGGATACTCTGCGATCTTTGGCCGTGCAGACGATATCACAGATAACAGGGTTGACTTCCCTGCATTCGGAAGCCCTATTAATCCTACATCGGCAAAGAGTTTGAGTTCGAGTATGAGCTGTTTCTCCACTCCTGCCTCTCCTGGTTGGGCATACCGGGGAGCCTGCCTGACAGAGGTAGCAAAATGAGAATTCCCCAGGCCGCCCCTGCCTCCTTTTGCAATGACGGTTTCCATTCCCTGTTTATCAAGATCTATGATGACGGCTTCGGTATCTGCATCCTTTATGATGGTTCCAACAGGAACAGGGATAACAAGGTCCTCACCGTCCTTACCGTGCATCTTTTTTCCCATGCCATGCTGACCCCTCTGAGCATGGTATTCCCGGTGGTATCTCAAATCAAGGAGCGTATTCAACTCGTCAGTCGCCTTGAAGATAATATGTCCTCCCCTTCCCCCGTCTCCGCCATTCGGACCGCCTCTCGGGACATATTTCTCCCTCCGGAAACTGACACACCCTCTTCCGCCATCCCCCGACTTCACAGAAATCTTCACATAGTCAACAAAGTTCATTGTTCATCTGCCTAACAAAAAAGGCGGGCTTCAATGCCCGCCTTTTTTACGTTGAAATCTTTTTTATTTTTATTGTGACAACGGATAAACGCTTATCTTCAGTCTTGCCCTGTCTTTCCGCTCAAAATTCACCACACCGTCGATCAGAGCAAAGAGCGTGTCATCAGACCCCTTGCCCACATTCGTCCCCGGGTGGAATTTTGTACCCCTCTGCCTGACCAGGATGTTGCCTGCACGGACAAGCTGTCCGCCAAATCTTTTGACACCGAGGCGCTGAGACTCGCTGTCCCTGCCGTTTCTTGAACTGCCTACACCCTTTTTATGTGCCATATCTATCCTCCAAAAACTATTTCCTTAATTTTTAATGCTGTATACGACTGCCGGTGACCGTTTGTCTTTCTGTAGACTTTGCGCGGTCTCTGTTTATGGACGAGTATTTTCCGTGCCTTGCCGTTCTTCTCAACTGAAGCTATAACCTTTGCACCGCTTACATACGGAGAACCATAGGTATTTTTGTCTTCTTTATTGACCAGGAGAACAGTCTCGATCGTGATATCTGCTCCAGCGTCAAAAGAGAGTTTTTCAACGTGAACTAAATCCCCGGGAGAGACCTTGTACTGTTTCCCCCCATTTTCGATTATTGCGTACATTTCTACCTCCAAGTTTAAGAATATATCATAAATTGCACATTAAAAACAATAGGTTATTCTTGCCAGGCTTCTTCCCCGCGTTTCAGGGCTGCGGGATGTACCATCTCTGTATCGCGATCGAACGAATCATCTCAGCACAATGCCTGCATAGCCAACGACATGATCATAATCTCCGCTCACCTCTGCTGATGTGGAATATTTCACAAGACGCGCAGATTGAGCACCGAGAGACTTTGCAGCATATAAAAGTGTGGTTACGGGTAAATATCCGCACATGGATATCCGCTCCTGAACGACTATATCAAATAACCCCCCGGGATCAAGTGACAAAATCCTGTCAATAGCCTTTTTGTCCTGCTGTCTCGCAACGCTTTCAGGCACATAATGGCTCATGTCGGAGCTTGCTATCAGGACTACAGGATATCCGGCAGTTGTTACCGCCTTTGCTATCCCCTCACCAAGCATTTTACAATCTTCCACAGTAGCAGAAAGAATCACTATGGGGACGATTCTCGCTTTTTGAGAAAAATGAGCAATAAAGGGCAGTTGTACCTCAAGAGAATGTTCAAACATATGTGCCTTTGCGTCTTTTGTCACGAGAGGAACGTTCATCACAATTCTATGGGAAATCTTCTCATCAATCTTGAATGTTCCTGTTGGTATCTCCCATTCACCTGACTCCATGATCGATATCCGTGCTCCCAGGCCGGTATGATTTGGGCCCAAAAGGATAAATGTCTCAGGAAAGTCGATTGCAGAATATACCGCGCCGGCAACGGACCCTGAATAAATCAGGCCTGCATGGGGACAGACTGCACCGATAACCTTTTCCTTTTTTGCAGATCTATCTGTATATTCACTAACCTGTTGTGTCAGTTTCGGTACCGTGCCGTAATAAAACTGTCCTGCAACAGACGGAGTCCGTTTCAAAATGCCTCCTCCCCGGTATCTTCTATATCTCTGTCAGCCATATTCAGGAATCTCGTACAGGTTGACATGAACGCAAGATTAACGGTGCCGGTAGGTCCGTTTCTCTGTTTCGCTATAATCACTTCTGAATGTCCCTTTTTTGCCTCCTTATTGTAAATCTCTTCACGGTACAGGAAAATAATCACATCTGCGTCCTGTTCGATTGCACCCGATTCCCTCAGGTCAGCCAGTATTGGTGTTGGAGGACGGCGCTGCTCAACACTCCTGTTGAGCTGGCTGACAGCTATGACGGGTACACTTAACTCCTTTGCCAGTCCCTTGAGCGAGCGGGATATATCCGATATCTCCTGTTCGCGCCTTTCAAAAGATCCCTTTCCTCTCATCAGCTGCAGGTAATCGACTATAACGAGGCTGAGACCGTGTTCAATTTTAAGCCGCCTCGCCTTTGCCCTGAGCTCAAGGACGGTGATGCCTGAGGTATCATCGATAAAGATAGGTGCTCCTGTGAGATTACTTGCTGCGCTGGTCAATTTATGCCAGTCCTCTTTCTTGATAAATCCTTTCCTGATACTGTTTGAATTTACCATTGCTTCTGCACACAACATCCTGATTGCGAGCTGCTCCCTTGCCATCTCGAGGCTGAATATAGCAACCGGTTCCCTCAATTCAAGTCCGACATGCTGTGCGATATTCAGAGCAAAGGCTGTCTTTCCCATTGAAGGTCTCCCGCCGACAATAATGAGGTCGCCCTTTTGAAAACCGGTCGTCAGATCATCGAGGTCTCTGAAACCTGATGACACGCCGGTTACTGTCTCTTTCTTATCATAGAGTCGCTCGATCATCTCAAAACTGTCCCGGATAACCTCTTTCAATGTTACGAATGATGCCTTTACCCGTTTGTCGGAAATCTTGAATATCGATCTCTCGGCATAGTCTACAAGATCCTCCGCATCAAGATTGTCCTCATACACCCTGCTTGCGATCTCATTCGCTGACTGTACAAGTCCTCTGAGGAGAGCTTTTTCACGGACAATATGTGAATGGTACTTGACATTCGCTGCAGTCGGAACCATATTGACCATTAAGGAAAGATACGCTATCCCGCCAACAGCCTCCAATTCATCATTCTTTTTCAGCTGGTCTGTCAGGGTGATGAGATCTATTGGTTCATTTTTGTCAAAAAGATCGGTCATTGCAAAGAAGATCTTCCGGTGTGACCCCTTATAAAAATCTTCAGGATCAAGGATCTCCAGACATCTGGGCAGCGCATTATTGTCGATAAGAATGGCGCCAAGGACAGACTGCTCTGCTTCGAGGTTCTGAGGAGGCAATTTAACGAGTTGCAGATCGGTTTCTTTCATTCCTGCATGACCGTAAACAGTTATTCCTCGATAACCTGCAGGTTAATCTGTGTATCAACCTCAGGGTGCAAACGAACACTGACGGCATATATGCCGATTCTCTTAATCGGTTCATCGAGGGAGATTTTCTTTTTATCTATTTCGATCCCTTCATTCTTGAGTTGTTCTGCTATATCCATAGTCGTTACGGAACCGAATAACTTCCCTTCCTCCCCGGCTTTTGCCTTTATGACAAGCGTAATCTTCGAAAGCCTGTCGGCAAAGTCCTGCACCGAGGCTTTCATTTTTTTTGCCTTTTCCTGAATCACCTTTTTTGCATGTTCCAGTGATTTCATGTTTTTGATGTTTGCCTCAACTGCAAGGCCCTTCGGGACTAAATAATTCCGAGCAAATCCGTCAGCGACCGTAACAGTCTGTCCCATACTTCCGATCTTTTTAATATCTTCCTTCAGGATAACTTTCATACAAAATCTCCTTCTTTATCAAAATGTGTTGGTAACGGATGCCTCAGTAAAATAGCTGCGTGGTGTTTTAACAAATTAGTATACCACAGAACCAATACGTACCCCTATAAAATCTTGAACGGTACCGGTATAAACGTAAGGATAAAAATCAGGAATGCGATCCAGCCGATCACTTTTCTCCTTGTATCGAGAGGGACTTCCCAGGAAATAACCGGTGGATGTCTGAGGCCAAGAACTAACAGTAAAACAGCCCATATAATCCACCCTTCCCATAATAACACCCCGAGCAAACTCATTACCAGAACGAGTATGAATGACAGGCGGGTCTGTTTTTCTCCAAGGAGTGCAAATGCTATATGGCCACCATCAAGCTGCCCGACAGGTATGAGATTCATGGAAGTTACAAAAAGTCCGATCCAACCAGCGAATGCAACAGGGTTTAAAAGGATATCGGAATCCGCAGGTGTCACTCCCAGGACGGTTTGTGCGAGGAAAGAGAACAGGATTGAATCACCGAGGGTTAACGCACCTTTTGTCTCTGCAACCGGCACAATTTCAGACAAATGAAGCCCGATCAGTACAGCGATCACGGAAACAATGAACCCTGCTATCGGACCCGAAGCGCCGATATCAATCAGCGCTTTCCTGGTAACAATCGGAGATTTCATTTTGATGAATGCCCCGAATGTTCCGATAATGGTCGGCGCGGGAATGAAATAGGGAAGCGTAGCATTCACTCCGTGTTTTTTCGATGCAAAGTAATGGGACAATTCATGGGTCAGGAGAATGATCATGAGCGTCAGTGCAAACGGCAGCCCGTAGTAAATTTTCCACGGATCTTTCAGGATATCTGCACCTGTCTGCAGTGCTCCTACAAAAAGCGTTGAGAGCATTGTCAGGATGAAGAGAACGATATGCAGAAAAGGGATTTTTTTCATGAAAATAGTATAGTTTATTCCAAAAAAAAGGGCCTCTTTTCAGAGGCCCTTTTACAATATAAAAGCTCTGCCAGCTTTTTATTGTCCTTATGCCTTCTTTATCAGACCAAAAATCTCCTGCATTACGGCGCTTGTACCGATTGTTTCATCAAATCCATATTCAGTATCTAAGATCTTTTTTCTGTGCCAGGCATGCGGTGACATAATGCCAGAAAAGGATATTGCGCATAGAGTATTGTAAATCAGGTCGTGAAGAAAAAACAGTATGACAACTTATTCAGCATGGACAAGGTCAATGACTGCCACTTCAGGTGGTGATAAAAAGCGGATCGGCGGACCCCATGTGCCGGAACCCCTGCTGACATAGAGGGATGATCCGTCCGAAAGGGTTGCAAATCCTGCCTGTGTCTGATAGTACAGTCCGGTGATGATGCTGAAGGGGAATATCTGGCCCCTGTGAACATGGCCGGATATCTGTAAATCAAAAAGACCACGAGAATTGCCATCAACAAGCGGCCTGTGTTTCAGGAGCAGAATAAATCTGCTGTCTGGCACCTCAGAAAGCAGATCTTTTTCCGGATTGCCTCTATAAAGGCCGAACGACCTTGCCTGTGGATCATCAACTCCCGCAATGGTAACGCCTTCGAGATCCACCCGCTCGCCCCTCAGCATGGTGAATCCTGCCTGCGCAGTAAAGTTCAGCGATTGGTCCAGCCCTGCATAGAATTCGTGATTGCCTGTTATTGCAAACTTGCCCAACCGCGGGTTGATCTCCCTGAGCATTGCTGCAAGCCCGGAAAGGTTGTTGATTTGTCCGTCGACAAGGTCTCCTGTTGAGACAAGGATATCGGGATCTGCTTTTTTCACTTCCGCCAGAATCCTTTTCAGACGGTCCTCCCTCACAATCAGCCCAAGGTGCACATCTGATATCTGGGCTATTCTCACTCTGTTAATCTCAGCAGGGATTTTATGAGATTTAATCGTAAGGG
>Ga0209253_10006097_pt1 | contig 10446 bp, 20 predicted proteins | sample FrelakmetBRP12BR_FD_187145 | JGI IMG/M metagenome (GOLD analysis project Ga0209253, IMG submission 187145) | Freshwater lake sediment microbial communities from the University of Notre Dame, USA, for methane emissions studies - BRP12 BR (SPAdes)... | ecosystem: Environmental > Aquatic >... | reverse complement strand
AAATAAAAATCGAAGCAAAACCACCAGAGCCGAAACTGGAGAAAAAAACTGATATTAAACTCATTACAAAAATCCAAGGAATTGGTCCATCCGTCTTGAAAAAACTGGAGAAAGCAAAGATTACCTCACTTGAAGAATTATACACCATGAACCTTGATGATCTCATTGCAATCGATGGCATCGGCAATAAAACCGCTGAATTGATAGTGAAAAACATTAGAAAATTACTAGAAGAGGGTACCGAAAATGGTTCTTAAGGCTAAGGAAATCAGACAGATGAATCCTGAAGAAAGGAGCGAGAAACTTAAAGAGTTGAAAGAAGAACTTATGCATGAACGCGGAGTATCAGCAATGGGGGGATCGTCACCATCCCCTGGAAAAATCAGGCAGATACGACAATCCATTGCAAGGATTCTAACGATCATGCAGGAGGAAGGAGAACATAAATGAGTGATATATGCCCAAAGTGTGGCCTCCCAAAAGAAATCTGTGTCTGTGAAGAAATAGCACGGGAACAGCAAAGCATCACTATAGCTGTTGACAAGCGACGATATGGAAAGACGATGACTGTCGTTGACGGTCTGAACCCCCATGATCTCGATATGAATTCGCTGGTCAGCAATCTCAAATCAATCTGCGCCTGCGGTGGAACTATCAAGGAAGGCAGAATCGAATTACAGGGAGATCACCGAGCAAAAGTAAAGGACGCATTGGAGAAACTCGGATTCACTGTTGACGTGATCTAAACCAACCATCTGACGCCCATAGTGCGTCACGGACGGAACCTATGGAACACGAGCCGATCACCAGTGATGAACTCATTGGTAGAATGGTCACCATCATCGAATGCACCGATCCTTCCTGGATGAATCTATCAGGACTCATCATCGATGAGACAAAACACACGTTCCTCATCGAAACCGACAAGAAACAAAAACGAATCGCAAAGCAAACAGCAACGTTTGCATTTGAATATCACGGTAAAAAAACCATCGTGAAAGGAACACGATTGGTCTATCGACCTGAAGAAAGAATAAAAAAACAAGGTGAAGACATTGGCAGAAAAAAAGGAAGCACGAAACATAGGGTTGAATGTCAAACCACCCAGCGATAGCTGTAACGATCAGGATTGCCCATTTCATGGGACGTTACCTGTAAGAGGACAAGTAATCATGGGAACGGTAGTGTCAACTAAAAGGCAAAATACGGTCTCTGTCGAACGAGAATTCATGCACTATGTGAAGAAATACGAGCGATACGAAAAACGGACATCCACCTATCATGCTCATTGTCCACCTTGTATGAATCTCACGGTGGGCGATACAGTCCAGATCGCGGAATGTCGACCATTAAGTAAAACCGTGTCATTTGTGACCGTTGAAAAAGTGTAAATTTGGTGAAAGAACATGAAAGGAATAGCTGGTAGAATGATGCGAGGGTTGCCGGTAGGCGCCCGTTTAACTTGCATTGATAACACTGGTGCAAAAGTTGTACAAATCATCATGACCGTGAAGATTAAAGGTGTTCACCGTCGAACCCCAACCGCTGGCGTTGGTGATTTGGTAATAGTAAGCGTTAAAAAAGGAGCGACGGAGATGAGACGGCAGATCTTAAAAGCGGTGATTGTCCGTCAGAGACGTCCTTTCCGACGCCCGGATGGCCTCATGGTTCAATTTGAGGATAACGCTGCAGTATTAATAACAGATACTGGAGAAACAAAAGGAACGATGATAAAAGGCCCTGTTGCAATAGAAGCCGCAGAACGATGGCCAAAGATAGCTGCGTTAGCAGCAACAATTCTCTGAAGTGAATGATATGATATCAATAAAACCAAGAAAACAACGATACATGCTCTATAACGCACCTCTTCATAAAAAGAGAAAATGGATTTCTTCGCATCTCGCAGAGAACCTTCTGTTGAAATATGACCGACGCAGTCTGCCAGTTGTGAAAGGAGACACGGTTAAAGTCATGCGTGGAAACTACCGGGGGCATGAGGATAAAATCTCAAAAGTCAACGTACGAGACCAGACCGTGGAAATTGAAGGAGTCACTATCACCACTGCGAAAGGAACAAAGATAGCAAAACCAATCCACGCAAGTACCTTACTAATTACCAAATTAAATATTACTGATAAATGGCGAAGGCAGAAGCTGGAGGGCGGACTCTCGGAGACAACGAAGAAAGAAATCGAAAAAGAAGCAGCAGAACAACTCAAGGCACGTGAGGCTGAACAGAAAGCAGAAGAGGAAGCAGCGAAAGCCGAAGAAAAACTAAAAGAAGAGACAAAAGAACCCCTTAAAGAAGAGATAACTACGGAGATTCCTGAAAAAACCGTAGAACCAGCTGTAAAAGAAGAAATACTAGAAGAAAAAGTCGAAGAGAAGACCACTGAACCGCCAAAAAAGAAACCAGCAACAAAAAAACCTACTACCAAAACCACAAAAAAGAAAAAAGAAGAAGGTGAAAAATGAGCAAACACCTGAAAAGACTCGCAGCACCACGAGTGTTACGACTCCATCGAAAAGAACGAGCATTAACGATTCGTGCCGCACCAGGCCCACATCCGTTGGAGCTAGCCATTCCCATTGGGTTAGTTGTACGAGATTACCTTAGTTTATGTGACACATATAAGGAAGCACGAAAAATCGTGTCCAATGGAGATATCCTCGTTGATGGAGTAAAACGAAAGAACATCAAATTCCCTTGCGGACTCATGGATGTCATCTCCATTCCTAAAATGCGTAAGAATGTTCGAATCCTCTTTGATCGAAACGGGAAACTCACCCTCGTACCAATCTCAGAAAGCGATGCAGAATGGAAACTCTGCCGTATACAAAACAAAACGATAGTGAAAGGAAAGAAAGTGCAGCTCAACCTCCACGACGGCAAAAATAAACTCGTAGAGAAAGACGAATACAAAACCGGAGATGTCCTAAAAATTTCTTTCAAGGAAAATAAAATCGATGATGTGTATAGGTTTGACAAAGGAACCGTGTCGATGATCATTGGTGGAACGCACATTGGAGAGATTGCGAGTATCGAAGAAATTCAGGTTGTTGCTTCGTCAAAACCCAATCTTGCAAAAATGAAAGGAGAAAAAGAATTTTCCACCATCGCAGAGCATGTGTTCCCCATTGGGAAAACCAAGCCTGCTATAGCACTTCCTGAGGTGAAAATGCAATGAGCGCAAAGAAAGCAGCTGCACCAAAAACAAAAAAAACAACAACGCGTCAGAAAAAATCTGCTACAAAGAAAAAAGAAGAAAAAAAATCTATGAAGCCACGCATCGCAAAAGTGACCGTAAATATAGGTGTTGGCGAATCAGGTGAAAAACTCAAGAAAGCAGAATCGGTTTTAGCGGGTGTCACCAAACAAAAACCAATTCAAACCCTTTCAAAAACAACCAACAAAGACTGGGGTCTGCGGAAATTCATGCCGATTGGCTGCAAAGTCACGTTACGAAAGAAAGCTGCAGAGACATTTTTAATAAGCGCGTTAAAAATCCGAGAGAATAAAATCTCAGAATACTCATTTGACAATCAAGGGAATTTCTCATTTGGAGTACCGGATCATACCCTCTTCGAGGGACAGAAGTACGATCCAAATATCGGGATCTTTGGTATGGATATCTGTGTCACCGTGGAAAACCCCGGGTACCGGATTAAACATCGCCGAATTGACCAACGGAAAATCCCGCAGCGGCATCGACTCACCAAAGAAGCAACTAAGCAATTTATTACCGAAGCATTTAACGTAGAGGTCGTAGAATGAGAATCAAAGAGCGAAAGAAAATGTACGGCAGGAAAATAGGATGCGAACAATGTGGCAGAAAACGCGGGATCATACGACGCTATGGACTTCATCTCTGCAGACAATGCTTCAGAGATAAAGCAGAAGAACTGGGTTTTAAAAAATACGATTAGAGGTTGTTGAAGATTATGTTAAACGATCCATTGGCAGACGCATTATCAATCATCAGAAACGCAGAGATGCGAGGAATCCATAAATGTATTATCCGACCCTCATCAAAACTCGTTGGCGGGGTCCTAAATCTCTTAAAAGAGAAAGGATATCTTGGCAACTTCGAGTACGTCGAGGACGGAAAAGCAGGCATCTATCAAGTGGAACTCCTGGGAAGCATCAACAACTGCGGTGTCATTAAACCACGCTACCCTATCAAAGTCCAAGAGATGGATAAATGGGAGGCGCGGTATCTCCCCGCACGTGATTTCGGGTTACTCATCCTCACAACCACCGAGGGTATTATCGCTCATGACGAAGCACGAAAGAAAGGCATCGGAGGAAAACTCCTCGCGTATGTGTACTAAAGTGTGAGATTCATATGGTAAAGACAGCTGAGATAAAAGAAGAAATAAAAATCCCTGACGGCGTACAGATCACTGTTGAGGGAAAAACTATTCAGGTGAAAGGTCAAAAAGGAGCAATGTCAAAGCTCCTATCATATCCTAAGATAAATTTTGCGATTAACGGCAACATTATACAGATCTCGTGTTCACAGTCACCTCGTCGAAAAGAAAAAGCATTGATTGGGACTTATAAAGCCCATATCAGAAATATGATCAAGGGTGTTACCCAAGGATACGAATGTACGATGAAAACAGTATTCTCGCATTTCCCAATAAAAAACAGTGTTGATGGAAACAAACTAGTGATCCAAAACTTCCTTGGAGAACGATCCTCCCGAAGGGCAGATATCCTTGAAAATGTCAAAATTGAGGTTAAAGCAGAAATCATCACAATCACCAGCATCGATAAAGAGAAAGTAGGACAAACCGCAGCGAATATCGAACGGGCAACCAAAGTGAAAAACAGAGATATCCGGGTGTTCCAAGATGGTATCTATATTGTCAAGAGAGGGTAAACCATGACAAAAGAAGCTGTTCTAAAAGAGTTTGAGGCATTGAAAGGTGTCGGAAAAGTAAAAGCGAAACTTCTCTATGATAATGGATTCGATTCCATGGATAAACTGAAAAAAGCTAAGATAAAAGATCTTACAAAACTCAAAGGAATAACAGAGAAAAACGCCAACGAAATCCTTGGTCAGATCAAAGAGAAAAAAGAAAAACCAGCGAAAAAAACACCAGAAAAAAAAGACCGAGAAGAACCAAAAGAGAAAAAAGTAGATGATGTCGAAATCGTTGACAAAAAAGAAGGAGCCTACAAACCAAAGATTAAACCACAGTTAAACGAAAAAGTGAAAGAGCAACTGGTGATTCGACGACAAATCAAAAAGCGAACCCCGCATTTCCTGAGAGACGAAGGATTCCGATACAAACGTATCCCGAAGAACTGGCGACGCCCTACAGGGTATACTTCAAAACTACGCATTAACTTGAAGTATCGACCAAGTAAAGTACGCGTAGGTTTCCGCGCACCAAAGATGGTCCGTGGATTACACGCGTCTGGTTTTGAAGAAGTGATGATTCACACGGTTAAAGAACTTGAGACGATTGATCCGAAGAAACAGGCGGTGCGCATTGGCGGTACCGTTGGCACGAAGAAACGTCTAGATATTGCGAAACGAGCCGGTGAATTAGATATAAGAGTTTTAAACATGAGGGAGTGACCATGACCGATCTACGAAATCAACGCAGAATGGCAGCATCAATCATGAAATGCGGTGGAACAAGAGTCTGGATGGACCCTGATAGACTTGAAGAGATAGCGAAAGCAGTGACCAGGAACGACATTTCGATTCTGGTGAATGGTGGCGCAATTAAGAGCATACAAAAACAAGGGAATTCCAGTGGACGACATAAACATATCCTTCATCAGAAACAGAAAGGACGACGAACCGGTCAAGGATCCAGGAAGGGGCCAAAACACGCCCGCCTCCCAAAAAAGGAACGATGGATTCGAACCATTCGTCCAATCAGGACCTATCTGAAACAACTACGAGAGGACACGAAAATCGATGCCCATACATACCGGATGTACTATCGGAAGGCAAAAGGCGGTGTTTTTAGGAGTAAACAACATCTGAAATCACATCTTCTTGCTGACAATATCATCAAGGAGGAAAAACAATGAAAAAAGGACCACGGTACCATGTGAAACCGCGGAGACATCGCGAACGAAAAACCGATTACCGCCTGAGACTCAAGTTGCTTCGAGGTAAGAAACCGCGGATTGTCGTCAGAAAATCACTGAAAGCAATTCGCGTCCAGTTCGTCGAGTACAGCCCCCGGGGCGATAAGATTCTGGCGTCAGCAATCTCCAATGAGCTGGCCAAAGAATATGGCTGGAAATACTCAGTTGCAACCACGCCTGCTGCGTATCTCACTGGTTTACTGGCAGGAAAACGAGCAAAAGAGAAAGGAATCGAACAAGGCGTTCTGGACATCGGGTTATACCATCCGACCATTGGCAGTATAGTATTTGCAACATTGAAAGGAGTCTTAGACGCCGGGGTTGAATGCCCCCATGACGCAGAGATGCTCCCGAAAGAAGATAGGATTCATGGAACACACTTGAACAAAGACATCAAACCGATCGTCGGTGAGATAAAAACAAAGATTATTGGAGGCAAGGAATAAATATGGCTGGACGAGAACGCGGAAACGCACCAAGAGGACGGCGTAGACAATTTGACGAGGGAGCTGCCCCGGTTATATGGGCACCGAAGACCAGACTTGGAAAAATGGTGAAAAGCGGGGAGATTGCCACGATGAGCGACGCCTTGAAATCCGGGTTACCACTCCGAGAGCCGGAGATCGTTGATATTTTACTGCCGAGTGTCGAAGATGAGGTTATCGATGTGAAAATGGTACAACGAATGACGGACTCAGGGCGACGAGTCAAATTCGTTATCACCGTTGCCGTGGGAAACAAAGACGGTTTTGTCGGTTTAGGTCAAGCAAAAGGAAAAGAAGTCGGCTTAAGTATTAAACGAGCAATTGAGAATGCAAAAATAAATATGATTCAAATACGACGCGGGTGCGGATCCTGGGAATGCGGGTGCCGAACACCACATACGATTCCTTTCCTAGTAACGGGAAAAAGCGGTTCTGTTGAAGTCACCTTTAAACCAGCGCCTCGTGGTATCGGGCTTGCGACCGGTGATGTTGCAAAGAAGATCCTCCGCCTCGCAGGAGTCAACGACTGCTGGGCGTTCACCGAAGGGAAAACAAAGACGGTCGTCAACTACGCAAAAGGAGTCTATGACGCCTTGAAAAAGAATGCAGAGATGAGGATTACCTCTAGTGCAATGAATAAACTTGGTATTATACAAGGAAGTATTGGGATACCACCAAAAGAAGAACAACCCACACCGGTTAAAACGGAGGGATAAATCTATGGTCTACGCAGTTATCAGAGTAAGAGGCACGGTGAACGTAAAACCGGATATCAAGAAAACAATGCAATTACTGCGATTAACTCGAGCGAATCACTGTGTGCTCCTTGAAGAAAACGTGGTCTATAACGGGATGCTTCAGATGGTGAAAGACTATACCACATGGGGTGAAATCAACAAAGAAACACTGACAAAGCTCATTTCCGCCAGAGGAAAACTCATTGGTGATAAACCCCTGACCGCAGAATACCTTAAAACTGCAACACCCTATCATAGTTTCGAAAAACTCTCAGAAGCAATCCTGGAAAATAAAGTAAAATACAAAGAAATACCTGAAGTAAAACCCCTCTTCCGGCTCAACCCGCCGAAGAAAGGCCACCGAACTATCAAGAGATCATTTGTGAATAAAGGCTCTTTAGGGTACCGAAAAGATGAGATCAACAAACTCATTGAACGAATGCTGTAAAGAAGTCATTTTTTCCAAAAGATTATTATAGGGATAGTATTTTATTGGGTGAATAACGAGAAAGAGGGTGTTAGAAGATGGAGGAAGTTCTCTACAATATAGAAATACACAGAAATGAGGGAAACTACATGGGAAAGATTTATTCGGATATTGATGGGGTTAAAGAATTCGAAAACAACCGCATTGACCGGCTACTCCGCGATATCATCGTTGATATGCAGCTTGCATTAGACGATGAGTTTCTCACCAGAACAACCGCAACCGATCTCCCTGAATTCACCGATGAGATAAAATAAAATGACCCCGTTTCTTTAAAAACCACTGTTCTCTCTAAAAAATAGGTCTATTTGAGGGCAATATTTTTAAAGGTTTCTGTTATTTGGGCTTCTACCTATCCTTATGCTTCGGAGGAAGACTGTGACGTATACTCGCTTTGAAAAAGCTCGCATCATTGGCGCACGAGCCTTACAACTCTCGATGGGTGCACCATCGATTTTAGCGGAGATACCGAAAGATATGATTGACCCGGTTGAAATCGCGATGCTTGAGTATGACGAAGGCGCAATCCCAATTACCGTCAAACGAAAGGAAAAAAAAGCATAAATTTGAGGAACAACTATGGCTGAAGAAAAGCAAGCTGTGGAAACAGAACCGACGATGATGGTGTCTGAAGAAACCTACATGACTTCAGGAGTACATATCGGGACCAGACAGAAAACCGCTGACATTAAAGAGTTCATCTATAAAGTACGAAACGATGGGTTATACATCATCGATGTGAAAAAAACCGATGAAAGAATAAAGGCTGCCGCAAAGTTTCTAGCGAAATACGACCCGTCACAAATACTCGCGGTTTCAGTGCGACAATACGGACAAAAACCGGTAAGGAAGCTAGGGGAAACCACCGGGATCCAAATACTCGATGGACGATTCCAGCCAGGAACGCTGACGAACCCAAATGCGAAAACGTTCCTCGAGCCAGAAATCATTTTACTCACTGATCCGCTGGCAGACATCCAAGCGCTGCACGAGGCAAAAAATATCGGTATCCCGGTGCTTGCGCTCTGTGATACGAACAATGAGACGAAATACATTGATTATGTGATTCCAACGAACAACAAAGGACGACGCGCTCTTGCCCTGATTTACTGGTTATTAGCCAGAGCAATCCTTCGAGAACAGGGTAAAATAAAATCTGACGAAGAATTCACGGCAACCGTTGAAGATTTCGAAGCGGAAATTTAAATAGTTTTTTGAAGCCGTTGCCGATTCATACAGCTCAAAGGAGACACCTTTGGAAGAAAAAATCAACGACAACATCATCCTTATCGGTACCGCCCATATTTCCAAAGAGAGTGTTGAAGAAGTACGTCAAGCTATTGAAACCTACAAACCAGATATCGTAGCAGTAGAGCTCTGTCAACGACGTTATGATACGATTACCAAGAAAGATAAATGGGAAAACACCCCGGTCACCGCTCTTATAAAATCCAATAACGCGTATTTCATGCTTGCACAAACCTTCCTTTCTTCGATCCAACGGAGACTCGGAGAGGAGTACGGTGTCCAACCAGGTTCTGAAATGATCGCTGCGATGCAGGAGGCGGAGAAACAAAACATCAAAGTCGCTTTAGTTGACCGCGATATTACCATAACCCTTAAGCGAGCCTGGCGTAAGATGGGGGTCCGTGAGAAATTCAGGGTTGTTTGGGAATTTCTCAAAGCGATGCTCGGGTATGATGAAGAAGAGCTCGAAGACCTTGACCTTAAAGAATTGATGAAGCAGGATGTTATATCGCAGATGATGGAGGAGTTCAGTAAAATTGCACCCAGTGCTGCCATGGTGTTGATTTCTGAGCGAGACCAATATATTGCACAGAAGATCTATGAGGAAAGTAAGAAAGGGAAGGTTGTCGCGGTCGTTGGCGCAGGACACATTAACGGTATCAAACAGTATCTTGCGAAACAAGAGTTGAATGTTGATCTCCAGGAATTAGACCAAATTCCAAAAAAACGTATGAACCTTGTTAAGGTTGTTGAGGTTGCTATACCAGTTATTTTTTTCTCGGTTATTGGTTGGATCATCTATTCTACTGGAATTGACCCATGGAATAAAATCAAAGATATCTTCCTTGTGTGGTTCCTTGTTCACGGTATACTGTCTGCAGTTGGCGCTGCAATCGCACGCGGACATCCTTTATCAATTCTGACTGCGTTTTTGGCTGCCCCGTTTACGTCTTTAGAACCGTTTTTCGCACCAGGATGGTTCGCCGGTCTTGTCGAAGCAAAATTACGAAAACCTGTTGTAAAAGATTTCCAGGATTTAGGCAAGCTTGAAAGCATGCGTGATTTTTTTAAAAACAAAGTCATTCGTCTTCTGATGGTTGTCGCCTTGGCAAATCTAGGCAGCATTATTGGTACCATCATCGCGCTACCTTGGATTCTCAGTCTTGGTCTTGGCTAAATGTTTTTATCCTAAACAGCTATTTCTCGTACCAGACAATTCGAGGATGGTATGCCGGAGAAACAGAAATTCTATACTTCATTTCATGATCTTTCACCACGGGAGTATATGTACATCCCTGAAGGAAATCTGAATATAAGAAAACCAGGGTCGTTCAGCAGAATTGAATTGGGTCATCTTATTATAGCAATTGGGAT
>Ga0209253_10006096_pt1 | contig 10447 bp, 11 predicted proteins | sample FrelakmetBRP12BR_FD_187145 | JGI IMG/M metagenome (GOLD analysis project Ga0209253, IMG submission 187145) | Freshwater lake sediment microbial communities from the University of Notre Dame, USA, for methane emissions studies - BRP12 BR (SPAdes)... | ecosystem: Environmental > Aquatic >... | reverse complement strand
GTCCAAACCTTTGACAGCTCCCGCCGTGCCTCCAAGCTCCTTCTTGCCTGAGGTGATGTGCCCACCGCATGGAATAGACAACGCCAAGAGTGTGTCGCCAGGTTCCGTAAATGCCGTGTAGACGGCCAGGTTTGCTACAACGCCCGAAATCGGTCTAACATCCACAAACTCCGCATCGTAGAGCTTCTTCATGAGTTCGATGCATTTGAACTCGACTTGATCTATGAAGCGGCAGCCTGCATAGACGCGTTCTCCAGGCCAGCCTTCGGCGTAACGGTTTCCAAAATCTGTAAGAAGCGTCTCGCGGACGGCGGGGCTTGGAATGTTCTCACTGGCTATTAGCGGGATGCTTTCTTGGAACCATTTGTGGTGCAGTTCAAGCAGGTTGAACACATGATCGTATTGCTCTCGGTTAGTGGTCATTATGAGCACCTTTTGGCTGTAAGACTATCTTTCGGTCAGAACTAAAAACTCTTTGGGGCAACGTAACGTTAATAATGTGGGAAGAGGTACGACTCTACAGCCAGGGTATGATTCGGTGGCTTATGGATGAGTACTAAGAAGAAGAAGGAAAAATCATCGCCGATGCCCGCTGCAAGTGCGGGATTACTTAGATTCTTCGAGGAAGAGACTGAAGGTGTCAAAGTCAGGCCGGAGCTTCTCGTCGTTGCAGCCATAGGTCTAATAATCATATGCGTTTTGGCCCAAGTATTCTTCAAGTAGAAGCGGCCTTAACGCCGTGCAGACGGATGCAACACTTCTATTCTTTGAACCGAGTTCAGGTGCACGAATATTTCGCTTCTTTCTTCTCGACTTGTGACAGCAGGTATAGGTTGGGCAATCGTGGCCCTTAGTATAATCGCCTCAGCATCTGAAAGCCAAATCCCAGGAGGCTCACTCGTGATTGCCACCAACGTTCCCTCGAAACCATAGGAAGGGTCTAGTATCACGCGTATCTGCTTACTTAGATTCTTTTCAAGCATGTGAAAGATCGTTGGGGGGACCTCTTGTTCTGGCATAAGCTTTCACAAAACCTGGAATAAGCATTTTAGAGAAAGAGCAATCCCCCTTATTAAGTTATATGTAGCCACAGTTGGCACCTGTTCAGCTGCTGTTTGGGAACGGTCTAGGTGCATCGATAGCGTCTGTTCGTGGATTGGCAACACTTTAATATGCTTGAGGGCATTTCATAGGAGTTTTGCTTGCGAGGACAACGAATCTTGACCGAAAGCTCGCTCAATCACTCCCTGGACAATGCAGCGAAGCATTATTCCTCGCTGTTCAAGCTCCCATCGTATAGACGAGTGATTGCGTTGATGGCTGTAGCCTGCATTGGCGGAGGGCTGCTTTCTACAATCGTTCTTTTCGATCCGGCTAATGGGTTGGCTAAGGGCCTGTTTCTGGGCTTCTCGCTATTCCTCGTGAACTTCATCTTGGATTACGTCGTAAGCATGCTGATATTGAGAGGTGACCCTATCTTCAGTTTCAGAAGAACGGCCGCAGTTTCTTTGGTTTGTATGGTCATATGGCTGCTCTTTAGTTTCATAGGCGTTGCCGTATCAGTATCGTTTGGAGCCTTGTGGTGGGTCAGGCTTAGCCTTCTGGGATTCTCAGCGGTCCTGATCCTTCGGATAATAGTGCTAAACGCAACATCACGCAAGGGCCTCGGGCGTATCACAGTGGCGGCCTTTCTGCAGCCGTTCTTATGCTTGACGCCCTTCTTGATTCTCTGGACAAAGATGGGCTATTCCATCAGTTTGAGCTTGACGGCGTTTCTTGTCTTCTCGGTTGCTGTGGCCCTGTCCTCAAGCTTCTTGTTCATAATGCTTCTTAACAACATTGGCAGGAAAACACTCGGCATTCCCTCGTTCACTTTGTTGAAGGTTTTCCTGCTGAATTGGGTGTTGGATTTGAATACTCCTTTTGAGGAGCTCCTTGAGAAGTTGGGTGAGGAGCAAGATGTTGAAGTTTCGTTGATGAAGTTCGGGTGCTCCTCGCCCAAGGCCGCTATTGTGGTTCCCTCTGTTCACCCAGGTCCTTTCAAGAACATCGGAAGCAGCATCTTGCCGTTCATGATAAAGTCTTCTTTGGAGAGGGAGTTCAACTGCGACGTGTGCGTTCCCCACGGCCTGTTCGGCCACGAGCTGGACTTGGCCTCCCAAACACAAAACAAGCGAATCATCGACAGCATCCTCAAAGCGAAGGATTTCGAACCTTTGGAGGCGAGAGCATCACCCTTCGTGACAATCAGCAACGGCGTGGCCACCGCTTGTTGTCAGGTCTTCGGCAGGTTTGCGTTCATTTCGTTTACCCTTGCACCGGAAACCACTGAAGATTTCCCGAAAGAGCTAGGAGTGTTCGTCCAAAACGAAGCTGCGAAGCACAACCTAGCATGCTTAGCAGTCGTCAACGCTCACAACAGTATAGACGGCAGGCCAGATATGCAGAAGGATATGGGGTCGCTGGAGATCGTGGCCACCCGATGCTTGGAGAAAGCATCCTCGCTACAGCACTTGCCATTCGACGTTGGCGCTGCAACGGTGACTCCAAAGGAGTTCACGCTCGCGGATGGCATGGGACCCGGGGGCATTACAGCCGTCGTTGTGAAGGTCGGAGGGCAGAAGACCGCTTACGTGGTTATTGATGGCAACAATATGGTGTCTGGGTTGCGTGAGCACATACTTGGGGCTCTTCGTTCGGTGGGCTTCGACGATGCGGAGGTTTTCACGACGGATACCCATGCTGTGAATGCCGTGATACTGAGTGATCGTGGATATCATCCTGTGGGCGAAGCTATGGACAACGAGAAGCTGATAGGATACATCAAAGAGGCTACGCTTGCTGCCCTCGTCAAGCTGGAACGAGTTGGGAACGTCTGTTGTTGCAAGGTGACGGTTCCCAACACCAAAGTCATCGGAGCCAAACAGCTGGAAACCCTATGCCTTCTCACGGACGAGGCCATCCAGAAAGCGAAGAAAATCGCGGGGCCGATTTTCGCTTTTAGTGGTCTGGCTTTGATGTTGTCTTTGCTGTTTGTTTAGCCTAACGCTAATATGGTAGAGCTTTTAGAGTTCCATCGTAGAGCGAGAGCAAGGCTCAGAGCTCCTGGTCAGGTGCCAGACTGTGGGCAGAGGCATTAGTCGAGTCCGTGGAGAGTGAACGATTGGGAAAAGTCGTGATAGACGAGAAGTTCTGCAAGGGTTGCGCCCTTTGCATTAGTGCTTGTCCACAGCGTCTTCTTCAAACCGCAAAACGTGTTAGCGAAACAAGCTATCATCCCGCCGAGTTTGTTGATCCTCAGGGCAAGTGCACAGGTTGCAGCCTATGCGCGCTGGTTTGTCCAGACGCTGCGATTCAAGTTTACAGGGAGAAGAAAGCGAGCGTGAAATGAATTATGGCAAAGAAAGAGTTTATGTCTGGAAACGATTCCATAGCTGAGGCCGCGATTCAGGCTGGTTGCAGGTTCTACTCTGGCTACCCGATTACTCCTCAGAACGAGATTGGTGAGCGCATGTCGTGGAGACTTCCGCAGGTAGGCGGAGGCTTCATTCAAGCAGAGAGCGAAGTGTCAGCTATCTATATGGTGTTCGGAGCCGCAGGCGCTGGAGCAAGAGCCATGACCTCTTCCTCAAGCCCAGGGATAAGCCTCATGCAGGAAGGAATCTCTTACATCGCGGCGGCTGAGCTTCCATGTGTTATTGTGAATATGATGCGAGGAGGACCTGGCCTCGGCGGAATCCAGCCATCCCAATCCGATTACTTCCAAGCTACCAAGGGAGGTGGCCACGGCGACTACCACCTACTAGTGCTCGCGCCGTCAACAGCACAGGAAGCTGTGAACCTGACCATGCTTGCCTTCGATCTTGCTGACAAGTATCGGAATCCCGTCATGATTCTTGGAGACGGTAACATCGGGCAGATGATGGAGCCCGTGGAATTCAAGCCGCCAGAGAAACCTTTTGTCACCAAGAAAGATTGGATAATCGGTGGAGCCAAGAACAGGCCCAATAACATAATCAAAACATTGTACCTCGATCCTGTCGTTCTCGAGAGACGCAATCTGGGCATCGCTCACAAGCTGAGTGAAGCAGTCAGGAACGAGGTGCGTTTCGAGTCTTATATGGCCGAAGACGCAGAAATCATTATTGCAGCCTACGGTACAGTTGCTCGAATCGTGAAAACCGCCATCAAGATTCTCCGAGATGAAGGCATCAAAGTCGGACTTCTGAGACCGATTTCACTGTATCCGTTTCCTTCGCAAGCGTTTGCCCAAGCTGCTGAAAAGGTAAAGAACATGTTGGTTGTTGAAATGAGCCTCGGCCAGATGCTTGAGGACATCAACTTGGCAGTCTGCAACAAAACCAAGGTGCATTTCTACGGCCGAGTGGGTGGAATAGTGCCAAGCTATGACGAGATCGTTGCTCAGGTTGAGAGAATTGTGAAGGAGGCCAAATGAGATGAGTCTGGAAACAGTTGCTGACAGACCGAAAACGCTTCTTCCAGTTCCGACGCATTATTGCCCGGGATGCGGCCACGGCGTAATCCATAGACTCGTGGCAGAGGTCATAGATGAACTTGGCATCCGCGGAAAAACCGCCATCGTTGCACCCGTGGGCTGCGCTGTTCTGCTCTACAATTACTTCGGCCTCGACGCCTATGAAGCCGCTCATGGCCGTGCACCTTCTATTGCCACGGGCTGCAAGAGAGTTCGCCCAGACCTTGTCGTGTTCACCTATCAAGGAGACGGCGACTTTGCTGCCATCGGCACAGCGGAGGCCGTTCATGTGGCCGCGCGAGGCGAGAAAATAACCACGATATTCGTCAACAACGCAATATACGGCATGACAGGAGGCCAAATGGCCCCGACGACACTAATCGGCCAAAAGAGCACCACATGCATCAACGGCAGATCCGCTGAAACCGCCGGCTATCCTATAAGGATGTGTGAAATGCTTGCCACGCTTTCGGGCGTGGCCTACGTGGCCAGGGTGGCTGTCAGCAGCCCGAAGTACGTGGTCCAAGCCAAGAAATCAATCAAGAAGGCCTTTGAGACGCAAATCAAAGGTCTGGGCTACTCGCTGGTAGAGGTTCTGTCTCAGTGTCCTACTAACTGGCACATGACACCCGTGGAATCAACGAAATGGGTTGAGGAGAGAATGATGCAGTACTATCCGTTGGGTGAGTTCAAAGCTTCCAAGGAGGCATAGGTAGTGGCTAAGGCAAAAGAGAAGCCCCTCTACGAGGATGTCGTGATGGCTGGGTTCGGCGGCCAAGGATTAATGTTCATCGGGAAGCTTCTAGCCTACAGCGCCATGACTGAAGGCAAAAACGTGACTTGGATTCCCTCATACGGCCCCGAAATGCGAGGCGGAACAGCCAACTGCACCGTGGTTATCTCGCAGCAGGAAATAGGCTCACCCTTGATATCTCGTCCTCGGGCGCTCATTATCATGAACAATCCTTCGCTGGAAACGTTCGAGCCGCGCCTGCAGAAGAATGGCCTGCTACTGTCCAACAGCTCATTCGTCACCCGCCCGATAGCGCGGAAAGACATAAGACTCATTTCTATACCGGCAAATGAAGTCGCTACAGCAGCTGGCAACGAGAAAGCAGCGAACATGGTAATGCTTGGCGCCTATATTGCGTGCACGAAAGTGGTCTCAAGAGAGAACATCGTGGAAGGGGTGAAGGAGTTGTTCGGAAGCAAGATAGATGCTTTGGAAACCAACGTGCGCGCTTTTGACGAAGGCATGAAGCTGGCTCAGCAAAAGACTTCGTAAGAGCCTCGTAGCTCTGTTTGAAAGCAATAGAGGATATTACTCAGAGCGGTGCGTCTAGTTTCCCACTATACAGAAAGATACAAGCGAAATTCTCGGCATAAGCTGTTTACGCTACGAACCGAAGTCCCCCAAAGAGGAAAGAAGAACATGCCTGCCACAAAACGAAAGAAGGACGCTGCGCCAAAGGAGAAGCCGGGCGAAGAGGAACTGAAGGCTGCCGCAAGCACCGATGCAGTAGAGAAAGCTGTGTTCATAGGCAAGAAGCCGGTGATGAGTTACGTCGTTGCCTGTCTAACTCACCTGAATACTGGTTCAAACAAGGTCACCGTCAAAGCCAGAGGGCGGGCCATCTGGCGAGCCGTTGACACCGTAGAAGTATTAAGGCGGTCATTTGCCAAGGATCTTGGAATCCAGAACATAACTCTCTGCACATAGGAGGTCACTAGGGAACAGGGTCGAAAATCAAACGTCTCAGCCATCGAGATCACCCTTGCCAAACTCTAGCGCGCTTCTGTGTTCAAACTCGAAAGCACATAAGTTATTCTGGACTGTAGCTTCATATCATATCAACGTTTCCTTCCCCATCGAACGCATAGGTAAATATATTAAACTGTCTTTCTAACGATTGATTCCCTTCAGGTGACTTAGAATGAATGCTTATCCGAAGATAAGGGTTACACCTCCAGGCCCTAAGGCAAGAGAGGCTGTCAAGAAAGATGAACGTCTGATTTCTCCTTCCTACGGGCGTTTCTACCCGCTTGTGGTTGAGTCTGGTAAAGGCTGCATTGTGACTGACGTTGATGGAAATGAGTACATTGACTTCAACTCGGGCCTAGTTTGCATGAATGTTGGGCATAACCACCCGGAAGTTGTGCGGGCCATAAAGAACCAGTGCGATCGCTTCCTGCACTACTCAAACACGGACTTCTACTACAATGAAGTCGTTAACATCGCGGAGAAGCTTTCGGAAATTTCGCCTGGGAAGTTCGACAAGAAGGTCTACTTTGGCAACAGCGGAGCCGAGTCAGTCGAGGCTGCGGTCAAAATCGCCAAGTGGCACACCCGCAAACAACTGTTCATAGGTTTCATCAGCGCCTTCCACGGCCGCACAATAGGCGCTCTGTCTTTTACAGCCAGCAAACCTGCACAGAAGCGCTACTTCTTCCCACTAATGCCTGGCGTAACCCATGTGCCCTACCCGCACTGCTATCGTTGTCCTTTCAGACTGAGCTATCCTGACTGCCATTATTGGTGCGTAGACTTCATCGATGAATACGTCCTCCAGAAGTACGTTCCACCGGAAGATACTGCAGCGATTGTCGTGGAACCCATACAAGGTGAGGGCGGCTATGTCGTTCCGCCTCCTGAGTATTTCCAGCGACTGAAGAAGCTCGCAGACAAGTACAATCTGCTGCTGATTGACGATGAAGTGCAATCTGGCATGGGCAGAACGGGCAAGTGGTTCGCAATCGAGCACTGGGGTGTTGAACCTGACATCTTGTGTACTTCAAAGGCCTTGGCGTCTGGATTACCACTTGGCGCTACGATTGCCAATGCAAAAGTCATGGACTGGGCGCCCGGCGCGCATGCAAGTACCTTCGGCGGCAATCCGCTATCATGCGTTGCGGCACTCGCTGTCATCAACGTGATTAAGGAAGAGAAGCTGCTGGATAACGCTACGAAGCAAGGCGCCCATATCGTGAAGAGGCTCGGCGAACTGAAAGAGAACTGCGACATCGTGGGTGACGTAAGAGGCAAAGGCCTAATGATAGGCATGGAAATCGTCGAGAGCAAAGAAAGCAAGAAGCCAGCATCAAAGAAGGCCGCAGATATCATGATGAGATCTTGGAAACGCGGCGTCAACGTGATCACCTGCGGAGCCTCAACCATCAGAGTCGCGCCACCAATCATAATCACACAAGAGATTGTCGACTCGGCACTAAACATCATAGAGGACGTCACGAAAGAAGTGGCCAAAGAAGCATAGGCCACCCTTTCTTCGGTGTCTGCGAATGAGAATCCGAAGACTGACAATAGGCGACTACGAGCGCGTAGTTGGCCTTTGGACAATTGCAGAACTGCCCTTCAAACCACGCGGACGCGACAGCAAGAAAGCAATAACCACTCAGATGGCTGCAAATCCAGGGTTTTTTCTCGGCGCCTTTGAGAACGACAAACTCGTAGGTGTAGTGATCATAAGCAGCGATGGGCGCAAAGGCTGGATCAACCGCCTTGCAATAAGCCCAACGTGCAGGCGCAGCGGAATCGCCAAGAAGCTGATTGTGGAGTCGGAGAAGATCTTGAGGAAACAAGGGATCAGGATTTTTTGTGCTCTGGTAGACGATTCCAACAGCGTTTCGAAACTCCTCTTTGAATCCTGTGGCTACGAAGAGCACAAAGGTATAATCTACTTCAGCAAGCACAAAACCGGCGGAATCTAGCCGCATCTTCTATCTACCAGCAAGGAGTGCTCAGCGCGATCGATCGATTTTCTCATGGTAACTCGTGCTTTTCACTACTGTTTTCAATATTTAACGAGTGATTTCTCAGCGACTTTCTCTTGAGCTGGGTACCGCACACTTCACAGGTTCGTAAGCCATAGTCTGCAGAATACTTTCTTCGGCAGGCCGGACAGTACCGTATCCATAACAGTTCGCGTCGGATGCCGAAAGTGATCAACGCGGAGAACTTCATGCCCAGTCTGTTTGCCACGTTTTGCATTGAGTAGTCGTCTGAGGCCACCAGCGGTGCGTAACCCTTATTCTTAAGCTGAAGCGCCAAGGCTAGGACCTGGGTGTCAGGTTCGGACAGGAAAAACGAATCGCCTACAATGGTGGCTGATTCCTTGACCTTCTTGAGAGAATCCTCGTCAGGCGCTCTCACTATGAGCTTACCACTTTCTTCAGCGATCTTGAACTTCAGATAAGCCATCGAGTTCTCGGGAATCTCGTTTTTGACCATTGGCACTGTGAACTGTTCTTCGCCTATTGAGAAGGGGTCGAAGCCTGCCACGAAGGCGGACGTGTCGAGGACAATAACCTTCCTTCCTGTATCCACCATTGCTCCTCAACCGATTCCCTTAAAAAGCAGCCTGCTTCTCAAACGATAGTAGAAATCCTCTCCGAACCTTATGAAGGCGGTTACTTGTTTGGAGTGGGTCATCGACAGGGTCGGAAGCTTGGATGACAGGCGCTGTTTGTGATGTCCGTCGATTACCACAAGTAGCTTCGTGGGCTTAGAGACCTCGATTGTGATACGTGAATCCGCGGGGAAAACAATCGGGTGAAAAGTGCTCAAGGGGCATATTGCTGTCAGGATGAGGGCGTTCAAGCTTGGATCCAGTACCGGTCCACCTGTTGAAAGCGAGTATCCTGTGGAACCGGTTTGAGTTGAGACGATCAATCCGTCGGCTTGACAATTCAGAACAGGCTTCTTATCCTTCAGAATTCTGGCGTGAAGCAACTTAGATGGCTCATCCGCCAAGATTAGGGCCTCGTTCAATGCGTCAGGAAACTTGAGGCCTTTTGCGGTTGTGGCAAGTTTCATGCAGCTCTCGATCCTGTATTCGCCCTCCAACAGGCTGGCCACCGCGCGGAATGCGTGCTTCGGTTCCACAGCAGTCAAGAAACCACGTACGCTCATGTTAATGGCAAGTATGGGCGGTTGCGGATTCGGGGCTGCAAGGCAGGTCCGCAGGATTGTGCCGTCTCCGCCGATGGTGATTATGAAATCCGCCTTCATTCTCTCAAGCGGGATGAATTTTGCTTTTGCGTCTATCTTGCCCCTCAGCGTGTCTTCGGGGCGGACTTCGATTCCCTTGGTCTCCAAATATTCGGTCAGGTCCGAGGCGAGCTTCAGAGCCTCTTTCTTGTCGTAGCGGGCAACCAGACCGGCGCTTTTGAGCAAGCCTTCACCGTTCACGTATCTAGCCACACCTTAAGCTATGAAAGGAACACTTTTTGACACCTTTGATGAATAGGTTTATATGCGAAGACCAGTTCTGAATAACCAGGGAAGCGACTACAAATGAAGCAGTTCGACGCCGTAGCCAACTGGTTGAGCTCGGTAGCATATGACCACTCACAATCTAAAGCTACTGAAGAACAATATAAAAGAGTTTGGAATAGATTCAGCCTCTTTATCGGGAAAAACGCGGATGACGTCCTTGAAGATTACAGAGTTCTCGATGAGCGAGAATGTAGAAAACGATACGCCCAACACATTAGAAACTGGATTACTGATCTTATTCAAGCTGGTTTGGCTACTACGAGCGTAAGAGTAATGGTGGGTGCAGTGAAGAGCTTCTTCAAGTACAACGATCTTCCGCTAGGCTTTGTGCCTCAAGGGAGAGGTGGAATCGTTTTTCATAATAGAGACATAGCGAAAGACGAGATCATTCAGATAATGGCTCTCTCCAAGATCAGAGAGAAAGCGTTTTTCACAATAATGGCCCAAAGCGGGCTCAGACCACATACAATGAAGCAGTTGAGATTGAAAAACTTGGAAAGCTTGGACAAGGCACCCTGCAAGATTGACGTTCCACTAGAAATCGCTAAGGGAAAGTTCGGCAGTTACGTGACTTTCATCGGACCAGACGCCCTCAAATACCTCAAGCAGTATCTCGCTACGAGGACGAATCTGACAACAGGAAGCCTCGTCTTTTGTTC
>Ga0209253_10006095_pt1 | contig 10448 bp, 5 predicted proteins | sample FrelakmetBRP12BR_FD_187145 | JGI IMG/M metagenome (GOLD analysis project Ga0209253, IMG submission 187145) | Freshwater lake sediment microbial communities from the University of Notre Dame, USA, for methane emissions studies - BRP12 BR (SPAdes)... | ecosystem: Environmental > Aquatic >... | reverse complement strand
TCTCTGCTTTCCATTATAAACAAGGACGCCTTCGGCGCCCGCAAAATTCCCCCCATCGCCGCCGGGACACGCGGTTTGACACCGGGGACGTCCTTCCCCGGCTGCCCCACGGAAAGCCCCCGCAGGGATGAATATGCCGCCGCCGTCCCGCCGGGCTGGAGTGGAGCCGTATCGCCATCCCTGGGTGGGTATACGTTCGTGCCTATAAGCCGAACATACACGAACGTGACGTCATCCCTCGCCGGCGAGGACTATGAAGCCTACACCGGCGGCTCTCTGTACGTTTCCACGGGCGGCGTTACCTCAGGACAGACCGGCTCCTCCTATGGCTATCAGATGGTAGCCCAGGGGGGGACATCTCCCTATTCCTGGACGGTCGCCTCGGGCCGTTTGCCGGACGGACTGACACTTAACACGAGCGGCCAAATAAGCGGAACGCCGACGGAGGGCGGGGAATTTCCATGGACCGTCCGGGTCACCGATTCCTCCTCCCCCCCGCTTTCCGCCACCCGAAGTTTCAGCCTCATCATCAATCCGGCTCATCAAGGTTCATGGATCTCGAAATATCCCTTGGGCGGACAGGTCAATCCGATGGGCCTCGTCCTGGATCCGAGCAACCCGAGCAGGTTATATGCGGTGCTATCGCAGCGGGGCATTTATCGAAGCACGGACGGAGGCGCGAGCTGGACAAACTTCACGGAATCGGCCACCTCCGCTTCCGGAACCTGGTTCGACGCGAGGTACCTCAACGTTTTCCTTATCGGGAACGGGTCGCAGTTCTACATGGCGGGCAATTGGGGCCTGTTCAAAAGCCTCAATCAGGGGGCGTACTGGACCCGGATCGACGCCGGTTTTTCCGGAGAAGTGATCGCGATGACCCTGAATCCGGGGGACGGAAATAGCATTTATGCCGGAACCCGGCAAGGGAAGGTCTATAGGTCCGCAAACGGCGGCTCGAGTTGGTCGGATATCAGTAGCGGGCTCCCGGCCACGGAGATCCGTTTCCTGGCCGTCGACCCCGCGGCTCCCTCGAATGTCTACGCTGGGACCGCCTCCAACGGGATCTTCAGGAGCGCCGGAGGCGGAGCGTGGGTTTCCATCAACGGAGTCTGGGAGGGAGACCTCAGCAGCACCCATCTGACCAGGGTCGAGACGATCGTCTTCGATCCAAGGCCAACAGCCAAAATCTTCATAGCGGCTCAGGATTCGGTCCTCGGAGACGGGATCTACAAGACGGCCGACGGCGGCGCGCATTGGTCGAGGGTGACTCCTCAACTCGGCATCGGTTGGCAGCCGGGGTATTACATCGCCCTCAATCCCACCGACCCGGGCGGCATTTTCGCCGTCAACGGCGGGTATATCCGGATCTACTCGGGGGGTGGGACCGGCTATAACGATTATTACGTCGCCGCTAGCAACCTTAGCTGTCTCGCCGTCGATCCTGTCACTCTCGTCCTTTACGCCGGGACCGACCGCGACGGCCTGTTAAAAAGCACTGACGGCGGTCAGACCTGGACGGCGGTCAACAACAACATCCGGGCCCAGTATTTCTCCAACAACGAACCTCACAGCCTGCACTTCGATGCCAGCGATCCCGGCATCATCTACGCGGGTTCCATGGGCGGCGGATACAGAAGCCTGGACGGCGGGGATTCCTGGGAAAAGATGAATCATCCCAACTGGTCCAATCGCGCCTTCGCGACGCACGCAGGGCTCCCGGTAGGTACCGTTTTTTCTATCGGTGACAGGGTTTACAAGAGCACGGCTTACGGAATTCCGGGATCCTGGACGGACCCGAGCGGCGGCGCCTTCAGCGGCTTCTGGGATTCGGATCTAGTCATCGTGCCCAGCGCCCCCGATGTCCTCTATGCCGGCGTTTACGGTCCCGATTCGGGGAAAGAGGGCGTCTGGAAGTCTCTCGATGGAGGCGCGACTTGGGCGCCAAAGAACGCCGGGTTGACCGATACAAAGATCAACACGCTGACGATCCACCCCAGCTTGCCCAACATCCTCTTCGCCAGCACCCGGCTCCAGGATCCTACTCAGCAAGGATTAAATACCCGTCTTTTCAGGACGTTGGACGGCGGAGAATCCTGGCAGCAGGTGACGTGCGGGCTGCCGGATACGCTCGGCGTGAGCCAGGTGGTCTTCGCTCCGAGCGACCCGAATATCATATACCTGAGCGCAGTGGGCTGGAACAGAGGGCTCTACAAGAGCACCGACGGAGGGGGTTGCTGGGTCAAAATCAACAGCTACAACACAAGCGCGGTGGCCATCCACCCGACCGACCCCAATATCGTCTATCAAGCGGTGATTGGCAACGGTGTTTACATTTCCTTCAACGGCGGTCAGGCTTTGACGCAGTTCAACGCGGGGCTGCATCCGAGTCCCTGGTTTGCCTCCATCGTTCTTGATCCGCTAAATCCTTTCCACGTGTTCATCGGAACGAACGCTGGGGTCTACGAGATGACGCTCAACGTCGATATGATGATCACGACGACAAACCTCCCCGACGCCGTCATTAACCAGGCCTATATCGCGGGCCTCAAGGCCGCGGGCGGGACTCCCCCCTATTCCTGGAGCATCGATCCCACCGGTCCGCTTCCCGCCGGGCTCTCGCTCGATCCCGTGACGGGCGTCATCAGCGGCCAGCCGGCAAGCGCGGGTCGGTTCACAGTTCAAGTGCGGGTCGCCGATAACGGCGGCCGGTCCTGCACGAAGCCCCTGACGCTGAACGTCCTGGCCAAGTATCTCCTGGCGACGAATCCGATCCCGCCCGAAGGCGGCGCCGTCATAAGGACTCCGGACGAGCCGCTGTACACCCAAGGCGACATCGTCCAGGTGGCAGCCGTGCCCAATCCGGGCTATGCGTTCATCGGCTGGAGCGGCTCTATTTCCGGAACGGCCTCCCCCGAGCGACTAGTTATGATGGAGAGCAAGTCGATCCAGGCCAACTTCGCCTATACGACCGCGTTGCCTGATTATTACATCTCCTCCGCCTCTTTCCCGGCGTCGGCCGCGGCCGGCCAAATGATCGGCGGCTCCGTCAATATCGCCATCGGCAACCAGGGGGCCGGAACTGTGAATCCGCCCTGGGTCTCGGCCGGCATCTATCTCTCGAACGACACGCTCGTCACACCGGAGGATATCCTCCTCTGGAAGGGCCGAATCTCCTTCGCCCCTCCGGGCTCGATGGAGACGATAGCCCTTCCGATCGACCCAGGCCTCCAGATCCCGGCGACCATCGCGGCGGGCACGTATACCATCGGCGTCATCGTCGACGACAACAGCGCCGTCGTCGAGCGGAGCGAAGGCAACAACAGCTCCGCCCGAACGATCACGATCTCGACGACCGGCACCAGCTACCTCGAGCTGCTGGGCGGATGGCCGTACGGCACGTCAATGGGGATCGTGACCGATCCATCCAGGCACGTGGCGGTCCGCGGCCACGGCTGCTTGGTCGAGATCATTGACATCGCGGATCCCTCGCATCCGACCGTCATCTCTCAACTCAACTTCGCTCCCGAGCAAATAAACGAGTTCCGTATCAGAGGGAACCACGTCTACCTCGGGGGGGGGACCAGTTTCCGCATCATGGACATCGCCGACCTCCACAATCCCCGGGTCATCGGTTCCTGCCCCGTCCAATCCTTTGTCCGGGATATCGAGATCGTGGGTGATTACGCCTACGTCTCGGATTACCATTATGGATTGCGCGTCGTCGACATCAGCAATCCCGAGGCCCCCACCGCCGTCGGTTTTGTGCCCTTCAACAGCCGGACCCACCTCCTCACGGCCATCGGGACGACCGTCTATGTCAAGAGGCCAGGGCATGTCGGAAGGCCGATCGGAGATACCGGGCTGAGCATCGTCGACGCAAGCAACCCCGCCGCTCCCGTCGAGCACAAGCTGCTCAACCTGAGCGTCGGCGACCTCGTCATCGATAAGACCGGTCAATACCTGTTCCTCGGCCTCACGAACAATTATCTCCATGTCTATGACATTTCGGCCCCGCTCGAGCCCGTCGAAAAAGCCACCTTCACGGGAGTCCGCAGTCCGACCGGATTGAAGCTCGTCGAAGACCGGCTCTATGTCGCCGATTCAAGCCAGGGCAGGCTCGTCATCCTGGATATCTCCAACCCCCTCAATCCCATGGAGATCTCGGCCTACCAATTCCCGAGCCCGATAGCAGGGGGGATCTGGAGACCCGCCGTCGCCGGGAATCTCTGCCTGGTCTCGTCTTGGATGGATTCGTTGAGGATCGTGGATTTCTCCAACCTCGGTTCGCCGGTCGAACGGGGCTCCCTGGAGAGCGTCGGGCTGTCGTACTATGCGGATGTCGCGAACGGTCATGCCTACGTCTCAACACAGCGGACGACGTCCAACAGGCTGAAGGTCCTCGACCTCGCCAACCTGCCCCATATCACCGAGACGGCCAGTCTACAGACCTCTTATCCCATAGATGACGTCGTCACCAGCGGCATTTATGCCTATCTCGCTGGGGGGAGCGCCGGCCTTCGCAGCGTGGCCATCTCCGACCCGGCGCATCCGGCCGAGGCCGGCGCCAACCTGTCCGCCCCCCAAGCCCAGGATGTCGTTATTGCCGGAAACTATGCTTATGTCGCCGACGGATCGAACGGCCTCAAGGTCTTCGACATCCGGACACCGTCGAATCCCGTACTACTCGGCTCCTGTGCGACGCCTTACACGGCTTATCAACTATCAGTTTCAGGGAGATATGCCTATCTCGCCTGTGGCAGCGCGGGCCTGAGGATTATCGACATTTCCGATCCCGTAAATCCCCGGGAGATCGGATCCCATATCTTCAGCGGCAACTCGGCTTGGAACGTCGCCGTCTGGGAAAACCACGCCTATGTCGTCAACGGCGGCAACGAGATCCTCTGGGTCGTCGACGTCTCCGACCCGGTCAATCCCGTGGAGAAGGCCACGTTCGACGTCCATTACGCCTTCGGCGACATCGGCTTCTCCGGCCACTACATGTTCATCCCGAACACCTTCCTGGGACTCATGGTCGTCGATATCTCCAATCCGGCCAACCCTGTGGAGGTCGACCGCGACTACCGGCTCAGCAGCGCCTGCGAAGTCCTCGTCCGCGAAAACCGCATCTACGTCGTCAACAGGGATTCGGGGTTCTATGTGTACGAATTCCGGCTTCGCTGAGAGTAGGGAAAAAACAATCTGTGAAGCTTTTTATCTAAAATGGCGGGCTCCCCGTCCGGCTGTAAACGGGGCGGGCAGGCTCGAGCCCGGAAAATATAAGCGGATCGGGTGAGAAATCACTCCAGGCTCCTGGCGATCGTAATGCCGATCGAGGCCTTGGCCCCGGCGGGGTCGACGGACTTCACGATTTTGCGGGTCATCAAGTCGATGATCCGAATGCCTCCCGTTTTAGTGCCGCCCCAGCAGGCCACGACCAATTGGCCGCGCTCCTCGTCGAGCTCGCAATGGATGGGCTGCGGGCCCACTCCAGCGATTTCGGCGACGGATTTCATTCTCCCGAGGTCGACGACCGAGATCGCGTCGTCCTCGATGAGACAAACATAGCCGACCGTTCTGCCGCCGTTCAGGGTCAGGTCGAAGGGAGTCTTGTCGAGGGCGAGCCTGGCGACGACCTCCCGTTTTTCGATATCCACGGCGAGGAGGGACCGGGTGTTATAGTCCGTAACGTAGCAGGTCCGGGAATCCGCGCCGAACTTGACGTCGACCGGATGGCTGAACGCGCCCTTCCCGGAATCGTCCGGGTCCCACGCGAGGCCCGGCGCGGGGCCGAGCGGGATGACGCAGATCCCTTCCTTGGCGGAGCGCTTGGGATCGTCGAGGTCATAGAGATAGAGATTCGCGCTTTTCCGGTTGGCCGAAACGAGCCAGCGGCAGTCCGGGGAGATATCCACGTGCACCGGGACGAGGCCGGCCGGAAACTCGAAGAGGGTCTCCAGCGTCAGGCCGTCCAGGGCGAAAACCCGGTGCAGGTTCTCGTCGGCGATGTAGATCCTGTCCCTCTTGACGTCGTAGGCGAATCCCGAGGGGATGCCCGCTCCCGGGAACCCGATTTTTTTGACGATCTTTTCCGTCTTTAAGTCCACGAGGACCAGCAGGTCCTCATCGTCCTTGCGGTCGTAGTTGTGGAGGGCTAGGATCATCTTCGTCGCGTCGCGGGGATGAAGGGACGAAAAAATCGGGTATCGGCCCAAGTCGAGGTCGCGGAGCCACTCGCCCCTGTCCAGGTCGATGACCGAGACGGTGTGGGACATCAGGTTGGAGACGTAAGCCAGCCGTTTCGGAGCGGGAACGGGGTCCGCCCCCGAAAGGCCCGCCGCGACGCCGGCCGTCAAAGAAATAAAGGCCACGGCGAAAGCCGCGTTTCTCGTCATCCGGATCCTCATGCGCTGGAATAGCACCTTTTTGCGGCGCGCGCCGCCGCCCATCCGGGTCCTCTATTTTCGGACCGTGACCCCTGTCTCGACCGTAAAGAATTTATAGTCCGCCTGCGTCACCGTGGTCATCGAGCGGATCAGGGGGCCCCTTGTCGAAAAAAGATACATCTCCTCGATCGTATAACGGCTGGGGAAACGGACGCCGTTGTGCTCGAGCGCAAATTCGGTGGTCAAAGTCAGACGCGGCTGACCCCCGATCTGCTTGGCGTAATCCAAGGCTCTTTCATAGTGTCCTATGGACTCGGGCACCCATTCGATCCTGAGGACCCCGGCATCGCTTTTACGGACCCATATTTTCCCGGAGAGGATATCCCCCGGCGACCCGGGCTTTGGCGTGGCCTGGATAATGACAGCCCGGTCTTTCCCGAGCGTCGTTTCTTTGATGATCTTGAAGTCGAACAAATTCTGCCGGTCCCGGCCGAGCATCGTAACCGGGCCCATGAGGGCAAGTCCATAGGCGAAGACGCGGGTCTTGAGCACGGCGTTCTTCTCGAGCACGGTGCCGCCGTTTTCCTTGACAAGGGTCCGCGTTTCGGTGATTTGGCCCGTCCTGTCCCGGACGAGTTGGTAATCGTAGACATAGCTTGACCGGACCTTTTTTCTCACGCGCAAGGTGAAAGGCGAATCGCCGGGGTCCGAACTTTTTGCGATCTGCTGCAGGTCTTGCGGATTTTCAAAGCCTGCGGTCTCGCCGCCTGTTGCGGGTTTCACGATGACCACGTCCGCGAGCATCTCCTCGATCCGCTCCAGGCAGACGAAGTCCAGGATGGCGCCCGAGAGCCGGTCGCAGTAAACCGCACAGCGCTCTAAAATGTCGGCCAATTCGGCGGGGCGGTCTTGCACGGGCTGGGCCGAGGCGACACGCGGCTCGACGCGCACAGCGGAAATAGCCACTACCGCGGCGATCGAGGCGAGAAAAAGGATCCTTCTCATCACGACATGAGGATATGGCAGGCTGCGGGCCGTTGTCAAGAACCGGTTTCCATAAAGAAGCTTTACTGCGCGGGGATTCCTCCGCTCGGGATTAACTCTATATCGCTGATAACAGGTAATATGCCGAATCTCTTTTCTGGCATAAACTTTGCAACACCAGTCAGCGCGTGATGTACCGGCGCCGACGTGATCCATGTCCCCAAGCCAATCCCGTTCGAGCAATTTCCTCCACAATGGCCGGGGAAGTTGGCTTTACTGAATATCACGACACCGATCCAGCAGAAGATCGTCTCCAAATCGACACTGCACTTGAGGGCCACGAAGCTAGGTCAAAAGGACTGAGCGAGAGCCGGCGTTATCGGAATTCGGCTTGGAACTCCATTTCCCCCAGGCCCCGGCGTTTACTCGATCGCGAAACTCTTTTCGTTCGTGGCCTTCTTAGCCGAATGCATGTCCGAGACCTGGGTGATGATCTTGTACTTTCCCTTCTCCAGCCCGCTGAGGGTGTAGGTGAAGGTCAGGGACATCTCGGTGTTGACGTTCCAGGATTTGAAAGGCAGGACGGCGAAATCGGTCTGCCCACCGAGGACCGTACCGCCGCCATCGACAACCTGGAAATCGACCTTGAACCCGAATTCGAAATACCCCGCCGGGTTCCTGGTCACGGCGAATCCGGCCGGCTCCACGTAAAGATAGATGGGCTCGCCGGCGGTGAAGACGTCGTTCTCCCTGGGTTCATAGATGCCATAGCTGTTGGTCTCACCCTTGACGAACTTGGCATTCCCCAGGAGGAGTGGCGATTCCGCCCAGAAAGTTTCCGTGAGAGATCGCAGACCGGCCAGGGCCTTTCCGTAGTCTTTAGCCTCGAAGGCCGATTTGAACGCGGAGAAGGGCGCGTCGAACGGCCCCCTGGCCTCGGCGTTCGCTCCTATCACCCCGGCTTTCTCGGGCTTAGAGCATCCGGCCAGTATCAAGATGACAAAAAGCCCTAGGAGAAAATATTTTTTCATCGTCCCCTCCTTGGTGAATGATGTTCATAGTATAGACGACTCCGGTTCGGGAATAAAGCGGGGAAATTCGTGTTCTGTCAGGTCGTCCCCTGCGTGGATGGTTGGAGCGGGCTTCCCTTCCAGGGCATCTGCCCTTGGTTACGCCGCACCGTCCCCTTCAATATAAATTCTTCAAGTTCATGCCGGCATAAAGGCGCCCGACCTGTTCCGCGTATCCGTTGAACATCAAGGTCTTGCGCCGGCCGTCCTCGCCGATCCGTCGCTCCGTCGCTTGGGTCCAGCGAGGATGAGGGACAGCCGGGTTCACGTTGGCATAAAAACCGTATTCGTCCGGGTTGGCCCTCCGCCAGGAACCCCTGGGCATGTTCTCCACGAACCTGACGCTGACAATGGATTTAGCGCTCTTGAAACCGTATTTCCAGGGCACGACGACGCGCAGGGGCGCGCCATTTTGCGCCGGCAGCGTCTGGCCGTACATGCCGAACGTGAGCAGCGTCAGCGGGTGCATCGCCTCGTCGAGCCGCAAGCCTTCGGTGTATGGCCAGTCGATGACGGGATAGCTCAATCCGGGCATCTGTTTGGGATCGGCCAACGTCGTGAACTCGATGTACTTCGCGTTGCCCGTGGGCTCGACACGGCGGATGAGCTCAGACAGCGGATACCCGACCCACGGCACCACGGCCGACCATGCTTCGACACAGCGCAGCCGATACACGCGCTCCTCCAGCGGAGCAAGTTTCAGCAGAGCCTCGATGTCCAGCGTCTGCGGATTCTTGACCTCGCCTTCGATGCGGACAGTCCATGGGCGGGTCCTCAGTCGTTGCGGCGCGATTCGCGCCGGATCTTCCTTGTCGGTCCCGAACTCGTAGAAGTTGCAATAGGCCGTGACGAGTGCCGCCGCGGTCGGCTTGTCCATCACCGACAACGGGCTCGGCCGACCCGGCAGCGGCGCCGGCGGGCTGGCCTGGGCCTGTGCCTGCGGAAGAGCCGAACCCAGCAGTGCGCCGGCCGTGGCCTGGAGCAGGGTGCGCCGCACCCGGAAGTCGGCTTCGGGCGAAATTTCCGAAGGCTTGATGTCGTTTTCGGTGCGGATCAGCATGGCGCGGGGCAGTGGACTTTCTTCTTGGTCGGGTTCGGGCCAGTAGTCTTACTCGTCAGGGTCAGACCGCCCTGCGCCGCAGGAGTTTCGGCCGCTAGACTCGTGCCGACGGACCCTGTCCGCGTCACCCGGGATTGACAATGCATATCGAACACGAGGTCAAGCTGGACTTCAAGGATGTCCTGATCCGCCCGAAGCGTTCGACGCTGACTTCACGCTCGGACGTCGACATTACCCGCGAGTTCGTCTTTCGCCATGCCGGCGTCAAGTACCACGGCATTCCGATCATCGCATCGAACATGGACACCACGGGCACGTTCGAGATGGCGCGCGCGCTGGATGCCTTCCGGCTGTCGACCGCGCTGCACAAGCATCACAGCGTCGACGACTGCGTGCAATTCTTCCGCTCGCTCGGGCGCAAGTCGGCGGCGTTTTACTCGATGGGCATCACGAAGTCGGACGAGGAAAAATTCAAGCGCGTCGTCGATGCGGCCGGCGAGGCCGTCGAGTACGTATGCATCGACGTTGCCAACGGCTACCACGAGAACTTCGGCACGTTCGTGACCCGCATCCGCACCGCCTATCCGCGACTGGTCATCATGGCCGGCAATGTCGTCACCGGCGAAATGACCGAGGAATTGATCCTCTCGGGCGCGGACATCGTCAAGGTCGGCATCGGTCCGGGCTCGGTCTGCACGACGCGCAAGATGACGGGCGTCGGATACCCCCAGTTGTCAGCGGTCATCGAGTGTGCGGACGCCGCGCACGGATTGTCCGGGCTCATCTGTGCCGACGGGGGTTGCAGTACGCCCGGCGACGTGGCCAAGGCGTTGCGGGTAATAGATGCTCCGCTGGAAGTGAAAGTGAACGGGAAGTAGGCTTGAGGCTTGAGAGTGAAGTTTATTGAAACACAAAGGCAAAAAGTACACAAAGATTTATAAATTTATATTT
>Ga0209253_10006093_pt1 | contig 10450 bp, 11 predicted proteins | sample FrelakmetBRP12BR_FD_187145 | JGI IMG/M metagenome (GOLD analysis project Ga0209253, IMG submission 187145) | Freshwater lake sediment microbial communities from the University of Notre Dame, USA, for methane emissions studies - BRP12 BR (SPAdes)... | ecosystem: Environmental > Aquatic >... | reverse complement strand
CTGCCGTGCCGCGCGAGAGGTGCACGTTCAGGAACATGCCTGGCTTCAGCAGGCCGTCGTCGTTCGGCACAAGCGCGCGCACGATGACGGAACGTGTGTTGGGATCGACGCGCGAATCGACGCTCGCGACCTTGCCCTCGAACACCTGGTCCGGGTACGCGACGCTCCTGGCTTCGAGCGTGAGGCCTGGCTTCATGGCCGCCACGACACGCTCGGGCACGGTGAAGTCGAGCTTGATCGTGCTGGTGTCGTCGAGCGTGGTGATGACTGTGCCCGGGGCGACGAGGCCGCCGACGCTGGCGCGGCGCAGGCCGACCCGGCCGTTGAACGGCGCGCGAATGATCGTATCGCTCAGGCGTGAGCGTGCCGCGGCGACGCGCGCCACGTTGGCCGAGTATGTCGATTCGATCTGCTCGATCTGCTGGTCGGAGAGCACCTTGGTTTCATACAACTCACGGCTGCGCTGCAACTGGCTCGCGCTTTCCTTCAGCGCGGCATCCGCCACCGCCAGATCGGCCCGGGCCTGCGCACCGTCGAGCTCGACGAGGATGTCGCCCTTGCGGACCTGCTGGCCCTCGGTGAAACGAATCGCCGTGACAAGATTGGATACTTTGGCAGTGACGTCGATGGATTCGCTGGCACGCGCGGTGCCGAGCGCTTCGACTTCGAGCGAGAGGTGTTCGGTCCGCGACGGAGTCGCCACGACCGGGATGACAGGGCCGCCGCCTGCGCCACCACCACCCGGCTTGCCTGCAGACGCTCCGGGCTTACCCCCGGTCGTCGCTGCACCAGGCGGACCGCCCATTGCGGCGGGCGCGCGCTTGGCCCGCTCGCCGGCGATATGCCAGGCAAAGCCGACGACGAAGGCGCCAATCAGGGTGCCGAGCAGCACCTTTCGCAGGGAATCAGGCATCGGGTCTTGGTGGCGCGACAGCGCGAATCAGGGGGGCACCGGATTATCCCTGATTCGCACGTCTGCCGCTCGCGGATGTCGGCTGCTGAGCATCCGCCGCGTCTCCACTCAGGGTTCCTGGTCGGAGCCCTCGGCAATGCCCTCGAACAGCGCCGTCGACAGGTACCGCTCGGCTGTGTCGGCCAGCACGGTCAGGATTACGGAGCCCGCGGGCGCCTTCTCGGCGACCTTCAGTGCTGCCGCAACGTTTCCGCCCGACGAGATGCCGCAGAAGATGCCTTCCTTGCCGGCGAGCGCACGCGAGCAGGCGATTGCTTCGTCGTCGGTGACCGGAACGATTTCGTGGGGAACGGAACGGTTCAGGACCTTCGGCACGAAATCGGGCGTCCAGCCCTGGATCTTGTGCGGCTTGAACTCGGCCCCGGACAGCAGTGCGGCCCCTGCTGGCTCGGTCGCGACGATGCGCACTTCGGGGCGCGCAAGACGGATCATCTCGCCCGCGCCGGTGAGCGTGCCGCCCGTGCCCCAGCCCGACACGAAGAAATCGAGCCGGCGGCCCGCGAAATCGCTGAGGATTTCCGGGCCGGTCGTCTGGCGGTGATACGCCGGGTTCGCGGGATTCTCGAACTGCCGTGCGAGGAACCAGCCATTCTTCTTCGCCAGCTCTTCCGCTTTGCGCACCATGCCGCTGCCGCGCTCGGCGGCGGGCGTCAGGATCACCTTGGCGCCGAGCATGCGCATGATCTTGCGGCGCTCGATCGAGAACGTCTCGACCATGACCGCGACGAACGGGTACCCCTTCGCGGCGCAGACCATCGCCAGCGCGATGCCGGTGTTGCCCGACGTCGCCTCGACCACGGTCTGGCCGGGCTGCAATGCGCCACTCTTCTCCGCGTCCTCGATGATCGCGATCGCGAGGCGGTCCTTGACGGAACTGCCGGGATTGAAGAACTCGCACTTCACGTAGAGGTCCACGTGCTTCGGCGCGATGTGGTTGACACGCACGATGGGCGTGCGGCCGATGGTATGCAGGATGCTGTCGTAAATCATGGCTGGATCCTTCGCCCCCCGGGCATTGGTTGCGACTATAGCCAACACGGGCGGCAATACGTCATGCCGCGCGGGAATCTCGGCAGAAGCGGATATAGCTTAAAAGGGGACGCTCACCTGTTTCCCCTATATCCCGGAAACAGGTGAGCGTCCCCTATATCCGTCAGAAATACGCCCGCATGATCGCTTCGGCGACGCAGGCAGGTTTCGACTCGCCCTCGATCTCGACCGTGTACTGCTCGGTCAGCTGCAGGCCGCCCGTGACCTCGTCGAGCTTGAGCAGCACGCAGCGGGCACGCACGCGGCTCCCCGATTTCACGGCATTGGGAAACCGCAGCTTGTCGAGGCCGTAGTTGATGACGCGCGTGACACCCGGAAACAGCGGCTTGCCGGCATCGACCAGGCCGCGGAGCATCGGGTACAGCGACAACGTCAGGTAACCGTGGGCGATCGTCGTTTTCCACGGCGACTCACGCGCGGCCCGGACCGGGTCCGTGTGAATCCACTGGTGATCACTGGTCGCCTGCGCGAACTCGTCGATCCGCTGCTGGGACACGAGCAGCCAGTCGCTGCAGTGAATCTCCTGGCCGATTTTGGGCTGCAGGTCCGCCAGGACCCGCTGCGCCGCCGACTGTTCGCTCATGGTGTGCCCTTGTGTGCTGGTCGCAGGCAGGAGTATCGCCCAGGTGGCGATGCCCGGCACCTGCTCCGTTCGAAACTTGTATGCACCGCAATAACATTTCGTGAACTCCCTAGAAAACCCGCAAAACTTTCTTGTTGCAGCGCAAAATTGCCGCTGTTACGATGCCAACCCGGAACCGACCTGCCTGTCACCGAGGACGTACCATGACCACCGCCAAGAAGACGACGGACTACACGGATTTTGCCAAGCGCGCTTTTACGCCCGCCACCCGCCTCAATGAGGTCATGGTCGGCAACATCGAGCGCATCGCCCGCTTCCAGTACGAACTGACGGGTGACCTGATGCAGTTCGCACTCGACCAGATGAACGCCACGGTCAAGGCGAAGGACCTGCCGACGCTGCTGTCGAAGCAGCGTGAAATCGCGACGAAGTTCGCCGAAAAGGCGACGACCCGGCAGCAGGCGCTGGCCGAAATGGCGACCGAGTCGCAGGCCGGCTTTGCCCGGTGGATCGAGGACGCGACGTCCCTGACGAGCGGCAAGGCTGCCTGATAGCGGCGTCTGACAGCAGCGGTGGCTCCCTCCGGGGCCACCGCCAGGCGCACCGTTCTGCATCGCCTTTTTGCACTGCATTTCATGCACCGCACAACGGCTCAGGTACACTCGCGCCCATGAGCCAGGAACGCCTGATCAAGAAGTACGCGAACCGTCGTCTTTACGACGCTTCGCAGAGCCGCCACATCACCCTCGACGACATCCGCGGACTGATCGTCAAAGGCGAAAAGATCCGGGTCGTCGAAGACAAGACCGGACACGACATCACCCGCCACATCCTGCTGCAGGTCATCGCCGAGCAGGAACAGTTCGGCCGGCCGATCCTGAGCACGACGGTGCTCGAATCCATCATCCGCTTCTATGGCAACCCGATGCAGGGCTTCCTCGCGGGCTTCCTGGAAAAGAGCGTGGAGACGTTCCTGCACCAGCAGGAATCGCTGCAGGCGCAGATCTCCAAGATCGTCGCGAGCACGCCGCTCGCCACCGTGGCCGACCTGACGCGCCAGAACATCGAGGCGCTCGCGAAGATGCAGGAGTCGATGCTCAGCGCGATCCTGCCGAAGCGGGAGAAGTCGAAGGACGACGACGAGAAGCGTTCCTGACCGAGCGGGCCAGTTCCCACGCGAGCATCGCCCGCTTGCGCTCGACTCCCCAGCGATAACCGCCCAGCGCGCCATTGGCCCGCAGCACGTGGTGGCATGGAATGAGCCAGGCCACCGGATTCGCACCGACGGCAGAGCCCACGGCACGGCACGCGGACCGGCGACCGATCGATTCCGCGAGCGCCGCATAACTCAGCGTCCGGCTCTGGCCTGCCGCGAGCAGCGCGCGCCACACCTGCAGCTGGAAGTTGCTGCCATGTACCCAAAGCGTGAGTTTGCGGTCGACGCGCCGGGTCGTCCGCCAGATTGTGTCGGCGATCTGCTTCGCGCCCGCGTCGTCCTGCTTCCAGTCGGCATCGCGCCACGTCGCGCGAAAATCGTCGAAGCCATCGAACACGCCGTTTTCGTCGGCAAACGCCAGGAACGCGATGCCGCGGGCCGAACGCACGATCAGTGCCTCGCCGAAGGGCGATTGCGCCGTCCCGAACCACAGCGTCAGACCGCGGCCCCGCGACTTGTATTCGCCGGGCGTCACGGCTTCGAGCGTCACGAACAGATCGTGCAGACGGCCTGGACCCGAAAGACCGGCATCGATTGCCGCCTGCAGCACGGACCGCTCGTCGTCGAGCGCCTGCTTCGCTGCCGTCAGCGACAACTGCTGCAGCCACTGCTTCGGCGAAATGCCCGTCCAGCGGCGGAATTCGCGTGCGAAGTGATACTCACTCCAGTTCGCGGCCGCCGCCATGTCGGCCAGCGACGGCTGCTGGCCGGCATTGGCCGCGACGAATTCGATCGCCCGTGCAATGCGCCGGAATTCGGGGGCGACGGCGGGGCCGTCAGCGACGTGTGCTTTCATGGCGCAAGGATACCGACGCCGCGCATGCCATCCACCCGGATCGTGCTGAGGCGACGGGGCACTGTGGCAAACTAGGCGACGCATGCCCCGCCAACGCATCTGCTTCCTGACCGCAGAGATCTCGCCGTTTGCCAAGACCGGCGGGCTCGGTGACGTTGCGGCCGCGCTTTCGCGCCACCTGCTGCAGCGTGGTCACGACGTCCGCGTCTTCGCTCCCCTGCACGCGCTCTCCGACCTGCAGGGTTGCGAACAACGTCCGGTCGCGGCACTGCAGGGCCTGTCGGTACGGGTCGGCACCAACGAGTACCGCTACGACGTCCGGGAAGCGCGGCTCCCGGGTTCGGACCTCTGGGTGCAACTCGTGGACTGCCCAGCCGTGTTCGACCGTCCATTCATCTATTCGGACGCGCACGACGAGCACTTGCGCTACCTGATGCTCACACGCGCGGCGCTCGAATGCTGCCAGCGGCTCGCCTTCGCGCCGGATATCGTGCATTGCAATGACTGGCACATGGCGTTCGCGCCGCTGCTGCTGCGCACGGCCTATGCATGGGACACGCAGATCTTCGGCTCGACCCGCAGCGTATTCACGATACACAACATCGGTTACCAGGGCGTCTTCTCGGCCAGCGCCGCCGCCGACGTGGGACCGGGCGTGAGCATCGAGGCCTTGCACCAGGCCGATCTCGGCCTCGGCCGCATCAACCCGATGCGGCACGGCATTCTCTACGCGGACGCGGTGACGACGGTCAGCCCGACGTATGCCAGGGAGATTCGTACGCCCGAGGGCGGATACGGTCTCGATGCGGACCTGCGCGCCCGCCGCGACTCGGTCAGCGGCATCCTGAACGGCGTCGATTACGACGACTGGAATCCGGCGATCGATCGCTACCTGCCCTTCCACTACGACGCGAACGATGTCACCGGCAAGATGCGCAACAAGGAGGCCCTGCTCGACCTGCTGCGAATGCACGCGGCGGCCTCAGTGCCGCTCATCGGCATGGTGACGCGTCTCACGCGCCAGAAAGGCATCGACCTGCTGCCGGAGGTGTTGCCGCGACTGCTGCAGGAACGCGACATCCGTTTCGTCGCGCTCGGCAGCGGCGAGGCGCAATACGAGCGCTTCATGCACGAACTGCAGCAACAATTCCCCGGCCGCGTCGTGTTCTACAGCGGCTACAGCGAGGAACTCGCGCATTTCATCGAGGCGGCGGCAGATATCTACCTGATGCCGTCGCTGTACGAGCCTTGCGGCCTGAACCAGATGTACAGCCTCAAGTACGGCACAGTGCCCGTAGTACGTCGCACCGGCGGACTTGCCGACAGCGTGCAGCATTTCGACCCCGCGACCGGCCAGGGCACGGGAATCGTGTTCAACGATTTCGACGCCGGCGGCCTGCGTTGGGCGCTGCAGACCGCGCTCGAGTGGTACGGCTGGCCCAGCGTGTGGCACCGCCTCGTCCAGAACGGCATGCAGCAGGACTTCTCGTGGGACGCACGCATCGGCGAGTACGAGCTGCTCTACGAGCAGCTCTCGACGGGCCAGGGGTTAGGGGTTAGTCGGAACTGAACCCCTCCGACTAACCCCTATCCCCTAACCCCTAACCCCTTTCTTCAGGTTTCGCCGCTCCTCGGCTGCCCCTGCGCCCGTGAGATGTCGACGGTCCCCTGGTGGTTGAACGGGATCTTGCGAATGATCCCCTTGTCGACGAGCACCTCACCCGCGATTTCATAATGCAGGTCCTGCAGCTTGCCGCCACCGACACGGCTCAGCAGGCGGCCGAAGCTGCTCACGAAATTGGTCGTCACCAGCATGTCGAATTCGGCCTCGCCCTTGGCAGGCAGCAGGAACTGGTCGTTGCTGACGCCCTCGGCGAAGCTGTCACCCATCAGGATGATCGTGTAGTCGATCCCGCGGACAGGGATCTCGAGATCGTTCGGGTTCTTGACCAGCACCCGCACCTTGAACTTCTGCGCGAACATGTCCGTGGACAGCATCTGGATGCCGACGAGACTCAGTTCCGGCGACTCCAGTTTCTGGTTGAAGGTCGAACAGCCCGCCAGCGCGACCAGCACGGCGCACAGGCCGGCCATCCGCAACAGCGCATTTCGCAGCAACATCGTCGATATCCCTCGCGCAAGGTCCTGGAATGCGATGCCGGCCGCGCCTTCGTCAGCCGCCGCTACCGCGCGCCGGGGCACGCAGCATCGACGCGGTGACGAGCGTAACGCCGTTCTCGCTCACGTAGAAGCGCTCGCGATCCTGCACCGGGTCGACGCCGATCGTCGCGCCGTCCGGCACCACTGCGCCCTCGTCGATGATCGCGTTGCGGATCACGCAGTGCTCGCCGATGTGCACTCGCGGCAGGACCACCGAGCGATCCACCGTCGAGTAGTCGTGCACACGCACCTGCGAGAACAGCAGCGAGTTCGACACGCGCGAGCCCGAGATGATGCAGCCGCCCGACACCATCGAGTCGATCGCGCAGCCACGGCGGTCCTCGTCGTCGAACACGAACTTGGCGGGCGGCAGCTGCTCCTGGTACGTCCAGATCGGCCACTGCTCGTCGTAGATGTTGAGCTCGGGCGAGACGCGCACCAGCTCCATGTTCGCTTCGTAGTAGGCGTCGATCGTGCCGACGTCGCGCCAGTAATGCTGCGCCTTGCTGCGCACGTCCTCGAACGGGTACGCAAACACGCGCAGGTTCTCGATCGCCTGCGGAATGATGTTCTTGCCGAAGTCGTGCGCGGAGCCCGGATCCTCGGCGTCGGCGCGCAACAGGCGCTCGAGCAGCCGCGGGTTGAAGACGTAGATGCCCATCGATCCGAGTGCCACGTCGGGCCGTCCCGGCATCGGTGGCGGATTCCTCGGCTTTTCCAGGAAGCTCAGCACGCGGTTCGATTCGTCGATGCCCAGCACGCCGAACTCGCGCGCACGCTCGAGCGGCACCTCGACCACACCGACGGTGATGTCCGCTTCCTTCTCGACGTGGAAGCCGATCATCGGGCCGTAGTCCATCTTGTAGATGTGATCGCCGGCGAGCACGAGCACATGCAGCGGGCGGTGCGCGCGGATCAGTTCCATGTTCTGCCACAGGGCGTCCGCGGTGCCCTGGTACCACTCGGGGCCGCGACGCTGCTGCGCGGGAATGATTTCGATGAACTCACCGAACTCGCCGCGCAGGAAACCCCAGCCCTTGCCGATGTGCTGGATCAGCGAATGGGCCTTGTATTGCGTCAGCACCGAGATCTGCCGGATGCCGGAATTGAGGCAGTTCGACAACACGAAATCGATGATGCGGAACTTGCCGCCGAAAGGTGCGGCTGGCTTGCAGCGGTCTTCGGTGAGTTGCTTGAGCCGCTCACCCCGTCCGCCCGCCATGATCACGGCGAGCGTGCCGCGGGTCAGGCGGCTCAGATATCGACGTGGCGCACCAATGCGTTGTTGTTCGGTCGACATCCGGCGGCTCTCCGACGAGTACAGGCAGTAAGAATGTTACAGAGTCGACACGGAGTTGGATCGCTGTTGCGGTGCATCAGTATAAGGCATCAAACCATATTGTTGACTTCATACTACTGTTTGATGCCTAATATGGATCACTTACCAAGGAGACGGACCGCCATGTCGCGGGACGACGAAGAAACCACTGCCACCTCGCCCGGCGAAGAGACGCCGGCGGAGGCACAGTCCCGCAAGTTCCAGCGGGAACTGAGTGCCGGCCTGACTTCCCTGGTGTTGCTGTCCGTGCTCGCCGATGCCGACACGGATCTTTACGGCTATGAGATTGCCCGCAAGCTCACCTCGGACGTAGCGCCAACGGCTCCCTTCAAACAGGGCGCCCTCTATCCGGTGCTGCGCAACATGAGCGGCGCTGGACTGCTGTCGAGCCGGGTGGTTCCCTCCTACTCCGGACCGCCGCGCCGCTATTACCGGATCACGCCGCTCGGGCGCGAGGTGCTCGCCGCCTGGCGCGAGACCTGGCTCGGCACCCGCGCCTTCGTCGACACGATCGTCCAGCATTCCACGTCCGCCGCACAGGAGATGCCGTCATGACGGCCGTGATACCCCGCACCGTCGAGGAATACCTCGACCTGCTTCGAGCCGAACTGCAGGGCGCCGATCGCGCGCTGGTACAGGACGCACTCTACGACGCGGAGGAACACCTGCGCGCGGAGCTCGCGCAGCATCCGGAAGAAACGGACGCAACCATGCTGGGACGGATCGTGGCGAGTTATGGCGCACCCAGCGAAGTCGCCGACGCCTATCGTTCGAACGAAACCCGTGTGCAGGCCGCGTTGCGCACGCCGCCGCCGAAGCCGAAGCACACGACGTTCGGCCGCTTCTTCGGCGTGTACTCCGATCCGCGCGCTTACCTGAGCATGGCTTACATGCTGCTCGCGCTCGCCACCGGCATCTTCTACTTCACGTTTGCGGTGACGGGCTTGTCGCTCTCGGCCGGCTTCGCCATCCTGATCATCGGCATCCCGTTCTTCCTGCTGTTCATCGGCACGACGCGCGTGCTCGCGCTGGCCGAAGGCCGCATCGTGGAAACACTGCTGGGCACCCGCATGCCGCGCAGGCCGGTGCATCCCGGTCCGCCGGTGGGCTGGCTGCAGCGGGTGCTCGAAATGCTGAAGGATCCGCGCACCTGGGGGACGCTGCTGTACCTGCTGTTGATGCTGCCGCTTGGCCTCTTCTACTTCACGTTCGTCATCGTGGGCGTCGTCTGCTCGCTCGCGTTGACGATCGCACCGATCGCCGTGCTGCTGTTCCACGCTGGCGTGATCACGATCGACGGCACCGTCGAGTCACCGCACCCGGCGTTGTTGCCTCTGGTTTCGATCTTGGGGATAGTGCTGCTCACCGTCACGCTGCATCTCTCACGGGGCATCGGTTATCTCCATGGCCAGTTGGCTAAATCGCTGCTCGTCCGTGCGCCACGCACGGCGGACGAGCCAGCCGTCGCTTGAACCTTCGCCGCGGGCTGCGGTCGCGGCGTGCTGCGCCCTGCTCGTCGCAGGGTGCGGCCACGCCGATACCACCAGCGGCACGCCCGCTCCCGGATCACCGGCGGAAGTCTTCTGCGCACCCGCGCCTGAGGGGTTCCTGCGCGCGCGCCTGCAGGGTTCGATCGATGCCGAGATCGACTGGTCGGCACCCGCGGTCGCGCAGTGCCTTGGTGGCCCGCGACCGGGCGGCGATGGCGTGCGACTGGTCTTCAAGGGTGCGGTGGACGACGCCCCGCTGCTGATCGTGATCGGCGTCGCCAACCTCCTGCCCGGCACATCGGCGCGCAACGTAGCGGCCAACGTGACGCTGGTGCGCGAAGGCGCAGGCGCGTTCTATTCCACGCAGGGCGACGACAAGTGCGCGCTCGACGAGGTCCGCCAGGAACCTGTCGCCGGTCGCGACGGTCGATACCGGGTGTCGGCGCGCGGCTACTGCACGCAACCTGCGCGCGCACTCGGAGCGAACGACGCGGGCTCGGTGCTGGTCACGCGTTTCGACGTTTCAGCCCTCGTCGATTACCCAAAGGACTGATTCATGACCGCCCGCCTCCCGGCCCGCCTGTTGTGCATACTCTGCGCCGTCCTGCCGCTCACGCTGGGCGCCGCACCCGCGGGCACTGTGCCGCTCAGCGCATTCCCGCGCGAACGCATCGCGGTCGAAACCCGCGCCAGTTTCCGCCGTCACCTGTTCGAAGCCTGGCGCGCCGAGACACCGCAGGCGCGTGAGCAGGGCTTCATGTTCGTCGAGGACGGCGCAGTGCGCCCCGACCAGGCGATGATCTTCATCTACGACCCGCCGCAGTACGTGGCGATGTGGATGAA
>Ga0209253_10006092_pt1 | contig 10450 bp, 12 predicted proteins | sample FrelakmetBRP12BR_FD_187145 | JGI IMG/M metagenome (GOLD analysis project Ga0209253, IMG submission 187145) | Freshwater lake sediment microbial communities from the University of Notre Dame, USA, for methane emissions studies - BRP12 BR (SPAdes)... | ecosystem: Environmental > Aquatic >... | reverse complement strand
TTCGTGGAGTATACAACTTGAATGTGACTGTGGCAGACTATTCCGAATCACTGAATGTCTTGGAAAAAGCGGGTATTGCTTTTGTGCCTCACGTTGTTGTCGGGCTGGATTATGGCAGGCTGAAGGGCGAGTTGCAAGCGCTGAAGATGATCTCGAAGCATATGCCTTCAGCCTTGGTCATAATTGTCTTCATGCCTATACGAGGAACGAAAATGCAGAACACTGAACCACCTAAACCGCTGGACGTAGCCAAGGTCATCGCAACCGCAAGATTGATGTTTCCAAAGACGCCTCTTGTCCTAGGGTGTATGCGGGCAAAGGGCATGCACCGTGGCGAAACGGACCTTCTGGCGATGAAATCAGGAGTAGACGGAATCGCTTTTCCAGCAGAAGAGGTCATCAACTTCGCTGAGGCCAAGGGATATGCAATCGATTTCTCTTCGCTATGTTGCGCACAAGCGCATATTGACCTCAAGTATCCAGCTGGACTGAACGAGTAACTGATTATTTCGAGATTTTCGAAGCCCTTCGAAGTGGCCTCGCTTTGCCTCTCTTTCACGTATTTCACAAATGGGCGTTACCGGTTTGATTGTGAAGCTTGTTTCAGCATTTTGAAGCCTAAGACTATAGCCCACACTGATGCAGCAAGTGCTGATATAGTCTCAGGAACGGCCACGTTCTCGACGTAGCGCACATTGAAGTAGACTATCCAGGGTGTTGCTGCGATTGCGGCTGTTAGAAACGTGAACAAGCCCACTCTCAGCTGACCCAGCATCAAGAAGGCCACGGTGAGCAGGAGCATCGATATTGGAAAGAGTATGAAGAAGGCTACGGAAGCATACCAGTGCATCGGCGTGGAATTTTCGTTGAAGACGCCGATTGCCGTCAGAGCCAACGTGGCTAAGGCGAATAGGAGGGCACCGACCCTGCCTGAAATTCTTGCGCCTAGGAAGACATATATTCCAAGTGCAAAGAGCAGAGCCAGCAACCCACTAACGACGAGGCCATAATTGAACAGAATCTGGGTAAGTCCTTCTTGGACGCCTAGGTCGCTCAACGCGTTGCCAGTCCAGCTGAACGGTGAATAGTAGGCTATCGCGAGCAGAATGCACGTGAAGGCAATTACGGGCGCAGCTATCCCGCAGGCTCCTGAGACCCTCAGCCAATCGATTCTAGAACCCATATCAACACCTGCTATGTCTTGTTGGCGTTCAGGATATTTCTTTCTTGCGAAAGGGCGCGTTTGGCAATTCTTGTCCTTTGCGCGATGATGCATCTTAGCCAATCGTGGCTTTGGATGGCTTGAACTATTTTGGACATGCTTTCAGCAAATGGCCTTCATGGTCGATTTCACCGCGACGGATGCGGGTGGTGGAAATCGGCGAATCCTCCTCATCGCGAACCAAATCGACTACGATCAAATGAAGCGGCTGAAGCTTCCTGCGTTTCCTTCTTTCGTTTATGCAGGCCGCCATTGCTTCAGTTTCTTTGCTGACCACTAGTGCCTCGATGCAGTTCGATGTCGCTGCTGGTCCGTAGGCATCCTTCAACGGAATTATCTCAGCGCGTTTGAAGAGTCTGTTCTTCTGGAGGAATTCTGTCAGTTTCTGCAACCTATGCGCATACGAAGCTATGGGATGAGGCTTGGCAATTGATTTCACGAAATCGTCAGAGGTCAGACCGACCAGAACATGCTTTCCTGTTTCGAAGGCCTTCTTGAGCAGAGCCTTGTGTCCTTTGTGTAGCTCGTCGAAGGTGCCGCCGACTGCTACGGTTTTGAATTTGCTCACAATTCTGCCTTCATGTTTTTGTTCGCGAGATGCTCAATAGGCTCAGTTCGGCTTGATTCTTTCGCGTACAGCGTCCAGAATGCGCTTTGCTATCTCCCGCTTGTGAGCCAGTGGAACGTGAACTACATTCTTGCCCTTGTCAACAATGAAGACCTCGTTGGTCTCTGTACCGAACCCTGCGCCCTTCTTGCTCACATCATTAACCACGATCAAGTCTGCCTTGGCTTCCAGTAGCCTTGTGTGTGCGCTTTCAATCAGTTCGCGTTTGGGCAGTCCATATTCAGCCCGGAAAGCTACTAGGAAGGTCTTGGGACTCGTTTTCTTCACGGAGTCGATGATCTTCCTGATAGGTTTCAGCTTGAGGTCAAGCTCTCTGACTTGGTGCGTCGAGATCTTGCGGGCATAAGGCTTCTCAACCGCCCAGTCGGCAGCAGCTGCAGCAGCAACCACGACATCGTACTTCTTGGCCTTTAATTCGGAAACAACGGCATCATACATCTGGCTCGTCGTTTCGACTGAGATCAGGCTGGTGCGTTGCGGTGGAGTTGCCGTTCCCAGACCGTAGACGAGCGTGACCTCTGCGCCGCGGCTTGTTGCTTCTTCGGCGAGAGCCACGCCCATCTTGCCTGAGCTTCGGTTCGTTATGACTCGGATAGGGTCGATCGGCTCTATGGTGGGGCCAGCAGTGATCAAGATTCTCAGGCCAGAGAGGTCGCGAGCGGCTGCTAGTCTGTGAATGACTGCGTCTACGATTTCAATGGTCGGGGCGATCTTCGCCTTGCCTTCCTCGATTCTTGGCCCGACGAATTCGACGCCCAAGGCCTTCAGTTTTCTGGCATTTTCGTCCAGTATGGGGTGTCTGTACATTGATTCGTGCATTGCAGGCACGATCACTATAGGGATCCGTGAGCCAAAAGCCGTTGAAACCACGGAAGTCACCGTCGTGTCGTCGATTCCGCATGCAATCTTGCTTATGGTGTTTGCAGTTGCGGGTGCTACCAGAATCAGGTCAGCCTTCTGCAAATGGTCGCCAGCCAAAGCCACGTGCTCGACCTTTCCAGACAGTTCAGTCACTGCTGTGTTGCCTGTCGCCCATTCCATCAGATGAGGATGAATAAGCTTCTGCGACGAGCTTGACATCACGGGGTAGACCTCAGCACCGTGCCGCATAAGTTTCCTAGCAATCTCAGGGCACTCAACCGCGGCAACGCTCCCGGTGATACACAGCACAATTCGCCTTCCCCTGATCTCGGTTCCTTCGCTCCCGATTATATCTTTGGATGGGTGGTCAGTCAATTTTGTCTTCTCCGTTCAGTTCCCTAATCTGTTAGCGATGCCTCTTAAGTCCTTCAGGAAGTTGTCGATGTGCCGCTTCTTCACGTGTGGCATAACTACGATTCTGACATGTTTTGGGAAGAGCGAGACAGCCCAGCCTCTGCGCCTCAGTTCCTGTGCAACTAGTCTGACATCCAAGGTCTGTGAGGTTATCCCAATGACGTTCATAGTCGGCTTGGTCATCAGGCTCAACCCTTCTATAGTCGGTGTCTCTTTCGCAAGCTGCCACGTTAGACGCATGCAGTGTTTCACGATTCGTCTATAGCCTTCTAGGCCGAAGTGCTTAAGCATGGCCCAGACCGCAATTACAGAGGCTCCTGAGCGCGTCCCGACGATAGTTGCGTTCTTGGCCTCGCCTCCTGCAAGATAGGAGATGTTCCACGCAATGGCCTCCCTCAGCTTCTCGTTCCTGAACAGCATCCCCCCAGCAGGTATCGGTGCCATACCCATCTTGTGCGGATCAATCGTCATCGAGCAGACACCTGGCGTGGCAAAATCGAACGTTGGCGGTTCTGAGTTCAGTTCCTTCAGGAATGGGAGAACGAATCCTCCGAATGCCGCATCGACGTGGAAGTAAAGGTCTCTTTCGAGGGCGACCTCGCCGAGCTCAGCTATTGGGTCGACGACGCCGAGGCCAGTGGTTCCTGCCACTCCAACGATCGCGACCGTGTTGGGGTTGATGGCGTTCCGAACTGCATCCAGGTCTACTGCATAGCTGCGATCTAGACCTGCTCGGACTATCTTGAGGCCTAGCAGGTCTCCGGCCTTGTCGAATGAGCAGTGGGCTGAAGCGGGAACTACTACTTCGCCGCGTTCTTTGTTGGCGATTTTCCGCGCGGCCCATAGCGCTAGGATGTTGGCCTCTGTTCCGCCAGTGACGATGTGACCTGAGGCTTCGGGGTTGGACAGCATTGACCCGAGCATGCGGACTGTTTCCTTCTCAAGTTCTGCTACGCCTGGAAAAAGGCCCAGATCACCCAGATTCTTGTCTAGAAAGCGAGCGTAGGCTTTGCCTGCGAAATGATGCGCTTTCGTGCACATGGAGCCGACTATTCTTCCGGACTCGTAGCTGAAGTCCCTTTGCAGTCTTAACTCGAGCTCTCTTAGCACGATTCGTTGAGGCAGTCCCTTTTGCTCCATGGTTTGACACTCCAGCGTCTCAGTGATAAGTGTGTTCATCGTCAGGATACTCTCCTGCAAGAACCTCGCTTCTGAACCTGCCAACCGCGCCCCTCACGATCGCGTTCAGATCAGCGTATCTCTTGACGAATTTCGGTTTGAAGCCATTGTCCAGACCCACCAGATCATTGATTACCAGGACCTGGCCGTCGCAGTATTTGCCCGCGCCTATTCCAATCGTCGGGACCTTCACTTGTTCCGTGATTTTCTTCGCAAGCTCTTCGGGGATACATTCTAGGACGATTGAGAACACACCATACCCGTCGAGTTCGAAGGCGTCTCGTAGTATTCTTCCCGCTTCTTGAGGTTCTTTACCTTTGACCTTATAGGAATCCGCAGATTGAGGAAGCATACCAACGTGGCCCATCACCGGAATCCCTTCTCTGAGGAGGGCCTTGACAATGCCTGACCTGTTTCCTTCGATCTTAACTCCGTGCGCTCCTGCGTCGACAAAGAGCCTTGCATTTTTCAAACCCTCTTCCGGGGTGTTGTAGCTACTAATCGGCATGTCTCCGACTATAGGCGTGTTCTTGGCGCCTCTTGCCACGATGCGCGTGTGGTATGTCATGTCTTGCATGGTCACGCTTTTTGTGTCGCTATGACCTTGTACAGCCATTCCCAGACTGTCCCCGACCAGAATCATATCAATCTGCATTTCGTCCAGTATTTTCGCGATTGGATAATCGTAGCCAGTTAACATGACGACTTTTGTTTTGCCCTTCTTCTGCCTAATCTTTTCCTGAAACTGCATTTCTACCCTCCAGGTACTTTGTGAGGCTTGTGAGCGTTGCGTTCACAGGCGTAGCGATGCCGTGCTTCGTGCCAAGCTCAACTATCTTCCAGTTTAGGAAGTCGATTTCAGTCTTCCTGCCTCTGGCAATGTCTTGGTACATGGAAGAGAAATTCATGTATCCTGCAACAGATCTGTCAATCTTCTCCATTAAATCCGCTGGCAGTGCTATGCCTTCAGCCATCGCAACGGCCAGGCATTCGCGTACGACCTCACTTCTGACTGCTTTCAACGAATCCGTTATGATCTCGCCATCTCTAACACGGAGTATCGCTGTCAGCGGGTTTACGACGCAGTTGACTACTAGCTTGTTCCACACGTCTTTTGCGATGTTCTCAGAAAGTCTTGCCTTCAGACCGCATTTGTTAAGCATCCCGACAATCTCTGAGGAACCCTCGCCCGGTTCGATGATTGTTTTTCCATTCCAGAACTTGACCTCGCCTGGAGCAGAGAACTCCGCAGACACTTTCAGCACACCTCTCAGGATTCTTATCTGATTGTTTGCAGCTTTTCCGACTATCTCCTCGTTGCCAAGTCCATTCTGTAGTATGAGAACTATTGTGTCCTTTTTGAAAAGGCCCCTGTTTCTTTCGATGGCCTTGGCCGAGTCTTGCACTTTGGTCGTTAAGACTACCAATGCTCTTTCAGGTCCGTTGCGGATTTGTGTGTCGGCCTTCAGATGGAACGTACCCTCTATGTCGCCCGATATCAACAGGCCCTTCGAGTTTATTGCGTCCACGTGCGGTTTGTTTCCGATCAGGGTCACATCGTAATGTTTGGACAAGGCCGCACCGAATGCACTTCCGATGGCTCCTGCACCCAAGATGAATATCTTGCTAAAGGCCAAGTTTCTCGTCCTCCAAAGCCAATCGCTTGCTCTCCATCGCAAGTGTTGTCAGTCTGCCGTTAATCAAAGCTAAGGATTCAGCCAGATTCCTCTTGTTGTCGAAGCTCCGCAGTTTTTCCCAGGACTTCTCCAGACCTTGCTCCTTAAGTTCCTTAGCGAGTTCTATGAGTCTCGGAACGGCTCTAATGATGTTGTCGACTATAGTGATTGACGCCTGCTGAGCTGTTCTCGACAGCGGGTTCAGGTCTAGGGCTATGACTTCCTTGCCCATTCTGACAAGCGCCTCTGTCCTGTCCCCGTCCTCCAACGGTACCAGAACCACGTCAGCTACAAGTATCCCTTGAGGATCAACCCGTCTTCTCTCGCTTCCCAGCTCCGGAATCCTGGCAGAAGCATCTTCGCCCACGCCTAGAACCGCGTGTGCGCCTGCCTTCAGGAGCAGATCTTTGATGGCCTGTTCTCTCCCGCGCGACCTGTAGAAGAGATTGACCTCTATCTTCGCATCTGTCACCTCGGCCAGCCGGGCCACATCCTCGGCTGCCAACGCCGCGACGTTTCCGTTGACCGAGATCACAGGTTTCTTGGCGGTTAAAAGCATAGCCATAGCCGCTTCCATCGCCTTGAGTGCGGGCTCAGTGGTCCTTTCACCCAGCAAGTAGTCGAAGGCTTCTCCTCGACCGTGAGCTATGAGACCGGCCGAAGCCACGACTCCTTTGTGACAGTACTTGATTAGCTTCTCGCGCACCCTAATCGATTCGGCCCTTGGATGCAATGTGGGAATATTCACGTCTGTCAAGTCAGCATCCGCGCCCCCTCAAAATCGATGAGGCTGGTAACGACGTTGCCTTCAGGAAATCGCTTGAAGATGGCGGTGAGGTCTTCAAGAAGCTCTGGCTCAACCAACGTAAAGGCGGAATCGCCGAACATTGGCATACTGCAGACGAAGCCAGCGGCGTCTGCCGCGTTCAAAACCTGCCTTACTCTGCTGCTTATCAAACCCACATTCTCCGCGAATTGGCGAGAAGATCCAAGGAAGTCGGCGGTCTCTGGCTCTTTTGCCAGCTTGTCAACGAGGTCTCCTCCACACCCGTTTATGCGTTTCCGTGTCTCAGGGTTCATCAATGACTCCTTTGTAGACAACGGTCCAAAGACAAGACATGCTACGACCGTGTTTCGCGCCACGCGCAATTGCCTTATCCTGCCGATTCCAGGCCCTCCAGGCTTGACCCTGATCTCCAAGCCTCCGAAGGCCTCAGCGATTACAGTGCCAAGCCCAGTCCTGCAGTAAACCTCCGCCACGTGCGCAACTTGTGCCGCTTCGACGTTCGACATACCCAAATCCAAAGCATGATTCAGCGCCAGGGCGAGACTCAGTGCAGCTGCTCCGCTCGTGCCGAATCCAGCTCCAACGGGGGCATCAACGTTGTGTTCGACGTCAATCTCGAAGTGCGTGGCCTGTTTGAGCCTGGACATCATGTAGCTCATGACGTATTTCGAGACTTCTGCAAATTCCTGGCGAACGCCATTGATCTTGATCTCTGTTGAGTCTGATTTGGCCTCTGTGATTTTGACGGCGGTCTCGACGCCGCGCTTCATTGACACGCCAGCCCCTCTGGAACCGACTTGCAGAGGGTTTGCATGCTTGTCGCATATCTGGAAAAAGCCCGTAATGTGGCATGGCGAAAAGGCGTTGGCCTCTCTCATTATCGTACGCCTAGACGGCATGATTCGATGTTCAAGCCTCAAATAAGAATTCTGTATGGAGTGTCTAAACAAGTTTAGATATCTCAACTGCAAGTCATATGCACCTTCGTACGTGGCCTAGCGATCGATCGCATTATGAGACCTACAGGCATTTCGAGTTGCTTAAATATGCAACATTTCACTTCTAAATGGAGAGGAAACTGGGGTTTTGATGACTGTGGATGAACACGCTCGCCGTGACGTGTTTACGCTTCTGAAGCTAGCTGAGATGGGGGCTCACAGGCGAACAGCGAAAATATCCACCGAATACCTGGCTGAAAAGCTAAATCTGTCTCAGCAGACTGCTTCGCGCTACCTGATCGAGCTCGACGGCAGGGGCTGGATAAGGCGGACCATGACGCCTGAGGGCTGCTTGATAAGGATCAGCGACACAGGCGTGAAGGAACTGCAGAAGCTCTACTCGAGCTTACGGTTTGTGATGGAGGCCGAGTATCTGCCCTCCATGACGCTGGAGGGCGTGGTATTTACCGGACTAGGAGAAGGAGCCTATTACACGTCGAAAGAAGAATACCGCAAACAGTTCATCGAGAAACTCGGCATCAACCCGTACCCCGGCACCCTCAACCTAAAGCTGACCACGGAATACGATATGAAGACCAGGTCCGAACTCGAAGCATATTCTGCAATAGAGATTGAAGGTTTTAAAGGCGAGGACCGCAGCTTTGGCATCGTGAAATGCTATTCAGCCATAATAGACAACAAAATCCGAGGGGCAATAATAACTGCACTAAGAGGCCACTATGACTCCTCGGTAATCGAAATCATAGCTCCTGTCAGCCTGCGAAAGCATCTACAACTGAAAGACGGGCACAAAGTAAAAGTGGAGGTCATAACGACTCCATAACCTACTGAGGCTGCGTGCAAGAACGGCGAGTGCACTGAACTTATGCATGTGGGGTTTGGAATTCGCACGCTCTTAAGGTTTTGTGGAATAAGAGTAGCTGTATTCGTACGCTTTCTTGCTCATTCGTGTTTCTGCAAGCTTGTAGCCCGTCAGCAAGCCGACAACCAATCCTCCGAAATGAGCAAAAACGTTCACGTTCAAGCCGGCGCTAAGCACCAGCAAGATGAAGGCATAGGCTAATGCGCCGATTATTGGTTGGTTGAATGCACGTCTTGCGTAAATGGTCACTGCCCCGAACATGCCGAAGATAGCGCCTGACGCACCAGCGGAAAGATAGTTCAAGGGCAGAATCAGCGTCAACAAGTTACCGGAAAAGCCACTGAGCAGGTAAATGATCAGGTACTCGTGTGGGCGAAACATCTCCTCCGCCCTGAACCCGAAGATCAACAGAAACAGCATGTTACCAACGATGTGCACGATGTTTACGTGGACGAACATAGCCGTGAACAGCTGCCAGTACCAACCATACTCCCGCACAAGCAGGTTGTATTGGCCGTACTGAGCTAAAACTTTGTCGCTGATTGTTATGAAGTTGCCGCTGAGAAGGGCCGTGTACGCATAGACCCCAACATTAACCGCGATGAGAACATAGGTCAATGAATACTTAGAAGAAAGCGTAAACACTTGTTCTCATCTCTTATAATGCTCGATGATTTTCTGTTTGATCTTCGAGGAGCTGTTCAGCTCGTCTTCGCCGAACTCAGCAATCCTCACAACGTTTATTCTCAGGCCATTGTCCTGAACGTACTTTCTCACTGTTCGCTCCATATCTGTCTGATCGTAACCTACCGCTATGACGTCAGGCTTGATCGTTTTGATTACTTTGCCAATGTCGAATCCTTCAAAACCGAGGATCGCCTCGTCGACCACTTTCAAAGACGCTACGAGGGCGCACCGTTGATCTTCAGATATCACGGGTTTCTCATTTTTCCTTCTCTCAATCGTGCTATCCCGCGCCACGATTGCTATCAATTCAGCGTTTCGTCCGCCTGCTCTCTTTGCAGCCTCCAAGAACCTCACATGGCCTAGATGCAGCAGATCAAAGACGCCTGACGCCAACACTACTCTTCTCTTCTCTTTGTCACGGGCCATTCAAACCTCACCATTCCTAGCAGCCTCAATGCATCCAACAACCCCTCGCAATACGCCACCGAAGCCAAGCTTATTTCAAACTTCCGGCTGTCCCTATAATACTTGGCGTCCTCTAGATAGGCCTTGGCAGACCTCACAACCTCCTCTATGCCTTCAACGTCCACATTCACACATACCTCAGAAGCCTTCAGGTCGCTGAAAACGCTATCCGCAGAGGCAATATACTTATCTGCAAGTTGTTCGGCGCTCACTCGGCCAGCCTCCTTATCTTTTCAGGCGCATCCGCCAGCTCGACCAGCGCCTCAGCCTCCATGAAGTGCAAGCTACCCGCAAAAACCAAGCTATGCGGAGGACCACCAAAATCAAAACTCATCAATTCATCTACGAAACCTGCCTTCACCGTTGGGCTCATGCTCCCAGCCCTTGCGACCCCAACGGCAATGGCATCCTCCACGACTGTTCCCTCTTTCCTTTTCCTCTCAACACCAGAAAGCACCTCCAAACCCTCACGAACACTAAGAAACCGCTTTTCTTCAGTCCTAATGTCCAACAAGCAGAGCGTATGCAGTCCAAGCTTTTTGTTCTGAGCGATAATCGAGTAGGGAGTATCAGAAGGCGTTTCGTCAGGAAAGGGTATGGTCACGCTCTTGCCAAACTTGTAGTTGTGAAGGCCTGACAATCCTATTACTGCAGAGAGAGCAGAAGCCCCATGAACCACATGTGTCTCTATTCCTTTCTTCTTGGCCTCC
>Ga0209253_10006091_pt1 | contig 10450 bp, 12 predicted proteins | sample FrelakmetBRP12BR_FD_187145 | JGI IMG/M metagenome (GOLD analysis project Ga0209253, IMG submission 187145) | Freshwater lake sediment microbial communities from the University of Notre Dame, USA, for methane emissions studies - BRP12 BR (SPAdes)... | ecosystem: Environmental > Aquatic >... | reverse complement strand
CTTCTTTTAGCGGGAAGGTTATATTAAGTCCGCCAAATCCGAGCGCTTGGGCCCCACGTATTGCTTTTTCGACCCGTTCTTGACCTACGTCGAAGGCATAATATGCAGCATCGATTCCGAGCGCGTTGAACGCAGCATTGTGCATAGAAGGGGAGAGCGAATGGCTTATGGGGCTCCCAATAACGCCATAAACGGTCGTTACTGCCATGACTGGATCTCTTCAAGCGCACGTTTTAGCTGTGAAACGCTGAGCATCCCAGGCGACGCACGTTTACCGGTAAATCCAAAAGGCCGCATTTTCGGAGATATATGCCGTCCGACGTACCCATAGAGTAGCGAGGAGCCGTAGATCCCCATAAGGGGCCTGATATGAGATCCAAGCGCTCCCATCGGCACCACGCTGAACGTCAACCCCTCCTCGTGGGCGGCAAGGCTTACGTCGAGCACCCTCGGGGCATCTTGTAGGTGCTCGATGGTTACTGCAAGCTTGACAACGTCACCGTAACGGCTTGCGGTGCGCATAATCTCAAGCATCGCTGTTTCAGCAGGCGTTCCGTCGAGATCGTGGTACGAGAGCAATGTGGGACGACCTTGGGTAGCTGCTTCAGCCATGAGGTCGTCCCTATCTGGCGCCTCTAGTTCAATATCGACGATGGACGCGTATGATATGAGGGGGCCGAGCTGATCTCGGCGATTAATCGTCGCGTTCCCGCCTTCTTCGACCCGCCGGTTCGTGAGGATGACGGGAAGCGAGACCTGCTCAAGGTCGCGCAGCACGCCATCGATATCATCAGCGAGATCGACCCGAAACTCAATAAGGTCCACCCCCTCTTCAACGGCCTGTAGTGCCTGACCTGATTCGTAAATAACGCCAACGATCTTTGGCCCCCCCTCTCCTCCGATCGTCACGTCGCGCAGTTGAATTATAGAATCACCTCTCGATAAGCGTCTCTTCGACACTGATGCCGAAATGCCGCCCCGCTCGCTCGTAGTGCGCAAGGACGACGTCTCCAGGCTTTAATGTGGTAACGGGTACAGGAGCGCCTCCTTCGGCTACGAGCTTTATGGTTTCCGCGTTTTGAAGGAGCGTCTTTATCGTCACGCCTGCTACCTCTGCCTCGATGAGTATTAGGGGGCGCCGCTCAATTTTTATGCGACCGACCACGCCTTGGCGCGTCTCTCCGGTGCTGCGCACGATCATTACTTCGTCGCCCGCTTCGAGCTCAGAGAGGTAGCGCGTCTTGCCGCCCTCATAGATGTACGCATGTACCGGCCCGGCATTCACGCGAAACGGCCTGGGGGCGACGTATGGACTCTCCTCTGTCTCTGCGTGAACTAAGAAAAATCCATTAGCACCCGACCCTATAAGCATGCCTTCGCCGCTGGTCATCAAAGAACACGTGTCGATGCAGACGCGATCGCCCATTCCGACTGGCTTCACCGCCGTCACGGTGGCAGGTACGAGCTCTACAACGTGCTCGGACTTGCGCGCAAAATCCATCGTTTTGGCGAGGTCCGACAGATCGTTTGTGTCGAGAAGTACGCCATCAGCGCCGTGCTCCAAGGTCTCGAGCGCTGTTTTAGCCTCTTCGAACGATCTGACCCCCGCGATGATTTCGACGGTTCCTTGTAAGGCTGCAATAAGGTTTTCGAGCGGGATAACCTTCCAATCCGTTCCAATAACGATAAGGTGGTCGCACGTACTTGCGACTTCTTGTGCAAACTGTTCGTGAGCTTTATCGGTAACGACGACGTAAGCGGCGCGCTCAGAGCTCAGTGAGACCAGCCGCTTGTAGTCTGCAGTTTCGTTTGCCGAGCCTGAAAGCGGAAGCGACCCGTCACCGGCACCCCCTTTTCCAACAACGCAGATGTCCGCGTGGCCACTTCCACCTTCGTCAAACGCCGCCACCGTTATCGTGCCTAGCTGCTTGACGGCACCAACGTCAGCCTCGCTCACCAGCACGCAATCCGCCCCTGACTCGAGGGCGAATGTGATGATGGGCTTTCGCTCCTCCCACGGGCCTTCATCGGCCTTGATCCAGACGCTCTTCATTGACTCCCACCGTACAACTCGCACTCAGTCATTTAACGTTAACGCTCAAGTTCACTGAGCGCCTCGCTGACGGAGGTATTCTCGTGCACGATTCGCGCTATCGCGCGTACGATGTCGGTCGGCTTGTCGTGCTGGAACACATTACGTCCGATTGCCACGCCACGTGCGCCAGCTGCAATGGCGTCTGAAATCATCTGAAGGAGGTCAGCGTCGGTCTCTACTTTGGGCCCCCCCGCAATGATCACTGGGACGGGGCAGCTCTCGACCACCCGCGCAAACGAATCGGGGTCGCCCGTGTAGTTCGTCTTAATCATGTCGGCACCGAGCTCCGCGCCTGCTCGCGCGGCGTGAGCGACGAACTCCTCTGCATACTGGTCGGTGACCTTCGCGCCGCGCGGGTACATCATGGCAAGCAGCGGCATACCCCACATGGTACAGCGCTCGGCAACGGTGCCGAGCTTCTGCAGCTGGTTTGCTTCTGTTTCAGATCCGATGTTAACATGGACGCTCACTGCGTCAGCGCCGACTTTGAGGGCCTCTTCGACCGAACATACGAGCACTTTGTCATTTGGGTCGGGGCCTAACGCCGTCGAAGCGCTCATATGTACGATTAATCCGATGTCGCGTCCATATCCGCGATGGCCGTGCGGCACCATGCCCTTCTGCATGAGGACTGCATTTGCGCCTCCCGCAGCGACCTTATTGACCATGTCTGACAGGTTAACGAGGCCTTTGACAGGGCCGATTGAGATGCCATGATCCATTGGGATGACTACGATGTTGCCGCTGTTGCGGTTGGTGATTCGTTCAAGCCGTACTAGTTTTCCGATTTCCATGCTTATTCCTCATATTGCTAAAGTGTAACACTGTAGCACGATCTCTCATATAAACTTTTTCGAAGAACCTTATTAGCCAAGTGAGCACAAGGAAAAACGATGCTTGTCGGCGTACTGGGCCCGGAGGGGACGTATAGCGAGATGGCAGCGTTAGCCTTAGGGTACCCTGAGGAGACGCTGTGCTACTTTGCGAATATTGAAGACGTCGCGCGCGACCTCATCGAACGCCGACTCGACTGTGGGGTTATCCCTTTAGAGAACTCCATTGAAGGATCAGTCGGAACCACGCTCGACATTCTGCTCACCCTTCCGGTCGAGATCGTCCGCGAAATCGTTCTGCCCATACGCCACTATCTTGCGGCTCAGGAGGGGGCAGATATACACGTTGTCTACTCTCACTGGCAGGCCATTGCTCAGTGCAGCGCTTTTGTGCGCGCTTTTGGCAGGGAAGTTGTCGCAGTGAGCAGCACATCACAGGCTGCACGTATGGCGAGCGAGAACAGGCGTTCGGCAGCGATAGCCTCGTCACGCGCAGCCGAACGCTATCAGCTACAGATCGTGCAGGCGGACATTCAGAACGTTGAGGACAACTTCACCAGATTCGTTGTCATTGCGCGACGCGGCAGGCGGGTAGAGGCGCAAGCGGGCTTAAAGACGTCTATCGTTCTTGAGCTCAAGCGAAACAAGCCGGGGGCGCTTTATGAGGTGCTCCACATCTTTGCAGAACGTCAGTTGAATCTGACGAAAATCGAGTCACGGCCGGCAAAGCGGTCGCTCGGTGAGTACGTCTTCTATATCGATCTTGAAGGGAATGCCGCAGACGCCGCAGTTGTGAGCGCTTTCTCCGCTCTCCAATCGCACGTTTCGCGACTTAAAGTGCTCGGATCGTACACTTCTGACACTCCGTCAACGCCGTAGCGCCACGCCGTAGCAGATGTCAGAGATACTTTATATTACGCGGTGCAATCAGGAGAGCGGATGAAGCTGCTCGCTACTGACATTGACAACACGCTCACCGGCGATCGTGCTGCATATCAAAGGCTGGTTATTCTGCTTTCAGCACATCGTGACGTTATCATGACTTACGTCACGGGACGTGACAAGATTCAAACCTTTGAGGTCATGACTTCTGAGTGTCTACGCGAGCCACAATACACGCTCTGTAACGTCGGAACGGAGATCTATGTGGGCCCTGATTATCGTAGGGATGACGCGTGGACCCGACACATCGATCGTGGCTGGGACCGGCTCGAGGTGCAGGAGGCACTTGTTACTATCCCTTATCTGTTCCAACAGTCGCGCCAGTTTGAGTTTAAGCAGAGCTACCATCTTTTTCAAAAAGCTGATAGCGTCATAGCTGAGATCCACAAGCGGCTTGAGGAGATAGGCATCGACCACAAGGTTGTCTATTCGAGCGGGACAGACCTCGACATCATTCCGAAAAGAGCGGGGAAGGGAGAGGCGGTTGACTACATCAGAAAGAGGCTTAGGATTCGTCGAAAGCACGTCCTTGCTGCTGGTGATAGCGGAAACGACATCGGGCTGCTTTCTGCCGGGTTTTTAGCCGTCGTCGTCGGCAACCACAAATCGGAACTCAACGCTGACAGTCTGCCAGAGGACGTCTACTGGGCACGCGAACGCTACGCGGGGGGAATCATAGAGGGAATTCAGCACTTCGAATTCCTGAAACCCGCTTCCGCTATATAAGGCGCACAGTCGACTTTCCGTGACATTGTGCCGACGTTAGTCAATAGGTATCTTTCGCAGAACGCCTTTGGGGCGGTCTATCTCAGTTTCGAGCGCCTCAGCTACGCTTATGGTAAAGAGGTCAAGCGCGTGTGGACAGTTGACCGCCAGTTGCTCGTAGAAGCGTCGGGTAACTACGGGCTCTCCGATTTCGATCTCGTGCTTATAAGCGTTCAAAAGTACTTGAGGGAGGGCGCCGACACGCCTGAGGATGATGCTGATGGCGAGCGCCGCGTTATCTGCATCCTCAGTGGACCAATTCTCGGTCATGTCGGCTACAGTTTCGTTGCTATCACATAAAAACATACGCAGGTTTGGGGGATCTCGCGCTTATTTCCGCTCGATCAAGCTTTTCGTCACGTGTCCACAGCAGTCATTGATGCGTGCCTGAGCGAGGGGCAATGAGTGACGCTCAAGATCGTTCATTTTCGCGCCGCTTTCGCAGCGGTTCTCTCTGCGGTTAGTAATATTGTCGTGATGAGTTTTGCAGGTGAGATGAAGCAGAACAAGGAACAGTTCTTACGCGAAATGTACGCCATAGCAGAGGGTCGGTTCGGGACGCTAATCGATTCGTACGACGTCGGCGAGAAGCATGGGCTCAACAGGGAGACACTCGAAACGGTTGTCGCGTACTTGGAGGCAAAAGGGCTCATCGCTTTGTATCAGGGGACGCTATATGCATCGCTGACGCTCAAAGGAGTTGAATACGTCGAGAACATCGAGTGATTTGTGTTATTTGTTGCGCGTGTGCTGGGAGTCAGCTGACTTTGCTTCTTCACGAGCATGACACTCTTATCGTTCATCAACCGCGCGTATCTTGCTCAAGATCCATAACAGTCAACGAAGCGGTATTGCGCAACTTTTATCGTATCCTGCTTTATCTTATCTAGGCACGTGGAATGCCGCAGCGTGACCAACCAAGTCGGGCAAGCTTAGCAAATTATGAAGCCTATCGAGAAAATCCCGGATATTATTGAGTTTTTCAATATTATAGCGACAATTCGGCGTCTCAATGAGGTTTTTCGCCTGCGCTCGAGAATTCGCTATTTGTACGAAGTGTTGTGCTTCCTCCTCATTATTTTTGACGCCTTTTTCTTGTTCCTCACTATCTTCTTTAACCTAAGACCAGGCAGCCTTGAGGGAATCGCGACGTTTGACGCGGTTGTGGTACTCTTCTTATGGGTTGAATACCTGTTTAGGGTAAACGAGCAGGACAACAAGTGGAGTTACGTTGCGCACCAGTGGAGCGATATTATCGCCATAATTCCTTTTGACTATCTGGCCCTCGTTTCGTTCGGCATCGCGTTGCCGTATACCCTGCCCTTTAAGCTTCTAAGACTCGCGCGAATCGTTGCCCTCCTCAGGTTCTCACGACGTATAGAAAAAGAAGTCCTCGCATTTGCTGAAAAGACCCGACTCATCTACGGCTTAGCCATTTACCTGCTCGTCATCATCGTCGGCTCTACCCTCTTCTTTTCCATCGAATCGGGCGTGAATCCCAACGTCAGCAACGTCGACGATGCCCTGTGGTACGTCATCGTCACTATAACTAGCGTTGGGTATGGGGACATTGTGCCGTACACCGGGCTTGGTAGGATTATTGGGGTCATAGCGATGCTCACGGCAATCCTCTTTGCGAGCTTGGTGACTGCCACGACGACATCAGCCCTTCTCGAGAAGTTCAGAACAGAGCGGGAAGAAATTACCAAAACAAGCAGAGAGACGATCGGAAACGTCATCGCTCAACTGAACGTTATTGAAGAGCGCTTAGAAAAGCTTTCCGTACTGGAGAATAGAACGGAAGAAATCAAGGCTGAACTTGTCGAGCTTAAAACAATGCGAGAAGATGTGCTAAGCTTGAAAGATTCTCTCGAGGGAACGAAGTAAGGAGATCTGTCCTCCTTCTCCCTTACTTTTCCTGATTTTCTTTATATTAAAGCAGCACGCAAAAAAATAGATGAAAAGCCAGCAAAGCTGAAACGCAGCCGGGCAAACGTATATCTTTAGGGTCCCCTCTTAGAGTAAACGACTAATACGCGCGAGGTGAACAATGTTTGGTAAATTGTTATTCTCAAAGCTTTTATTGATTTTAGGCATCATCATCGCGTTGGTACACGTTATCCTCTTGGCCATTACCCTAGCAGTACACGTTGTGTTGTGTGTCCCTCGGCTTAGGAAGGCGATGATGAAATTTTGTCCTTGTTGTAAAACAAACAAAACGCCACTTGATGCATCGAATGGCTGCTGCTAAAACGGGTCTTGTTGGACGGCCCCTTTCGTGTTGGCAAAAACGTGAACGTACATTATCTGTGATTAATTGTGCATCTTGAACGCGAAACAGGAGAATTCAAGAAACGCATAACTGATTTTTCAGCCTATTTTTTAGCTATAATAGTGAAACGGTAGAGCACCAATAGGGCTCAATACGCACATTTTTTGTGAAAAGACCTAACATCTTAGGAGAACGACACAACATGGAGAGAGCAACAGGTTGGGGCGATCGCGTGCGAGAAGGCCGTGTCGGGCTTCTTGGAGCTGCAACAGCTGTGATAGTTGGCGCGCTCCTCATTTACGTAGCTAATAACACGTTAAGCGCAAATACGCCAGGCCAAGCACTTGTTGCCTACATTGGCGTTTTTGTAATCGCAGCCGGGGTCGTGTATGGTGCAAGCACGTTGCTCGACCGTAGGCGTTAGCTCTCTCACTAGCGGGAGCGAGCGTCATTGTGGGGCGTGCAGTCCCGTCATTTCAGCTCGTCAAAGCGAACTCACTCGAATGATTTGTTTTTTCGTTCTTACGCCAGTCGATTTTGTTGAAAGGGCAGGCCCGCGGACTGCGGCTACAGGGTATTTCGTTCCTCAACGACTGCTTCCATCCTCACTGCCAAGAAGGTTGACGAGCCAATGCGCCTCAGTGAAGTTGCTGAGTAAGACGCGCATCAACAAGGTGATGGGCACGGCGATGAGCGTCCCAAGCGCACCTAGGAGCCAGCCCCAGAAGACCACAGAGAGCAGCACGATGTACGGAGGAATGTTGAGCCTCTTTCCGGTGTATCGGGGGAAGAGCACGTATTCAGCGACAAAGTTGATAACGAGAAACACCGCCACAACGGCTATCGCGCCGATTGGCCCATATTCGAGCCAGCCCAATATTGCGGGTGGAATCGTCGCCAAGGCAAAGCCAATGTACGGAATAAAGCTGAAAAAGAATAACAAAACACCCCACAGGACTGCGAAGTTTATGCCCATTATGAAAAGGATCACTGTAGCAGGAATAGCGGTGATAAAATTAACCTTGGTGCGAATGACCACAAAATCGAATACGTCCTTCCGAATGGCGAGCAGTGGTCCTGAGATCGGGTGTGCCTCTACGTACTCTGTGATCTCGCTCGTGCGGATCCGTGGCAATGCGAGCAAAAAGAAGACAAATAGCGTTACCACTAAAATCAGCTGGACGATGATGCTGCCGACCGCTTGTAGGATGGCAGTCGCGGCCTGAAGCGCGAACTTATCGTTTAATATCGTAGCAGCTTGCAGAATAGTTCCGTTAATGCCGAGGCCTGCAAGTAATGGTTGTGTAGTCGCAATGCTGGCGTTGCTTGTAGCAGAGGACGGGTTGAAGACGCGGCTTATCGAGAAGTAGATTACAGCAATGATGCCTGTTCCTACAGCGGTCGCGCCAATTGCGAGGACCGCTAAAGCACGGTTTGTGGAAAGCCCTCTACGTTCGAGATTGTGGAGCAACGGGCTTAAGAGGATAGCGAGAAAGATGGCGAAGAGCGTTGGGGCTACAATATCAGCAGCGGCTTTTATACCGGCGAGGATGATAATTGCACTCGCCCCCATGACAAGCAGGCGGACTAACGAGGGTAGGCGCTCGCCCCCTAGCACCTCTCCGATATCTGTCGACATGTTTTTTCACGCTCTTTTAAAAGCCCAGAAGTCCGAGGCCAATCGTTTCATTTGACTAATAGGCGAAAAATGGCCCTGGAGGACATATTTACCATCCTGCACTGTCGGTCAGCTCCCATTTAAAGTTGACGATTTGTCCAACTCGCGACTTATCTTGACACCCCCTTTTAACGTTAGCTCGACCGGTAGCACTCGTACTTGCGGCTTATTCGAGCTTAGCGCCTTCGAGCAGCGCTCCTCGCAGAACGGCATATGTTAGATCCGCTTGCTGCAAGTTCGCGCCACTCAGATCTGCATTCGTCAGATCTGCTCCATTGAGGAGTGTGAAGCTTAAATCCGCGTGATGCAAATTCGCGCCCATAAGTAGGGCTCCTTTAAGATTCGAGCTGTGGATGTCAGCGTCGGAGAGATTTGCGCCATTCAATTGTGCCCTTTCGACTATGGCGTAGGTGAGCTTGACACGCGAAAGGTTCGCACGACTTAGATTCGCCGCGTACAGCGTCGCTTTGTCTATATGGGCGTCGCTCAAGTTTGCACCGCTCAAGATACTAAAGCTTAAATCGGCGCCTGTAAGGTCGGCGCCGCCTAGATTAGCGTCGGTCAGGTCAACCCAGCGTAATTCTGCCTGACGCAGATCGGCGCCACGAAAGTCGGCCTTTTTTCCTTCAGGTTGACCCGATCGCCACTTTTCGTGCAGAACGACGATTTCTCGAATCTTTGCTACTTCCATCTTTATGCGGACTTTTGTGGGGGTACGCTGCTGTACGCCGGCATGATGCTCGCAAGGAGCGCGAGCGCCGGTCCGACGTAGATTCCGGTCCACGCGAAGATCGCGATGAGCCCCAAGAGGGCGATGGCAACCCGCGGCCCGATGCCTGTCTGCTCTCGCCGTCGTAAGGCCACACGCAGTGCGAGGATACCGAGGATGACGGGCACGAGCACGAATATGAGCGTGATGACCGCTTCCGATTCAAGAGAAGAACGCGAGATGGCAAGGAGCATCTGTGCGAGGGAGTACGCTCCCGTTCCGATGAAGATGAGGCCCGCAAGCGTGCCGAGCAACGTGAAGGGCGATCGCAGCGAGGCGTGCCTGTCGCTCCTCATTACGAGGACTCCGAGCCCGACGCCCACCACCAGAATCATCGGGGCAAGCATGATGAGTGGGTTCTGACCCTCCCACAGATGAACTTGGAACACGCTGTACGGAATGAGCACGTACTCGGTCGGCGTGTACGTCTCCCGTTCGCCGATGGCCAAGCCATAGGCACCACCGTTGGCAGCATCGTACACAGCAACGTAGTAGGTTCCGGTCGCGGGGGCCTTGACCTCCACGCTCCCGAGGTCGTAGAAGCTCCCAGGGCCAAAGCCCTCGTACGTGGCCTTATCGGGCTGCTGCCCCTGCATCACAATACTTGATGCCCCCGGTGGGACCGAGACGTTTGCGGGAACGGTTCCGTTGCTCGTCAATCCCGGGCCCATAAGCACGAAGCTTGGCACGAAACCGAGGTTTGACGCTTCGGTGTTCTTGTACAGCTGCACGAATATGCGCTCTCCCTGGGTGATATCGAACCGATAGTACTGGACCTGTCCCGGCTGGAGCGTCGTGTACAGCGCCCACGACTTCGTGGGATCGTTGACCACGTAGGCCGAGTCGAGGCTCGTGTTGTTGCCCGGGAACGCGGGCGAGTGCGCAGAGACGATAGGGGTAAAAAGCGCGCAGACGGCAAGAACCGCGAAGAAGATGATGAGTATGCGCTTCATAGTACGCCCTTGTAACGTTCTGAGTAAAAGGTTTTGCGACTTCTTAGGCACGGCTGTGCGCGGGCGCTCTCCGGTAAGGCCGTTTCGATTGCCGGAACGCAGTATGCGCAGGCGCAAGCTACTTAGTTAGATCGAGGCATGAA
>Ga0209253_10006090_pt1 | contig 10451 bp, 6 predicted proteins | sample FrelakmetBRP12BR_FD_187145 | JGI IMG/M metagenome (GOLD analysis project Ga0209253, IMG submission 187145) | Freshwater lake sediment microbial communities from the University of Notre Dame, USA, for methane emissions studies - BRP12 BR (SPAdes)... | ecosystem: Environmental > Aquatic >... | reverse complement strand
GAGCAACCGTGCCGGTCGCGCTCTCAAAATCGGAGAGGAGCTGGGGATAAGGCTTGACCAGCCGCAAATCTCCTCCTCGGCCATCCCAGAGGGGCCCAAAGGGAAGGATGTACTTCCAAAAGCTTCTCTCATCACTTGTGCTTGGATATTTTTCGATGATCGCCTCTTTGAGGCCGTATTCCAGGGCTTTCTCAACGAGGTATTGGGCGGCCAGATGGTGATCCCTGGCACCCAGCTCGCGGTTGAGGGTGCTCAGAAATCGGATGTGCTCAAAACAGATACTTCCCGAGACTTCATGCTGGATTCTTTTGAGCATTTCTTCGTCGAGCAGCGGAGGAGTCGCTTTTTCGGCGAACACGAAAAGATTCAAGATTGATGCCGACAAAAAAAAGAATAGGAGGGAAGCTATTTTTTTCATTTGATCTTCTCCCTTCATCGTGCTTCCTAAATATTTATAAAACTACTTGACAAAAAGCAATAGGAAAATTACTATTTCATAAAATAATTCTTACTCTAAGAGAGGGAGTTTAGTATGAGTGCCGGGGCGATGAAAGATAAAGGCACCAAGCCCAGCCGATCATTTTTAAGCTGTTTTTTCCCAGTCGTGGATTGTATTGCCGACCTTTTAGGCCCCAACTGTGAAGTTGTTCTCCATGACATTTCAAAGCCAGGACATTCTATTTTGAAAATCAGAAATGGTCATGTGACCGGCAGAAAGGAGGGTGATGCTCTCACGGACCTCGGCCTTGAAATGATCAAAGAAGCGGAAAAGGGCCTGGAAGTTTTAGGAAATTACAATCCCAAAACAAAAAATGGCCGGGTTCTTAAATCAAACGCCATCAATATTAAAGATACGGATAATCGGCTTGTGGGCATCATTTGCATCAACCTGGATACAAGTGAATTCAAAAAAACGGAAGAGAAGCTTCATCAAGTTATCAGAACCATAAATGAGTTTTGTTTTGTTGGTGAAGAAAGGACAACGAAAGTTAAAGAGGAACGTTTTGAAAGTGACCTTTGGTCTATCATTCAGCAGATCATTAATGAAATCATCAATAAAAAAGGCAAGCTTGGGGAACGCCTGACCAAAAAGGACCGGGTCGAAGTTATCAGGGCGCTGGAGGAGAAAGGCATTTTCTTCGCCAGGGGGGCGATCCATTATGTTTCTAAATCGCTGGGTCTTTCGACGTCAACCGTCTATCGATATCTCGAAGAGCTGAAATCAATTGCCCGAGAAGTGAGATAAATTTTTCTTTTTAGATGGAGGTTCTTTTATAAGGAGGTGCGAATAACAGGTGATTTCCCAGGTGAGTCGAAATGGATGTGTTGAACTTAATCGACAGGGCGAAAAAATGAAGGAGAGAACAATGAAAAATCTATTAAACAAATTCACTCTTCTCAGTTTTGCAGTTTTGCTGTTTATTTCTCTGGCCCCTGCCCAGATTCGAGAGGGCGGCGACCTCCAAGGAAACGTGACTGATACCGAGGGTGTACCGCTTCCCGGAGTCACGGTGACCATTGAAAGCCCGAATCTCATCGGAGGTGTCCATTCTAGTGTGACCGATGTCAATGGGTATTACAGGTTTCGTTTCTTAACGGTCGGCACTTACAAAATCACGGCCCAGGTATCAGGGTTTAACAAAGTGATCAGGGAAGGAATCGAAGTGCATTCCACTATCACCCTGACCGTCGATATCAAAATGACCCAGGAGACTCTAGAAAAAGAGATTGTGGTTCTAGCGGCGACACCCACGGTGGACGTCAAGAACTCCAAGTCGGCGACGGTCATCATGACCGATAACCTGCTCACTTCAATCCCTTCCGGAAAGAGTTTTGAAGCGATCATGAACATGTCTCCGGGAGTCGATTTTTACTCGGCCTATGGCAGTGGCTATGCCTCGCCCAATCGCTACCAGTTGGACGGCATCGACCTGACCGACCCCCTCTGGGGAGGCATCTGGTTTCCGATGGACTACAACACCATCAAAGAAGTAACAGTTCAGGGCTTAGGCCTTCCGGCTGAGTTTGGCCACTTCACCGGAGTGATGATGACCGCGGTGACGAAATCGGGGTCGAACAGGCTGTCCACAATGATAGAATTCCGCTACAACGGCCAAAATTGGAATTCTAACAATAGGGAAAAGATCCCGGCCTCTGAGTTCTACGACCCGGCGATGAAGGACGAAAAGTTTTCAACTCCCGAATATTTTGACCTGAGCGGCAACCTTGGCGGCAAAATCATCCAGGACAAGCTCTGGTTTTTTGTTTCCGCTCAGTATGATCAAAGAAGGGAGTTTCCTCTGGGGACGCCGGCGGTCAGGAAATTCTGGACGCCGCGCTTCTTTGGCAAGCTGACCTATCAGCTCAACGCCTCAAATAGACTGAATGCTGAGGTGAACCGTTTTAACGACCGGGGAGAACACGTCCTGGCCGGCGTTTGGTACCCGCCTGATGTCGATTTGAGCAATTTCATGCCCGGCTGGCTTGCCTCCTTAAGCTGGACTTCGACTTTATCGCCGACGACTTTTCTGGATGCCAAAGTCGGGTACAACAAGACTCGGGAAGCCCAGCTGCCTTCAAATGGAATGGATCTTCCCGGCCATTATGATTACGGAACAGGGCTGTATTCGGTGAATTACCCACAATACTCAGAAAATAACTGGCGCAGCCTTAATGTCAACTTCAATCTCTCCCACTATGTTCCTGAACTCATCAAAGGCTCCCATGATTTCAAGGCCGGGACAGAATTCATCTATCACAAAGTTGTTACCTCAAGTGGTTTTGCCGGTGGTGAATCGTATAATGATTTATTCGGTCAGCCATACATAAAAGCGGTTTACGCCGGGTCATTATGGGATCACTACCCCATGCTGTTCGACATCTATGTCCAGGACCAATGGTCGGTGACCAAAAAATTGACCCTAAATATCGGCTTCCGCTACGACCACTACTGGTTCAAAATCCCTGCTCCCAACCGCGGAACTGTCTATAACAACTGGAACATCTCACCCCGAGTGGGCCTCACGCTTGATCCGTTGGGCGATCGAAAAAATGTTTTCAAGTTCCACTACGGCCATTACTATGAAACCCTCCAGAGGAATCAAATGTGGGATTTTGAGACTCGGGATAGTCCGTATTACGAATATCAATGGAATGGGACAGCATGGGACGAAATCTCTAGGTGGTTACCTAGTTCTAATGATATTCAAACTCAGTCCAATCTTTCTCATCCCTGGACAAGAGAAATCATCGTCGGCTATGAAAGAGAGCTCTTCCGTGATGCCTCCTTGAGTATCACCTTCTACAATCGGACTATAGGCAAGGCTTTTACTATTTACAACGCCGCTGCCAAGTACAATCTTGTTACAGTCACCAACCCTGGACCTGACGGCATTCGTGGCACGGGGGATAAGGGAGATGGAGATCCGTTCCAAGTCTACGACGATGTCACCACCGAAACCAGTGAAGTGCTGCTGAATCCCAAGAAGGGAAATCCTCCCTGGTTTCCAGATGATTTGAAATGGTATGCCCGAGGAGTTGAGTTCATCTTCAACAAGAGATTCTCCCACCGCTGGCAGATGATCGCTTCCTACAATTACACCCGTTCTCGAGGGAATTCAGACGGAGCTATGGGCAATATCTACAGCCCCAACCAATTCATCAATGCCTATGGAGACCGAGGCGGGTATTATGCCCAGCCGCATCAGTTCAAAATCCAGGGGAATGTCATTCTCCCCCTCGACATCAGCATAGGAGCCTATGTTCAAATCATGTCCGGACCCAATTTAACGCCCTTTTTCGGCGCCAGCTTGCCGCATGGCTACGTGTGGCAGATCTTGGCAGAGGCTCCCGGAATAACAAAGGGCCCAACCAGAAAAACTGTTGACCTCAAGGTTGAGAAGATATTCAGGGTCAAGGGATTCCAGCTCCATGCCATGCTTGATGTCTTCAATGTCCTCAACGAATACGAAGGCCTCTGGGAAAGAAACAGCCAGTACGGCCCTTATTACAACAAGCTCTATGGCGTTATGGATCCCCGCACTTTCAGGGTGGGCTTCCGCATTATTTATTGAGCAATTTTTAAAGGGAGGAGAGGTCATCCTCTCCTCCCCCACTTTTTAAAGTGAAAAAATAGAAGCAGAAAGGATCGCCTCGCCAGAAAGCTCAAGCTAAGAATTGTGAATAGAACTGTGTCCTGGCGACTGAAGAATGGAGCTCTAAATGAGCTTCGATGCCAAGAAGATGAAAAGCGCTTCAAAAACGTGACACGAAGTTATCTTAAGAAGGCCTTTTTTACGGCTTTTCTCCTATCTTTTTTTCTCAATCCGCGATTGTTTTTTCCCGGGGAGAAGCTTCTTGCCATCAGAGGAGCCAGAGTTCTGAAAAGCGATGGGCTGTTTTGGGAGCGCTGCCAGGTCGTCATCGAAAAAGGCATAATCAAGGAAGTAGGCCCGGAAGTGGCCATCCCCGAAGGAGCAGCTGTCATCGAAGGCGAGAATAAGTGGTTGATACCCGGGTTGATGGATGTCTTTATCTGCCCCACAACGCTGGCCAAAGAGAAGCCGGAGAAATCCGATTATTTCAACCCCCAAGAGAAAATGGTGGATGTCCTGGATCCCGAAAAGTATTCCACCCGGAGCCCCCAAGCATGGGAGATTTTCAAAATTCACCAAGAAAAATTCAAGGATGCCCTCAAAGCCGGTGTGACCACCCTCCTGCTGGTTCCTGATAAGACCAGGATTATCTCTGGGCTAGCGGGAATCATCAAGCTCAAACATCTTTTTCTCCAAGATTCGGTCCTCTCGGACACATTGGCCCTGAAGATCGGGCTGGAGCGAAAAAGCGTCGAAGGACTAAGGTCACATATGGGGGTGGTCTGGGGGATTCGAGAATTCTTTTTAAGACAGGAATATACGTCGCCCGTTCTTTTTGAGACGAATAATGAAGAGGAAATAGCCCGTGCCCTCTCCCTTCAGGATGAGTTCGGGTTAAAATGCATTTTCTTGGGAAAAATGTCAGCCCGTTCTTCCTATGGCGAAATTACACGCAGAAAAATTCCCGTCCTCCTGTCTTCTCCGGCTCTGACTGAGGTCGATAGCTTTGTGAAAAATTTGAAGGAGTTGCTCAATTCTGGTCCAGACCTAGCCCTCTTTACAGATGTCAATGCTCTCAATCCGCTTAAAGTGCTGATATCTCTGACCCCTTGGTTTCGCAGCGGCGGTGTCCAGGAGAAGGATATTTATCGGCTGATAACCTCCAATTTTGCTAGGATCATCGGGCTCGACCCAAGGCTGGGGAGCATTGAAAAGGGGAAAGACGCTGATTTGGTTTTGCTCAACGGGGATCCCTTTCAACCGGCGACCGAAATTGAGAAGGTTTTTATTGAAGGGAAACTTGTTTTCGACTCTCAACAAAGTCATTCAAGATAGCACAGGAAATATTCCCCTGGTGAATGAATTATGAATGAAGGCCGGCAAGCGAAGAGGAGCAGGGAAGCCAGATGGTTCGTTTTTTTTGTTTTTGCCTGGCTTGTGATGCCCATCTCAGCGGAGGACAACGCCAAAGTCTCAGAAAAATTGGCGATTCAGGCCGAGAAAATTTACACTGTTTCCCGGGGAATACTGACCAATGGCCTGATCCTGATCGAAAAAGGGAAGATTGTCTTGGTCGGGCCTTCAGAAAAAATCCCGGCCAATTTTAATTTAATCCGGGCCAAAACCGTCATTCCCGGCCTGGTGGATACCCACACCCATCTCGGATCCAAATCGGACTGGAATGAATATTTCAATAAGGAGTTCGCCGGCGATACCAACCCCAGCCTTAACATCATGGATGCGATCGACCTCGAGAGCGTCGATTTTGCCTTCGCCCTAAGCGGCGGAGTCACAACGGTTGTGGTGACACCTGGCAGCGGAAACATTATTTGCGGCGAGTTGGTGATTATGAAGACGGCGGGCCATTCTCATCAGGCGAGACTTTTGCGCAATCCCGCAGGACTGAAGATGGCCTTTGATCTGCCCCAGGCTTTGAGAGTGGTTTCTGAAGAATTTGAAAAGGCCCGGAAATATTCAGAGGAAAAAAAGAAAGCTGCGGAGGAAGGCAAAGGCCTGGCGCAAGACCCGCAAATGGAAGTGCTCTTGAAAGTCCTGAAGCGGGAAATCCCGGCTCACATTCATTGTATTGCCTTCTATGCCATCGAAAATGCCCTCAAGCTGAAAAAAAAGTTTAACATTGATATCATCCTCGAACATGGCCTGGAGGCGGATAAGCTGCTAAAGGAAATCAAAGAGGCGGCCGTCCCTGTCAGCTTTGGGCCGATGCTCCTCAAGCAAGCCGAGAGTCTCCCTGACCCTATCCCGGCGGCGCTGGAGAAGGCTGGAATCCTATTCTCGATTCATTCTGATGCGCCCATAGTTCCTCCCAACGGCTTGTTGCTTTATGCGGCCCAGGCTGCGAAATACGGTTTGTCTGAGGATGTGGCTTTAAGAGCCATCACGCTCGGAGCCGCAGAGATATTAAAAATCCAGGACCGCGTGGGGAGTATTGAACCTGGCAAAGATGCCGATTTAGTCCTGCTGGACGGCGACCCCCTTAACGTCTTCACCCATGTCGTAAGCGTGGTCCTTGACGGCCGATTCGTCTACCGGGAAAAGGAAATCTTATGAACAAGCGGAATAAAGCGCTCCTGCTCTCCGTTTTCTTTTTGAGCTGGAGTTCTGTCTCCGGGTTGGGCCAAGAAAAGAAGCAGCTCAATGCTCCACCTCAAATTTCCGGGATCCCGGATATCACCCTCGACCAGAATTCCAAGGCAGAACATGCGGTTGATCTTTGGAAATACGCCACAGATCCAGATACGCCGGTCTCTGAGATTCTTTTCAGTGTCACTTCCTCGCGGGAATTTTACTGGGAGGGCTCAGCCCGTGTGAAAGTGAATGAGAATCGGTACATCGACATTGATCCGGATCAAAACTGGGTGGGGGAGGAGGAGATTGTTGTCGAAGCGAACGATGGGACGAATATGGCCTACGATACGTTCAAGATTGTGGTTCGTTCCACCGAAGCGGGCCAGTTGATCGAAGCCGAGGATACGGCCCAGGTCGAAAGAAAAGGTTCCTGGATCGAAGTTCCCCAGGCGACGGCCAAGTGGGTTCAATCCAATCACCCCGGGGATTCCCTGCGCTCTAAATTCAAAGGATCTTTTGTCACCGTCTTGCTTTGGGGCGGGAGATTAAATATCCTCCAGAGGTACTATGAAAGCCCCAACTATGAGGTCCTTTTTGAGGCCTGGAAAACCTATGAGCCTGGAATAGCTGACATCGAGATCGATGGAAAATGCCTGCCAGAAATCGACCTCGCCCGGACTGATAAAAAAGGCTGGAATGAATATCTTGTCGCTTCCGGCCTTGAGCCTCGCGATCACGAGCTTGAAATTGTGGTGAAAGCAGGATTCCTCTGCGTTGATAAGATCCGGGTGAGCTCTGATCCTTTAAGCCAAATGGAGATTTCTACAAGCGATGATTACCAGACGCCGCTGGCCGATATCGTTTTTAGGTTCACCCAGAATGGCGTGCTCAAAACGATCCTAAGGAGTACGCCCGACGGAAGGGTGCCCACTTTTTTTGGGCTAAGAGAGGGCATCTATGACCTTTCCGTCGAACCGGATTCTAACCCCGGCTACACTCTGTCCAAGAATGTCGACGAGCGTCTTCTTCCTCAAAAGATTGAAAAAGTCGAAATTAAAACCGGCCCCTCCCGCCCATTCCATTTTGCGCTGAAATATGAAAGCCGTGAGGATCGGAGCTTGCAGACGATCCGCCGTCCCATCGGAACCATTCCCTTCATCCTCAGAAAAGGGGACATCCTCCCCATTGAGTGCAAGGGCTCCATGACTCCCCTGAAGGTGAGTGCTTTCCTGTTCGATGATGATCGACGGCAGGAGCTCAAAGTTGAATCTTCAGAGTATGGGACGCAGATGATTATGAATCAGCTCAATTCGGGGGTGCTCGTCAAAGCCCGAATCCCAGAGGACATTGCCGAAGGCCTCTACACCTTGCGGATCGTTCTCGATGGCCAGGAGGATAGCGCCCAGAGGGCAGTAAAAATTGTGTCTGATTTCAAGAATTCCTACAGATTCGTGCATCTGGGCGACCTCCATATCCAAGGCACAAAAGACAGCCGGGAGCATGATGAGAAGCTTAAGGCCATTGCTGAGGAGATAAAGCTCTTTTCCCCCGAATTTGCCATCATGACGGGGGACATCGCAGACTGCGGCACAAGACCCGAATACCTTCGGTTTGTCCATGATCTCTCGAGTTTCAATGTCCCGACCTATGTCATCCCCGGAAACCACGACCACTATTACGGGTTTTCAAAATATTCTTATTTTGGGTTTGATGAGTATGAAAAATATGTAGGCCAGAAATTCTATTCTTTCGCCTACGGAGATGATTATTTCATCGGAGTGGATACAGGAGATTACGAGAAAATTTACGAGACTTCCTTGGAGGGAATCCATGCCAGCCAATGGCCCTGGCTGATCCGGGAGCTGGATGGACAAAAGGGTCGACCTGGAGGCCTGCTCTGCGTTTTTGCTCACTATGACCATACTCAAGGTGTGCCGGAGGCTTATCATTGTACCGATCAACTGCTGAGTTTGTTCAACCTTTATCCCGTGAATCTTTATCTCTGGGGTCATGGGCACAGCAATCTCGAAAAAGAGACGGGGAACTTCCGAACCCTTATTGTCGAAACCGGCTCCACTATTCAGGGAACGTATCGCGTCATAGAAATCGAAAATTCTAAGGTCGTCGGATCTCCAGTTTTTGAGGCTGGCAAACTCAAGCTGAAACATGAGGGTAAAAATGATGGGTCAGAATCCGAGGCCCGGGCATCGATCAGGAATGAAATGGAGAGAGCTCTGAAAGACCTTCGGATAAAGTTTGTGCTGAAGAATACCGGTAAAAATTACCGGGCTGACAAGGGCAAAATTGTAGAAACAACTCTCTCCGGCGATCGTCAAAAGATCGCGGTTGTTGTTTCCCTAAATATCGCTCCCCTCACCGAAGACACGGTCAGGGTTTTTGAATCAGGGCAGAAATGAAAAGGAAGATGGGAAGATGAATCTTCGGGGGATTCTTTTTAGAATAATAGTTTCCTTATTATCTGTATGTTGCATTTTCAGGTCACCCCTCTCTCCTTCGGCTCCAAAATACCTCCTTCTAAAAAACGGAAGGATCCACACCGTGACTCAAGGCGTCGTGGAAGCCGGGATGATCCTCATCGAGAATTCTCGAATCAAAGCGGTCGGCCGAGATTTCAAAATCCCGGGTGACATCAAAGTGTTGGACTTGATGAGCTTGGATGTTTACCCAGGATTTGTCGCGGCCAACACCCGCCTCGGCCTGGCCAATGATCTCAACGCAGAACCAGAAATTCTATTCTCTCCCTTTTTGAGAGCGGTGGACAGTCTTTCTTCTTACACTGAAATCTACGGTGTTGCGGATATTGTTGCCACCGGCGTCACGACGGTCTATACAGCACCGAAACTATGGAGTTGGAAGGGCGTTGCCGGTGAAGGGTGCGTTTTTAAATTAACGAACACGTTTATCCCCCTCAGAGTCCTCTCTCCGTCAGCAGGCATGCAGGTCGACCTCAGCTATCCTGAGATCAAACGGATGAGGAGTGAGAGACTGGATCCGCCTCGGACACAGATGGGGATTGTGGCTTCGGTCCGAAAACATTTCCAGCAAGCCAAGAATTATCAGGACGAATGGGAAAGATATAGAAAGGGTGCGCCCGGCGCCAAGAAGCCGGATCTGAATCATGAATTAGAACCGCTTCTTAGAGTGCTGCGCCGAGAAATTCCGGCGCGAATTGAATGCGAGAAGGAAAACGAGATCAGGGCGGCTTTGGATCTGGCTGATGAGTTTGGCATCGAGATTATTTTGGAAAGATCCATGGAAGCCTACAAATTTGCCGCCGAACTTAAAAAGAGAGAAATTCCCTGTCTCGTGGGACCTATCCGCGAAGGGTGGGGCGAGACCCTGAAGCAGAAATTTAACACTTTTCAAAACCCCGGCTGGCTGGCAAAAGCGGGTGTCAAGATCGCCATCCAGACTGAGAATTTTGGCAATTTCTTGACCTATCCGCGAACCCTGGCTATAGAGGCCGCCCACGCTGTTAAGTATGGATTAGATAGAGAAGAAGCCATTAAAGCCATCACCATCAATGCCGCCGAGATTCTTGGCGTCGAAAAGAGAGTCGGGAGCATAGAAATCGGGAAAGATGCCGATTTAGTGATACTGACTGGCGACCCTCTCGACCTTAAAAGTCAGGTTCGGATGGTGATCATCGATGGAGAAATTGTTTATGGAGGTGTCTAAAATATTTTTATTGCCTTTATTAAAAAAGTATGTTTTTAATGGATGAAGGTAAAAACGAATGAAAAAGGG
>Ga0209253_10006089_pt1 | contig 10452 bp, 10 predicted proteins | sample FrelakmetBRP12BR_FD_187145 | JGI IMG/M metagenome (GOLD analysis project Ga0209253, IMG submission 187145) | Freshwater lake sediment microbial communities from the University of Notre Dame, USA, for methane emissions studies - BRP12 BR (SPAdes)... | ecosystem: Environmental > Aquatic >... | reverse complement strand
CCCGCCGTTTCGCCCACAGGAGTTTGCCTCCCACGACCTGCACCGCGTTGACTCACCCCCCTTTCGGCGAATCCCTTCGACAGTACCCAACTCGAGAATCTGACACGACCCTTTGCGGTTCCGCAATTCCCGGGAATCTCGAGAGATCAAGAGCAAGCGGCGACAGTTTTGTCTCCTTCGGCGCTTGCAGTGTGCTTTGAGAGAAAGACCCACACCTCAGAAAACAAGAGGGGATACTCTCACCTCGAGCATCCCCCTCTTTTTTGCTTGGTGGCTCTGTTTTTCCGGGTGTTCCGACATCACGTCTTGCGCAACAGCCGCCGTTCCGCCAGATGGTCGACAACGGCCAGGAGGGCCACGATCAGAAACACGAAGAAGGAAATACCCAAGGCACCCTTTCCGAACGCAAAGGGGAAAAACGTCGTCAGCCAGCCTGCGAACGCCTCGACTCCGCTCCCAACGAAATCGCCTGCCCCGCTCAGATATCCTCTGAAGAGTCCCTGCTCCGCCTCCACTCCCCCGATGACGCCCGTCCAGACAAACGCCGAAACCATGACTCCCAGCACGATCAGCAACCCGGCGAGATAGCCCATATTCTCCGCAAGCGAAGGAACCCTCCGCCCGGCCGGCGAGAGTCCCAGAAGGTGCATGACGGTGGCAGTGAAGGCCGCGTTGGTTTTCTCAACCGGAAGTCCCCGGAGCGCGTCGTCGAATGCCCGGAAAGTCTCACAGGCCTCCCGGCATTCGCCGCAGGACGATAGGTGGGCGCGAACGGCTTGTTCCTCTTCCCTTTCCAGACCCCCGTCCACAAACGCCTGGATCAGATCCTGCGGGATATGGTCGGTACGTGCTATCATGAGACATGCACCTCGTCTTTCAGGCGGGAAAGGATTCTCTTCCGGAGAAGTGTCCGACCACGGAAGAGGTTTGTCTTGATCGTGCCGAGTGGAAGCCCTGTCACCCCGGCCATCTCTTCATAGCTGAGTTCCTGGACATAGAACAGAGTGACAGCGACCCTGAAGCTCTCCGGCAGTCTCCCGACTTCCGCTGCCAGCAGATCTCGCATTTCTGATTCTTCGATCTGCTGCAGCGCACCCGGATCGTCTGATGCAATGAGGTCCTTCTCTGTCACCTCACCCTCCGGCCCATCCAGGGAGCGGTTTCTGTCGCTCCTCCTGGTAACGCGTGTCATGCAGAGATTGTAAAGGATCCGGTAGAACCACGTGCCAAAGCGTGCATCACCCCGAAACTGTTCGAGGTTGTTGTACGCCCTCAGGAAGCCATCCTGGACGAGTTCCTCCGCCTCCTCCCGATCTCCCAGGAGACGAACCGCAAGCGTGAGGGCGCGGTCCTTGTGCCGGTCCATCAAAACGGCGTATCTCCGCGTGTTTCCAGCACGGATTGCCTCGACGATTTCCTGATCAGGGTCTTTTACTGGGCCCACACAATGTCTCCGGTTACCATCTTGGACTACGTCCCGGCCCCGAAAGTTTCACCTCCGGCGGGTGAAACTTTCCGCGAGAGAGTGTAGTCTAAACCAGCAGATGAACTCAACATCCACCTCAGGAAAGGAAACCAACCATGAACGGTCCGGAAGTTCTTGTCCCCATCTTCTTTTTCGTCACGATCGGCGTCATCTGGGGCGCCTATCTCCTCACCCGGCACAAAGAACGGATGGCCATGATTGAGAAAGGCCTTAAGGCCGAAGAGGTCAGGTCGCTGTACGCCCGTGCAACAGGCAGGGTGAATCCGCTCGTTTCCCTCAAATGGGGAATGATCTGCGTGGGCGTCGGCCTCGCCGTTCTCCTGGGTGTGTGGCTCCGCGAAGTGTATTTCGTCCAGGAAGGGATTTTCCCGGGCCTGATTGCTCTCTTTGGTGGAGTCGGCTTGATCATCTTCTACATGGTCGCGCGGAAGAAGGTTACGGAGTAGGGCACCATGGGCACGTATGCCAAAGCCCCCGCGAGGGGGCTTTTTATTTTTGTCAATGGTCAGGTCCGTGGGGATTCAGGAGGCGGTGCGGGGCCAGACCCGTCTTGATCGCGGCCCATCCTGTCCTGCCTGGCGACAATCAGCCGGAGGGTGATGTGGAGCATGAAAAGGATCAGGACAACCGAAAAGAGCGTCCACGTCCACGACTCCGGCACAAGGCGGAAGTAGACAAGCAGAAGCATGGCAGCCATGATCGCGAGGACGGCGTAACTGATTCTTGACGATGCCTTCCGTGTAATCATAGGTCTCCTCTACGGTGCTGGATGCAATATCGGGAATGCTCCCGGGAAATGCAATCACACTTGTTCCGAAGCGAACTCATGTGCGAGGAGGTCATAGATTTCGTGTGTGACTGCCGCTGACCTGATCTTCTCGATGACCCCGGGTTTCCGCAACGTCCGGGCCGCCGTACTCTTTGTACGTCAGCGTCAGGATAACGGTCATGCCGCCGGTAGGGCCGGTGATCTGGCGCGGCGTCCCTCCCAGGAGCGAGGCAAAGAACCCGGTGAAGATCGCGCCGTACAGACCCGCCACCGCGCCGCGCGGATCGCCATCGTATGCCAACCGAATCCCAGGGCGAGCGGCAGCGCAACGATCGCCGAAGTGAGGCCGCCAACCAGGTCCCCCTTGAGGTTCTTGACATCGAATTTCAGAAGTTCTCCGAAGCGGAGCTCTTCCGCATACTTGCGGACTGACACGCTCATATCTGACTCCTTGAAAAAAAGAAGTCATCCTTCCAGATGACGCTGGCGGATTTGTTCTCTCTTGACGGACGGTGGGGCACATTCAGCGAATCACCAGGTCGATCACCCCCCCGCCGACCACATCGTCACCCTCGTAGAAGACGACCGACTGACCCGGTGTAATCGCTCGCCGCTTTTCGTCAAAGAGCACCTTGACCCGGCCGTCTCCCATCTCTTCGACCGTCGCCGCAGCCCCTTCGTCCTTGTACCGGATCTTGGCATGAAGGCGACGCGGGGTCAGGCAATCCGCGAACTTTACCATATTCACGTCTCGTGCGATGAGCCCCTGGCTGTACAGGTCCGCCTCCCGCCCGAGCTCGATCCTGTTTTCTCGAGAGTCAATTCCGGTGACATACAGAGGCTCCCCCACCGCCAGACCAAGGCCTTTCCTCTGGCCGATCGTGTAGAATGGATAGCCCTTGTGCGTTCCGACGACCGTGCCGTTCATCACGATCGGGCCTCCCTCCACACGGTTTTGCAGCTCCGGCCGGCGTTCCTTCAGAAATCGTCCGTAATTGTTGTCCGGGATGAAGCAAATCTCGAAACTTTCGCCCTTACGAGCTGTCGCCAGCCCGAGCTTTTCGCCAATCGCTCGTACCTCCTGCTTGGTCAGGCCCGCGAGAGGAAACATGGTCGTGGACAGCGAAGCCTGTGTCAGCCCCCAGAGGGCGTACGATTGGTCCTTTGACGCGTCGAGCCCGCGCGACAGGACGAATCGGCCCGTGGCTGGGTCTTTGCGGACCCGGGCATAGTGTCCCGTCGCGATGTAATCGGCTCCGAGGGCCACTGACTTCCGGATCAGCTCCTCCCACTTGATCTTGCGGTTGCAGATGACGCAGGGGTTCGGCGTGCGACCTGCCAGGTACTCGTCCACAAAATCGTCAATGACTTCGACTCCGAACCGTTCGCTGAAATCGAGCACATAATGGGGAAAACCCAGTTTTGCCGCCACCGCGCGAGCGTCATTGATCCCGTCGAGCGAGCAGCAGCTGCTCTCATTTCCGCCGTTTCCACCGACGTCTTCGTAACGGTATGTCTTGATCGTGATGCCGACGAGGTCATACCCCTGCCCGGCGAGAATCCCCGCCGCCACAGAGGAATCCACGCCCCCGCTCATCGCAACGACCACCTTCTTCATGCTCACCCGCTTCCACCGTGAAAGAACGCCTTCAAGATAAGGATTCCCTGCTTCTCCTACAATGCCTTACAGATGGACGTCGAGCTGGAATGAGAGGGTGCGATCATCGGCTACCGGAGCGGGAAGAGCAGCGGAAGATCCGACGTCACAGCGCGTCGCAGCCAGCTTCAACGAAACTTGAACTGCCCTGAGGATCCTTCCACGGGCCACGAGATACCACCGTCTCCCTTTTCCGTAAAGTGCCATACTCGAATACGTGCCGGGGAGGTCCCGTTCAGACTCGAACACTCTCGCATCGTATGAATCTGCATCAAAGAGCGCCAGATGGAGGGTGGCGGTCACATCTGCGCTGATGGACCAGGAGATCTCCTGCGACACCAGCTCTCCCCGTTCCTTTGTTCCCGACAGAGGATCATTGACGGAACCGAACTCCATCCTCGTGCAGGCGCGAACCCCGGGGCCAACGGGAATGTTTGCCACCAGACGCAACCTGTCCTGCCGACAGGTGACGGTCTCCCGAACCTCCCGCTGGAAAGGGTCCAGGGCTGCGATCGTCTGCTCACGATCCTTTCTTCGGAACTGGAGCATGATCTTCGTGCCCCGCGGTCCATCCACATCGCAACCGATGACGAGCTCGGTCGAGGAAACAGGCAAGGGGTTGAAAAAGGTCCTCCAGGGGGATTTCCAGGTGTCGACAAAACCCCGGATTCTGAGCCATGAGAGTGCGGGGACGTGCCAGCCGAAGTAGATCCCCCGTTCATTCGAGGTCTTTTCCCCCTCACCGAACCCCTTCGCATGGGGACTGACGAAGTCCGCGGGGTAGCCGCGATACATCATGGAGACGGAGGCATGGCGTCCCCATTCGAGGATCATGCCTGCATTGAAGGCTAAGCTCCCTCCTGAGACCGCGCACTCCCCGAAGAGTGTCGCAGGTCCGATGGTCCCCATCATGTCGATGCCGCTGATTCCTATCCGGGGGTCTTTGATATCCCACCGTTGCCCGCCGGTGAAGTCGCGGTCGAACACCGCATGCACATATGTCAAGCCCGCGCGAAACCGATCACTTTCCCGAAGAGCAAGACGAATCCCCAGCAGGTCTTCATGGAGAGCATTTCGTTTCCGCAATGCCGTCTCCGTAGAGAAGAGGCCCTCTTCATAGAAGCTGGTCACCTTCCCCGAGTTGTCGACCGTTGCCGCCAGTGAGCGGCGTGACAGGAAGAGAGTGAGATCCAGAGGTGCAATGAGCCGCGGAAGACCGGTGTCCAGCGCGAAACCACGAAGGAAATGAAACTCATCTCCCGAATGATATGGTCGCGGGCCCGCGCCCGACCGTCGAACGCCGGCGACGACATCCATCCCCTTGCGGAGCGGAGCTGCACTCCAGAGCACCAGCCCTTGACCGGCTTCGACACGATAATCTCCGAGGATGAGGCGTGTCTCAAACGGCAGATCGCGCACCTCGACATACCCCGAAAGAAAACCATCCTGTGTCTTCTCGCCCGGGTCCCTGTCGTAGAGCGCGCCGGCCGAGATGCCCGGCGCCGGGACAATGACAAAGCCGGAGCGGGCACTGACCGGAGAACCCATCGCTCCGTCGTCGGGTTCTGGCATCGATGGACATTCCCTTCGTATGCCGCGACAGAAGAACCTCAGGATACCCTGCCGCCCTGTAGGAACATTAACGTATGGTCTCACTTTCCGCAGGAGATCCTCGCCAACTCCCTCAACGCCGTTAAGTTGGTTTACAGAGGTGATTCTCCCGAATCGTGACCGGAATTCAAGGAAAGCCATGGCTTCTCCCGGCGTGACGCCCGGGATGGACTCCAATTGTTCACGTGTGACTGTATTGAGGTTCAGCGGCACTGACTCGAGAATCCTGAGCTCTTCAAGAGCTCCAGCCGGGAGCTCTTCGCCCCACCAATCCAGGAGCGTCTCTATTGTCGCGCGAGAGGGTTCCATCAGCAGTTCCGGCAGGCTGACGGCCCCCGAATCCGGGCTGGCAAACGACGCAAGTCCTCTCTCTGGCGTGATCTGCAGGAGCGCCAGACAGGCGAGCACCATTGGGGCCAGGGCCGCCACCTCACCACTCCTCCAGGACAATGGCGAAGGAAATAACATGCGACAAGCCCAGGTCGGGATGGGCAGCGAGGGCATAATCCAATCGGAGCAGGGTTGTCCGGATGCCGACCCCGGCACTGAAGGTTGACGGGTTGAGCGTCGTTCCTCCGCGAAAGAGGAATGCCTCCAGCGGTGCATATTCGAATCCGATCGCAAGGTCAGCCGGGAACAGGATGTCCTTTGCGATGTCCGCCGCTATCAGAAACCCCGGCAGGGGCTGGTAGCTCATCCCTGCGTGCATCGATTGCGGCAATAATTCCCTCACGGAACCGATAGCGGGTTCATTGATGTTTTGAACGCTCAAGCCCAGAAAGAGTCTTTCCGAGAGATGAACAAGGATGCCGGCGGTCACGCCGAGTGTCCACGCGCTTCCGTAATCCCGGATACTCAAGGCATAAGCAGTGAGCGCTACGCCAACCTCAAATCTCTTGAAGAGCGATCCTGCGGCGGAGAGGGACACCGTTGTTTCGCGGTAGAGGTCGGACCCGAACACCGACCCGGTGACCGCCAGGGAACCCGGTTTGAAGGGTTGGAGGAAAGCAAAATCGACTGAGGAGAGTTCCGCGAGCCCGAAGGGTCTCGGGTTGACTGAGATTGCCAGGGATCGAGCAAGGACCGTTCCGGCTGTTGCAGGGTTGGTTGGGATAGTCCAGATTTCCCCCGGGAGACCCGACGAGGCGCCCGCCAGTCCTGCAAGCCGAGCCCCCCGAACCCTCTCTTCAAACGCCCCCCACACCGTCGAAGCAGTAACAGAAAGGAAAACTACCATTTGAATAAATCGGACCATGGCACCCCCAATAATGATACCATCGTCCACAAAGGTTTACGAAGGCTCCGGCGCAGCAAGATCCTTGAACCAGCGGTTGAAAAGCCTTATATTGCCCACTGAACAGGCCACCACCTAACAGCGAGTCACTCCGGAATCCTATGAGTACTGCCCGTTTCATCTCCTTCCTCCTCCTGATTTCTCTTGCGCCTGCACTCCGGCAACCGGTGTCAGCCCAGGAGGTGGATTGCACGGTGCAGGTGAATATCGACGCCGTTCCTACGACCAACAAAGACCTCCTCAATACCTTCGCGACAGACGTCAAGGAGTACGTCAGTCACATGAACTGGGGCGGAGGTGATGCAGCCGAGAAGGTAAAGTGCACGCTCAACATCTTCGTGCAGACCGTCATCGGCGAGAACCGGTATTCGGCCCAGGTATTCATCGGAAGTCAGCGTCCGCGGTTCAACTCGAATCAGAGCACAGCGGTGGTCCGGCTCTTTGATGAACTCTGGGAATTCACGTACCTCAGGGAACGGCCGATCAACCACAATCCCTACACGTTCAACGACTTGGCGAGTTTCCTCGACTTCTACATGTACGTGATCATGGGGTACGACTACGACACATACGACAGACTTTCGGGAACTCCGCTCTTCCAGAAGGCGGCCGACATAGCCCGGATGGGACAATCCAGTTCGCAGAAGGGATGGCAGATCACGACAGCATCCTTCAGCCGCAGCCAGCTGATTGATGAAATTCTGAATGCCAAGTTCGAGCCCGTTCGCAGAGCGTCCTGGACATATCATTTCACCGGCCTGGATTCGCTGAGCACATCACCCGCGAGGGCTTATCAGAACATGATCGGAGCGCTGGAATCCATCGACAAAGTCCGCAAAGGCGCGGATCCGCGCAACCTCATCATCAAAACCTTTTTTGAAGCAAAGTCCCTCGAACTCGCAGAGGTCTTCAAGCAGTACCCTGATCCCTCCATTTACATCAGGCTGTCCAAGATCGATCCAACACATCAGAAGACGTACGAGGAATACAGGACGGGGAAGAAATAGAAGACGTGTAAGTAGCCGGGCGGTGCCGATCGGGGTTGTCGGTTGGAAGCCGGAGTTATCCGGCTTCTTCATTTTCAGAAGGATCGTTCAGGGCCGTGGGAGCGCCAGGACCTCCAGAGCGCGAACGATTACATCGTCCATGGATATCATCCTGAGGCAATGCGATCCGTATCTCTCCCCTTCCGGAACGACATCCCGGCAACGGTCGGCCGGGCATACCGGGCAGGTCGACGTACCGGCAAACGTCGAGGTACGGATATCATTCCCGTAGATGTTCCATGCTTTGTCGTTGTGTTTCGGCATAAGGGCAATTGAGGGGGTTCCGACCGCCACGGCCAGATGCCGCGGACCTGAGTCATTGGAGAGACAGAGCGATGCACCGCTCAGCAAACCGGCGAAATCAGCCACACTCTCCCCCAGCGTTACCACTGTCACGGCCGTTTTCGCCTTCTCCACGACGGCCTGGACAACCACCTGATCGAACGCGGTCCCGCAAAGGACAACCCTGGCATCGGTCCTTTTCTCGATGACATCGATAACTCCGGCGAACCGCTCCGGAGGCCAGACTCTGTGCGCTCCGCTCGCGCCCGGATGGACAATCACGAGTTGTCTGCCGGCATCCACGCCGCGGGATCGCAGCAGTGCCTCTGCGCGCAGCCGCGACGCTTCCGGCACCGGGAATTCCGTTCGGACCGACCCGGCCACCGCACCGGCGGCTACGGCAAGAGCACAGTAGTACTGCAGCACCCCACCCCGGTCCTTGTGGATGTCCGGCCTATGCGTCAGCATCCAGCCCATCGACTGATCCTTCTGTCCAACCCGCACCCGCGCCCCGGAGATGTACGCCCAGACGGCAAAGCGATCCTCGGGAAATGTGCAGATGACTGTATCGAACGCACCTCTCCTGATCGCACGGATGACATCGAACTCCGCGGCGAGCCTGGACTTCCCTTTGAAGGAACGAAGGCGACTGCGGTCGACCTCGATGACGGCGTCGACATGGGGGTTGAGCGAAAGGACTTCGGACGTCCCCGATCGGGGTTCGGCGTTTACCACAGTCCCGGCATCTCCTCCCGGCGCGCCGTAGCTTCGTCGTTGCAGGACGAGGACAGTCAGGAACGAGCCCGGAAGAGAGCTCTTGAGCGCCCTGAGGGCGGGAGTGAGCAGAAGAAGGTCGCCGAGCTGGCCTTCGGCGATCACCAGGACACGTCGGCCGGACATTGGTTAGAAGTATGGACGGGTTTGAAACGTCGCGCCGATATCCTCCTCGACGAGGCTCCGGGCCTTCTCGTGATCGATCCCCTGGAGATCGACGATGGTCATGACGACTTTCGGCAGATGCTTCACGCACTCTCGTGCGAACTCGATCATGGCGGGGAAGAACCTCGCGCCGTCGATCTGCATCAGCTCGCCGTACCGTTCCGCATCCGTTGCATTCAGGCTGATCGAGACGGCGTCGATCAGTCCGACGAGTTCGGGGACGATGTTTCGCTTGTTGATGATCGAACCATGGCCGTCCGTGTTTATCCTCGTTTTGCCGCCGTGATCCTTCACCCAGCGTGATATCTCCTTGATCTCATCAAGCCGAATGGTTGGTTCGCCATATCCGCAGAAGACGATTTCCCCGTATTTTCGCGGATCGCCGATGTCGCGGATCACTTCCTCTGCTGTCGGCTCACGCTCGATGCGGAGGTTGTGTCCTTTGATGACCGCATCCCCCTTCCGGTCGCAGAAGAGGCAATCGGCGTCGCACCGGATTGTGAGATTCACATAAAGGGAGTTCCTGAGCGTGTAGGTGAAACGGGGTTCACCAGCCTTTCCGATGCCGAAGAGCCTGTAGGCGCCAAAGTTCGTCGCACGCGCTACGTCTTCCACAGAAAGGTCCTGGAGCTCCGCTATCCTGGCCGCAATCAGCGGGAGGTTGGCCGGCTCGTTTCGCTTGCCGCGAAAGGGAACCGGGGCCAGGTAGGGGCTGTCCGTTTCGAGGAGAAGGTGCTCCGCCGAGACATGACCGGCAACATCTGACGCGCGTCCTGCTTTCTTGAATGTCACCACTCCGGGAAACGAAAGAGCGAACCCCATGCGGATCACCGCCCACGCCTGCTCCACATCGCCGGAGAAGCAATGGAAGATCCCCTTGGGCACCGGGTGGCGGCTATGGGGCGCGGGCCTCTGCGAGCGCCAACCGGGCCCTGCGGCAAGGGCCTCCTCAATGATGCCGACGGTCTCGACATGGGAATCGCGGGTGTGGATCACGACGGGGAGATCGCGGCGGCGTGCAATCTCCAGCTGTGCCTTCAGGACACGCTCCTGGACATCGCGGGGAGAATAATCGTAATAGAAATCGAGACCGATCTCACCTATCGCAACGACTTTCGGGTGGCGGCTGAGGTCTTCGATCTCCTGAAGGGACCGCTCATTGGCCTGTTTCGCTTCATGGGGGTGGAATCCAACGGTCGCATAGACCTGGGGGTGCTTTTCGGCCAGTTCAACGGCCCGCCGACTGTCGTCGAGATCGGTCGCAGGGTTGACGATGAAGTCGACCCCTGCATCAACGGCACGCCGGATCGCTTCGTCCCGGTCGCCATCGAATTCCTTCGATGTGAGATGTGCGTGGGAATCGATGAA
>Ga0209253_10006088_pt1 | contig 10456 bp, 10 predicted proteins | sample FrelakmetBRP12BR_FD_187145 | JGI IMG/M metagenome (GOLD analysis project Ga0209253, IMG submission 187145) | Freshwater lake sediment microbial communities from the University of Notre Dame, USA, for methane emissions studies - BRP12 BR (SPAdes)... | ecosystem: Environmental > Aquatic >... | reverse complement strand
AAGCGCCGCGGGGCCGTCCCAAGGCGCGAATTGCTCCCCCGTGGGGGGCAGCGCCGCGGCCGAATTGGCCAATGCGGCCGCAAGCGGGGGGGCACGATCAGGCATTGCATTGCGCACCGCAGGGCTGTCGAAGCAGTTCGGCGCGTTCAAGGCGGCGAGCGATGTCACGCTTGCGTTCCCCCACGGCGCGCGGCACGCGCTGATCGGCCCGAACGGCGCCGGCAAGACGACGCTCATCAATCTGCTCACCGGCGCGCTCGCCCCGACCTCGGGCGAGGTGTTCCTCGGCGAGGAGCGCATCACCGGCCTTGCGCAACACCAGCGCGTCAAGCTGGGCATGACGCGCACGTTCCAGATCAACACGCTGTTTGCCGGGTTGACGGTCCTGGAGTCGGTCGTGCTGGTGGTCTGCGAGCGCAAGGGGCGGGCGGGCGTCTGGCACCGCACCGTGGCGAAGCAGCGCGACGAGACCGCCGAGGCGCTCGCGTTGCTGGACATGCTGCGGCTTGGCGCGGAAGCAAACACGCTCACGTGCAACCTGCCATACGGCAAGCAGCGCCTGGTCGAGATCGCGCTCGCGCTCGCAACCCGGCCGCGAATCCTGTTGCTGGACGAGCCGGCCGCCGGCATCCCGGCGGGGGAGAGCGCGGAGTTGTTCGGCGTGATCGCCGCCCTGCCGAAGGACGTCACGATCCTGTTCATCGAGCACGACATGGAGCTCGTGTTCCGTTTCGCCGAGCGGATCACGGTGCTCGTCGGCGGCAGGGTGCTCACCGAAGGCACGCCCGCGGAGATCGCGTCCGACGCGCGCGTGCGCGAGGTCTACCTGGGCGAGGCGCAGCATGGCTGAGTTGCTGGCGGTCGACGGCCTGGAGGCAGGCTACGGCGACGGCATCGTTCTCGAGAATGTCTCGCTGGCGATCGACGAGGGCGACAGCCTCGCGCTTCTCGGGCGCAACGGAATGGGCAAGACCACGCTGCTGGTGACGCTGATGGGGCTCACGCGGATGCGCGCCGGCACGCTGCGCTGGCGCGGCAAGGATCTGGCCGCCCTGCCGACCCATCGGCGCAGCCAGTCCGGCATCGGCTGGGTTCCGCAGGAACGGTTCATGTTCCCGTCGCTGACCGTCGAGGAACACTTGACCGCGGTCGCGCGACCCGGGCCATGGAACGTGGCGCGAGTGTACGAGATCTTCCCGAGACTCGCGGAGCGGCGCGCGAATTTCGGAAACCAGCTCTCCGGCGGTGAGCAGCAGATGCTGGCGATCGGCCGCGCGCTGATGGTGAACCCGAGCCTGCTGCTGCTGGACGAGCCGATGGAAGGCCTGGCGCCGATTATCGTGCAGGAGCTGATGAGTGTGATCCGCGAGCTTGTCACCGACAGCGGGATGGCGTTGATCGTCGTCGAGCAGCACGCGAAACTGGCGCTTACGCTCACGAGGAACGCGATGGTGCTGGAACGGGGCCGCGTCGTCCATCGCGCCCCGAGTGAGGCGTTGCTCGCCGATCCTGCAACGCTGCACCGGCTGGTGGCGGTGTCCTGAGATGAACGGCCCCTACGCTCGCGGGAGTCCTGTGAAATGAAGGCAATTGCGATCATTCAGGACGAGCACCGCGCGATCACGGCGGTGGTCGAAGGTCTGCGGCATCTGGTAGCCGAGATCGCCGCCGGACGCATGGCTCCCGATCACGCGCTGCTGGGCGCCCTGTTCCACTACATCGAGCAGTTCCCGGAGCGCCTGCACCATCCGAAGGAGGACGATTTCCTGTTCGCGCGACTGCGCGTGCGCCGTCCGGACGCTGCGCCGCTGCTCGATGGCCTGCACAGGGAGCACGCGATCGGCCGCGAGCGCTTCGACGAACTCAAGGCGATGTGGGAACGCTATCGCGCGGATCCCGCCGCTCTGCCGCCGTTTGTCGAAGGCGTCGAGCGGTATTCGCATTTCCACTGGCTGCACATGAGGAAGGAAGAGGAGCACGTGCTGCCGCTCGCGGCGGAGGCGCTCACCAAGGACGACTGGGAAGCGATCGACGCGGCATTCGCGTCGAACGACGATCCGGTGGTCGGCGCGCCGGCGAGCAAGGCGTTCCGCGAACTCTTCCGCCACCTCGTCGCGATCATGCCGCCTCCGCTCGGCGTCGGGCCGGAGCCGACCGCGACGAGCGGAAGCTGAGGTCGATGGACCATTCTACGCGCCGGAGGCGCCGGTCGCGTCGGCCACCGACGCGCGTCAGCGCCGCCGGGTGACGCGGCGCAGGGCGAAACCGAACAACACGAGGAACCCACGATGCGCACCAAGGTTGCCATCATCGGCGCGGGCCCGTCCGGCCTGCTGCTCGGACAGCTGCTCACGAGGGCCGGTATCGACAACGTGATCCTCGAGCGGCAAACGCCGGAGTACGTGCTCGGTCGGATTCGCGCTGGCGTGCTGGAGCAGGGCGCCGTGGACATGCTCGACGAGGCGGGTGTGGGCGCGCGCCTGCACGGCGAGGGGCTGGTCCACGGCGGCATCGGGATCACATGGGCAGGATGCCGCCACCGCGTCGACCTCAATGGGCTCACCGGCGGCAAGAACGTGATCGTCTACGGGCAGACCGAGGTGACGCGGGACCTGATGGACGCGCGCGCAGCGAGCGGTGCCGTCTCCGTGTACGAGGCCGAAGACGTAAACGTGCACGGTTTCGACAGCGATCGACCGACCGTGCGGTACCTGCATGGCGGAAAGGACCACGAGATCGGATGCGACTTCATCGCGGGCTGCGACGGCTTTCACGGCATCTGCCGGCAGAGCGTCCCGTCCACCGCGATCAGGACGTACGAGCGTGTGTATCCGTTCGGCTGGCTGGGGCTGCTCTCCGACACGCCTCCGGTATCGGACGAACTCATCTACGTCTCGCACGAGCGCGGCTTCGCCCTTTGCAGCATGCGCAGCCACACCCGCAGTCGCTATTACCTCCAGTGCTCGCTCGCCGAGCGCGTCGAGGAATGGCCCGACGCGCGGTTCTGGGAAGAGCTGCGGCAACGCCTCGATGCCGACGCGGCCGCAGACCTCGTCACCGGCCCGTCGATCGAGAAGAGCATTGCGCCGCTGCGCAGTTTCGTCGCCGAGCCGATGCGCTTCGGCCGCCTGTTCCTCGCCGGCGACGCCGCACACATCGTCCCGCCGACCGGTGCCAAGGGTCTGAACCTCGCGGCGAGCGATGTCCGCTATCTCTTCGACGGTCTCATCGAGCACTATCGCAACGGCCACGCGGGCGGCCTCGACGCCTATTCGGAGCGCGCACTCAAGAGGATCTGGAAGGCCGAGCGCTTTTCCTGGTGGATGACGATGCTCCTGCATCGGTTCCCCGAGCACGGGGCGTTCGGCGACAAGATCCAGCAGGCCGAGCTCGACTACCTCTTCAGCTCGCATGCCGCGATGACGGCGCTGGCCGAGAATTACGTGGGCCTGCCGTACTAGCGGAATTTCGGGAGGAGTCTCATGAGCGAACAGCATCCAATACGTCGCATTGCGCTCGTCGGTTTCGGCGAAGTCGGAAGGATCTTCGGTCACGATCTCGCACGGCAAGGCCTCGAGTTGTCGACCTACGACATCCTGCTCGATGCGCCGACGGCAAGGCCGGCGATGCTGGAGCAGGCACGCGCTGCCGCCGTGGCGCCCCTCGACACGCTGGGCGCCGCGGTGGGGCGCGCGGACCTCGTGATCTCGGCGGTCACGGCATCGTCATCGCGGGACGTCGCGCGCGACGCCGCCCGGTGGCTCCGCCCCGGTCAGTACTTTCTCGATATCAATTCCGTCTCTCCGGAGACCAAGCGCGGAAACGCGCGCACGGTGGAAGCCTCGGGCGCGGACTACGTCGAAGCGGCGGTGATGGCTCCCGTGCCACCCCAGCGCCTTGCCGTGCCGATGCTTCTCGGGGGCCGGCGCGCAAGCGTGCTTGCGGCTGCATTGAAGGCGTTCGGCATGAACGCCACGGCGGTGGCGGACGAGATCGGGACCGCGTCCGCGATCAAGATGTGCCGCAGCATCATGATCAAGGGAATCGAGGCGCTCGTCGTCGAATGCACGTTCGCGGCGCGGCGCTTCGGCGCCGAGCAGGCCGTCCTTGCGTCGCTCGACAAGACCTTTCCGCACATGGGTTGGAACGCGGAATTGCCCGACTATCTGGTGAGCCGCGTCGCCGAGCACGGACGGCGCCGCGCGGCCGAAATGCGCGAAGTGGCGCTCACGCTCGAGGAGGTCGGCATCCGGCCGATCATGGCGGCCGCGACGGCCGAGCGGCACGATGCGCTGGTGCGGCAGATGGCCGACGCCGGCATGCCCTATCCCGCGGGCGGGAAGTTCTCCTGGCGCTCGCTTGCCGATGCGCTTGCCGCCGGCGGCGCGCAACCACAATCCGGGACACCGGAAACGCCCCGCCCGCCCACGCTCGAGCGACGGTGAAGCCTAATGCAAACGCTCCGGGGCGCCGCAGCACTGCTTGAACTTCTTCCCGCTGCCGCACGGACACGGGTCGTTGCGCCCGGTCTTCGGTGATTCGCGGCGTACCGTCGTGGGCGGATTCCGCAGCACATTCCAGTACTCGCGGATCTCGACGATCGCGTCGCCGATCGTGTCCTCGCAGGACTTGACGAGCTCTCGCCACTCCGAGGCCTTGAACTGGCGTTTCTCCTTGTCGGGCAGCTCGCCCGCCAGCACGACGAACGGAAACAGGAGTTCGTCCACTTCGTCCGGATCGCCCGCCTCGTACCAGTTGGGCACCGAGAGATCGACGCCGTCCAGATACCCTGAGCACCACGTTTCCAGGTCGTCGCTGCCGTCTTCGCGCTTGTACAGCAGCAGCGTGAAATCCTCCGCCGCGGCGGCTCGCACGCACTCGTTGTAGAAACGCATCACGAGTTCGAGCGCTTGCTGCGCCTGCTCCTGGTTCGCGTATTCCGGGCTCTCGCCCAGCGCCACGGGCATCCAGCGCGAAGGCGGGATCAGGTCGGGCGCGCTCGCGACGGCGAAGAAGAGACCCTGCAGCGCGTCGAGCGGCATCGCATCGCCGCGAAACGTTGCGGAGGCGAGCAGTGTCTCGAGCCGGTCCAGTTCAGACGGCGAAAGCGGCGTCGCCTGGTTTGGTGGGGTCATCTCTTGAACTCCAGGGCGCGCGGTAGCGGACCGGGGGTTGCCCCGGCACAGCGACGATTATGAGGTAATCCGCGAGGTGTTCGTTTCTCGGTCGGCCGCCCGCGCGCGGCTGAGCTCGCCGGACGAGCGGGGTCAACGCAAGGTCGGGTGCCGCGTTATAGCCGTATCGATCCTGCGCGGGGTGCCGCAGGCGTTGGCTGCTGCACGTCCCTCTATGGAACGTCCAGCCGGCCCCGGCGTCCAAGTGAATAAGGGAACAGCGAGGTCCATCATGAAGAAGTCAGTGCTTGCACTCCTTGCGGCGCTCGCCCTTGTGTGCGTTGCCGGAGCAGCCGAAGCGCAGCGTGGCGGCGGAGGAGGACAGGGCGGTGGGGGCGGAGGCGGAAGCTGGCAAGGTGGCGGCTCGCGCGGTGGCGGAAGCTGGCAGGGCGGCGGCTCGCATGGCGGCGGAAGCTGGCAGGGCGGTGGTGGGTGGCATGGCGGGGGAAGCTGGCACGGCGGCAGCGGATGGCACGGTGGAAGCGGATGGCACGGTGGAACCGGATGGCGCGGCGGCGGATGGCGCGGCGGCGGATGGTATGGCGGCTGGCCCGGTTGCTGGGGTTGCGGCGGCTGGTGGGGCGGGACGGTGGTCGTTGGCAGCCCATGGTGGGGCTGGCCGTGGGGGTGGACCGATCCGTTCTGGGGCTTCCCGGTCGCGACCCCATCGGTGTCGACGATCGACCCAATCATATTCGTGGAACGACCGCAGCAGGAGGCGCCGCTCGCGGCACCTTCGGCGCCCGCGAGCGCTCCGTCCGTCACATGGTTCTATTGCTCGAGCCCGCCCGGGTACTTCCCGTACGTTCAGAACTGCACGAGGCCGTGGATGCGTGTCATTCCGGACGCCGTGCAACCATCGCTCGCGGTACCGCCGCCGGGCTGACGGCGAAGGGCGAACGGAGCGCCCAATCATGAGAATTCGATCGATCCTGATGCTTGTCGGCGCGACGGTCATGCTCGGCGGGTGCGCAACGATGCCGAGCGGCCCGGCGGTGCCGGTGATGCCGGGCACTGGCAAGAGTTTCGACGCGTTCCAGCAGGACGCCGCGACGTGCCAGCAGTACGCGCAGGCGGTGCTGGGTGGAGGTGCCGCCCCGCAGGCGATCAACGACCGCGCGGCGGCGGGTGCCGTTGCCGGTTCCGCGCTCGGCGCGGCGACCGGCGCCATCATCGGCTCCGCGTCGAATCAGGGTGGCCAGGGCGCGGCGATCGGCGCCGGCATCGGACTGCTGTTCGGCGCGATCAACGCCGCCAACGCCTCCGGCGCCGCGTCGTGGCAACTGCAGCAGCAGTACGACAGCGCATACCTGCAGTGCATGTACGCCCGCGGCAATCAGGTGCCCGCGCGCATGAGTGCGCGCGGATCGAGGATGGCGCCGCCTGTCGCAAGCCCGTATCCACCTTCGGGCACACCGCCGCCGTATCCCCCGCCGGGCACACCGCCGCCGTATCCCCCGCCCGGCACGCCGCCGCCGTATCCCCCGCAGGGCACGCCGCCGCCATATCCCCCGCAGGGCACGCCGCCGCCCGCGATCCCGCCGGGAGGCTGATCCATATCGGGCTTCGGACCGCGTGGCGCGCGCCGGGCGGTTCCTATGCGGCCCCCTGCGCAAGCCGCCGGCCGTGCTCGCGGGTCGCGTGAAAGCCGACCTTCGGCCAACGCTCGACGGTTACCTGCAGGTTGTACTTGTTGGTCGCCAGGAACACCGGATTGTCGTCGACGTCGGTTGCGAGTGCCGCCGCCTGCTCGCGCTCGAAGTTGCGCCGCGTGTTCTCATCGGGAAAGGTGAGCCAGCGCGCTGTCGAGATATTGGCGGTTTCGTAGATCGCGTCCACGTTGTATTCGGTCGCGAGCCGATGGGCGACGATTTCGAACTGCAGCGGGCCCACGGCGCCCAGCAGCAGCGTCCCGCCGTGCGTCGACTCGAACACCTGGATCGCGCCCTCCTCGCCCAGTTCCCGCAGGCCCTTCGCGAGCGGCTTGGACTTGAATGGATCGCGCGGGCGGGCAACCCGGAAGAGCTCGGGGGCGAAATACGGGATGCCCTTGAAGTCGAGCAACTCGCCTTCGGTGAGCGTGTCGCCGATCGACAGTTGTCCGTGGTTGTGAATGCCGATGATGTCTCCGGCCACCGCATCCTCGCTGGCCACGCGCTCGTTCGCCATGAACGTGAGCACGTTGGCGAGCTTCATTTCGCGGCTGGTCCGCAGGTGGCGCACCTTCATCGCCGGGCGATAGCGCCCGGAGCACACGCGGAAGAACGCAATCCGGTCGCGATGCTTCGGGTCCATGTTCGCCTGGATCTTGAAGACGAATCCGGAAAACGCCGGCTCGGCCGGATGGACGATCCGGCTGCCGCCGTCGCGCGGCTGCGGGGGCGGCGCCCATTCGATCAGCGCCTCGAGAATCTCCTGCACGCCGAAATTGTTGATCCCCGACCCGAAGAAGACGGGCGTCTGCCGGCCGGCGAGGAATTCGTCCATGTCGAACGGATGACTGGCGGAGCGGATGAGGTCGACGTCGTGGCGCACGGCGGCCATCTCGCCCGGGAAGAGCGCGTCGAGCCGGGGATTGTCGAGGCCCTCGATCAGTTCGCTGTCTTCGCTCACGCGCTCTTCGCCCGGCGCGAAGCGCTTCAACCGCTCGCGCAACAGGTCGAACACGCCGCGGAAATTCTTGCCCATCCCGATCGGCCAGCTCACCGGCGCGCAGTCGATCGCGAGCACGGATTCGATCTCCTCGAGGAGGGCCACCGGCTCGCGCACCTCGCGGTCCAGCTTGTTCACGAAGGTGATGATCGGCGTCGCGCGCAGCCGGCACACTTCGAGCAGCTTGATCGTCTGCGCCTCGACGCCCTTGGCCGCGTCGATCACCATCACCGCGGCGTCCACGGCGGTCAGCACGCGATACGTGTCCTCGGAGAAGTCCTCGTGGCCGGGCGTGTCGAGCAGGTTGATCGTGTGGCCCGCATATTCGAATTGCATCACCGAGCTCGTCACCGAAATCCCGCGCTGCTTCTCCACCTCCATCCAGTCCGACGTGGCGTGGCGCCGGCTCTTGCGCGACTTGACGGTGCCAGCCAGCTGGATCGCCCCGCCATAGAGCAGCAGCTTCTCCGTCAGCGTGGTCTTGCCCGCGTCGGGGTGCGAGATGATGGCGAACGTGCGGCGCCGGGCAACGTCGCGCACGAGATCGTCGGGGAAGGAGGGCGAATTCATCCAATAGGGACCGGGGCGGCAGGGCATCGTCCGAACGCATCGACGAAGCCAGGGCCGCCCGCCGGTTCTCGGGCTACTTGCGTGAAGCCTCGTAGAGGGACGGCGTGACCCGCGCGTGGGAGAGGTACTCGCGCAGGTGCTGGACGTCCTGCCGGCCGAGCGCATTGCCGCCGTGGGGGCGGTGCAGGACGCCTTCGTGGTTGTTCAGCTTGACGCGCACGCGCGTGCCGGACAGCGATTCGACCGTGGCGCCGAGATGGCGCAACAGCGACTCGATCTCGCGCCACTGGATGTTTCCGCTGATCGGATCGTGAAAGATCGCGCGGATCAGGTTTTCGTGTTTGTGACTCATGGGGGAGGCAGCAGTGCGGGGGGCATGCCGCCCGGCGAGCGACGCAAGCCGCCGCCAGGACGGACAAAGGCGAATTTTATCCTGACACGGCACCTCCTGAACAGCCGGAGCGCCTTGCCGATTAAACTGTGGTCGGCGCCGTACATCATTCCGGCGAGGCGATGCCGAACGAAGGTCCCCGCGTAATCGCGCATCTCGACATGGACGCCTTTTACGCGTCGGTCGAGCTGTTGCGCTATCCGGAGCTGCGCGGCCGGCCCGTCGTCATCGGCGGCGGGCGTCGCCACCATCCGGTGGAGACCGTCGACCCGGGCACCGGACGAGCGATGCGCACGTTCGCGACGCTGCGCGGATACGCTGGTCGCGGTGTTGCGACGACCGCAACGTACGAGGCGCGCGCACTCGGACTTCATTCGGCGATGGGGTTGATGAAGGCAGCGCAACTCGCCCCCGACACCGTGCTGCTGCCAACCGACTTCGATGCCTACCGGAAATACTCGCGCCTCTTCAAGGCCGCTGTGCACGCGATTGCCCCCCGGATCCAGGACAACGGCATCGACGAGATCTACATCGATCTCACCTCCGTGCTTTCTTCGCAGGTTCACGCGCTTTCGGGCGAACCGGCGGGCGACGCGTGGACACGCGCTGGCGAAGTCGCGCAATCGATCAAGGACGCGGTTCGCGCGGCGACCGGGCTCTCGTGTTCGATCGGTGTGGCGCCCAACAAGCTGCTCGCCAAGATCGCGTCGGAGCTGGACAAGCCGGACGGACTGACGATCATCCGACCCGCCGATGTGGAGCGCCGAATCTGGCCGCTTCCGGCGCGCCGGATCAATGGCATCGGTCCGAAGTCCAACGCGAAGCTCGAGATGCTCGGCATTCGGACGATCGGCGATCTCGCCGCGGCCGATCCGGCGTGGCTGGTCGAGCATTTCGGCCGCGCCCACGGCGCGTGGATGCACGACGCCGCGCATGGTCGCGACGAGCGTGCCGTGGTCACGGTCAGCGAACCGAAGTCGATCAGCCGCGAGACGACGTTCGAGCACGATCTCTCGGTCGAACGCGACCGCGACCGGCTTTCCGAGATCTTCACGGCGCTTTGCGTCGGGGTCAGCGAGGACCTCAAGCGCAAGGGGTACGTCGGCAAGACCGTCGGTCTCAAGCTGCGCTACGACAACTTCAGGACGGTGACGCGCGACAAGACGATCGATTGGCCGACGGACGACGCGCACGAGATCCGCCGGGCCGCGGGCGCATGCCTTAAGCGCGTGCCGCTCGACCGACGCATCCGGTTGCTCGGCGTGCGCATCACCGCGTTGTGCCCCGCGGGCGCCGCGGGGGTGGCGCCGTCCCTGGCCGCGTCCGAGCCGACACCGTCGCTGTTCGACGAATTGGGACCGGGCTGAGCGATGAACCGCCCCCACGCGGGCAACCGACACGGGTAGCATGTGCTGCTGCAATCGTCCGCAACGCACCCATCGATCGAGGATTCCATGAAAGCCACCGACATACTCGCCACCATCGGCAATACCCCGCACATCCGCATCAACCGCCTGTTCGGTGCATCGGGCAACGTCTGGATCAAGTCCGAGCGCGCGAACCCCGGCGGCTCGATCAAGGACCGCATCGCGCTGTCGATGGTCGAGGACGCCGAGGCGACCGGGAAGCTCGGGCCGGGCGGGACGATCATCGAGCCCACCTCGGGCAA
>Ga0209253_10006087_pt1 | contig 10456 bp, 7 predicted proteins | sample FrelakmetBRP12BR_FD_187145 | JGI IMG/M metagenome (GOLD analysis project Ga0209253, IMG submission 187145) | Freshwater lake sediment microbial communities from the University of Notre Dame, USA, for methane emissions studies - BRP12 BR (SPAdes)... | ecosystem: Environmental > Aquatic >... | reverse complement strand
GTAGCAGCACACGGCGCCCTTGCGCTTGCCGCCCTGGTTCACCGCCACCGCCGTGTCGTTGACCACCTTCAGGAACGGCACCACGCCCTGGCTCTTGCCATTGGTGCCCTTGATGTAGCTACCCAGCGCCCGCACCGGCGTCCAGTCGTTGCCCAGCCCGCCGGCGTACTTGGCGAGCAGGGCGTTTTCCTTGATTGCCTCGTAGATGCCGTCGAGGTCGTCGGAAACCGTGCTCAGGTAGCAGGACGACAGCTGCGAATGCCGTGTGCCGCTGTTAAATAGCGTCGGCGTCGAGCTCATGAAATCGAAGCTCGACAGGACCTCGTAGAACTCGATAGCCCGCGCCTCGCGGTCGATCTCACTGATCGCCAGGCCCATCGCCACGCGCATGAAGAAGGCCTGCGGCAGTTCGAAGCGGCGGCCCTCGTGGTGCAGGAAGTAGCGGTCGTACAGCGTCTGCAGGCCGAGATAGTTGAACTGCAGGTCCCGCTCGGGTTTCAGCGCGCGCGCCAGCCGCGGGAGGTCGAACTGCGCCAGCCGCTGGTCAAGCAGCTCGGCCTCGATGCCGTAGCGGATGACCCCCGGGAAGTAATCCGCATAGCGGGCGCCCATCGCCTCCTGCGAGACCTCTTCGCCGAGGACCTCGCGGCGCACGGAATGCAGCAGCAGGCGTGCCGTGACATAGGCATAGGCCGGATCCTTTTCGATCAGCGCCCGCGCCGCCAGGATGGCCGACTTGACCACCTCCTCCAAAGGCACGCCGTCGTACAGGTTCTTGAGCGTCTCGGCGACGATCGCCTCCGCCGAGACATACTCGGTCAGACCCACGCAGGCAGAGTCGACCAGCGCGCCGATCCGCGCCAGATCGAGTGGCACTCGGCAGCCGCCGTCGACCATCGATAGCTGTGGCTCGACCTGCGCCTGTTCCCTTTTCAGGCGGGCGCGCTCCTGCGCCCGCTTCTCGCGGTACAGGACATAGGCACGGGCGACCTCATGCGCGCCATCGCGCATCAGCGACAACTCGACCTGGTCCTGCACGTCTTCGATATGGAATGTGCCGCCTGCCGGCTGCCGGCGCAGCAGCGCGCCGACCACGCCGGCCGTCAGCTTCTCGACCTGTTCGCGCACCGCGCTGGAAGCCGCGGCCTGGCTGCCACGCACGGCGAGGAAGGCCTTGGTCATCGCCACAGCGATCTTGCCCGGCTCGAAACCGACCACCGAGCCATTGCGGCGGATGAGCTTGTAATCGGAAAACGAGGTGGCGAGAACCCGATTGACACCACCCTCCTCGCCAATCGCCACCGGTCGCGCTGACTGGAACGATCCCGCTGTTTCCAGCATGCCCGGCTGCTGTAGCTGCATCTCTCCTCCGTCGTCAAACATTGACCGTCGGCCGGCGACGATCGCTTCCACGTTGCAGATCGATTGCACGGCGATCCGCGCATACAAGGTATTGATTGCCACTGCACAACCCAGGCGCGCGGTTCAGGCGCGGCGAGCCCCGTAAGGTCGACCTTCGGCGCCGGTCGCACCGCCAGGTCACCCGGCCGACTTGACACAATATGTTGTGTCAAATACGGTCTAGCGCACAAGCCCTAGTGGAGGCGGATCATAGGGGATGTCGGCCGCGAACTCAACTGCGGCCCGGCCGTCGGCTCGATTTGCAGCGCGGCAGGCAGCGCGCCGCGCTCGGCACCGCGCCTTCGGAGGCGGGCGAGAGGGGACTAGGGTAGCCAGTCGGCCGGCAGATCCGCCTGCCCGGCGAACCGATGCCAGTCGAAAAGCGGCCCCGGGTCGGTCTTGCGGCCGGGCGCGATGTGGCTGTGCCCTCGTACGGCGCGCAGCGGCAGCGCTGTGCGCAGCGTGCCCGTCAGCCGTGCCAGCGCCGTGTACTGCGCCGGTTCGAACTCGATGAAGTCGGCGCCCTCGAGCTCGATGCCGACCGAGAAGTCGTTGCAGCGGGTGCGCGCCTCGAAGACCGAGGCGCCAGCGTGCCACGCGCGCCGGCGACAGCTGACGAACTGGGTGGTGCTCCCGTCGCGCTCGATGAGGAAGTGCGCGGAAACACGCACTCCGATGAGCAATTCCAGGAACGGGTGCGCCGGCGACTCGAGCTCATTGCGAAAGAGCCGCTCGATGCAGCCCGTGCCAAAGTGCCCGGGAGGCACGCTGATGTTATGCAGTACGAGCAGCTCGACCTGCACTGCAGGGGGACGCTCGTCGCAGTTTTCGCTGCGCAGTTGCCGGACACCGGAGACCCACCCGTCGGGCCCAATCCGAAGCGGCAGCGCAGCCACTACTTCAGGCCGAGCCGCTGCATGCGGTAGCGCAACTGCCGGAAGGTGAGGCCGAGCAGCTGCGCAGCGGCTGTCCGGTTGCCGCCGGTCTTGTGCAGCGCTGCGCGCAGGGCGGCGCTTTCGACGCCATCCAGATAGGCAGCAAGGTCAGGCGGAACGCCATCTGCCGGCAACTCCGTCAAGCCTGCGTCGCCTGCGGGTGGCGCGCCCTGAGCAATGGCCGGCTCCGAAGCGACAGCCTCGGACACAACCGCCGTTTCGATCGCCGGCAGCATCAGGTCGGCGGCAGCCAGTTCGCGGCCGGCCGCAAGCGCCACGCCTCGTTCAAGGACGTTTTCAAGCTCGCGAACGTTGCCCGGGAACGGATAGCTCTGCAATTCCTGCAACGCCTCCGGCGAGAGGCAGGCGCGCTCGCCGCCGCGCTGGGCCAGCCGGTCGAGGATCGCATCAGCGAGCATGCCAATGTCTTCCGACCTTTCGCGAAGACTCGGAACGTGCAGTTCGATGACGTTGAGCCGGTAATACAGGTCATGGCGGAAGCGCCCCGCGGCAACCAGCCGCGCAAGATCCTGATGTGTCGCGCTGAGGATGCGCACATCCACCGGATCCTCGGTCGTCGAGCCGACCTTCCGTACTCGTCGCTCCTGGATAGCGCGTAGCAGCTTGACCTGCATGGGCAGCGGCAGTTCGGCCACCTCGTCGAGGAAAAGCGTGCCACCGGCTGCGGCATGGAAGAAGCCGTCACGGTCGCGCTCAGCGCCGGTGAAGGCGCCCTTCCTGTAGCCGAAGAATTCGGCCTCCATGAGCGTCTCGGGAATCGCACCGCAATTGACGGCGACGAACGGCATAAGCCGCCGCGCCGAGGCGTCATGGATTGCGCGCGCAGCCAGTTCCTTGCCGCTTCCAGACTCGCCATAGATCGCCACTGGCGCCATGCTGTGCGCCAGCCGCTCGATCATGGAACGCAACTGTCGCATCGCCGGCGCGTCGCCGCGCAGCCGGTCGATCGAGCGCGACTGCTGCTGCGGCGGAGATCCCCCGGCGGGTGGCCGAGCCAGCGCCGAGCGCACCAGCAGCCGCAGCTGGTCGAGATCGACGGGCTTGGCGAGATAGTCGAAGGCGCCCGCCTTGAGCGCGGCGACTGCGTTGTCCGCGCTGCCGTAGGCGGTGATCACCGCGATCGGCGTGTCACCGCTGGCCGCGACCTCCTTGACCAGTTCGATGCCCGTTCCGTCCGGAAGCCGCATGTCCGTGAGGCAAAGCGCGTAGCGATTGCGCGCCAGCAGCTCGCGGGCGCTGCCGACGGAATCCGCGGCGTCGACGTCGAGCCCCAGCCGGCCCAGCGTCAGCGAAAGCAGTTCACGCAGGTCCGCTTCATCATCGACGACCAGGACTGCAGGCAGCCGCCGCTCGATGGCAGCATCCCCTGCCACAGAGGGCCGCGGTTCACTCATAAGGTGCCATGGTATCGAGGAAGTCCGATTCCTGCCGCTCTTCGTCTGCGGCCGCGAAGCGGATGACAAAGCCGCGCCCCGAACCGCCTTCGGGCAGCGTCGGTTCGCCGTAGGCCAGCTGACAGCGGTTGGCCAGGCAGAACTCCCGCGCGATGTAAAGGCCGAGACCGGTACCCGCTGCGTGCGTGGTGTTGAAAGGCTCGAACAGGGAGTTGCGCACGCCCTCGGCCACACCCGGACCATCGTCCAGCACCCACAGCGCGACGGCGGACTGTCGCGGCTCGACGACCACGCGCACGGCCCCGGCGGCAGCGCTCGCGTAGCGCAGCGCATTGTCGAGCAGGTTGTACATGACCTGCCGCAGGTGTGAGCGCTCGAACTTCACCCGCACGCCGGCCGGCACCTCGAGCGCGATCCTGCCATGCGCCTGCGGCCGGTCGCGCACGAACTCCTCCAGCCAGTCGCGCAGAAAACCGGCCAGCTCGATATCGTCGCCCAGCGGCGCCTCGCGCCGGGCAACACGAAGGATGTCATCGACCAGCCGGTTCAGTCGCAGCGTGTTCTCACGCACGATCGACGCCAGCCGCGTCAGACCGGCATCGCGCGCGTCCTCGACGAGCAGCTGGCTGGCGTGGCTGATCGCGGCCAGCGGATTGCGGATCTCGTGCGCAATGGAGGCAGTCAGCCGCCCCATCGATGCAAGCTTCAACTGCTGCGCGCGTTCGTCGAGAGCACGCTGATCTTCGATGAAGATCAGGAACTCGTCACTCTGTGCTGCAGTCGGCTGAACGAAGCGGGCGCGCAGCCGCAACTGCGGCAGTTCGACGATGTTGGCCCCGCGAGTGCCTTCCCCCGCGTCACCGGCGTGCCAGCGAGCAAATTCGGTCACCAGCGGCGCCAGTCGCTCGATCGACGACAGGCGCTCACCGGTAAGCTGGGCCTCGGGCTTCATGCCGATGAGCACGCGCGCCGCCCGGTTGTTGGCGCGCACCCGTGTGCCCCCGTCAACGACCACGATGCCCTGTTCGAGCTGCGCGATGACCAGCCGGTTGATGGCCAGCTGGTTGTGCAAATTGCGGCCGCGCTGCTGGGCAAGCTGCTCCTGCGCCGCCAGCCGCTGCGCCAGCAGCCGCAGCAGTGCAGTGATCGCGAACAGCATCGCGCCATAAAGGCCGGCCTGGAACAGCGACGCCTCGGTACCGGAGGCGGTCAGCGAACGGGCCAGTGTGTCGAGCAGGATCGTGATGACTGCAAGCGAGCAGACGAAGAACACGGCGGCAGTCGGAAGCAGCAACGACGCGCCGGCCAGCGGCAGCAGGTACAGGACCACCAGTCCGGAGCGCAGGCCGCCGCTGGTGATCATCAGTGTCGAGATCAGCAACAGGTCGAAGGCGATCTGCGCCGTGATGTGAACGACTGCACGCCGGCGCAGGTAGATCGAGGCGATGGACAGCGCCGCCGCGCCGACGAAGTAGATGCTCGCAGAGGCGATATAGGCTGGTGTCGACCAACCCCTGACCGTGGCCCCGAGAGCGGCAATGGCCAGTAGCAGGCCGATCGCGATGATCAGTCGCGCGAGTCCGAGATACTGCAACGTGCGCCACTGGGGCGCCGCGGCGTCATCGTCGCGCTCGAACTGTCCCGACAGGCCTATTTCTCCCTCTCCTCGCCGCGCAGCCCGTTCACCGAAAGGAGCGGGACCCTTGGAACGGCTGGATCACGCTCATCGACCGGCGCCTCCGAGTCGCCGGTGCGCGTCGCTGCAGTACCAGCGATCGCCATCGGCAAGCGCTTCGGACCTCGGCACGTTCAGGCCGCAATGGTGGCAGCTGATCATTGCCTCACCGCCTGCGGATGGCTTCGGCGCGCGCATGCCGGCGCTGCGCTGCTGACCACCGCGCCAGATTCGATAGACGACGTACAACCCGACGCCGAGCAGGACGAAGAACAGAATGCGGCCCATCAGACACGCCCCAGGATGACTTCGAGGACGAAACGGCTGCCCACATAAGCGAGCAGCAACATCAGGAAACCGGCAAAGGTCCAGCGCAGCGCAGTGCGCCCGCGCCAGCCAAACACGATGCGTCCACCCAGGAGACTGGCAAAGACCAGCCACGAGGCGATCGTGAAGACGGTCTTGTGCTCGAAGCGCAGCGCGCGGCCAAAGAGCTGCTCGGAAAAGAACACGCCCGTGACCAGCGTCGCAGTCAGCAGCACAAAACCCGCGGCAATCAGCCGGAAGAGCAGCCTCTCCAGCGCCAACAGCGAAGGCAACTGGCCAAAAATACGGCCGACTCCCTGCGCCGGCGCCTGCATCGGCGCATGCAGCCGGCGGTCAAGTAGAGCCATCAGCAGCGCGTGCAGGGCGGCAATGGTGAGCAGGCTGTAGGCGGCAATCGCCACAAGCAGGTGCAGGCGCAGCGCCATCGAATCCACTCCCGCTGCTATCGGCGCGCCGTGAAACAACAATGGCAGGACGACACACAGGGCCGCAGCCGGCAGCACCAGCACATCCAGACCGCGCACCGGGACGAACATGCCCTCGATCCATAGCACCAGCACCGCCAGCAGCAACGTGGCAGACAGCGCCTGCGCGAAGCCGAAGCGGAACTCGCCGCTGCCTCCGATCGCCAGGCCAAGCAGCGTTGCGTGCGCAAGCGCGAGCAGCGGCAGCAGTCCGGAGCGCCAGGCTCTTCCGCGCTCGGGCGTCTCCAGCGTCCGCCACGTCAGCCAGGCCAGTCCCACGTACGCTACGGCAACGGCAGCAACGCCGGCCCCGTAGAATCCACTCATCGTCATAGCTGTTTGTATAGCACGCCGACACCTTCGAGCGCCTCCCCCCGATGCTTGATTCACTGACCGAACGGCTGGCACGTGTCGTCAAGACGATGCGAGGCCAGGCGCGCCTGACCGAAGCCAATACGCAGGAGATGCTGCGCGAGGTACGCGTGGCGCTGCTCGAGGCGGACGTCGCTTTGCCGGTCGTGCGCGACTTCATCGCCCGTGTCCGCGAGAAGGCCCTTGGCGAAGAGGTTGTCAGCAGCCTGACGCCAGGGCAGGCGCTGGTCGGGGTCGTGCACCGCGAACTGACGACGCTGATGGGCGGTGATCTGCCGGCGGCGGAGCGCGAACTCAGCCTTGCCGTGCAGCCGCCGGCGGTCATCCTACTCGCCGGGCTGCAGGGCGCCGGCAAGACGACAACCGCCGCCAAGCTGGCCAAGTGGCTGATCGATGAGCGCAGAAAGAAGGTGCTGACGGTTTCGACCGACGTCTACCGCCCGGCCGCGATCGAGCAGCTCAAGACGGTGAGCGAGCAGGCAGGGGCGCACTTCTTCCCCAGCCATACGGGCGAGGCACCGGTGGATATCGCGCACCGGGCGCTCGATCACGCAAGGCGTCATTACTTCGATGTGCTGATCGTCGACACCGCCGGTCGCCTGGCGATCGACGAGGCGATGATGCAGGAGGTCGCGGCGCTTCATGCGGCGGTCGAGCCGATCGAGACCCTGTTCGTCGTCGACAGCATGCTCGGCCAGGACGCAGTTAACACCGCCAGGGTCTTTGCCGAACGCTTGCCGCTGACCGGTGTCATCCTAACCAAACTTGACGGCGATGCGCGCGGAGGTGCCGCGCTTTCGGTGCGCCATGTCACCGGCAAACCGGTCAAGTTCATCGGCGTTGCCGAGAAGATCAGTGGCCTGGAACGCTTCGACCCGGAGCGCATGGCCGGCCGCGTGCTCGGCATGGGCGATGTGGTTGCCCTGGTCGAGGACGTGCGCAAGGCGGTCGATCTGAAGTCGGCCGAGAAGCTGGCCAAGAAAATCCAGGCCGGCGACCGTTTCGACCTGAACGACTTCAAGGACCAGATCGGACAGATGCGCAGGATGGGCGGCCTTTCGGGCTTGCTCGACAAGCTGCCCGCACAGTTCGCCCAGGCTGCCGGCCAGGTAAGCGACAAGGACGCCGACCGGCAGGTGCGTCACATCGAAGGGATCATCAATTCAATGACACCGGCCGAACGCGCAAAGCCGGATTTGCTTAAGGCCTCGCGCAAGCGGCGCATCGCTGCCGGCAGCGGCGTGCCGGTGCAGGAAGTCAACCGCCTTCTTAGCCAGTTCGAGCAGATGCGGTCGATGATGAAGCAGATGCAGAAGGGCGGCATGGCGAAGATGATGCGCGCGATGGGCGGACTGGCCGCGCTGCGCGGCGGTCCGGCGGGACTGCCCAAGCGCTGACCACGGGTGCCAACCCGTTCTTGAAAAGAGGCGAGCGTTCAGCCCGTTGCAGGCCGACGCGCAGCGTAGGCCCAGCGCCCCTGCCACGCGGCCAGAACAGCGTTTGGATAGGCCTCGCGGCCGCGACTTCCGTTGTAGCGTCCAAGCGCCAGATACAGATCGCCGCGCTCCACGTCCAGATAGTGGCGAAGGATCACGCAGCCGTAGCGAAGATTGGTCCGCATGTCGAAGAGCTTCCGCACATCCCCGTCGCCAATCACTCCGGTCCAGAACGGCATGACTTGCATGTAGCCACGGGCCCCTGCGCTGGAGACCGCGTACTTGCGGAAATTGCTCTCGACCTGGATCAGACCGAGAACAAGCTGACGGTCTAGCCCGGCACGTACCGCCTCATAGTCCAGCGTGCGTAGGAACTCGACGCGTTCGCGGTAATCTGGCTTGGGCCGCAGCAGACGGCCTGACATCTCGTTCAGCCAGTCGATGAACTCGATGCGCTCGCCGATATCGAAGATGCGCCGCTGCGGCGGAGAACTGTCGGCAATACGTGCCGCGAGTGCGGCGCGCACGGCGTCGGCCATCGGTTCGTAAACCTGGGCTCCACCCCTGGCCGGAAGCGGCAAGCCGGCCAGGGTCGGAGCGGCAAGGGCGACAAGCAGTCGTCGCCGACGCCTGTCAGGTGCGGCCGACGGCAATCTGCTGCGCGACCAGTCCGACGGCATCTGCGAGCGGCACAGCACTCGCCTGCAGGCTGCGCCGATCCGCGTATTCGACCTGACCGCCTTTCAGTCCGCGCTCGCCGATCGTGAGCCGGTGCGGAATGCCGATCAGTTCCCAGTCAGCGAACATCGAGCCAGGGCGCTCGCCGCGGTCATCGAGGATCACGTCAATGCCGGCCGCTGCCAGTTCCGCGTGCAGTCGGTCAGCGACCTGGCGGACCTGCTCCGACTGCCGATAGTTAATCGGGCAGATGACCACCGAAAATGGCGCGATCGGCTCCGGCCAGATGATGCCGCGCTCATCGTGGTTCTGCTCGATTGCCGCACCGAGGAGACGCGTCACGCCGATACCATAGCAACCCATCACGACCGGTCGCTGCTGGCCACCTTCATCGGTGAAGATGAGCCGCATCGTTTCGGCATAAGGCAGCCCGGCGAAAACATGGCCGACCTCGATGCCGCGCTGGATTGCCAGCGCCCCCTTTCCATCAGGCGAGGGGTCGCCGGGCACGACATTACGCAAGTCCGCCGCCTGCTCGGGTTCGGGCAGATCGCGCCCCCAGTTCACGCCGGTGAGGTGGAAGTCCTCTTCGTTCGCTCCGCAGACGAAGTCACTCATATTCGCCACGGTGCGGTCAGCGACCACCTTGATCGGCTGCCGGGTGCCGATCGGCCCGAGATAGCCCGGCCGGCAACCAAAGGCTGCACGGATCTCGGCCTCGGTCGCGAACCGAAATCCGTCCTTCAGGCCGGGTACCTTGCCCGCCTTGACCTCGTTCAGGTCGTGATCGCCGCGAACCAGCAGCAGCCAGATCTCGCTGCCGGCCGCTTGGCCCGACGCATCCTTGCGATCAACTGCGAGCACGATCGACTTCACGGTACGCACCAGCGACAGGCCGAGAAGCGCCGCGACGTCCTCGCATCGCTCCTTGCCCGGAGTGGCAGCCTTGCGCATCACCTCGGCCGGCGGACAGCGCTCGGTGATCAGCCCAACCGCCTCGGCCATCTCGATGTTGGCCGCATATTCCGAGGTCGGACAGTAGGCAATGGCGTCTTCGCCGGTATCGGCGATCACCTGGAATTCATGGCTGGCCTTGCCACCGATGTTTCCGGTGTCGGCCGCCACCGCACGGAATTTCAGCCCCATGCGAGTGAAGATCCGTTCGTAGGCTCCGTACATCGCCCGGTAGCTCTCCATGCCACCGTTGTTGTCTCGATCGAAGGAGTAGGCATCCTTCATCGTGAACTCGCGACCGCGCATCAGCCCGAAGCGCGGCCGGCGCTCGTCCCGGAACTTGGTCTGGATGTGATAGAAATTGACGGGCAGCTGCTTGTAGCTCTTCACCTGCTCGCGCACGATGTCGGCAATCACCTCCTCGGAGGTGGGCTGGATGACGAAGTCGCGATCGTGGCGATCCTTCAGCCGCGCCAACTCGGGTCCCATCTTGTACCAGCGCCCGGATTCCATCCACAGCTCGGCCGGCTGCACGATCGGCATCAGCAGCTCGATGGCGCCGGCGCGATTCATTTCCTCACGGATGATGTTCTCGATCTTGCGGATCGAGCGCAGGCCGACCGGCAGGTAACTGTAGATGCCGGCCGCCAGTTTCTTGATCATGCCGGCGCGCACCATCAGCCGATGGCTGATCACCTCGGCATCGGCTGGGGCCTCCTTGAGGGTGGAGATGAAGAAACCGGATGCGCGCATCGCAACATGTGTCCGCGCACTCGCACGGAACCCGCCGCCATATAAT
>Ga0209253_10006086_pt1 | contig 10457 bp, 11 predicted proteins | sample FrelakmetBRP12BR_FD_187145 | JGI IMG/M metagenome (GOLD analysis project Ga0209253, IMG submission 187145) | Freshwater lake sediment microbial communities from the University of Notre Dame, USA, for methane emissions studies - BRP12 BR (SPAdes)... | ecosystem: Environmental > Aquatic >... | reverse complement strand
GCCGGTTGGAGGGCCTGAAGTAGGCCATTTGAGTCAGCCGATGGGACAACCCGTGGGTCGAACCTTTCACCAGGTTATATCGTTTCGACCACGAAAGCGGGGTATAGGTCTCTTCAAACTTGATGTGCTTTTGGATGTCGGTGATGCCGAAGGTTCGCAGCCGGCGAAAGACATGCTGGCGCGCCTCATCCCGCAGGATACCCCAATTCTGTTCCTCATTTTCACTAAGGTGTCCTACGGGCACGATCGCCGTCAGGCTGTCCTGCCCGTCCGGGGTCATGGCAGGGTCGAGCCGGGCCGGGGCGTGGATGTAAAGACTGGGATTGGCGGGCAGGCCCAGGTCCTGGATGTGCTCGAAATTCTTCCGGTAATCGTCTGCCAGGAAAAGTGTATGTGGGCCGAGTTCTTCATACTTCTTATCCACTCCCCAGAAGAAGCTGATGACAGAGCAGGAGAATTTCTTGCCTGATAGTTTCCTGGTCATCCCATCCTGCGGAAGCAAGTCCTGATAAACATACGGCAGATCCGCATTGGCGAGGATCACATCCGCATCCAGGTGAGAGCCATCAGCCAACACAACTCCTCGAGCGTGCGTCGAATTTACATCAATCCGTTCCACGGCCGAGTTAAAGATGAATTCCACACCAGCCTGGCGGGAAAGGTCAGCCAGGGCCTCGACCACGCGGTACATGCCGCCTTTGGGATACCAGACACCATGCGCCAGTTCGGTGTAAGGCATCATCGAAAAAGTAGCCGGTGCTTCAAACGGGCTCAATCCCGTGTAAATATCCTGAAAAGTGAAGGCGCTTTTCAAGCGTGGCTCATCAAAGTAAGCGGACATGTGGCGATAATGGTTGATGAGCGGCTTTAGACGAAAGATCAAAGGTAGATTCTGGAGGTTGAAGAAATCTGAGGCTCGGCGGAAATCGTGGTCGACCAGTTTGTCCAAAACCAGCTGATAGTACCGTTCTCCCTCCTGCAGGTAACGCTGAAAGCCTCGAAAACTTCCCGGCTGGATCGATTCAAGCTGCTCCTGCATGGATTTCACATCGGAAGTTAGCGCTAGCTCGCTGCCATTATCGAAGACCAGCTGATAGGTTGGGTCGACGCGCTGCAGATCGAGCCGTTCGTGCATGGACGTTCCCAGCGCACGAAATTCGGCTTCGTACAACAGAGGCATTACAAATAGAGTTGGCCCGGTGTCAAAAGCATGTCCATCCCGGCTAAAACGATCGCAGCGCCCGCCCGCATGCGAATTCTTTTCCAGGACCGTGACATGCAGCCCGGCTCTGGCCAGATGGATTGCAGCGGTAATCCCGCCGATCCCGGCGCCGATCACAAGCACCGACTTTGCTTTCATGATTTCCCCAATGGGTGCGGAATGACAGGCTGGGAAAAAGTGCCGGTACCGCGCAAATTGATCAGGGTGGAAAGCGTCAGCCAAACCATTCGCAATCCAGCTCCCAGGCCTTTTCTTTCATTGTAATGAGGACGCAGGATATAGCCTTCCCTTTCAATCGTATCCAAGACCCATTCGAAGCGGGATATATAGGCAATACCCGCCAGACGGCAACGCAGGTTCTGGACCCGGGCAAAATAATCTTTACCTGCCTCGAAATACTCACGGGCCAGATCCACCCGGCTTTTTACCCAGGCATGAAAGGCCTCGCTTTTCACATCCTGCGACCAGATGTGATTCGCCTCAAGCACTTCGCGCTGGATGTTGAAATACCCAACTCGCAAATCATCGGCCGTATCCCTCAACATGTGGGCAATGTGGGCGGCAGAAACAGCCAGATAACGCGCCCCATCATGCGGAGAGAAATCGTTGTGCCCGATGAAATAATGCAGGCATTCGGTTACTGCAATCGCCAGCCAGCGCGTATAATCGCCCAGCTCGGTTTGAGAAATCAACCTGCCTCGGCGTCTGACATCAAATTCCATAACCTGCATCATGTTGTAAAGGTAGGCTTTCAGGCCGCTGTTCTTTTCATGATCGTGTTGGACTAATTCAACCAGCATATTTTCCTGGATATCCACATCGCGTGGCGACTCGCCCCGATAACAACTTTCAAGCAGGGACTTTTGCCGATCGAGGAAAGCCATTCGTTCGGAATCAGATCCTGAATCCGCGTCGAGAATATCGTCCACCCAACGGAAGTAGGCATACGCCCGGTAGACATCCTCGACGAGGTCACGGTCTACAAGGAATCGGACTGTGTAATAAGTCTGTTTACTGGCAGTTTTCGTGATCGATGAGGCCAATTTTGTATCCATTTGATTCACCATTTAATCCTTTCAAAAAGTGGTATCTCCTCTGCGATTCGATATTGAAAGTGGTAGCAAAGTCGGATATGCCGGTAATCCATTGGCAGCGATCCAGGCCGATCGGGCTGTGTAATGAGGACAAACCGGACGGGGCGGGAAGATGACCTGGCCGCAGGTGAAGCAGAATGAACCTTCCAGGCGATAGCGATGGACTTTTAATCTCCAGTGGCGCGGGATCTCCATTGGTTCCTCCAAGACCTATGATGAACGGCTTGCATTCGCTTTTCTATCCTGCAACCATGCATCCAGCGTGTTGGTCGGCGCGCCTAAGATCCCATCCAATTCAGGGAAATTGCTCCCTTCGCCAACCTTTTCGAAGTAGGACATCAGTTCGCCCGCTCCCTTGAGGCCATGGTTGCCCATGATCGCTGCAAGCAGCTTTACAAGCCCAATAGGCATGCTTGAGATCCCCTTGATCTCCGGGTGGAAAACTGCGCAGTAGCGACTGAGTGCTTCGACCATGTAGATCGCCTCTGGACCATGAATAATAAACCGCTTGTTTGTTGCTTCTGCCAACCCATAGGAAATTGCAACCATCCTGGCGATATCATCCACAGCCACCCAGTGGTAAGGGTAGGGCTGCTTTCCAAACACCGCAGCCCGGCCCTGGTTAACGAACATGGACAAACTCTCCATGATCCAGGTGGGACAGAAGATGGTGCACCGAATCCCACTTTCACGAATAGCCTTTTCAGCCAAATATTTCCGATTGATCATGGGAAACCAGCAATTCTCCTCGGCAACGGTTGCTCCGGAAATATAAGAGATCCGCTCCACACCATCCGTGGAGGCCACCCTTACGACTGCCTCAACAGCCTGCAGCTCAACATCGGTGGGGAGACTGATATGCACGCCAGAGCAACCTTCCATTGCTTTCTCCAGGCAGCCTGGATCGGTCGGGTCACCTGTAATTCTCTCGAATGAATTGTCAAACACCTTTTGCGCCTTCTGAAGATCCCGGGTCATGATTCGCACATCGTATCCATAATCTTTCAGGAAATGGGCAACAGGGACTCCCAGGGTGCCGGTCGCTCCTATCACCAAAATTGTCTTTTGCATGTTCTCTTCTCCTTAGTTTGTACTCTTGGAACATTGATGGTGTTTTGCCATCAGCCGTTCACTCGGCAGGCTGGATCAAGCCAATGCCGGTCACGTTCTGCTCGATTTTTAGGGTTCCATAGACTAATCACGAGAGCTATTATTAAATAAACGGCACTGCTTCCTCCAAGGACAGTAAGTTCGTCTACTTCTAGTAGCCTGCCAGAGAAGTTGAGCATTTGGTGTAGCAATATCGCATAAAACAGATTCCCGCCTCGGCTGTATACATAGCCGATGATGACCGAGAAAGAGACGAGGCCAATCATGAAGAACACGATATAGAGGAGTAGATTGACACCCTGAAAACCAGAAACAAACCATAGGGGCAGGTGCCACACCCCCCAGATCCCACCAACGATTAACGAGGACTTTAGCAGAGAGAACCTCTTGTTCAGCTCGATTTGCAAGTAACCACGCCAGCCAAGTTCCTCTCCAAGCGGTCCTCGAATCAAGCTGTCCAAGAACATTAAAAGAACAGACCCCACCGACAGCTTCGCTACGAGATCAAAAATCGCCTCGCCAGAGACCATTGAGTAACCGACCCAAACAATGATTGTCGCGACAACAGGAATCAATATCGTTGCCAAGAGGGGTAGTAGCTTGATTGGTGCCGTGAATCGATCCGCAATATAGCGCCAAATAGACCTGCCTGGATTCACCCTGCGGTGAATAATGGCGAAAGCTGCCGTAGGCGTCCAAGCCATAACAATTTGGGCAAGCACGACGAGGTAATTCGGGCTGTTTATGGAAATAAGAATACCCGTAATACCGAAGCCAATGATGAAAATTACGAAGGTCAACAACAGAAAGAGATTCAATGGTTTCATGAGATACTCCTTTGATTGGATGTCACCACTTTCCGAGTCGTTAGGCAATCTCTTCATTACCGCGCCATCAGCGCGAACACCCCCCAGCCCAAGTATTCACGCGTGTACGTGGCATAGCGTCCGGGTTCCGAGGTCAATTGGGCTCGCACTTCTTTCGCGAACTCGTCATCGGGATTCGCTTCGAGCCATCGGCGCATGGTGAGCCACTTGGCTGCCTCGTACCTATCCCAGCCCTCTTGGTCTGCCAGAACCATTTCCACGACGTCGTAGTCGAGTCTGCCGAAAGACGCGAGCAGTTCTGGAAGCATGAGAAAGTCGGCTATCGAACCGGCATGGCAACCCTTGGCAACGTCTTCTGTCGGCGGTAACTGCAACCAATAGGGCTCGCCGATAAGCATGATCCCTCCCGTGCGGAGGCTTTTCGCCAGAAGTTCGATGGTGCCGACGACTCCCCCGCCTATCCACGTGGCGCCGAGACAGGCTGCCACTCCGACCTTTTCGGCGGCTACGTAGCCGGCAGCGTCGCCGTGGATGAACTCGACTTGGCCGGCAACACTGAGTTCTTCAGCGCGGCGCTTCGCTTGATCGGAGAACAATTGGCTCATGTCGATACCAGTGCCAATGATTCCGTAATCGCGTGCCCAGGTGCACAGCATCTCGCCCGAGCCGCTGCCGAGGTCGAGGACACGGGTCCCCGGTTCCAGGCGCAACGCCGCGCCGAGAGTAGCGAGTTTTTCGGGTGTGAACGGGTTGTGGATGCGATGAGCACTTTCAGTGATGTTAAATATTCGTGGGATGTCCATTTTGGAAAATCTCCTTACGAGTGTGAATAGATTCGGTTAGGGCCTAACTATGCGGTGGGTGACTCATTAGCACGCACGCAAAGCAGTTGGGTTGATGAATTTGCCCCGCGACCGCACACCTTGCACGTACCGCGCCTCCGGTAGTAGTAGCCTAACGTCGCCACCGCAAGCGCCACTCCCCAGACCGGGAACAGCAGGGTGGGACCAAGCTGGAAGATGATCACCCCGACGAGTTCTGACCCCTCTATCCCGCTTATCGCTGCGTTCGCGGTCATCTGTCTTAAACCGGACCAGATCCCAATGCCGCCTACGATCAGCAACACCGAAGTGAGCGCAGCCGGGACCACCGCCAGTGCGATTGGGACCCGGCGCCCTGCCAGGCCGACCATCCAACGGGGGAATACCTCACCCCAGCACTGTATCAACCCAAGCATGAGCACCGCTCCCACTAGGCAGAAGGCAGCCAGTGTAAGCCCCCCGATCCATGTCCCGCTCTCCTGACCTTGGCGCAGGTACTCCTCGCTCATCCCCAGCGGAATACCCAGTGCCCAGAAGGTACGGGTGATAGTATAGAAGAGTGGTGATACCATCGCCACACCCACAGCGATCCGGCTCCAGCGAACAGCCTTGCTCGGGCTCTGCCACCCCTCCGGGCCGTCACGGCGGCCGCAAGCCAGGCAGGCATCCCCGCTCTGGCGGACATAACAGACGGTGGCGGCCAGCCAGAGAAACCCACCGGTAATGCACAACAGTTGGTGGATCGTAGCCCATTGGGTCCATCCCTCCAGATAAGCCTGGCTCTTCTCAGCTGTTAAGAGGCCAATGACGGCACCGGGAATGTAACCGACCTTGATTAGCAGATCGAGACCGGTCATGAGAAGAAGGAGGATCACGGCGAGCAGCGCTCCACCTGCTATGGAGAGAGGCCGGAGGGCCTTGCCTCGCAGCCCAGGCAGCATCACCATGCCCAGCGCTGCCGCGGGGATCCCGACCAGGATCACACCGGTCCAGGCCACAGCCGGTCCGAACCGTCCCAGCAGTGGTCCCATCCCGCTGGAGATGGTTTCTGGGGTGTAAGGGAAACCGCCTCCTCCCGCCGCCCAGTAGATCCCCAGCACGCCGTAGAAGATCGACCATGCCACTGTTGCATAAGGCGTCCAGCGCTGCCAGCCGCGGACCCTTCCATCGTGAGCGGACACGACACTGGCTATCCTCTTTGAACCAAAGGTTACCAGTTTCATGGTTTTCTCCTTATTTGACTGAAAGTAATCTCATCTTAAGCGCGGCCAACATGTTCTATGATTGCTGTGCTGTCGTTGGGTGATGGAGTTTTCTAAAGCCCGTTAGGGGGCACCATCGTTCTCCTTACTTGTCCTTCAGCGCCTCTGCGACCGTGGCTGCCCAACTGATGATTCTGTCCCAATCGCGGAAGTCGCCAAATGGTTTTTTAACAATGTTCTTGACAGCCATTTTTTCGATGAGGTTCACCTTATCCTGATTGATATAGCCGCCAAACACAGCGATATCACGTGGTCGGATACGCTCAACGACCGGATGCAGTTCTTCTGGCAAACGCCAGCCTTCAAGCAATTCAGCGGGGTCGCCATCGCCCGTCGGCCCGCTGGAAAACAGCCACACCGGAAGTTGCGCCAGTGTGCTCTCGGTTTTTTGTATAAACTCGACCGCCTCTTTTTGCCATTTACCGACGTACACGGAACTGCCCAGGATCACCGCCTGGTACCCGCTGAGCTCCCGTACTTCCTTAACCGGTGTTATGTCTGCCTGTAAACCCGCCTGGTGAAGTACGCTGCCGATTTTCTCAGCGATTTCCCGTGTTGCACCATATTTTGAAGCATAAGTTACTAATGATTTCCCGTTCATGTCCTGTTCCTTTCCTCCGGTTGTAAATCTCGTGATCACCGATCTCTTATTTACTTGTTCCCGAGGGCGATGAACTCGCCCAGCCCTGGTGTTCTTACATCCGTTTGGGGGCTGCCGTAATATGACACACTGCCTGCGCCACCGATCTCGCCGGTCAGCTGATCGGTCACCCACAGTGTGGCTCCGCCCATTCCAGAGAGGGTCACGTTTGCAGTATTGATTTTCAGGTCGGGCATAATCACATCTCCCATCCCGGGCATATTGATACTGGCTTGTGCAGCTTCACCTGCAAGTTCCACGGTTCCCGCCCCGCTGAGGATGACGGTCAGGTCATCGGTGGTAAGCTGGTCGATCCGCAAATACCCACCGCCGCTCACCGTCACGGTCAGGCTGGGCGTCGTCAGGTTCTCCATCTCCAGGTCGCCGATCCCGCTGATCATCACGGAGTCGATCTCTCTTGCAGTGACAGTAAAGGTCAGCATGTTATCTTCGGTGAATGAGGTCACATAGAATTCCTCATTGGATTCGATGTACAGGACCCCATTTCGGACGTTTGTCTCTACCAACTTCACCAGGTTGTCGCTGCCTGATACGGTGACGGACTCTATTTCACCCTGGGTGAGAACGACGTTCCCAAAGGTTCCCATATCAATGCCGGTGAAACCGCTCGCGTCCAGCGTCTCGAGGATGATCGTATCGGACGGTTTGATGCGTCTGCCGCCTCCAATGGGGGGCAAGGAGCATGCTGCAGCCACCCAGCTTACCAGGACCAGGACGATCATGATCTTGAGTGATGTTTTCATTTCAGTTCATTCCTTTCTTATAAATAGCTAGCGGCTGTGGACTGTCACATTGCCGGCCCCGCTGCTTGCTGTGATCTCTACCTTCCTGGATGAATTGTCGTACTCAGGGGATTGAAAGGTGGTCTTGTCGATTGCGTTGAAGCGCGGATCGATGATCAACTTGCCCAGCCCGACGGTAGCGTGAATGCGTGAGGCTGAACCGCTGGGAACGCTCACCTCCACATTGCCAGCCCCCGTCCTGGCATTCACGATAAGATGAGGTGAACCGTCCGGCAGAACCAGGGTGATGTTGCCGCCACCGGTATCCGCCGACAGGCTTTTCAGGCTGGTACCACTCATGTCCAGTTTGATGTTGCCGCCGTGGCTGCGGGCTGTAATGTCAGAAGATATCTGTGGATTGATGTGAACGATCCAGTTGGTCGCTCCGTTGCAGGCTGACCATGGCATCCGGAAGCGGGGTTGTTTGCTCTGGCCTCCCTGTAGCGTGAATGTAGACGATCCGCTGTTTATCTCTAGAGTCTGGGCGGGGATTCCCTGGGTCTCCAGATACTCCAGTGTGCCGTTAACCAGCACCGATACACTGCCGGGTATCCCATCGATCGTTAGGTTGCCATCCCCTGCATGGATTTGGAATTTGGCAGTCGTTGCTTCATTCAAGGGTATTGACAGGTTATGGATCAAACTTTTTTTGCCATTTTTAACTCTCCTTTCAGAGTTGAAATCCTGAATACGAGTGTCCATTTCAAAACTCCTTTCACTTCATGGTTAGTCACCCGCGTTGCGGGAGTTGAATAAATGGGGCAGACTGCTTGCCCAGGAACGAATCACCTGCCAGTTGCGCCGGTCACCCGGCTGGGCCTGGATGACCAGCATGACGAACAATTTGGCGAGTAATTTCAAACGGAAGTAATCCAGCCTGCCACCAAAGATGGCAAGGGAGATGGGGCGGGCGAACCCGGCGGCTTTGAGGATCGAAGATGAATAGTGGGTGAGGTTGGCATAGCGTTCCCGCAGGGTGAGGTGACCCGGGTCTATCGGCGGTTTGGATAGGTCTTGATCAACGTACACGGGTACGCGGTCTACGTTCGTATCGCCGGTGGAAGTGAGGCTCATCGCCAGGGCAAAGATCGCCAACGGGATCCGTTTGAGTTCCCCCCGGTGCCTGCGCAGGAACCGCAACGCGGAGCGGTGCCAGCCCATGATCATAGGAGCGCCGAGGATCACGGCATCGTAACCGGTCAGATCAATCACCTTTTCCAAAGGGAGGACTTCCACCGGGATTCCTTCCACGGCTACGACTTCCCCAACTACCCGGGCTACCTCGGCAGTGGACCCTGACATGGTTGCATAAGCGACCAATACTTTTTTCATTATCACCTCATCCTTTCTTCGAAAACCTGTTGTAAGGTTTGTTCAATCACATATATTCATACAGCGGCAGCGTGACAGAATCGTTACAAACATCCAGAAGGGAAATCAAAAACGGCGCACTGTTGAAGTGCGCCGCAACTTATCACTCGACAAAATAAAATATTCTAGGCGGTTCTTTTAACCAGAGGGCGATCGAGAAAAAGCCAGCGCACCCCCAATACCCCCAAGATCAGGCAGGCCAGAGCAGTGATCGCAAACATCGGTTGAATGCCGAGGAAATCTGCGAGAATACCGCTTACCCAGGGACCCGCGAATAATCCGATCGCATATATTGATTGATGCAATCCCATGGCGGTAGAACGCTCCTCCGGAGGAACATTCTCAATCGCCAGACCCATGAGAACGGGATAACTAAGGCCGATGGAAAGCCCATGAATAACTTGGGCGGCAAAGATCCATACCAGCGAGGGGGCAATGGCAGCCAGGCCTATGCCGGCCGCCATGAGAACAAAACTGATGGTCAGCATACCCCGCCCTTTGACGAGCCTGGCATGTCGCGACGCAATCAGACTACCAAGGATGATAAAAACGATGTGAACCGTCACCAAGAGGCTTATCTGGACATTCCCGGCGCCCATCCGCTTCGCCAGGATCGGGATAAAACCCCAAACCGAGGCCATCAGGGTATATTGCCCAATCGCGGTCAGAAGGAAAGATACGGACACATCGCGGCGGGCCAACAGGCGCCCCAGACCGCCCAGTGAGGGGAAGTTAGCCTGCCGCGCATTGTCGCCGGATTGATACTCGGCAATGCGATTGCGGGGCTGGTTGCCACCCTGTTCTTCCCGAACCGCTTCGGGGTGCGGCCGGAATTTGGCAATACTGGAGTCTTGCTCATGTTCTGTAGCGTCCTGTGCTTCGTACTGGCGATGGTTTTCGGGGCGGCGGGGTTCCACGGCTGGATGCGAATCCTGTCCATTGCCATTCCAGTAGTCTACATCCTTCTGGCAATCTTACGTTTTTCTACTGCCGCCTCCTCCGCACTTGAAACTAAAGTTTTGATTGGCACACAGGAACGAACCATGGCTTTCAGCTACCTGGTCTGGGTGATTGCTCTGGCGATAATCCTGTTGCTGTCCAGTGATATTTTGGGATCTACACATAGCATCGGTAGATGAAACGCATCCCTTGGGTGTGACTTCCACGTTCCGGACAGTAAGGAAAAGGAGATCGTCAGTTTTACAGCAGGTCAAGCAGGAAAAGCTGCCAGCAACCGGTGAACATAGTTTTCTACTTGAGGTGTATGCGCAGACGACCTCAATTGGGCAAGCAACCTCTGCATAGGC
>Ga0209253_10006084_pt1 | contig 10457 bp, 14 predicted proteins | sample FrelakmetBRP12BR_FD_187145 | JGI IMG/M metagenome (GOLD analysis project Ga0209253, IMG submission 187145) | Freshwater lake sediment microbial communities from the University of Notre Dame, USA, for methane emissions studies - BRP12 BR (SPAdes)... | ecosystem: Environmental > Aquatic >... | reverse complement strand
ACCCAAAGAGACTTTCCTTTCTCTGTATAAATTGATTGGACGCACACCCTGACAATATCTTTGGGTAGGTGGATCTTGCTCTCTGTCTCATAAAAATACCACCCTTCTTCGTTCATTCCATAATACTTCCAATCAACCCCCCACCCTTCCGTATAGAAAAAGATCGTAAATCCGATGACGACAAGGATACTCTCCCACTGGATCGATAAACATTTAACTCATACCACCCCCCTTCTCCTCGACCATCTCTTGCAGAGTCGTTGCTTCCGTTTCCAAAATTCCCTGATTGCCCTCCCATCAAAATCTAACTTCGGCATCTCCTCCTTTTTTACGTAACTTCCTTTTTTCCCTGGGACCCCTCATTCCTTTCTTCCCTACTTCCTTTCATTTATCATGACCAACACGGTTTAAATTTATTTGTCCTGAATGCCTTTAGCGAATAGAGCAAAATTCTCATGGAAATCTTTCTCGGTTAGGCCACCAATAGTATCCAGGCTCCTTTTTAATTTTGTAATAACTGTAACTTTCGATTGGGCATTATCTAAAGGTTCTACCCAAATCCCTATCAAAGTTCTTTTATAAAACCAGGTTGCACCACTTCTTATTAACACATAGCCCTCTGCCCGATGATCTTCGAAAGCCCCTATTCCTTCCCAATCCAAAACTTTTTTAGTAATTTCCCAAGCCTGATTAACATTTACCGGATACACCCTACTGGTTCCCTCTCCCAGTTCTTTATACCTAACGAGATCGCCCATGGTGGTGGCACATCCTATGAGTCCTCCCAACCCTATCAGAAGTAGCAGAATCGGAATCCATTGTTTTTTCATTTGCATTGACCTCTCTTCCCATTGATCTGTGTACGGCTCTCAATAAGTTCGATATCTCTCCTTGAACGGCAGATTGGCTTGTTCAAGACCGGCCGAAGTTGCAGTGAATCAATCCAAACGCAATTAATGCTTTAACATGAAGGCCCCCTCACCCTCACCTCTCCCCCATTTTGGGGGAGAGGGAAAAAGTGAGTGGAAGTAGAGGTGCGGAAAATCAGGCTCCTTACTCCCATCAGAAAGAGGGAGGGTCCCTTTTATGTTTCAAGTCGATCAGGTCACAAAAGTTCCCTTTTTATATTTCCAGACACACAACTTTTCTTTCCGCAAACGAAGGAGTGCGATCTGAATCGGGTTCCTGCTCACATTTAACCGATTGGCAAGTTTCTCTTCGACCAACCTTTGACCTTTCTTGAATTTACCAGTAAGAATCATTTTCTTCAATTGGTCGTATACTTCGTCACTAAGCTTAGCTCTTTTAACCCTTTTAGGAAAAATGTCGCTCAAGACTTGATCTGGTATCTTATTTTTCATCCTTGACGCCCCTTTCTTCTAAATTGCTTTGAACTCGATGTGCCTCATCAAATCCTTTTCATTATTCCTTGTAACCTTCTAACATGCAATACCTCCCCGTCAGCTATTTGCATAATACTTGATAGAGAGTATCCATGATGCTCCCTGGAGGGATAGAGGTCCATTCTGGCGGGAGCTGAACTTGGGGGGGCGAAATCTCCCCCTCTTTGGAATGGTGAGAGGTTGATAACAAACATACCTTTTTCTCTTTGCAATTGATCTCCCATAAACCTATGGTCTGTGTTAATTCATCTAACCCTTCTTCCTTTAAAAAATTCTCCGAGTAAACTATTTTTAACCAAATTCCAACGGCATTGTCAGAGGAACGGGTTATCCGATCCGCATCGTAGAAAAATTCTCCTTGGAAGTTTTTCTGGAAAAACTTCCAATCTGCTCCAACTATTTCTGTATCACAGAAAATGACAAGTCCAACTCCCATGGCCAAGGCCAATAACTTTATTTTTAATCTATGTTCCATAGGAGGGGGTCGTCTCCTTTTTCGCCCTTCAATCGCCTCCGAGATGCCCTGAAACCACATGAAAGACTACTAAAATAGTCGGATGAAGTCAACAAGGATCCGTGAAATTTTTAATACCGCCTCCGGAGACAATTTTTTCTCTTGATTTTCACAATAAAAAGGGATACCTATTTTCAAAAATCAGATTGAGGTCTTTTCATGCCTATTGGAATTTTTATTTCTCTCTTTGGTTATCTCTTAGGGTCGGTCCCCACCGGACTGATCCTTGCGAAGCTTTTTTCCAAAGTGGATCCAAGAAAAATAGGAAGTAAAAACATTGGGGCGACCAATATCTTTCGAACGGCAGGAAAGTCATTGGGTATTTTCACCTTGATAGGAGATGTGTTGAAGGGAGCCATTCCAGTAGTCATTGCCATCCAATGGGGCGAATCGGATCTTTGGATTGCCCTGTCAGGGCTGACTCCATTTCTCGGTCATATCTTCCCAATCTTTCTTGGGTTCAAAGGCGGGAAAGGGGTCGCCACAGCCCTCGGCGTCTATCTGATGATCTCGCCTATTTCAGTCCTGATTGAATTCTTCATCTTTGCAGGGATCGTATGGAAGTGGAGATATATCTCTCTTGGATCCATCACTTGTGGAACAACTATTCCAATTCTGTTTGCCTTTTTCAGGAGCGACTCCCAGGCTTACTTCATCGTCAGTGTGATCATGGCTGCCTTGATCCTCTATCGACATCAGTCTAATATCTCCAGGCTGTTGCAAGGAACAGAAAATAAGTGGAAGACCTAATCCATTTCGGATTGGGGAACGCGCCTACCCGCTGAAGAAGTTCTTTGGCAGGCGGGGATTGAAGATTGAAAAATTCAAATTTCGAAATTCAAAATTTAAATGCGCTAAAGTTTCCTAAAAGCGGCTTTAGCCCTTTTTTCCTTTTTTGAAAGCCTTCTTGATGGTCCCTTTTTCTTGAAATCCTTCTCCTCCTCTTCCTCTTTTTCGAAAACTTCGTGGCCCTTCTCTTCAGATCGTTCTAACTTTTCTCTAAACTGGTCAGAAGGAATCACCGGAATGGCCATCCGCTCCGCATATCTTGTGACCTCCCGGTCCGAAGTGATGACAATCACCCCAGAACCTTTCTCTTTGACCAGGCGTTTAATGACTTCATCCGCCTTCTCTCCAAGTTTGGAGTAGATGATCTCAATTCCCTTTTTCTTTTCTCCCTTCTCTGTGTTCCACCCCCCCTGCCATCCATCGAAAACGATCGTGACCCTACAGGGGTTCATTTTTTGATAAGTTGAAAGTTGATCAATGAGGCGGTCCCTCTCCCTTTGGAGTTGGACGGAATTGAGGCGAATCAAAGAGCGGTTAACATGGAGAAGATTATAGCCATCGATGATGAGATGCATTCCCATTACAGATTGGGGATTGCGGAATGCGGAATAGATATTAAAAAAATCCGAAATCCGAAATCCGAAATATATCTATCAAAGATAATCCAGCCACTCTTTAAACTCTGGGTTTTTCCCTTTGACGATATCAAAAAAGGTGGCCTGAAGTTCTTTGGTGATTGGCCCTGGTTTCCCACTCCCGATGACTCGGTCATCGACTTCTCGGATGGGTGTTAGTTCAGCGGCCGTCCCTGTGAAAAAGGCTTCTTGGGCCGTATAGAGTTCATCCCTTGTAAATCGCTCTTCCAACATCTTGATCTTTTTTGAATGAGCGATCTGAATCACCGAATCTCGGGTGATCCCGGGAAGGATAGAGGTGAGAGGCGTCGTTTTCAACACCCCGTTTTTCACCATGAAAATATTCTCGCCGCTGGCTTCCGAAACATAACCCTCCGTATCGAGCATCAGCGCCTCGTCATATCCCATTTTCATCACTTCTCTTTTAGCCAGAACCGAGTTTACATAATTGCCACAAATTTTCGCTTTGGTCATCATCACATTGACATGGTGTCGGGTGTAGGAGGAGACTTTTATCCGAATTCCCTTTTCCAGGGCTTCTTCTCCGAGATAGGCTCCCCACGACCAGGTGGCAATCCCAACCCGAATTGGATTATCACCAGGATAAACCCCCATCACCCCTTCCCCGATGAAGACAAGTGGCCGAATATATCCCTCCTTTAATTGATTCACCCGTAGCGTCTCTTTACAGGCTTCGGAGATCTCCCTCTTTGAATAAGGGATTTTAATATTTCCGATCTGGGCAGAGTCGAAGAGTCGGTCCACATGTTCCTTTAATCTGAAGACTGCCGATTTTCCATCCTGACAGAGATAACATCGGATTCCTTCAAAGACAGCCAACCCATAATGAAGACTATGTGTCAGAATATGGACATTGGCTTCCTCCCACGGGATCAATTTCCCATCCAGCCAGATCTTTGATAATTTCTGTACCATAAGGTTCCTCCAAAATAAATTCAATGATATACGGGTATCATTTTTTATCTTATTTTAGACCAATTGTCAAAAGAAAGTTTGGAGGTCTCTATTGAAGAGCCTCCTGATTACACAGATTCCAGAAAGATTACAGAGATTCTAAATAGCGAAGCTCCCTGACCACAGGGCAAGATAAGAACGGGGCTGCCAGAAAAGTCTGCCTACTAATGGATAATGAAATATTTACAAGTCTTTTCGACTATGGTAATGATTAAATCTCTATTAAACCATCAATAGGAGGAAAGATATGGAAAAAACGTTGATCACAGGAGGAGCAGGATTTCTCGGCTCCCACCTATGCGATTTTTTTATAGCGCAGGGGCATGAAGTCATCTGTATGGACAATTTAATTAAAAAAGAGAACATTGAGAATATTGCTCACTTAATGGGGCACGAAAGGTTTAAATTCGTCAAATATGACGTCACAGAATATCTCCATGTGGAGGGAAGGCTTAACAATATCCTCCACTTTGCCTCCCTCGCCAGTCCAAAGGATTACCTGGATTATCCCATTCAAACATTAAAGGTGGGATCATTAGGCACCCATAAAACCCTTGGCTTGGCAAAAGAAAAAAAGGCGAGGTTTCTCCTCGCTTCGACCTCAGAGGTTTATGGAGATCCCATGGTGCATCCCCAACCAGAATCCTACCCTGGAAATGTCGATCCCGTGGTGCCAAGAGGGGTCTACGATGAAGCGAAGAGGTTTGGTGAAGCCATCACCATGGCATACCATCGAACCCATGGTCTCCAAACTCGAATTGCACGGATTTTCAATACCTACGGCCCGCGCATGAGGCTGGATGACGGAAGGGCTTTACCAAACTTCATGGTTCAGGCATTGAGAGGAGAAGATATTACGGTCTATGGAACCGGAACCCAAACCAGAAGCTTCTGTTACGTAGACGACTTAATTGAAGGAATCAATAAACTTCTCTATTCCAAGGAGACCGGACCTGTCAATTTGGGAAATCCCGAGGAGATCACCATTTTAGATTTTGCAAAAGAGATCGTTGCTTTGACAGGGAGTAAAAGTCGTATCTATTTCTGTCCTTTACCACAAAATGATCCGAAAGTGAGACAACCCGACATCACGAGGGCAAAAACAATATTAGGATGGGAACCTAAAGTGAGCCGCCAGGAAGGACTGAAAAGAACGCTCCAATATTTTAAGAAAAAACTCTCAGAAGCTCAGATTTAACTCCCGAAACTTGGATCTGAAGGTTCTTCCGTGGGGGCTAAGATTCTGATCTGAATCCGATTTTCTAAAAGGGACTTGGCGGTTTGAATTCCCAAGAGCAATTCAAAGAAATTTTCTTCTCCCTCTGCAAAAACAAGCCGGAGGTTTTTAATCCATTCTTCATTGAAAGGATACTCCCTGAGGTCTAAGCAATCCGCAATGCCTTCGATGAGAACTTCTGCCAATTTCCCACAATCCACATGGGTGCTCTCTTGATAAGGGAAGGAAAAACAGACATGGATGGCATCCAGTTTCTTAAGGGTCTCTAAGAGATGAGGAGAGAGTTCACGGAGGCGGAGATAGCTGTAATCTTTTACCTCTCCAAGGCCCAGAAGAAGGACCATTCGAGGCAGGAGTCTTCCTTGGGAAGGGATGAGAGTGGTTTCTTTCCAATCGCCGGACAACTTCTTATCCATCAAAAACCGAGAGAGCATTCCATTGAACCTCCAATCGATCCAGCCACTCGATCCCTTCAGAGGTCTCTCGTCCTTAAAAATTCCGGTGACCAGAACGTCGCATTCCTGAACATCCACCCTTTCTTTTGAGAGAATCACATCCATTTCGTCAAATCCCAGTATCCAAATTTCAAATCCCAAAGAAAGTTTACATGACGGGTTCGTCACCCCTGCCTACTGCAGGCAGGCCCGAACGATGAAAATTGATTTATCAAACGTTCTATTTTGAATTTCAATCGTCGTGATTTTGGTCATTCGTTGATGATTGATGCTTCATATTCTCCCTTATCATACAGAGGACTTAGGCTCGATAGGTTTTCGAATAACTTCATGTTGGATGCGATCTAAAATGCCATTGATGAAACTTCCAGAGTCCTCAGATCCAAATCTTTTCCCGAGATCAATGGCTTCGTTGATGGTCACCTTAGGAGGAATCTCTTCGCAGTAGAGAAGTTCAAAGAGGGCCAGTCGGAGGATATTTCGGTCAACCAGGTTGATACGATCTAAACGCCAATTTTCAGAATATTTTTCAATGAGCCGGTCTAACTCTGGACCGTGCTCTAAAACCCCTTGGACAAGACATGTTAGAAAATCATCTGCTTTTCCATCAGATAAAAAATTTTCCTGGAATTGAGTCAGGGCCGTTTTGACATCTTGTTTGATAATATTGAGCTGATAAAGAACCTGGAGGGCAAACTCCCTCGATTTTTTTCTCGGAATCAAGTCGTGTCGGCTTCTCCCCAAACTAGGCTTTACCTTTTCCAATCTCTTTCATGAGATTGGCCATCTCAATGGCTGACATCGCTGCATCAAAACCTTTATTCCCAACTTTGGTCCCTGCCCTTTCAATCGCCTGTTCGATGGTATCGGTGATCAACACTCCGAAGGAGATGGGGACTTCACTTTCCAAGGTAAGGCTGGCAATTCCTTTGGTGACTTCATTGGCGATATAGCCGAAATGAGGGGTGGCTCCCCGGATCACACAACCTAAGCAGACGATAGCATCGTATCGGCCGCTCTTTACCATCTTTTTGGCGACCAGGGGGATCTCAAAGGCCCCTGGAACCCGGGCCACATGGCAATCCCCTTCATCTGCCCCACTTCGCCGTAGGGCATCCATGGCTCCCTCCAAGAGTCGCTCTCCAATAAAATCGTTGAAACGACTCAATACAATCCCAAACTTGAGTCCTTTGGCCATCAATTTGCCTTCAAAGGTCTTCACCATCTTCTTCTCCTTTCCTTTTTCGTGACTCGTGATTTTTCCTCCCCCTGATGACGAATCAACCACGCGATTTACCCAAACTAACGATCTACTCTCCTGATTTAATAGAAAGCAGATGACCCATCTTCCTTGCCTTGGCTTTGAGATATTCAATATTCTCTTGATTGGGTTTCGTCTCAATAGAAACCCTCTCCACCACCTCAATGCCATATCCTTCCAGACCGATGATCTTCCGAGGATTGTTTGTCATCAGACGAATCTTATGAAGGCCGAGATCGGCCAGAATCTGTGCCCCGATTCCGTAATCCCTCATATCCGCTTTAAAACCCAACGCCTCATTAGCCTCCACCGTATCTTTCCCCATATCTTGGAGGCAGTAGGCTCTGAGTTTGTTGACCAATCCGATCCCCCTTCCCTCCTGCCTCATATAGACAATGACGCCTTTCCCCTCTTTTTCTACCATGGCCATGGCCGTATGAAGCTGTTCTTCGCAGTCACATCGCTTCGACCCAAACACATCACCGGTCAAACATTGGGAATGGACCCTTACCAGAACGGTGTCTGCTGGTCCAATTTCCCCTTTGACCAAGGCAATATGATGATAGGGGTCCACATCGTTTTCATAGGCAATGGCTGTAAACACCCCCCCATATTTTGTAGGAATGGTTGCTGTAACAATCCTTCGGACTAAAGACTCTTTATTGAGACGGTACTTAATCAGGTCTGCAATGGTGACAATCTTTAACCTATGTTCTTCAGCAAAGATCTGAAGATCAGGCACCCTTGCCATGGTCCCATCATCTTTCATGATCTCGCAGATCACTCCTGCTGGTTTCAGTCCAGCTAATCTTGCTAGATCCACCGACCCCTCTGTCTGACCGGTTCGGACCAACACGCCACCCTGTCTGGCTCTCAACGGAAATACATGCCCGGGGGAAACCAAGTCTTCGGGTTGAGCATTTTCATCCACCGCAGTCAAAATAGTGGTTGCCCGATCCGCTGCTGAAATCCCCGTGGTCACCCCTTTCCGAGCATCGACGGAGACGGTGAAAGCCGTTTGAAATCTTGATGTATTTTCAGAAACCATCATGGGGAGACGAAGCTCATTGAGTCTTTCATCTGTTAGGGAGAGGCAGATCAGCCCTCTTCCGTATTTGGCCATAAAATTGATGGCCTCTGGCGTCACTTTCTCTGCGGCCATGGTAAGATCGCCTTCATTCTCTCGATCTTCGTCATCGACCAAGATTACCATTTTCCCCTGACGGATATCTTCTAATGTTTCTTCAATTTTATGAATCATGGGTTTTCTTCAATCTCCTTTGATAAAACCGTGTTCTTTTAAGAAAGATAGTTCAACTTGTCCAGACTTTTGACCCCCTGGGTTCATAAGCTTTTCTATATATTTGGCTAAAATATCCGTTTCTACATTGACTCGATCTCCAACTTTTTTACCCATGAGAGTCGTCTTTCCAAGGGTGTAGGGGATCAGGGTCATCTGAATCTCCTCTCCTTGGCATTCGTTTACTGTCAGGCTGATTCCATCAATGGCAATGGATCCTTTTTGCACCACATATTTGGATACCGATTCGGGAATTCTTATTCTCAACTGGAGGAAATCTCTTTCTCCCCTCTTCTCGATGATCACTCCCATCCCGTCCACGTGTCCTGTTACAATATGCCCCCCTAAACGGTCCGTCAGCCTTAAGGCCCTTTCCAAATTGACTTGATCCCCTTTTTTTAACTCCCCCAATACTGTTTTTTGAAGAGTCTCTTGTGATAGGTCAAGTTCAAGCTCCCGTTCCTTTTTTTGGACGACGGTTAGGCAAACGCCATTTATATTAATACTATCACCAAGTTGCACTTCTGTCAAATAAGACGGCAAGGTTATGGTCAACCTCTTTTCTTGCCCCCGGTATTCTATCCTCAGAACCTCCCCTTTATCTTCTATGATTCCAGTGAACATGGTTCTGTTCCTCAATCCAAATAACCTTCTAAAAGTATATCTTCTCCAATCCTTCTCGTCTTAATTTTTTTTATAGCAACTGCCTCTTCGAGGCGAGTCACTCCTCTTCCAGCAAAGATTCCAAGGGCTTGGTGATCACCAAGCAATTTCGGGGAGAGAAAAAAAAGGAGTTTATCGATCAGGCCTTCATCAAGGAACGAGCCATTGACCTGACTTCCCCCTTCCACCAGAAGGCTCGTCATCTCGATTTCGCCCAATTTGGAGAGGCAAGACTTCAAATTGATCTTCCCCTCATGGGAATCGAGGATTAAAATCCGAACCCCTCTCTTTTCCAATTTTTCCATTTTATCTTTAGGGGCTAACGCTGATGTTGCGATAATGGCTTTCGAAGGAGAGACTCCGATCACTTTTGCCTCTTCTGGAATCCTCAATTGACTGTCCAGAACGATACGATAGGGATCTCTCCCCCCCTTGATCCGGACTGTAAGTTGAGGGTCATCTTTTAATACGGTCCCGATGCCTACGAGAACTCCGTCAACTTGGTCTCTCAATCTGTGGACGAAACGTCTCGAGGCCTCTCCAGAAATCCATTTTGAATCGCCATGGCGAGTGGCTATTTTGCCATCCAGTGTGGCAGCCACCTTCAACATAACAAAAGGCTCTTTTCTCAATATATATTTGCAAAAAGCTTCATTTAACCTTCGACATTCCTCTTCTAAGATCCCAATCTCAATCTCAAGACCGGCCACCCTCATCCTCTCGATCCCTTTCCCTTTTACCAATGGGTTAGGATCCTCCATGCCAAGGACGACACATTTCACACCCGCTTCAATCACCTGGGGTGCACAGGGAGGGGTTTTTCCAAAATGCGCACAAGGTTCTAAATTAAGATAAAGGGTCGCTCCTCTTGCTCTATCCCCTGCCTGCTGGAGGGCAACGATCTCGGCATGAGCTTCTCCGGCTTTCGAATGGTATCCTTCCCCCACCACACGACCTTCTTTCACCAGAACAGCTCCCACCATGGGATTGGGTGAAGTCCTTCCTCTTCCCTTTTGGGCAAGACGGAGTGCCCGTCTCATCCATCTTTCCTCATCCTTCATAAAAAACTCGATTTCAATTTAAAAGGGATCGGTCCAAAATAGAAACGATGCAATCGAGATGATGCATTTAGAAATGATTATTTTTTCTTGGCCTCTTCCTTATTTCCAAGGAGGTCTTTCAGCTCATCCATGAACTCGTGAATATCTTTGAACTGCCGATAGAC
>Ga0209253_10006083_pt1 | contig 10458 bp, 9 predicted proteins | sample FrelakmetBRP12BR_FD_187145 | JGI IMG/M metagenome (GOLD analysis project Ga0209253, IMG submission 187145) | Freshwater lake sediment microbial communities from the University of Notre Dame, USA, for methane emissions studies - BRP12 BR (SPAdes)... | ecosystem: Environmental > Aquatic >... | reverse complement strand
CGCCCGCCGGTCCGGGGACAGGAGCCGCTCCATCCGGTCCGCCAGGGCGTCGGCGTCGAGCGGGTCGTCGACCACGTACCCCGACTCGCCCTCCCGCAGCACCTCCGAGGCGCCGTTGACCGCCGTCGTGACGACCGGCAGACCGGCCGCCATCGCCTCGAGGCATGCGTTGCTGAACGGCTCGTAGAGGGTCGGGAAGACGAAGGCGTCCGCCCCCAGGAAGAAGTCCCTGGCTCCCGCGACCGGTCCGGTGAAATGGATCCTGCCCCCGGCACCTCCCTGATGCGCCACACGCAGGTACGGCCCGGCGTTCCCCTTCCCGACCACGATCACCCGGAAGGGAACTCCCCGTCGGGTGAGATGCACCGACGCGTCCACGAGGACACCGACCCCCTTCCGGCCGAACCCCGACCCTACGAAGAGGAAGACGGTCTCCTCGTTCCGGATTCCGAACTGCTCCCGCAAGAACCGTCTCGCCGCGGGTTTCCCGTCGAGGGGAAACTCCGACGTGTCCACGCCGTTGTAGATTACGGCGATCTTCTCCCGGGGGACCCGGAAGTGCCGCACGATGTCCTCCCTCCCGCGCCCGGAGTTTGCGATGACGGCGCGCAGGCGGGGCGAGAGGAACATCCCCCGTTCCAGGGCGAGATAGGTCCGGCTGAGGGGACGGATCCAGTCCAGGGGCCACGATACGGGCCGAAGCGGCTTCTTCCGGAGCAGCCACTCGGCGTGGCACCCGTCGCCCGCCCGGTAGACCTCGGCCCCCGGGACCCGTTCCAGGGAAAAAAGAAGCCATTCCGGGTTGACCTCCGCCCACGCCCGTGCGGCGCGGGCGAAAAGGAGAAGCCGCAGGGGGGCCGGACGGTGCGGTACGGGGATCCGGACGACGGGTATCCCCGACGCCCCTTTGCCTTCCCACGACGCCGTAAGGAGGGTGATCTCCGCCCCGGCCGTCCGAAGACCGGCAAGGAGGCCGTCGAGATACCGTTCCGCGCCGCCGTGCGGAGTGTACCGATACCGGACGAGGGCGACTTTCACGGGAGGCTCACCCCTTCCCTCGCCCCGAAAGGAGGGACCGGTACAACTCCCACATCTGCCTGCACATCTCCTCCTCGGAGTACCGCGTCAGGACCGCCTGCCGTCCCGCCTCCCCCATCCGGCGCCGCAACTCCCCGTCGGCCAGGAGGGAGCGGATCGCTTCCGCCAGGGCGACAGGGTTCTCGGGAGGGACCAGCAACCCGGTCCTCCCCTCCTCCACCACCTCGGGGACACCCCCCACGCGGCACCCCACCACGGCCCTCCCGGCGGCCATCGCCTCCACGAAGGCGGTGCCCAGCGCTTCCTCCATGGTGGGCAGGACGAAGAGGTCCAGGGACAGCAGCACGTTGGGCACATCCTCGCGGTGGCCCAGCATCCGGACCGATCCGGACAGTCTCATGGAATCGATCGCGTTCCGGAGGTTCTTCTCCTGGGGCCCCGTCCCGACGATCACGAACACCGTGCGGGGGAACGCCGCAAGGACGGAGGGCGCGGCCTCCAGCAGGAACCGGTGCCCCTTCTTGATTCGGAGTACCGAGATGGACCCCACGAGGAGGGCGTCCTGCGGGAGGCCCAATTCTTCCCGCAGGTTTCCGGGCGCAGCGCCGTTCCCGAACCTCCCTGTTTCAATCCCCGTGGGTACAACGACAATCCGCTCCCCGGGTACCCCTTCCCGGATCAGGTACTCCTTTACGTACCCGCTCACCGTGACCACCCGATGCGGAAGATAGGTATAGGAGATCCGCGAGGTGATCCGCAAGGCAAGGTGACGGGTCCGGACCACGGCGGGACGCCGGGACGAAAGGCGGGCCGCAACCCCCGCCAGGAGGCTGTCCCGGCCGCTGTGGGTGTTCACGATGTCCACGGCCTGTTCGCGGAGGACCCGGAGGATGGTCCGGATGGCGGCCAGGTCGTAGCTCTTGCGCATCGGGCACGGGAAGACCTCGATCCCCGCGGACGCGGCCCGCCGGCCCAGTTCCGCCCCCGGGGGACAGAGGACGGCCGGGCGCATCCCCAGCTTCCGGATCCCGAGGCACTCCCGCAGCGTCCGTTGTTCCTGTCCCCCCCAGCCGAGAGAGGACTCCGTATGCAGGACCGTCAGCCGTTCCTTCATGCCGACCCGCCGCTCCTTCCTCCGCCACCATGAAATCGTTCCGTGCGGGGGCAGCTCCTCGCCGTCACGCCCTCACCGGCCGTGTGAGCACCCGGTCGACGGCCTCCGCCACCTCTCCGACGGAGATCTCCTCCATGCACCGGCTCCGCTTGGTCCCCGGGCACCCGTCCTCGCCGCACGGAACGCACTCCCAATCCTTCTGGATGACCACGTGGCGCCCGACGAAACGCGTCCCGCGGGGGTCCGTCTCTGTGTACCCCCAGTCGACCCCCTCCCACGGAGCCCAGTTGAACGCCCCGGTGGGGCCGAACAGGGCGATGACCGGCGTACCGACCGCCGCCGCAATGTGCATCGGGGCCGAATCCACCCCGACGTAGAGGCGCGCCGAGGAGATCAGCGCGCCCAGTTCCCCGAACGTGAGGCGACCTGCCAGAGACACGAAGGGGACTGCGCAGATTCCCCGGATCCGGTCCACTTGCGCAACCTCATCCGGATCCGGCCCTGCGGTGACCACGGGGAGAAGCCTCCTCCGGGAAAGGTGCTCGATCAGGCCCGAGTACCCGGCGTCGGTCCAGCATTTGAACTTCCACCGCGAGCCGGGCTGCAGAACCGCGTACGCGGCGCCGGGGAAAACCCCCGCCGCGGATAGCAGCCCCGCGGCGCGCTCCCGGTCCGGCCCGGAGAAGTGGAAGCGCAACTCGGGTTCGGCGGGTGGGATCCCCGCGGTGCCGACCACGTCGAGGTCCCGCAGGACGGCGTGACGGTAGAGGGACGGGCGGTGACACAGGTGCGTGAACAGCTTCTCTTTGCCCAGCAACCCCCGACGGGCGGGGGCCACGCCGACCCGGAACCGCGCGCCGGAGAGGACGGCCAGGATGGCGCCGCGGTCCCCCTCCGTAAGCTGGACGGCCAGCTCCGGCCGGGATTTCCGGATCTCCCGGACAAACCGGATCTCCTCCGCAAGGCGCCGCTCTCCACCCGCATCGCGGGCCGACCGGTCGAACACGAGGACACGGTCGATGTCGGGATTCCCCTCGACCATCGCCTCCGTCCCCGAATTGACCGCAACGACGATCCGGGCCCCCGGCCATGCGCGGCGCAGGGCGCGGACCGCGGGGGTGGCGAGCAGGACGTCCCCGATGTTGCGCTGCTTGAACACGAGGATGCTGGAGATCTTCTCCCCGAGGAGGCTACGGCCCATCCCCCTCCCCCAGCTTGGCGTATTTGGCGAACGTGTACATGGCGTAGAGGACCGCGAGCCGGAACCCGAGCGCCCCGTCGAGGAACCCCCGCCGGAGGACGTACATCCGGAAAAAGGTGAACGGGGGACGAAAGAGGAGGTCCGGCAGCGAGCACCGGGCCCCCTTCTTCCGGAGTTCGTCCGCCCCGAGGGTCGAATACCGGTTCATCCGTTCGAGGAAATCCTCCGTGTCCCGGTACGTGTAGTGGAGAAGATCGCCGCGCAAGGTCCCCACGCTGCCTTCGACCCGGACCACTTCGTGCACGGAGCGGTCCGCGAAGCGCCCCGCCGCCTTGCGCCAGAGCCGGATCGTGTGGTCCGGGTACCATCCGCCGTGGCGCACCCACCGTTTCCCGAAGAAGCTTTTCCGCGGGATCCGGTACCCGTCCACGCGGGCGCCTTCCAGGTCGAGGGAGGCGATCTCCTTCGCCAGTTCCTGCCCGACCCGCTCGTCGGCGTCGATGCTGAAGACCCAGGCGTTCTGCGCCTTGTCGAGGGCGCTGTTCTTCTGCGGGCCATATCCTTTCCACGGCTCCCGGAACCACCGGACCCTCGGGTCGCGGCGGCAGATCTCCTCCGTCCGGTCGGCGCTCCCGGAGTCGACCACGACGATCTCGTCGGCAAAGGGGATCGACACCAGGCAGGCGGCGATGTTGCGCTCTTCGTCCTTCGTGATGACCAGGGCGCTGATCTTCACAGGGCCTCTCCCTTCTTCGCCGCGCTCCCCACCGACTCCACCATGAGCCCGGACATCGCCGCTGCGACCTCTGCGGGACGGAGGCTCGCGCGGCACTCCGCGTCCCGGTCGCACTCCCTGCGGAGGCATGCCGTGCACGGGAGCGGTGCCTGGAGGAAGCGGTGGTCGGGCCCGACCGGGGCGTTCCGGTTCCCGTCCGTGGCCCGGAACACCGACACCGTCTTCGCACCGGCGACCGCCGCCAGGTGCAGCGGGCCGGTGTCCGGCGCGATCACGTGGCCACACGCCCGGTAAGCCGCGGCCAGCGCCCTGAAGCCAAGGCGCGGTAGCAGCACAACGCGCCCGCCCGAGAGTTCGCGGATGGCGTCGCACTCCTCCCGCTCCGGCTCCGAGCCCCAGGAGAGGTACGTCCCCATCCCCGGAAAGGTCTTCCGAAGGATCCGGACCGACTCTGCCCAGAAGGAGGGATCCATCCGTTTCGTGTTCCAGGTGGTTCCGGGGTGGACCGCGAGGCACGGGGAGGCTCCCGGAAGCAGTTCCTCGAGGAGGCGGGAGGCGGCGGCCGTCTCCTCCGGGATGTTCGCCACCTCCCCTCGGAGCTCCTCCATTGCGAACAGCGCCCCGAAGGGGGCGCTGACCACGCGCAGAATCTTCTGCGTGACGTGGCGGTCCTGCTCCGAAGCCGGCGGCCGGCGGTTGGTGAACCACAGGTTCTGCCGCTCCCGCGCGACCTCGCGTGGGAATCCGTACCGGATCGGGGCGCCGGAGAGGAACGTCACCACCCCGCTCTTGATGTTCCCCTGGACGTCGAACGCGGCGTCGTACCGCTCCCGCCGGAGCGCGCGCGTCGCAGTGATCGCCTCCCGCCACGCGGCGGGGGAGCCGAGCCGTCCCTTCCATTCCTTGATGGGGAGAGGGACCACCTTCGCAATCCCCGGGTTTCCCTCGAGGAGTTCAGCGAACCTCGCATCGACAGCCCAGTGGATCTCCGCGGACGGGGCAGCGCGGCGGAGGTACGCCACCGCCGGGAGGGCATGGAGCACGTCCCCCATGGCGGAGAGCTTCACGATCAGGATGCGGCGGAATTCAGGCACCGGCGACCATCCCTCCCGGGAGGAGCTCCCGCGCGGCGTCGATCACCATCGGGGGCGTGACCCCCAGCATGCACTCGTGTCCCCGATCGCACACCCTCCGCATGCAGGGCGAGCAATCCACCTCCACCCGTACGATCCGGGAAAGGGACATCCATGGGGAGGTACGCCGCCAGTCGGTGGGGCCGAAGATCGCGACGAGCGGGACGCCGAACGCCGCCCCGATGTGCATCGGCCCCGAGTCGTTCGTCAGGAGGAACCGGGACAGGGACAGGAGCGCCATCAGCTCCCGCACCGTCGTCTTCCCGGCAAGGTTCGCCGGCGGCCGCCTCATGGCGACTTCGATCTCCCCGGCCAGCGGCGCTTCAGCGGTCGATCCCACCAGGACGACCGGGGCGCCCCACTCTTCCGACAAGGCGTCGGCCACCGCTGCGAACCGTTCCGGGTACCATCGCTTCGCGGAGCCGTACGTCGCCCCCGGATTCACCACGAAGAACGGGGCGGCATTTCCGATCCCGAGCCCCGACAGGCGGGAGGTCATCGTCTCCTGCTCCCCCTTCGTCACCGCAAGGCGAAGCGTGGGCGATGCGGGCCGGGGAATCCCCACCCCCTCCAGGAGGCAAAGATAGTACTCCACCTCGTGGCGGGAAAGGATGTCCGGGGTCAGCGGGACGGGTCGGTTCAGGAGCATCCTACGCCCGTCGGTGGGATATCCCGCGCGTTCCGGGATCCCGGCGAGGAAGGCGAGGAAGGCCGCGTCGAAGGCATTCTGGAGCAGCACCGCCCCGTCGAACCGTTTCCGACGGAGATGCCGGGCCAGCCGGAGGCGACCCAGGATCCCGTCGTGCGTACCCGGCCGGTCGTAGACGATCACCTCGTCCACGTCCGGATGGTTGCGGAACAGCTCCGCCACAAGGGGCCTGGCGAGGAGGGCGATCCGGGTACCGGGGAAGGCGGTGCGCAAGGCTCCGATCGCCGGCGTGGTCATCACCGCGTCGCCCAGCCAGTTCGTCGCCCGGACCAGCAGAGATCCCGGAAGGTCGTGGAATTGCATGGATGGCAATATCATACCATCCGGGCCCGCCACCGTCCCGGCCCCGCTCGTTCCCGGGTTTTCCCCGGAGGCCCTATAGTAGAATACGGTTGTGCTGCTTCTCGGTATCTCCGCCTATTACCATGATTCCGCAGCGTGCCTTCTCCGGGAGGGGCAGATCGTCGCGGCCGCCCAGGAGGAGCGCTTTACCCGGAAGAAGCACGATGCCCGCTTTCCCGCGAAAGCCGTCGGCTATTGCCTGCGGGAGGGGGGCGTCACGTTGCGGGACGTTGCCCGCGTGATTTTCTACGATAAGCCGCTCATCAAGTTCGAGCGGTTGCTCGAGACGTACCTGGCGTTCGCCCCCGCCGGTTTCCGTTCGTTCCTCGCGGCGATGCCGGTGTGGATGAAGGAGAAGCTCTTCCTCAAGTCGCTCCTCCGGAAGGAACTGGCGGCCCTGGGCGGAGTCGCGTCGTCTGAGCTTCCCCCGCTGATGTTCACGGAGCACCACCAGGCCCACGCAGCCTCCGCCTTCTTCCCGAGCCCCTTCGACCACGCCGCGATCCTTTGTCTCGACGGCGTCGGGGAATGGGCCACGACGACTGCCTGGCTCGGGGAGGGGAATGACCTGACCCCCCTCTGGGAGATCGATTTCCCGCACTCCCTGGGCCTCCTGTACTCGGCCTTCACCTATTACACGGGGTTCAAGGTGAACTCCGGCGAATACAAGGTCATGGGGCTGGCCCCGTACGGCGAACCGCGGTACGTCGACCGGATCCTCGACCACCTGGTCGATCTCAAGGCGGACGGGACGTTTCGCCTCAACATGAAGTATTTCAATTACGCCACGGGCCTGACGATGACGAACGGTTCGTTCCACGACCTGATGGGCGGCCCCCCCCGCCATCCCGAGTCCCCCCTGACGCAGAGGGAAATGGATCTGGCACGGTCGGTCCAGGACGTAACGGAGGAAATCGTCCTCCGGCTGTCCCGGACGCTCCACAAGGAGCTCGGCGCGGAATTCCTTTGCCTGGCGGGAGGCGTGGCGCTCAACTGCGTGGCAAACGGCCGGATTCTGCGGGAAGGGCCTTACCGGGACATCTGGATCCAGCCCGCGGCGGGGGACGCCGGCGGGGCTCTGGGAGCGGCCCTGGCGGAGTGGCATCTGTACGAGGGGAAACCGCGCCGGCCGGACCGGTCGGACAGCATGCGGGGATCGTATCTCGGCCCGCACTTTCCGGATCCCGAGGTCGGCACCGCCCTCGACCGGATGGGCGCGGTGTCCGCGCAGCTGGACGACGACGCGCTCTTTCCCCTCCTGGCGGAGCTTCTGGATGCCGGGAACGTCGTCGGCTGGTTCCAGGGCCGGATGGAGTTCGGCCCCCGGGCCCTGGGCGCCCGCTCCATTCTCGGCGACCCCCGCAACACGAAGATGCAGTCCGTGATGAACCTGAAGATCAAGTACCGCGAGTCGTTCCGTCCGTTCGCCCCGTCCGTCCTGGCCGAACGGGTTTCCGATCAATTCCTGCTGGACCGTCCGAGCCCCTACATGCTCCTCGTCGCCGGCGTCCGGGAAGAGTTGCGGATCGGGATGACGGAGGAGGAACAGAGGCTCTTCGGCCTGGCGAAACTCAACGTCCCGCGCTCCCGCATCCCCGCGGTCACCCACGTGGACTATTCGGCCAGGATCCAGACCGTCCACGCGGAGACGAACCCGCGGTTTCACGCCCTGCTGCGCCACTTCGAGGCCCGCACGGAATGCCCGGTGCTCGTCAACACCTCGTTCAACGTCCGGGGCGAGCCGATCGTCTGCACGCCGGAGGACGCGTACCGGTGCTTCATGCGGACGGAGATGGACTATCTGGTCGTGGAGAACCACCTGTTGAGGAAAACCGACCAGCCCGCATGGGAGAAGGACACCGACTGGTCCCGGGAGTTCGAGCTTGATTAGGGAGATGCGGGAAGCCTGGAGAAGCCCCGCGCCGGACCGGAAGGGGCTCCGGAACTTCGGCCTGCTCCTGGGGGGCGTCATCGTCCTCCTGTTCGGCCTGCTGTTGCCGTGGCTGCGCGGACGGGGTTTCCCGGCCGGGCCGTGGCTCCTGGGCGGGGCCTTCGTGGCATGGGCGCTGGCCGCTCCCGGCACCCTTGGGCCGCTCTATCGGATCTGGATGGTCGTCGGAAGCGGTCTGGGCTGGATCAATACCCGGATCCTCCTCGGGGCGGTCTTTTTCCTCATCGTCGTCCCGATGGGCCTGGCGATGCGGATCGCCCGTCGCGATTCCATGGCCCGGACGTTCGACCCGGGCCTCGACACCTACCGGAAGGCAAGCATCAAGACCCCCCGGGAACGAATGGAGGCACCCTACTGATGCTGGAAACGCTGAAGGACCTGTGGCTTTTCCTCAAGGTTCGCAAGAAATTCTGGTTGCTCCCGATCCTCCTCGTCCTCCTTCTCGTAGGCTCCCTCCTGATATTTACGCAGGGGTCGGTGATCGCGCCGTTCATCTACACGCTTTTCTAACGCCGGCTCGGGGCCGACTTACGGTTGGCCCTCCATGCACTGGAGGACATACTCGGCGGCTACCTGATACCCGATCCGGTTGTAGTGAGACCCGGGAAAATCGTTAAACCGCCTGGCCGGGGAGGAATCCTTCCGGAAAGCCTGCAGCACATCGATCACCCGGACCCCGCACCGGGCGGCGGCTGCGAGTACCCGGTCCTTCTGCCGATAGGCCGGATCCTCCGCAGATCGATTCATCTGCCGCCAATCCGGCAACAGGACCAGATACAGCGTTCCCCCCTGGTCCGTAACCAGTTTTTTCGCGATGCCGACAATCCGGGTATAGTCCCCGGTATCCCGGGTCCAGTGAACCGGCAGCTGTTCCAAAAGGGATGCGGTGAAGTTGCGCACCCCCTTCATACGAAGCCAATGTCTCACCGTATCCCATGCCGTCGGCGGGGCCGCGGCCGGGCGGCTGAACCCCTTGGCGAGGAAACGGGTATGGATGCCGTCCACCTCGTTCTGCCGACGGATCAGATCCTGCGAATATCCGGCATCGAGGTATCGTCGCAAATGCTCGTTGCGAATCTCCATCTCCAGGTCGTCCAGATCGTTGTCGTAATAGAACCAGAGCACGACGCGCGGCCGAAGGGAGGGAAGGTACTCCCTCATGATCGCAAGCTGGACCAGGGGGCCGGTACCCCGTATGCCCAAGTTGATGGTCGATGGATATTTTGTACGGATTCGCGATGCCAGGTCCTCTCCATCCTCCACACAGACACCGTTCGCGAACGAATCGCCGAGAATGGCCACGTCGACCGGCGGCTTTCGTTGCCAGGCCCCCCCGGGATTCCGGAACCCGTGCTCGTCGCTGGTATAGGTAACGTTTTTCCCGCTTTCGTTACAGAGATACGTGAAGGACCGCGAAACCCCCGAAAGGGGAAACAGATCCCGTGGAGAAACAGACCGCAGGTACTCCTTCGGCGATATCGTCGGAACGACCTGGATCCCCGAGCGCCGCCAATCTCCCAACACCTCCGAGAACTCCCGCAGGTCTACCGGAACGCCCTGTTTCTGAAGCCCGGCAAGATACACCCCGCGGCGATTCTCCATTTCGAATGATCCGTGACCGTACTTGCCGTAAACCCAAAGGGTCAATTCCGCAAGGTAAAGAGCGACCAGGATCGTGATCAGCAGGAGTGCGCCATTCTCGGGGGCCGGCTTCCGGAAAAAAAGCGATGACGTGGTTAGCGCCGTCAGGGCAACGCCGAACGCGAACAATGCCCAATACGTCGCATGATATGAGAGAGAGATTTTGCTGATGAAGATTTTATGGAACGAATGAACACAGGCGGTCAACCCGAGTACCAGAAAGAGCGCAACCACCAGTCTGGTAAAATACCGTTTCGGCACACGAAACATGGTTTCCCCTTCAACCGGAACATCTGTACCGGTTTACGATCGATCCGCCCGCCGGGCAAATTTTCCGGATGGTATCGCGCAACAGAGGATGAGGTCAACCACGCTTGTTTTCCCTCCCGCCGCGAGCCATTCTCTGGTATATATAACTGTTTCGTGGAGGGATGGCCGAGCGGCTGAAGGCGGCGGTCTTGAAAACCGCTGAGCGGCAACGCTCCGTAGGTTCGAATCCTACTCCCTCCGCCATGGAGCATCACCGGGAAAGCGGCTCGCGGGAGAGGTGGCCGAGTCGGCTGAAGGCAACCGCCTGCTAAGCGGTTGTACGG
>Ga0209253_10006082_pt1 | contig 10458 bp, 10 predicted proteins | sample FrelakmetBRP12BR_FD_187145 | JGI IMG/M metagenome (GOLD analysis project Ga0209253, IMG submission 187145) | Freshwater lake sediment microbial communities from the University of Notre Dame, USA, for methane emissions studies - BRP12 BR (SPAdes)... | ecosystem: Environmental > Aquatic >... | reverse complement strand
ATTTTGCGGAATCTTTGGCATTGACTCGTCGTGCCTTTTTTTGAACTGTTTTTGCTCAGAAAACGGGCACTGTCTTACCACCCTGGATGAGAAGCATAACGCCGAAGTAAGGTGGGGATAACCGCCGCTGGTTGCATTCCAAATGATTCCCGGGCTCAGGCTGGTGGTCGCCTGGGCCCGGATCAAAAGAAAAAGATCAAAAGAAAAATTGACAAGGGGTGGGCAGAATGGTACATTAAATCAGTATTCATTATGGGTTAGGATCGTAAAGAGGGCCTGATCATGTCCTTCACCAGAAGGGCTTTTTTTTATCTTCTGCTCATTTCCGTATTCGCTTCCGCCTGCGCTACCGTGAAACCCATGCCCCCGCCGCCCACAGTGGGAGTGGGAAAGGATTATTTGCCGGCGGGCCCAATGGCGGGCGCTTACTATCATTTCCTTCTTGGCCAACTCTACCTGCAATCGGGCAGTACCGACCAGGCAGCCAGCGAGTACCGCCAGGCCCTGGAGAAAGACAAAACCTCGTCGTTTCTGCATACTCATTTAGCTGCTCTCTACCTGAAGAAAGGCCTTCCGGACAAGGCGCTGCAAGAGGCAGAGGAGGCGATTCGCTCCGACCCCAAAAGCCTTCCAGCTCTTTTGCTCCTGGGGGGTCTTTATATTTCCCTCAACCAGCGTGAAAAGGCCATCCAGGCCTATCAGACAGCGGTCAAAATAGAGCCCAAAAGCCAGGAGGCTCATCTCTTCCTGGGAACTCTCTACGCCGAGTCCAAAGATTATGATAAAGCCATCTCCCATCTCCAGGCCCTGGTGGACATCGATTCTCGTTCATTGATGGGTCACTACTATCTGGCTCGAGTCTATGCCGAGATGAAGCGCTTTGAGGAAGCGAAGAGCCAATACCAGTTAGCCCTGTCGATCAAACCTCACTTCGAACCCGCCCTCCTGGATCTGGCCCTGATCCATGAGATCCAGCAAGAGAATGAGAAGGCGATCCAGATTTATAAGGATATCTTAACGTTGAATCCCTCCAACGCGGAGGCCCACGAACGTCTGGGTCAAGTCTACATCCGCCAGAAAAAGCTCGGCGAAGCGCTGAACGAGTTCCAGGCCGTGGAAAAGCTGACCTTCAATAATTCCGAGGTGCGCACAAAGATCGGCCTCATCTATTTCGAGCAGGGCCGACTCGACGACTCCATCGCCCAATTCGCCCTTGTCCTCTCGTCCCAGCCGGAGAATGATCGGGTGCGCTATTATCTGGCCACGGCCTACGAGGAAAAAAAGGAGTTTGAGCGCGCCCTGGAAGAATTCAGGCGGATCCCGCTAACTTCCTCTCTCTATGTGGACTCCCAGATTCACCTGGCGTACATCTACGAAAAACAGAACCAGGTCGACCAAGCCATCCTGGCCCTAAAGGAGGCTATCAAGGCCAAACCCGACAACGCCGATCTGTACCGTTTATTAGCCTCCCTTTATGAAAAACTCAATCAGTTCGCAGAGGGGATCCGGGTGCTCAAGACGGCCCTGGAATTTGCCCCCAAGGACGATAAAATTTATTTCAACCTGGGGGTTCTTTATGACAAGGCCGGGGACTGGCAGGAATGTATCGGCCAGATGCGCAAAGTCCTTCAGATCAACCCCGACCATGCTCAAGCCCTCAACTACATCGGCTATACCTACGCCGAGAAAGGGATCAACCTGGACGAAGCCGAGAACCTCATCAAGCGGGCTTTAGAATTGAAGCCGGACGATGGGTACATTACCGACAGTCTGGGCTGGGTCTATTTCAAAAAAGGGGAGACGGAGAAGGCTGTGGCCGAGCTGGAAAAAGCCCACCGCCTGACCCCGGATGACCCGGTTATCGCCGAGCATCTGGGGGATGTCTATACCAAAAGCAACCTGCCTGAAAAGGCCATCCGGATGTATGAGCTGGCCATCAAATTGGACCCCAAAAAAACGGAATTGAGAGAAAAGATTAAAAAGTTGCAAAAAGAGAAAAAGCCCCGATGAGGAAGTGGTTTTTCTTCCTCCTGGCGGCCTGCCTTTATTTTAGCTCTTGTGCCACGCTCCCGACTCTTGCCCCGCAGCCTCCCTCACCCAAAGACCTTCTGAACCAGGTAGGCGCTCGTCTTCAGGCTCTGCAAGGGCTAAAAGGCCTGGCCCAGGTGAAATTTTCTTCACCGGAAAAAAGCTTTAGTGCCCAGGAAGTCCTTTTCGTCCAACGACCCGGGTTTCTGCGTTTGGAGAGTTTAGGACTCCTGGGTACGCCGCAACTCTATCTGGCCACCGATGGCCACGAGCTGAACCTCTACAACCCAGGAGAAAACCGGTATTACCGCGGTCCGGCCACGGCCAACCATCTTTCTTCGGCCCTGCCCCTCGCCCTGGAGCCCGAAGAGGCCGTCGCCCTTCTATTAGGAGGCCTTCCCTTCATTGATTACGAAATTTCCTCCGTTCGCGGGGACCGGAAAGAGGGTCTCTGGATTTTGGAGCTCCTTTCTACCTCCCGGGAAGAGCGCCAGATTTTTTGGGTTCATCCGCAGTCTTTCCATATTCTCCGCGCCGAATTCCACCACCGAAGATCATCTCGTCTCTTGACTTTTGCTGACTATCGCCCAATCCAGGGTCTCCTTTTCCCCATGCGGATTCAGCTCACTTCTCTGGAGCCGAAAGCCCGGATCTCCGTGGAGTACCAGGAGGTGGAATTAAACCCTGACTGGAACCCAAAGGATTTCCAGCTCCCCGTTCCCCGGGGAGCAACGGTTGTTCCCTGGAAATAAAAAAGAAAAAGGAAGGTTCTTAGATTTCTTTGAGTTTCTTCTGGGCTTTCTTGGCCTGATCGGATTTGGGAAAACGCTTGACAACTTCTTTTAGAATCAGTTTGGCGTTCGTCGTGTCCTTCATCTCCAAGAAGGCCATCCCCTGGCGAAGCAGAGCATCGGGGACCTTATTCCCTTTGGGAAAATTCTTAATCACCTCGTCGAATTCCAGGATGGCTTCATCATACTTCTTCTCCGCAAAATAGCACTCTCCCAGCCAGAAATGGGAGTTCTCAGCGTACTTCGACTTGGGATAGGCCTCCAGGAACTTTTTGAATTCCCCCTTTGCTCCTTCGACATTCCCCTTGGTGAATAGGTCATAGGCTTTCTTGTAAGCTTCGTCGGGACCGGCCACCGGCTTTTTCTCGGTCTTCTCCGCTTTTTTGGACGGGGGCTGCCCTTTCGAAGGCTCTACTTTGCCCTGGGGGAGCGGGGCTTTTTCTTCTCCGTTCTCCTCCCCAGCCTTGGCCACTTTGGTCTCCCTCTCCTGGGCCGCCAATTTCTTCTCCAAATCCTCCACGGCCTTGTTCAAGGCCGCAATTTTCTTGTCCAACTCGTCGAGTTTCCCCTGGTAGCTCTCCTTGAGGGTTTTGGTTTCTCCGAAAGTCTTCTGAGCGAAGTACTTACTCTCTTCAAACCGGCCCATGAGATTTTGCACGTCCATCTGAATCTTATCCAGCCGGGCCCCCAGGTCCGCCTGGTAGCGGCGCATAGGCTGGCTGGTCGTTTCCATCTCCTTCTCAAAGAACCCGACCTTGGCCTTGGTCTCTGCGCTAAGCGCGCTCAGCTGTTGCTGTAAGTCCTCAGTTTTCTTCCCCGAGGCGTCCAGCTTGCCGGAGAGATTCTTGATCTCGGTGTTCAGGTCGTAAAGGTTTCGCTGCAGGGCCAGCTGTTCTTTGGACACGTTATTCGAGTCGCGCTGGAGAGTTTCCAGGTCGCCTTGAGTGGCGCACCCGTAGCAGACCACAAGAGCGAGGAGGGTAAGCTGGAACAGAAACGCCCGAAATTTTAGGTTCATGGAATCGCCTGGATAGAAAGGGAGCTCTCCCCCTTTTGGGAGGAGAGCTCCGCCTGATTGATCAACCCTCATTTGGTCTGAACAAATTCATCCCGCCGATTCTTGGAGCGGGCGTCTTCGGTGTGGCCGGGATCTAAAGGCCTTTCTTCTCCATAACTGATGGTGGAGAGTCTGCTGGGGTTCACTCCCATTCCCTCTAGATACTTCTTGGCGCTATTGGCTCGCCGCTCGCCCAGGGCTAAGTTGTATTCATTCGTCCCGACTTCGCAGGTGTGCCCCTCAATCTGAATCTTGACCACGGGATCCTTGGACATCCAGGAAGCGACCTTCTCCAAGTTCTCCTTGGCCTTGGTGGAAAGGTTGTAATCGTCAAAAGCAAACTGGATGCGCATGGCTACAAGGGCCAACGGCTCAACTTTAGCCGGCGCTGGGGGTGGGGCTTCCTCTTTTTTAGGTTCCGGCGGTGGGGCTGCTTCTTTCACCGGTTCAGGCTTCGGTTCTTCCTTGGGCGCCTCCGCCACTTTGGGCGGCTCGGGTGCGGGTTCTTCTTTCTTTACTTCGACTACTGGCTTCGCTGCCGCCTCCTCCTTGACCACCTGTTTCTTCGCACAACCGGTAGCAATGAAGGCAATGGCGACGACGGAGATCAGAACGACCAACCAGATCGACGATTTTTTCAACATTCCTTTCTCCTCCTTTTTTTTGATATTTTTTCAAAAGATGAAATCATGGATCGATTTCTTCTTTTTTCCCTTTATTCCTTAAATCGTGGGGACCAATTAGGATATGTATCACCCCCCTTCTGAAATGTCAACCTTTTTATTCCGGTTCCCTCCGCATCCATTAAATAAATGTATGGCCCTCCGTCCCGGGTTGAGCTAAAGACGAGATGCCGCCCATCCGGCGACCAGGATGGCGCTTCGCACCGATCCAGGTTGGCTGTTAATATCCTGAAATCCGACCCATCCGGGCGGATCGTACTGATGTTTTGATTCCCGCCGATTAAGGCGTCAAAGGCGATGCGGTCCCCCCGGGGAGACCAGGCCGGATGGGTATTGTAATTTCCTTCGAAGGTCAGCCGCTGAACATTCTCCCCGTTGGAATCCATGATGTAGATCTGGGGGTTGCCCCCGCGATTGGAGGTGAAGGCGATCTTCCTGCCGTCTGGCGACCAGGTGGGGGAAACGTCGATAGCCGGCTGGTTGGTCAGCCGGATCAAGCCTCCGCCATCTGAATTCATGGTATAAATGTCCGGGTTTCCATCCTTGCTCAGGGTGAGAGCCAGACGATGCCCGTCGGGCGACCAGGCCGGAGATATATTCAGCCCAGGATGTTGAGAAACCCGGCGTTCCTCCCCGGTGCGCAGATCCTTGAGGTAAAGATCAGGGTTGCCCGCTTTGTAAGAGGTGAAGGCGATCTTTTTCCCATCGGGTGAAAAGCGGGGGGAAAGGCAGATGGACTGGTGGCGAGTAATCTGGTTTACGTTTCGCCCGTCGAAATCCATAAGGAAGAGCTCTTTGTCTCCCGGAGCCTTGGAAGCATAAACGATCTTCGTCTGGAAAATCCCCAGCTCCCCGGTGAGCGCGAAGACAATCTCGTCCGCGAAACGATGGACCATACGGGATAAGTCTGTGATCTCTCCGATGTACCGTTTGCCGACGATCAGTTCCTTCTTCACCACATCGTAGAGACGCGCCTCCAGGGTTAGGGAGCGGTCTTTGTAGATCACCTCTCCCAACACCAGGGCCTCGGCCCCCACATTTGCCCAGCTGCGGAAGTCCATCGGCTCAGGTCCCGTTGTCGTCAGGCCTGGTCCCGTTCCGGAAGCGGACCCCCCCGCACCCGCTCGAACGGTGTTCTCCCTGAAGGTCTTGGGGTCGAGCACCGCAAAGAACCCTGAAATGCTCAGGTCGTTGTTCAGAATATCGGTGGCCCGCTCCCCGAGCTTTATTTCCTGGTTGGGGGAAATCGGTGCTTTGAAGGGAGAAATGGCAATGGGAAACTTCCGGAAGGAGGGAGAGCGAATGTCGATGTAAACCTTGGCCCATGAACGTTCCCCTAAGAGGATGGTCAGAAAAAGGAAGGCCGCAAAGATGGAAAAGATTTTTTTCATATTTCTACCTCAGAGGTCCGAGGGCGTAAAGCGAACGCCGACATCAAATTTATCCCCTTCGATTCCCGGGGGCAACGGCGGAAGGGGGTTCGCCTTCTTGATTGCCCGGAGAGCAGATTCGTCCAGGTAAGGATTCCCGGATCTCTTCTCGAACTGCATGTCTTCAATCTGCCCGTCTTTGGCAATCCGGATGGTGATGATGGTCTCCAAGTTCTTCTTCCCTCCGAGAGCTTCTTCCGGAAGGACCCAGACGCTGCGAATGCGCTGCCAGAGCAGGTTGTAGTAGATTTTGAACTTGATGGACATCACGCCGGAGGAGGCCCCGCCCGTTCCGGCCTCGCCGGTCTCTACGGCCCCAGAACTTCCGATGGTCACCCGCTTGCGGATGCCTTCGATGGCCGAGCTCACCTGGCGGGCTTCTTTCTCGCTGCGGATCCGCTCGATGGCGGTATCGATCCGCTTACTCTCTTGGCGCTGGCGGAGGCGGTCGATGGCTGTATCGATGCTCTTGTTCTCCCGGCGCTGCCGGAGGCGGTCGATGGCCTCGGCGATTTTCTTCTCCGGATCCTCGGTTTTAGAAGGGGAAAGGGAGATCGGTTTTCCTTTCTCTTTTGGTTTTGGCCGTTCCATAGCGGGAGGGGGCTCGGAAGGCAGCGCTTCGGAAGGACCCTGGGGCAGCTCTTTATTGACCGGTCCGAAGCTCGGCTGAACATTGACCAAACGAACGGAATATATCGGAGAATAAAAGGTCCTGGTCGAGGACAAGTTGGGGAGTAAGAACATGGCTGAGATCACAATCACGTGCAGGCCCATGGAGAGAAAAACCATCCCCCCGACTCCCGGATTCCGGGAGAGGCTGCGCAGAACATCGATACTCGGGGAAGTCTTCATCTCCGTACTTCAAAGGGCTCCGTGACCATGCCGAGCTTCTCGATTCCCGCATTCTTGATCTCCGCCATGGTCTGGACTACAAACCCGTAGGGGACGGAGCGGTCCGCCCGGAGGAGCACTTCTTTGTTGAGTTTGGCGGCCGCTGTCCGCTCCAAACGCCTGCGGAGCAAGAGGGGATCCACTTTCTCCTGATTGACGAAAACCTCCTGCTTGGCGTTAATGGTAATGACCAAGCGCTCCTCCTGGCCCTCTATGGGCTGGGAAGTGGTCTGGGGCAGGTCCACGTCGATGCCTTGCTGCATCATCGGGGCCGTGACCATGAAGATGATCAGCAAGACCAGGATCACGTCCACCAGCGGAGTGACATTGATATCGGACATGGCTCGGTTTTCGCTTCTTGACCCCTGCATAAAACCTACCTATGGGAAACCCGGAAGCGGCCTTTATGATTTTAAAAAATGCCGCTTCACGATGTTTAACAATTCCGAAGAGAAGTTCTCCATCTCCGCGCTTAGTACCTTGATCCGGTTGATGTAATAGTTATAAGCCACCACTGCCGGGATGGCCGCCGCCAACCCTGCGGCGGTGGCGATCAGGGCTTCCGAGATACCCGGGGCGACCACGGCCAGGGTGGCCGAACCCCGCATCCCGATTCCCCGGAAGGCGTCCATGATTCCCCAGACCGTGCCGAAAAGGCCGATGAAAGGTGTCGTGGAACCCGTCGTGGCCAGGAACCCTAAAGCCCGCTCCAACTTCGTCAACTCCGACGTCGTGGCTTGGCGCATGGCCCGACTGATGTTATCCACTCCGCCCAATTCGATATTCAATGCCGTGGGATCGCTAATTTTCCGGGGGCTATCCGGGTTGGACGCCGCCTGGCTGAGCTTGTTCAGCTCCACGTATCCGGCACGGAAGACTTCGGCGGTCGGGCTGGAGCGAAGTTTTTTCGAATCCGCAAAGATGGCTGAGAGTTGTTTGCCTTCCCAGAAGATGTGCAAAAACGCTCTCGATTCCCTGTCTGCCCGTCTGATCAGCCGGAGCTTGGCGAAGATGATCGCCCAGGAGAGGATAGAAAAGAAGAGCAAAATTAAGAGTACAATCTTAACGACCGGGCCTGAGTAGAGAACCAGATCTATGACGCTGCCGCGAAACCCGCCCCCCATGCTTGATGGAAAAAGCTGCCCCATACTCCAAAGAATAATCGTGCTCAACCATCCCCCCCTTTCAGAACCGAAAAAATCTTCTTCTTAATATATAAAAAAATGAGCCCCCCGTCAACTCCGTTCGGTGACCCCTGTCCGGTGATCCCTCTTCAGAAAGCCCGCGGGAAGCCATTCAGCCGCCGGCCACTGGAGGGAATACGCTTAGCACATCGCCGGGTTGCATGGCATCTTCTGGCTTCCGGTGAATCCCATTCACTAGGGGGATCATCGGCACAGACCTGGGAATCTTCAGTCTTTCCAACACCCGGTCGACGGTAGCCCCCTCCTCAACCTCCAGCGTACAGGAATAGTTTTGGCTTCCCGGTGGGAGATATTCCCGAAAATTGGCAAAGAGTTTGACTTCCACTTTCATGCTCAGAATTTCGCTCCTTTCCGGTTTTCTATAAATTTATTATCACCTTTTTCCAAAAAGTCAATCGCTTTCCGCACCTTGCCACCCTTCGCTTTTGAATTTGGTTTTTATGGCGGTCTGGGTGGAAGGGCGGGGAATCCCGCTTGAAGCGGGACCGAAGCGGCGAGGAATGACTTCTCCCGATTCAGCAGGCCCATAGGCCTTCTGCCTCTTCCGTCCGCGGAGAAAAAGTGAGGAAATAGAAGAAAGGTTCATCCCGGCCATTTGTCCCGCCACCGGCGAGGCTCAGCGTCTCCCCGCCTGGTTTTGCTGAATCGTTGCGAACTCATGAACGAAAATAAAAAGTGAAGAGGGCAGGCTTTCTTCCTCTTGATAATTTTCTCCCTCCTTGGTAAACTGGCATTGTTGGAACGGTAATTTTTAAGGACTGGAAGGGATGGAAATCGTTTTTAGAAGAATCGGCTTCCTTTTCCTGGCTGCGCTTTTTATCACATCTCTCCTGGCTTCGATGAACGGGTGCGCCGGCCGGCAGCCGATCCCCAAGCAGAGGGCGCGGGCCATCGATCTGGACCGCAAAGGAGCGGAGTCCTTCCACCAGGCCCAATACGAGAAGGCCCGTGGTTTTTTCCAGAAAGCCCTCCAGGTGAATGAGTCCATTGATAACCGGGAGGGAGTCGCCCTCAGCTTGAATAACCTGGGTACGGTGTACCAAGCGACTGGCGGGTACGTCCGGGCCCTCGAATTCTACCAGCGTTCCCTGGCCATTCACTCTGAGATCGGGAACGAAGAAGGCCAGTCGCTGAATTTGAATAACATCGGAAGCGTCACTCTGTCCCTCGAAAAACCTCAGGCCGCCCTCGAATTTTTCCGGAAGTCTCTGGCCATCGAGGAAAAAAAAGGAAATGTCAAAGCGCAAGCCATTCGCCGGAACAACATCGGGTTGGCCTACCGCGCTTTAGGACAGAATGATCGGGCTTTGGAATATTACCGCGAGGCGAAAAAACTCAACGAGAAGATCGATCATTTTCCCGGAGTCGCAGACAACCTGAATAACCTCGGAGCCCTCTACGAATCCCAGAAAGACTGGCCCCAGGCCCTGGAGGCCTTTCAGGGCGCTCTGGCAATGGACAAGAAAATTGAGAATTCCGCGGGCATCGCCACGGACCTGGCCAACCTGGGAAGGCTGTATGAGCACCTGGGGGAGAAGGAGAAGGCTCTGGACCACTACCTGCGCGCCTGGAAGGTGAACGAATACCTCGGCCTGAAGGAACGGATCCTCCTGGACCTATCCAAAATTGCCTCCCTTTATGAGGCTCTGGGAAAGCCCGAAGAAGCCGGAAAGTTCCGCCAGCGGGCCCAGGAATTGACCTCTTCCCCCAAATAATAAAAATGGTTCAAACTTCGCCTCTGCCGGATCGCCGAAATCCTGACCTGCAAAGACTTTTTTATCCCGAAAGCGTAGCCATCGTGGGGGCATCCCCGGAAGTAATGGGCGACCGATTTCCTTTCTTCCAGGCCCTCTTGAAATCCGGGTACCCGGGAAAGCTTTATCCGGTCAACCCTAAATACGCCGAGATCTCCGGCCACAGGGCCTTTCCCAATCTTCTTCAGGTCCCCGGGTTCATCGATTTGGCCATCATCACGCTAAAAGCGGAGAACGTCCCGCCGATCATTTCGGACTGCGTGCAAAAAGGGGTGAAGTTTGCCGTTATCTTTTCATCGGGCTTCAGCGAATCGGGCCACAAGGAACTGGAAGATGAGGTGATAGACTTGGCCGGCAAAGGGCCCACCCGCTTGATCGGCCCCAACTGCATCGGCCCTTATTGCGCGGAAAGCGGCCTCACCTTCGCCATGGAAGAAAGGCCGAAGGATCCGGGGAACGTGGGCTACGTTTCCCAGTCTGGCGGCCACAGCATCACCTACAAAACTCTGGCCAGGTCTCGGGGAATCCATTTTAACAAAATTCTCTCCATCGGAAACCAGTGCGGCCTTACCGTTCAGGAAGTTCTCCGCTACTATGCCGCAGACCCAAAGATCAAAGT
>Ga0209253_10006081_pt1 | contig 10459 bp, 9 predicted proteins | sample FrelakmetBRP12BR_FD_187145 | JGI IMG/M metagenome (GOLD analysis project Ga0209253, IMG submission 187145) | Freshwater lake sediment microbial communities from the University of Notre Dame, USA, for methane emissions studies - BRP12 BR (SPAdes)... | ecosystem: Environmental > Aquatic >... | reverse complement strand
GTTCGGGGGGGCGGTACGAGTGCCGCCGGGCCGCCCCAAGGCACTCGCCCCCTGGGGGGGGCCATTCTACTCGTTCGCGGCGGCGGGGGGGACGTCCCGGGTCAGCATGGTCGGGATCGGCCCGGTCAGGTCGAGCGGCTCGACGGTCGCCCACACCCAGTCCGGCTGCTGCTCGATCAGGCGGCCGAACCGGATCGGGTCCACCGCCTTCGACGTGTGCAGCTTCATGCGCCGGGTCGGTTGGTACTCGGCTGCCGGCACGATCAGCGACTGGATGGCAGGATCGGTCTCGCGCTTCTTGAGCGAAAGGAAGAGCCCGTGGAACGCGCGGCCGCTGACCGTCGTGACTTCGCCGTTGACCGAGTAATCGGTGTCGGTCGACTTCCGGTGCTCGACCAGGTCGACCCCGACCAGCGTGTTCGCGATCACCTGCAGCCCGATCTCCGCACGATCGGCCGTCATCCGCTTCATGCGGCGCACGATGCCGAGCGTCCACGGCGTCTGGCCGTGCGGACGGATCGCCGCGAGCGTGCCCAGCGTAACCGCGTTGGCGACGCTCATCGGTGCGAGCAGCCGGAAACCGGTCTGGCTCACGTCCTTCACTTCCCACGGGCCGCCGGGCGCCGCGAACGTGGCGAGGCGGCGGCGCGCGAGCTCGATGCGGCGGTCGGTTTCGTTGCGCATGCGGCCGAACACCGCGAGTTCCATCGTGCTACCGAAGTTCTTGCCCGACTCCATCTGCGGCGCCGGCGACTGATCTTCCTCGCGCAGGAAGCCGGAGATCTTCGCGAACCCCACGATTGCATCGACGGTGCCGGCAGCGGCCATCCGCTCGCCGCGGCGAGCGAACGGCTTGAATTCCGGGTCGACCTGCGACGCGAGCTTGGTCAGCAGGCCCAGCTGCTCCGTGCGCTTGGGCGTGCGGTCCGACAGCGGCTGGCCGCGGATCTTCTGCTCGAGCATCACGACGTTCTGCATCAGAACCGAATGCAGCGGCCGCGTATCAAGGAACAACACGCGTCCCTCCAGCGGTGCGGGCGTGCGGCGGCGCAGGCCGTCGCGCGCAGCGAGGTCGACGAAGAACGACGTGGCCGTCGATGACTCGAGCGACAGCCGCAGCGGCGCGCACCATTCGTCCAGCTCGCCCGCCACCCATTCCAGGTGGCGCGCCGTCATGTTGCCGGCGTTCATGAGCTGCATCAGCAGCGCGACGAGGTACTCATGCTCGATCGTCGTGGTGTTGCCTCCCGCGCCGCGCGGGATCGGCTGCCGCTCGAACTTCCGCGAGCATGCGAGCGAGAAGAGCCCGTGCAGCTCGGCCCATTTCGCCGGAATCCACTGCTCGTAGCGGTAGAGCCGGACCTTTGCGTCGAGGCCCATGTGGACGATCTGCCGGCACAGGAGTTCCGGCAGCAGCTGCTGCCACTTGGGGCTCTGCGCGTGGAGGGACACCTCGCGCGCGAATGCGTAATAGGTGACGAGAAACGCCTGCGTGAGGTCGAACAGCGCGGACCAGAGCTGGTGCTCGATCCTCGAACTGCGCGTCGCGTGCTCGATGTACTGCGCCGTGAGACTCTTGCGCAGCCCGGTGCACTGCGCGTCGAGGAAGTGCACGGCTTCGAGGCGTTGCGGGGAACGGCGCCCGGTGGGCTCGGCCGTGCGGCCAAGTTCGGTGAGGACCTCGCCGTGGATCGCGAGCGCGTCCGTGACGGGAAACGACGCAAGCCAGCGTTCGGTCGACTTGACGTCGGCGAGCGGATCCCGGCTCGTTTTGCCGAAACCGAACATCAGACGTTGGGGCCGACAGGCTTCATGGCATTTGCGTTTGCAAGAAACAGACCTGGCTCTGCGGAAACCCGCAGATGCATACAACGCATATCATCGCGCGCACCGGCGTCTCCCATGTCTTCCGTGACGGGACGCCCGGAGGCCCCCGGTTGGAGGCACCGCTCGTGTCCGGGCGGAGGGCGCCTTCGCGTGGCGTTCGCCCGGCGCACATGCGGCGCGGCACATCGTGCGCGTGAGCGCGCGGCACCGCACGTTCGTGCGCGGGAAGCGACTGCGGCCATGATGGCGCAAAGCCGGAGCCGCGGCAAGCGGCCGGCCGGCGTCTGGCACACATCGTGCATACACGCTTAGTGCTACACAGCCCCCGATCCCGGCCCACAGAAGCGCCGGAATGTCTCCGGCACGCAGGCGCCGGTGGATATAATTGTGGGTTACAGCCTGCGCATGCGAACTGACCAAATTCGTACAGGAACGACGACGATGGGCATCCTGATCAAGGCACCGACCCGCCGCCGCGAGCAACCGCTCGCGTCGGTGGATGCGCAAGAAGCGAGCAACGACACTCGGAGCGCGCTGCATATCCGCGAAGTGGTGCGGATCACCGGTCTCCGGCGCGAGCAGCTGTACATGTGGCAGCGCCGCTACGGTTTTCCTTCGCCGTTGCGCGACGCGTTCGGTGACCGCGTGTATCCGCCCGATCAGGTCGCGCGGCTGAAGCTCATCAAGCAACTGCTCTCCGAAGGCTGGCGCGCGGGCGCCGTGGTCCCGCTCGCCGATTCCGCGCTGCAGTCGATGCTGGGGCTCGCGGTCGACGAACCGATGCCGCTTCCCGCGGAAATCGAGACGGCGGTCCGGCTCCTCTCGCAGCACCGGATCGGCGAGATGCAGAACCACCTGTCGAAGCTGCTCGTCGGACAGGGCCTGCGCAAATTCCTCGAACACACGCTCATTCCACTGAACGAGGCCGTGCACGAGCGGGTCGTCCGCGGCGAGATGCAGAACTTCCAGGAGCTGCGCTTCGCCGATCTCGCCCAGCGGCTGCTGCGCGACGTGACGCGGCTCGTCCGGCCGACGCGCGATGCGCGTCACATCCTGCTTGCGACGCCGCCCAACGACCCGAACCAGCTCGGGCTCGCGATCCTCGAACTGCTCCTCTTCACCGAAGGCGTCAATTGCCTGACGCTCGGCGCCGGCGTGCCGGCGCAGGAAATCGCGGGGGCCGCGAATGCATACAAGGCGGCGCTCGTCGTGCTGCTGTTCGACCGCGGCATTTCCGGCAAGATTGCCGGACAGGAAATCCGCGGCCTGCGTGCGGCGCTTCCGCCGGAGATGCCGCTCGTCGTCAGCGGGCGCGCGGTGAACCTGCTCGCCAAGCCGATTGCGGACGCGCACACGGCGGTCGACTTCAGCTCCGTGATGGCGAAGATGCGTTCGCTCGGTGTTCTGCCGGCCACACCGGTGTCGCTGGTGGGCGTGTTGCCGGACTTTCCGCAGCGGGCGTAGCATTGGCCGGGTGAACACACCCGGCGACCATTCGCTCCCCACGGCGCGCGGCACTCCCGCGGGCCTTCGGCGCTTCGCTTCGCGCCGCGTCCTCTGGCACACGGTGGGCCTGCTGATCGCGCTGGCGCTCGCATGGCTCATCCTGCGCGGCTATCGCCAGCCGGAGTTCATCCTCGACTTCGCGAGCATGCGGCTGTGCCTCGCGCCTGCCGGAGCTCCATTCGCTTAGCAGGCTGTTGCAAAGTCCGCACTCGAGTTACCCCCGGCCAGCCCTTCAGGCGTGGCGCGGGCGGCGGTGCGTCGTGAGCGCCGCCCGCATCGCCGACACCCGGTTCGCTATGGCTCGTTGAGGAAGTCCTCGAGCTTGCGGCGTTGCCGCTTCGTGGGGCGGCCGGGCGTTTCCGGCGCCACGGCGTGCGCGGCGCGGCGCTGCAGCTGCAGTGCCTCGCGTGCGGCGACGCTCGCCGCCGTTTCGCGGTAGAGCAGCGCGGCATCCGCCGCGCCACCCCTGCGGTCCGACACCGCGAGCACGTCGACGACGAAGACGAACCCCGCCTTGCGGATCGACACCGATTCGCCGCCGCGCAGGGTGCGTGCGGGCTTCACGCGCTCGTCGCCGACCCGCACCTGGCCTGCGTCGACCGCCTGCGCGGCCAGGCTGCGCGTCTTGTAGAACCGCGCCGCCCACAGCCACTTGTCGAGGCGGACGCGTACGTCCGCGTCCCCGGCATCTTCCCTTCGCATCGCGTGCGTTCAGTGGCCCGCGGAAGGCGGAACGGCGGTGAACAGCGCGCGCGCCTCGGCCGGCGCGAGCGTGTAGCGGCGATTGCAGAATTCGCACGTAACCTCGACGTCGCTGCGCTCGGCGAGGATCGCCTCGACCTCCGCCTCGCCGGCCACGCGCAGCGCGTACTCGACGCGCTCCCGCGAGCACGAGCAGCCGAACGTGACCGGCTTCGCGGCGAACACCCGGATGTCCTCCTCCGGGAACGCCGACGTGATGGCGGCCGCGGCCGTACCGGCGGCGAGGAGGGGCGCTGCGGCGGCGCTCGCCAGCGCATGCTGCGCACGTGCCCACGTGGCGTCGTCGTCGTCGGTGGCGCCCGGAAGTCGCTGCACGAGCAGCCCGGCCGTCGCGCCGCCGGCAGTGGCCAGCACCAGCCGGCTCGCGAGCTGCTCGGACGTCGCGAGATAGTGCTCGATCAGGCCCGCCACGGACTTCGATTCCAGCGTGACAATGCCCTGGTAGATCGTGCCCGCGCCCTTCGGGTCGAGCGTCAACACGAGACGGCCGTGCGCGGGTCCGCCGGCCAGGTCGGCGAGCGACGCGTCGGGGCCCAGCGCCGCCGTGCGCTCCGGATCCCACTGCGCCATCGCGCGCAACGCCAGCGCGTCCGTGCACTCGACGACGAGCAGGCGCACGGGACCATCGCCCTGCAACTGCACGATGAGGCTGCCGGTGAACTTGAGCGTGGAGGCGAGCAGCGCGGACGCCGCGAGGAGCTCGGCCAGCACGCGCGCGAGCACCGGCGGATAAGGGTGGCATGCGAGCACCGCGCGAACGGTGTCGGGCAGCACGACGAACGCGCCGCGCACCGCCGCGTCCTCGAAGACGAACCGCGTCAATGCATCGGCGGGCGGCGGCACGTGCGGTGTCACGCGGCTTTCAGCTTGACCGTGTAGAGCGTCAGCGGCAGCGCGGAATTCTTGTCGAAGACCGCGCCGGCTTTGAGGCCGGCCTTCGCGACCGCTTCGGCGGTCTTCAGGCGGGGATAGAGCGCGTGCATGGCGCCCAGCGCGAACTCGCGGCCGGAGCCGACGGCCCAGTACTGCGTGTATTCGAACACCTCGCGCATCGAGTAGACGCCGAAGATGCCGTACTGGTTCGCAATCAGCGCGGTCACCTGCGTGGACTCGTACGGGTCGTCCTCCTCTTCCTTCGGATTGAGGAAGTGCTGCTCCTTGAGGATCGGATGCAGCTTGCGGAACGTCTCGAAGATGGCGAACTTGTCGGAGAAGTCGAGGTTCTCGTCCCGCCGCAGCAGGCTCTCGAACACGAGCTGGTGCGCGGCGGATCCGCAGAGGCCGAGGTACGTGCCGCGATAGTGGACGATCTTGTCGTACGTGCGGTCGTGCTCCGCGGCCAAGCGCGTGTCGCCGAACGTGGTGAGGGAATCCGCGGCGATGGCGATTTCATCGCCCTTGCGGACGACAACGATGGTGGTCATGGAGCGTTTCGGATGCCTTGCAGGATTGGAACGGCGCCGCGCCAGCGCAACCGGCGGCGAGAGAGGGCGTGATTATACGCGACCGATGGAGTCGGTCCGGTTCGCGCGCCGGCCTCACCCGCCGCCCGGCGCGGGGAGCATCGGCACGGGCGGCAGCCGCGCGCGCGACCACGCGCGCGCGGCGTGCGCCCAGAAATCGGCGACCGTGCGCGGCACCGAAGCCGGCGCCGGCTGGTCGAGGAATCGCCATGCGCGGAGGAGGGCAGGCAGCGGGGCGGAGGGCAGCGCCGGCGCGCGCGTCTGCTTCGAGAGCTTCTCGCCCGCCGCGTTGATCGCGATCGGCACGTGGAGGTACGCGGGCGTGGGCGCGTGCAGCAGCCGCTGCAGGAAGATCTGCCGCGGCGTCGACACGAGCAGGTCGGCGCCGCGCACGATCGTCGTGATGCGCGCGTCCGCATCGTCGACGACGACGGCGAGCTGGTACGCGTAGAGGCCGTCGGCGCGCTTCACGATGAAATCGCCGACGTCGCGCGCGAGCTGCTGCCGCTGCCTGCCCTGCAGGAGGTCGACGAACTCCACGTCCGCGTCGCCGACGCGCACGCGCTGCGCAACCCGTGGACTCGATCCCTGCGCGGGCGCGGTCGCGGCGCGACACGTGCCGGGATAGATGCGCTCGCCCGCGGGGCCGAGCGGCGCGGTTTCGAGCGCGCGGCGGCTGCAGGTGCACGGGTAGACGAACCCGCCCGCCCGCAGGCGGGCGAGCGCAGCGTCGTACGCCGCCGTGCGCGCGGACTGCCGCACGACGGGTCCGTCCCAGCGGAATCCGTAGTCCGCGAGCGTGCGCAGGATCGCCTCCTCCGCGCCGGCGCGGCTGCGCGGCTCGTCGACGTCCTCGATGCGCACGAGCCACGCGCCGCCCGCGGCGAGCGCATCGCTGTAGCTCGCGAGCGCCGCGACGAGCGAACCGAAGTGCAGGGGGCCGGTGGGCGACGGCGCGAAGCGGCCGCGGTAGGCGGCGCGATCCGGCGGCGCCGCGCTTGTAGGTTCCCCCCGAACGGCGCTGCGCGCCGCTCCCCCCAGGGGGCGACCGCCTTGGGGCGGCCCGGCGGCGGTCACTGCGGCGTGGAAAGTCCGACCGCCGCGGCGGTGGCCGTCGACGCCGACGCCGGCGGATACGAGAAGTGCCGGTTCATCGCCGCCATGACGGCGCTCGGATACTCCGGCCGTCCGAGGCTGCCGTTGTAGCGGCCGAGCGCGCGATAGTAGTCGCCGCTCTCGATGTCGAGGTAGTACCGCAGGATCACCGCGCCGTAGCGCAGGTTCGTGCGCAGGTTGAAGAGGTTCTGGTCGGACGCGCCGATCAGCTTCAGCCAGAACGGCATCACCTGCATGTAGCCGCGCGCACCGGCGACGGAGATCGCGTACTTCTTGAATCCGCTTTCGTGATACATCACGCCGAGCATCAGCTGCGGGTCGAGGCCGGCGCGCGTGGCCTCGTAATGCACGGTGGCGAGCAGGTCGCGCCGCTCGCGCTCGTCGGCGACCTTGTGTGCGACGCGCCGCGACATTTCCACAAGCCACGGCTGCAACTCGGCGCGGTTCGCGTAGTTGGCCGGCGCCGGCGCGTCGGCGATCGCCTTCGCGAGACCCGCGACGACCGACGGCGCGAGCTGCTCCTCCTGCTGCGCGCCGGCGCGCGCGGGCAGCGGCGCGTGCAGCAGCACGGCGGCAAGCGTGGCCGCCGTGGCGAGGTGGAGGAGACCGCGTTTCTTCATCCGTTCATCCCACGTGTGCGAGGCGACCCTTCACGAAGGCCGCGATGTCCGCCACCGGCACCGGCGTCGCCGCCGTGTCCCGCCGGCCCTGGTACTCGACCCGGCCTTCCTTCAGGCCGCGGTCGCCGATCGTGATCCGGTGCGGGATCCCGATGAGTTCGAGATCAGCAAACATCACGCCAGGCCGCTCCCCGCGGTCGTCGAGCAGCACGTCGATGCCCGCGGCGGTCAATTCGTCGTGCAGGCGGTCCGCGAGCTCCCGCACCGCATCATTCCGGTCGTAGCCGACGGGCGCGATCGCGACGACGAACGGGGCGATCGGTTCCGGCCAGATGATGCCGCGGTCATCGTGATTCTGCTCGATCGCCGCCGCGACGACCCGCGTGACGCCGATGCCGTAGCACCCCATCTCGAGGACCTTCGATTGACCGTCGGCCGCGAGATAAGTTGCGCCGAGCGCCGTCGAATAGAGGTTGCCGAGCGCGAATACGTGGCCGACCTCGATGCCGCGCACGATCGCGAGCGTGCCGCGGCCGTCCGGCGAGGGGTCGCCGGCGACGACGTTGCGGATGTCGGCGACGGCGTCCGGCTCCCGGCAGTCGCGGCCGAAGTTGACGCCGCGCAGGTGGAAGTCCGCCTCGTTGGCGCCGCAGACGAAGTCGCCCATGGCCGCGACCGACCGGTCGGCGATCAGCGGCATCTCGCGGGGAATGCCCACGGGGCCCAGGTAGCCCGGCTTGCAGCCGGTGGCGTCCACGATCTCGGCGTCGCTGGCCCACCGCCAGCCGTCCATGCCCGGCAGCTTGCCGATCTTGACCTCGTTGCCCATGTGATCGCCGCGCACGAGCAACATGTGCACGCGGCCGTCGACCCAGGCCATCAGGCACTTCACGGTCCGTGCAAGCGGCAGCCCCAGCAGCTGCGCGACCTCCTCGCACGTCGACATCCGGGGCGTCGGCACCTTGGCCATCGTCTCGGCGGCCGGCGGGCGCGCCCCGGCCGGCGCGACCGCCTCGGCCTTCTCGACGTTGGCCGCGTAGTCGGAGCCGTCGCTGTAGGCGATCGCATCCTCACCCGCGTCCGCCAGCACCTGGAACTCGTGCGAGACGTTGCCGCCGATCGCGCCGGTGTCGGCGTCGACGGCGCGGAACACCAAGTTCATGCGCGAGAAGATGCGCACATAGGCGTCGTACATCGTCTGGTACGAACGCAGCATGCCGGCCTCGTCGGCGTCGAACGAGTACGCGTCCTTCATGATGAACTCGCGCGCGCGCATCACGCCGAAGCGCGGGCGGATCTCGTCGCGGAACTTGGTCTGGATCTGGTAGAAATTCACCGGCAGCTGCCGGTAGCTGCGGATCTCGCGGCGCACGACGTCGGTGATCACCTCCTCGTGCGTCGGGCCGACGACGAAGTCGCGGTCGTGGCGGTCCTTCAGCCGCAGCATGTTGGATCCCATCTTGTCCCAGCGCCCCGTCTCCTGCCACAGCTCGGCGGGCTGCACGACCGGCATCGAGACTTCGAGCGCGCCCGCGCGGTTCATTTCCTCGCGAATGATGGTCTCGACCTTGCGCAATGTAAGGAGACCCATCGGCATCCACGTATAAAGACCCGTGCCGAGCTTCCGGATGAGCCCGGCGCGCAGCATGAGCCGGATGCTCGTGACGTCGGCCTCGGCCGGCGCTTCCTTCAGCGTGGACAGATAAAACCTGGAAACGCGCATGATGCTGATTCTTCTGGAAAAAGAACCGCATTGTACCCGAGCGGCCGCGCCGCCGCGCGGGCGGTCACCGCGCGCGCGGCGGGGCGGCCAGGTCCAGGTACTGGAAGTACGCGGCGAACGCGGAGGGCACGTAGCCCTGCAGCCACGGCTGCACGAACGCGTTGAGCACGTCGACCACCAGCGGCATCAGCGGCGCGTAGTAATGCACGATCGCGATCATCGTCCGCGCCTCGCGCATGCGGTCCGCGGCGTTGTCCGCGCGCAGGAAGGCCTCCATCGCGCGGTCGTATTGCGGCACTCGGAAGCGCGACTCGTTGCCCTCCGGCGGCGTCGGCCCGTAGAGCGTCAGGTACAGGAGCCCGTCCGGCGTCGCGCTCCGGCCGTGGATGTTGAACATGAACCTGCCCTGCGCGGATTCCTTGAAGAGGTCCTGGGTCGGCACCGCGCGGAAGTCGATGCGGACGCCGAGCGCGTCCAGGTTCCGCCTGAGCAGCGTCTGGATCTCGCGCCACACCGTTCCCGTGAAGATCGTGAGGACCACGGTCAGCGGCTTGCCGTCGGGCGTCATGCGATAGCCTTGCGCGTCGCGCCTGCCGTAGCCCATGCGGTCGAGGAGCCTGCCTGCGAGCGCGGGATCGTATTCGCGCTTCGGCCAGTCGGGATCGAAGCCGGCGAGGCCCGGCGGCATCAGCTGGTTCGACGCGAGTCCCTGGCCCTCGTAGACGACCTTGATCAGCGTGTCGACGTCGATCGCCATCGAGATCGCGCGGCGCAACGCGATGCGCTCGCGCGTCATGCCGCCCAGAACCGGATCCTCCATGTTGACGTAGAGCGCGCGCGACGAATTGCTCACGAAGGGAATGCGGCGGATGCCGCGCGCGGCCAGCGAGGGCAGCATCTCGCCGTTCTTCATGAACGGGCCGACGGCTTCGCCGCGCAGATCGACGACGTCGAGCTTGCCGCGGTCGAACTCGAGCATCCGCACCGGTTGCTCGTCGATGACCGACAGCACGACGCGGCCGATCGCGGGCAGCTTCCTGCCCCGCATCGTGCGCACGACGTCCGCGTGCGCGGGATCGTCGCTCTCGGGAAACGCCAGCGCGCGATAGCCCGGGTTCGCCTCCAGCACGACGCGCGATCCGCGTTGCCACTCGGCGAGCCGGTAGGGCCCGGTCCCGACGACGCGCGCCTGGATGTCGCCGCCGGCCGCCTCGACGACCTCGCGCGCGGCGGCCCACGTCATCAGCAGCGAGGTCGCCATCGGATAGTTGGCGGTCGTGAGCTTGAGCTGCAGTGTGAAGCCTTGCCATTAGGAGATTGGCTGCCGCGCATCCTGGCTCCTTTCAGGCTGGAAGCCGAGGAAAAGCGCCTGCATTGGGAGGTAAACCTGCCCCCCTCGCTGCCGACCGTCCTGGCTGATCCGCTCCGGCTGGCTCAGGTGA
>Ga0209253_10006080_pt1 | contig 10459 bp, 11 predicted proteins | sample FrelakmetBRP12BR_FD_187145 | JGI IMG/M metagenome (GOLD analysis project Ga0209253, IMG submission 187145) | Freshwater lake sediment microbial communities from the University of Notre Dame, USA, for methane emissions studies - BRP12 BR (SPAdes)... | ecosystem: Environmental > Aquatic >... | reverse complement strand
CTCGCGTTCATACTTATTGACCTTTGCGTTTTGCTGTCATCCGGTTCCGGGATTGGCCTCGGCGTCATAACGCCCGTCGTCCGGTGAGGAGGTTAACCACGACCATGACGAGCGCGACCACTAGAAGAATGTGGATAAGACCACCCATCGTGTACGAAGTGACCAGCCCAAGGAGCCAAAGAACGAGCAGAACAACCGCAATCGTATAGAGCATGGCATTTGCCTTTCGATTATCCGGTTTCCCGGTTTTCGGGCGATGTGGCTTCCGCCTCTTAATCGCCCATCCCAACCATCGAGCTCAGTTTCCACCAATTCGCGCTCCCCGTCTGTTCGTCAGCGCACAATGCGCAGGCCATCTCGCCGCGCAACTGCAGGACTGGTGGGCTCCGCGTGGCAACGGGCATAAGGCTTAATCCAGGTCAATGGACGTGACGAACAAGCTGCGTACATTCAAAATGGAGATGGGTCTGTGCGTCGCCAATGGCACTCACGGACGGCAACGGTTGATGGCGAGCGAAGGCGGCGCAAGCGCGGCCATGAACGCAGTGCATATCGGCTGCGAGAGAGGACCTCGACCGAGACTGGCGCGACCATTCCTTGCTATTCTTGCACTTGACTCGCGCAAACGAATGTCGAGCGGGTAGCGGTCCGCGGCAACGCATGGCTGCCCTCGGACCAGGATGTGGTTCATTATCAGACAGGAGAATCGACGATGGCTGAAGAAAAGAGTTTGCTGACAAAGATTGGCGACGCCGTGGAAGCGGCCAAGGACAAGGCGCAGGAAATGGGCGCCTCGCTTGTGAAGAAGGCGGAAGGTGCGGCCTCGGACGCCAAGCGCGAAGCGGGAAAGGCGCGGACCCTGGTCGAGAGGAAGACGCGCGCCGCCACGGCAAGCGTGAAACGCACGGCGAAGGCCGCCGAAACGGATGCCAAGAAGACCCTCGGCAAGGCGAAACGCAGCGTGAAGAGCAAGGCCAAGGCGGTCGAAGCGGACGCGAAGATGGCCTACGGCAAGGCGAAGCGCACGGTGAAGCGCAAGGTGAAGGCGGCGGCAACCGGCGCGAAAAAGGCTGCCGGCAAGGTCGAGCGGGCGATGAGCCCGAAGAAACCGACGGCGAAGCGCAAGACCGGCGCGGCAAAGAAGGTCGCGGGACGGAAGACAACTTCCGCGAAGTCCGCGGTGAAGAAAGGCATGGCCAAGGTCAAGACGGCGGCCCGGAAGGCCGGCGCTGCGGTAACCAAGGCCGCGAAGGGGGCTGCAAAGAAGGCACCGAAGAAGTCCGCAAAGAAGACGACGAAAAGAGCGGCGACGAAACGCAGGACATAGCCCGTCGCGCGCGACGCCGCATTACCGCGGCACTACGGCAGCAGGCAACGGCACGGGTCAGTCCGTGCCGTTGCATTTTGGTCGGCGCCATGCTCGGAGACGCCGCTCGCGACAGGGCCGGTCGTCGTTCCCCCTATCAGACAGTCAGACCACGCTGGCGATGATGTTGATGCTGAGCGCGAGCACGGCGATGTTGAACAGGAACGCGAGAATGCCGTGAATCATCGTCAGCCGTCGCATTGAACGCGACGCGACCGCAACATCCGACACCTGGGAGGTCATCCCGACCACAAACGCGTAGTAGGCGAAATCCGCGTAGTCGGGCTCGCGGCCCCCGGGAAAGAGCAGCGGGGCGACAGCCGACGTTTCACCGTGCGGGCCGGCGTAGTAGCGGTGGGCATAATGGAACGCGAACACCGTCTGGATCAATAGCCACGACGAAACCAGGGCTGCGATGGTCATTGCGAGGTGCCAGGCGCGGATCCAGAACGGCAGGTCCCGGATGGTGCCGACGACAAAGCCGATGGCGACGATGCTGGCGCACGATGCGCCGACCACGAACAGAAAGATGATGTAGCCGCTCTGGTCCTGGCTCAGTGCGTGGTCGCGCGTGACCCTGGCGTCGGCCTTGGCCATCAGCGTCCAGGCGAGGCCGAGGTAGGCAAGAGCGCCGAGATCCCAGCTGGCCACGATGCGCGTGTGCCACGAGATCGAGTCGGGTTGCACGAGGAACGCGACGATCGACACACCCAGCGCCGTACCCAGACGCTGCATTGCGCCGAAGCGCACGACCCACCGCGTATCCGGCCTATTGCCCATGCTCGCGCCCTGCGCCACCTCGATCGGTAATCCTGATGTTCCCGCGATTGTATCGAATGGGCGCCGTCGGAAGGGTCGACGCAGGCGTGTCCTGCCTATGATGCGCCGTACGTTCGTTATCGCACAGACAGCGGCCTGCCGGCAACGGATGCTGCGTCCGGGGGCGCCTTGCTCCCAGGCTGGCGCGGTGCCGCATGATCACGATTTCCCGCGTCGTCCTTAGGTCCCGGCCGGGCAGCCCCTCCCGTATGCCCGGCCGGACACCTTCTTCAGCGTCCGTCCAAAGCCGCATCTGCGCCGACCCGGAACACACCACCGCGCTCTGTACGCCACCGAACAGACGACGTTTGGCGTCGCCGATATTCTGTCCATCTAGTCGTTTGGCCATGGAACGTTTCGTACCGCTCTGGCGAATGAATCAGTGTGATTGTCCACAGAGCGAACGCGGTGAACAAAGGAGCAAGTCATGAGTCTTGGCACCATTCTTCTGATCATTCTCATCCTGATGCTTGTCGGCGTTCTGCCCACATGGCCGCACGCCCGCAGCTGGGGATACGGCCCCAGCGGAATCGTCGGCGTCATTTTGGTAGTCGTACTCGTCCTGTTCTTGATGGGGCGCCTGTAACCCCGCACGGCAACGGCGGAATGTTTCACTCAAAGGAAGCAGCATGACCAACATCGTTCGCAAAGTGGCATCTCTGGTTGGGATCTTGTTCGTGGCAATGGCTCTGGGTTGTGCCTCGACGGCGAAACAGGAAGGCACCGGTGAATACGTCGACGATACCGTCATCACCAGCAAGGTGAAGGCGGCGATCTTCAATGAACCGACGTTGAAGTCGGCCGAGATCAATGTCGAGACCTTCAAGGGTGTCGTTCAACTGAGCGGATTTGTGAGCTCGCAGGCGGCCGAAAACACGGCGGTATCCGTGGCGCGCAGCGTCGGCGGGGTCAAGTCGGTCAAGAACGACATGCGCCTGAAGTAAGCGGGGACTCACCCCGGCGATGTTGATCGCAACCCGGCCGTATCGCGTCCTCGGCGCGTGACGCCGGGCGACATGGCACGCGCAGATCTCTGGTCGGCGCTCGCCTTTGTCGTGAACCTGGCGTGGGAGATCGCGCATGTCCGGCTCTATACGATCTGGGCTGCGGCCGACGGCCCGACTGTCGCATGGGCACTGCTTCATTGCTCCCTGGGCGACGTCGCGATCGCGCTCGCGCTGTTCGCGCTGGCCGGCATCGTGCTCCGGCAAGCCGCCAGCCATGAACGCAGACGTGACCATCCAGTCAATGTCGCATCGTGAAGCCTGAGCTCGCGCCCCTGGCCGACCATCAACCTTCCGTCCCGCCGTCGGCACGGGAGTCGGTCGTTCCGGTCGTCCGCATGCCCGTGGACGCACGTGGCCTGTCGCTCGCGCTCCTCGCCATCATCGCGGTGGTATTCGCATTGGAATGGGCGCACACGCTCGTCATATCGCTGCTGCTCGGAATTCTCATTGCGTACACTCTGAATCCCCTCGTCGCGTGGCTGGAGCGGATCAGGATTCCGCGGGTGACGGCTTCTCTCATCGTGATGTTGGGCGTCATCGGCGCGCTCATGCTCGGCGCTTACTCGCTGCGCGGGCAGATGCAGACGATCGTCGAACAATTGCCCGAGGCTGCAAGCAAGTTCTCGTCGGGGCTGGCTCGGCTGCGGATCAGTCAGCTCGGCACCATGCAGAAAATGCAAAGCGCTGCGACCGAGGTGGAGAAGGCGACCACGCAGGCAGCCGGCGGACCATCCATCCCCAGGCAACCCGCAACGCATGTCGTGATCGACCAGCCCATGTTCAAGCTTGGCGACTTTCTCTGGGTGGGCTCCAAGGGGGCTGTGGGCGCGATGGGTCAGGCGATCATGATATTGTTCCTGACGTTCTTTCTGCTGGTGGGCGGCGACACTTTCAAGCGCAAGCTTGTGCGACTGACCGGTCCGTCGCTGTCGAAAAGGAAGATCACCGTACAGATCCTGGATGACATCAACCATTCCATCCAGAAGTACCTGTTCATGCTGCTGTTGACCAACGTGCTCGTCGGCTTGCTCGTCTGGGTGGCCCTCGCCTGGATCGGTCTCGAGAATGCCGGGGCCTGGGCGCTGGCTGCCGGGTTACTCCATGTCATTCCTTACCTGGGTCCTGGCGTCACCGCCGCCGCCACCGGGATGGCCGCTTTCATGCAGTTCGACTCGTTTCCGATGGCGCTGCTGGTTTCCGGCGTATCGCTGGCGATTGCCACGTTCATCGGAACGTTCGTCACGACGTGGATGACCGGACGCATCGCCAAGATGAACGCGGCCGCCGTGTTCATCTCGCTGCTCTTCTGGGGCTGGCTCTGGGGCGTCTGGGGCATGCTGCTCAGCATTCCGATCATCGTCATCGTGAAGGTCGTCTCGCAGCATGTCGAGCAGTTGCAGCCAGTGGCCGAGTTACTGGGAGAATGACGTGCCGCCAGGAGGTCATTCGTAGAGCCCGGCGCGCACTTTGCCGCGGAACACGCGGTAGGCGAACACCGTGTATGCCAACAGGAAAGGCATCACGACCAGTGCGCCACCCAGGACGAAGATCAGCGCCGAGGGATGTGCAGCCGCCTCCCACACGGTCAGCCGGTCCATCACCAGGTACGGAAACAGGCTGTACGCCAGGCCCGCGAAAGCGAGCACGAAGATCGCCACCGCCCCAGCGAACGGAGTCCATTCCGGGCCGCTCTCATCGTTGTCCCGGCGTCCGGTCGAGCGCCAAACCGAGATCCACGCAGCAAGCGTCGCCAGCGGCAGCAACATCAGCGCCAGCGTCTTGGGAAAGTCGAACCATTTCCCCAGCACCGTCTGGCTCACCAGCGGCGTGGCCAGGCTCACCAGCACCACGCCCAGTGCGACCCAGAGCAGTCCCCAGCGCGCCCAGGTCAACGCCTTCTTCTGCAGCGTGCCCTCGGCGCGCAGCACCAGCCAGGCCGCGCCCAGCAGCACGTAGCCGCCGCACAGGCTCGCTCCGACCAGCAGCGCGAACACGTAGTAGCCGAAACCCGATTCGAAGCCGGTGATGTAGCGGCCCAGCATCAGCCCCTGCGCGAACGAGGCGAGGAACGACCCGGCCCAGAATAGCCAGTTCCACAGCTCGCGATGCCAGCCCTCGGCCTTGACGCGCAATTCGAACGCCGCGCCGCGCAGCATCAACCCGACCAGCATCGCCACCACCGGCAGGTAGAGCGCGCCGAGTATCAGGCCGTGTGCGCGCGGGAACGCCACCAGCAGCAAGCCCACACCCAGCACCAGCCAGGTTTCGTTCGCGTCCCAGAATGGGCCGATCGACGCCACCATCAGTTCCTGCTCGCGCTCATCCGCCGCCGGCATGAGCATGCCAACGCCCAGGTCGTAGCCATCGAGCACCACGTACAGAAGGACCGACACGCCCATCAGGGCGGCGAAGATCAGAGGCAGATCGAGGGCCATCAGGTCCGCGCCTTGGCGAATGGGCCATCCAGCGGCTTGACCGTTCCCGCACCCTTGCCGGAAAGGTGGGTGAGCACCACCATGTACGCGATCAGCATCCCGGCGTACGTGACGACGTAGGCGGTCAGGCTCGCACCGAGCGAAGCCTCGGATGCCGGGCCGACCGCGTCGGCTGTGCGCAGGACCCCGGTCACAAGCCAGGGTTGCCGACCGATTTCGGTCACCATCCAGCCACACAAGGTCGCGGCCCATCCGGAAAAGGTGAAACCTGCGAAAGTCCACAGCATCCATCGCGGCGGCAGTCGCCGCTCGTTCCGCTCGCCCTTGCGCGTCGCCCATGTGCCCGCCCAGGCAAGCGCGAGCATCAGCGTGCCCAGCCCGACCATGGCGCGAAAGGCGAAAAACAGCGGCGCCACCGGCGGCGTGTCGGGCGCGAATGCGTCCAAGCCCTTGAGTTCGCCGTCCGGATCATGTTTGAGGATCAGGCTCGCGCCTCTTGGGATTTCGATCGCGAAATCGTTGCGTCGCCGCTCGGGATTGGGCACGGCGAACAACAGCAGCGGCACGCCCTTCCCCGTTTCCCAGATCGCTTCCATCGCTGCGATCTTGGCGGGCTGGTGTTCGAGCGTGTTGAGGCCGTGCAGGTCGCCGACGAGAACCTGCGCTGGCGCGAGCACCGCCGCGACGAGCACCCCGGTGCGCAGTGTGCGCAGAGCCGAGGTATCCGTGGGTGCGCGCAACAGCCGCCAGGCCGAGAGGCCCGCGACCACGAACGAAGCCGTCAGCCCGGAGGCGAGCAGCATGTGCGTGAGGCGATAGGGGAACGACGGATTGAAGATCACCTGCAGCCAGTCGCCGGCAATGATCTGGCCGTCTGCGACTGCATGTCCCGCGGGGGTCTGCATCCAGGAATTGAGCGCCAGTATCCAGAACGCCGACACCGACGTACCCAACGCGACGATCAGCGTCGCACCGATGTGCATCCACGCGGGCACGCGGTTCATTCCGAACAGCATTACGCCGAGGAAAGTGGCTTCGAGGAAGAACGCGGTCAGCACTTCGTAGGCGAGAAGCGGGCCGGCGATGTTGCCGACCTTCAGCATGAAACCGGGCCAGTTGGTGCCGAACTGGAACGACATCGTGATGCCAGTGACCACACCCATGGCGAACGTGATCGCGAATACCTTGGTCCACAGCTTGTAGGTCGCGAGCCATCCTGCTTCGCCGGATCGCGCATACCGCACGCGGAAGTAGAAAAGAAACCAGGCGAGCGCGATGGTCAGCGTCGGAAACAGGATGTGGAACGCGATGTTGAGCCCGAATTGGGCGCGTGCAAGCAACAGCAGATCGGTCGTTTCCATGGTCGTGTCGGGTACGCCACGAGCTAAGCGGCGGGCGGTCAGACATCATACGCGGCCGTGGCCAGCGAAGAGAGATCCTTCCGTGCGGTAGCGCACCGACGACGAAAACGTTTGTCCCTATACAGTCAGTGCGGACCGTACCGTCGGGCACCGTGGGCAGCGTCGCGTGGGCGACAGACTTGCGCGCTCGAGACATTATCAGGAAGGAACATTGTGAAAGCCATACGCACTTTGTGTACCGCAATCCTGTTCGGCATCGCGGGTCTCGCGACCACGGCCTGGGCTACGTCAGCCACAACCGATCAAAGCGACCTCTGGTGGGTTCCAGCCGAATCCGGCTGGGGCATCCAGCTTGTGCAGCGCGATTCGATCATATTCGCGACGATGTTCGTCTACGACGCGACGAATGTTCCGATCTGGTACACGGCAACGCTCAGCTACCGTGGAGATTTCGTCTGGACAGGCGATCTCTATTTGACGAGCGGGCCGTGGTTTGGGAGCGAGCCGTTCAACCCCAATGCGGTCGGCTACCGAAGAGTAGGGACGATGACCTGGACTGCTAAGACGATCACGGACGGCGCACTTGCGTATGTCGTGGACGGAGTGACAGTCCTCAAGAGCCCCACACGGCAATTCCTGGCCTTCGATAACTTCAATGGTCATTACGGTGGCGGCACGCACGCGGATACAACCGGATGCCTCAATCCGGCGTTCAACGGGCTTACGGAAGACCTGGGGATACTCAACATCACCCAAAACGGCCAGACTGTGGGAATGGCGGTCTTGCCGACCAAGGGGGGAAGCTGCTCGTTTTCCGGCATCCTCACCCAATCGGGACAGATGGGCGCGGTCTCCGGGTCGTACGTCTGCGGTGATGGCGACGCGGGTGCGTTCGACTTGTTCGAGATGCAGGTCAACGTTACCGGCGTGACCGGGCGGTTCACCACCAGCAGCACGACGCTCGCAGGGTGTCAAAGTGCCGGCTGGTTCGGCGGGCTGCGCGTGACGACGTACTAGCGCGCTCGTCAGGATCGCGGCCGCGCACCGCCGTGCGCCCCGTTTCCGCTCGCAGTACGGATGAGGCTGATCACCGCCATGTCGATCATCGCTTTGCCGACGCTTTGCCTGGACCGTCGTAGCGATCTGCCGGAGTGCGTGCGCCAGCGCACAGACCCGGCTGCGAGTTGTGCATATCTTTCGACTCAGAGGGAAAACGCCCCCTTCGCGATGCGGGACCCAAGGATCAGATCGTCGATGCCGCGTGTCTTCAGGTCGTGACAATTGCAGCTCTGGCGTTCCTGGCCTCCGACAAGGCTCTCGATACCGTACTTGAACCATAAGGAAACAGCATGTCCAAACTGATGATTGCACTCTTTGTCACCGCCGGGCTCGGTCTTGCCGGCGCCGCCGCGGCACAGACCTACCCGTCGAAGACCCCCTCGACACCGATGTCGAGGGACAGCTACACCGTCGCGAAGACGAACGCGGACGCGCAATACAAGATCGACAAGGACGCGTGCTCGTCGCTCTCCGGAAACGCCAAGGACATCTGTGTCGCGGAAGCCAAGGGCAAGGACGACGTCGCCAAGGCTGAAGCGGAAGCCGCCTACGCCAACACGCCGAAGGCTCGCGAAAGCGCGCGCGTCGCACATGCTCAAGCCAGTTACAACGTCGCGATCGAGAAATGCGACGACCTGGCGGGCAACCGCAAGGATGTCTGCGTCAAGGAAGCGAAGGCCGAGCTCGTCAAGGGCAAGGCGGACGCCAAGGTCGACCGTGTCACGGTCGATACGCGCCAGGACGCGGCAACAAAGCAGGCCGACGCACGCAACGAAGCCAACGCCGACAAGCGCGACGCGGAATACAAGGTCGCGATCGAAAAGTGCGACGCACTGGCCGGCCCCGCCAAGGATGCATGCATCGGCAACGCGAAGGTGCAATACGGCAAGTCCTGAGATCGATCCGGGTGTCCCGCGCCGCTCTCTCGTTGCGGGCGACGCGCGGATCGCGAATCGCGGCCGGGGCCCCTCCTCGGCCGTTTCTTCCTCCTGCGGCCCCTCGCCGCCTGCCGCATGTGACGCGGCCTGACACGAGCTTTCGGTCGCGCGGCTCACTCTCCGCTACGTCCGTACCCTCCACGCTATGTGCGCTGGCGCACGGATCGTTGTCGAATTGGGCCTGATAATGCGGCGTTGCCCCGGAACGGGCGCGGTGCGTTGTTGGCTGCCCGGTCGAATCGGTTCCCTCTCATCGCACGCGTTACCCGAAGGCCGGCCATGCCCGAAAAAGGAATCGATTCCGTCATTCTCGACGCCGCCCGCAGGGCGGACGGGATTACCGAAGTGCGGCGTCAGGAAGCCTTGCTCAAGACCGGGGCGCTGCAGAACGCAATTCTGACGAGCGCCAATTTCTCGATCATCGCCACCGACGAAAAAGGCATCATCCAGCTGTTCAATGTCGGCGCCGAGCGGATGCTGGGCTATCTGGCCGCCGAGGTCGTGAACAAGATCAACCCCAGCGACATCCATGATCCGCACGAAGTGATGGCGCGTGCCCAGGCGCTGAGCGTCGAACTCGGAACCACCATCACGCCGGGCTTCGAGGCGCTGGCCTTCAAGGCGTCGCGCGGGATCGAAGACATCTATGAATTGACCTACATCTGCAAGGATGGCAGCCGCTTTCCCGCGATCGTGTCGATTACCGCGCTGCGCGACGACTACGGCGACATCATCGGATACCTGTTGATCGGCACCGACAATTCGGTTCGAAAGCAGGTAGAAGTGGAACTCAAGACCGCGATAGCCGTTGCAGAAAAGGCCAACCTCGCGAAATCGGAATTCCTGTCCAGCATGAGCCACGAGCTGCGCACGCCGCTCAGCGCGATCCTCGGTTTTGCCCAGCTCATGGAATCCGGTTCGCCGCTGCCGACGACCTCCCAGAAGCGAAGCATCGATCAGATTCTGCAGGCGGGTTGGTACCTGCTGGAGCTGATCAACGAGATCCTCGATCTCGCGCTGATCGAGTCCGGCAAGCTGTCGCTGTCGCTGGAACCGATATCACTGGCTGGTGTCATGCGCGAATGTCAGGCGATGATAGAGCCGCAGGCGCGAAAGCGCGGCATCAGCGTGACCTTTCCCGTGTTCGAGAGCCCGTACTTTGTCAACGCCGACCGGACACGGGTTAAGCAGGTTCTCATCAACCTTCTCTCCAATGCGATCAAGTACAACAGGGCGAACGGCACGGTCGTCGTGGATTGCGTCGCGAGCACGCCCGGACGCATTCGCGTTTGTGTCGAGGACACCGGCCAAGGCCTGACCCCCGACAAGCTGACGCAGCTGTTCCAGCCGTTCAACCGCCTCGGTCAGGAGGCCAACGTCGAGGAAGGCACCGGCATCGGGCTGGTGGTGTGCAAGCGGCTGATCGAGTTGATGGGGGGCGTGATCGGCGTGGAAAGCACGGTCGGGAAGGGCA
>Ga0209253_10006079_pt1 | contig 10460 bp, 6 predicted proteins | sample FrelakmetBRP12BR_FD_187145 | JGI IMG/M metagenome (GOLD analysis project Ga0209253, IMG submission 187145) | Freshwater lake sediment microbial communities from the University of Notre Dame, USA, for methane emissions studies - BRP12 BR (SPAdes)... | ecosystem: Environmental > Aquatic >... | reverse complement strand
GGCCATTGTGAGGGCCCTTGCTCTCGATCCCCCTCTTCTCCTGATGGACGAACCCTTTGGCGCCCTCGATGATCTCACCCGAAAATCGATGCAGATGCTCCTGCTCGACATCTGGTCAAAGACAAAAAAGACGATCCTGATGGTGACCCATTCGATCTCCGAAGCCTGTTTTATGTCGGATCGTGTGGTCGTTCTATCCCATCAACCGGGCCGGGTGAATCGAATAATTGCCATCCCTCTGGATCGACCCCGCGAACGCTCGATGACAGAAACAAAGGCTTTTGCCAGAATCTGCGGGATGGTAAGGGATGCATTGGGTTCTGGAGGGAGGTTGGAGGAAGATACGTCAATTAAAGAATAATAAATTTCAAATTGCAGATTGAAAAAGTTCGAATTGTATTTTTATCATAATCTGAGTAACTCAAAAGTAGCCTCACAATGAAGCGCAAAACACCTTACCTCTTTTCCCCACTTTCCTCCTTTTTGCGAGGCATGAAAGGGTCTACCAACTTAAAAGGGAGACCCAATGTCCTCTTCATCATTGCCAGCAATTCGGATCCCACCCCGGAAGGAGAGATGTAGTTTACCTTCGGATCCTTCAAATCTCCGGTAACCCTTACTGGAATAGTAACGAGAGTCCCGGCGAAGATATGGTTGACTAAAGGCATTAATTTAATGATGCGATCCACTGTTTTTAGTGGGGCCACAAGAACCGTAAGATTGACCTTCCCCTCAGCGAGGCCTATTTCACCCTGGCCGGCCATTTCAAGAGTCGGGCAGTCGAGCGTGGCTTCTTTTATAATGACCGTGCCATTTTGAAGAGATCCTTTCACTGAGATAATCTCATAGGGGAGCCCCTCTTTTTGCATGTCGGGGAGCTTTCCTCTATAAATCTCGGTAACATTGATAAACTCCAGAATTCTCGACAGTCCGATCGCATAGTAAATTCGCCCATCCTTCGCCAGTAACTCCAGGTCTCCCCTGAAGGAATTGAATAAGTCTTCGGGTTTCCCTCGCGCAAAGATTCTTCCGCGAAAGTCAAAATTCCCTGTGGCGCGTATCTCCTGATCCAGCAGGCACTTAACCGTCGGTTCTAATTCACGACTTCTGAAAACGGGGCGAATATCAAGGGACAGCTCCTGATCGATTACCTTCACCACCCCGGGCGTGGAAATTCCACATAATTTTGCTTCCTCTACTTTCACCTCCACACCATTTTGAGCGATGGCAATGTCAGCCCGGAAGGGCTCCCAAGTGAATCGTCCATATTTAAGGGAGTTTGATTTGAATCGGATGGTTCCTTCAATTTGCAAATTCGATAAATCTTGATCCTTCTTTTCCTTCTTCCCTTGACTTAAAATTTCCTTCAGGTTGTTTAAATCAATGTTCAAATCAACATTCTCAGTAGAAAGGTCCAGGTCCAACAATGCCCTGTTTCCTGAAAAGCTCACATCCCCTGAAAGGGCGAGGCGCTTACCTCCCCATGCAAAATGAGCCCGGTCAATGGTGATACGGTCTCCCCTCGCATTCAGAGAAATCTCACCTATCTCAAGGGGTATTTCAAATCTTGAGGGGAATGAAAAATGATTTCCTTCTATCTTTCCGTGAACCAGTGACCGTATTGGCTGATCAATGTCAATATGGGCCTGGAAATCTCCCTTTACCCATCCCTGCTCAAACTGATAGCCTGCAAAGATCTTATCCAGCGTTTTTTCAGATAATTGGCCAGAGAAGGTAAGGCTGATTGCCCGCTCCTTAAGGGCGAGCGTCATGTTAGCCTGAGAATTTTCATCCCGGATGAACAAGCGGTTGACTTGGAGTTGCCGGAGATTGTGGAAAATGTCTAAGGAGATCTGAGGGCCTTCTTTCACCTTCAAATCCCCGGTAAAAGAGGTGCGTTCATCTTTATGCCACGACAGGTGGGCTTTCGAAATAGAGAAGGGAACGCGTACATTCGTTCTGAGTTCAAGCTGTAAAAGATCTAACAACCATTTGATTTCTTTCGGAGTAACCTGTCCGCTCAGGTCCAACTCTGCTTTTTCAAGTCCCTGTAAATAGGGATAGAGGGTGCCTGAAACATTAAGAGAGGCATGAAGAAACTTTGTTTGCAGGTCAGCGATAGTCATTTTCTCCGGAGACAGGCTGAATCTTCCGCTGGAAACAGCAAAGGGTTCGGGCAAGAGAGAGGTGCTAACGATCAGGTCCTTCAATTCGCCCGCCGTTTCAAAGTCCCATTTCCCAGGCCTCAAGAGTGGACCCGACAGCCTCATACTGGAGAGGATGACCTCGCCTTTCACAGATTGAATCTTCTTGAGGTCATCCCGCAAAACTTCGTAAGAGGAAAGCCAGGGATAGAGATCATTCAGAGAGATAAGCGATCTTCCGGATAAGATCTCCAGGGAAGGATCCTTTTCAAAACCTATCTGGGCAGTCAGGTCTGCGAAGGAAGAGTTCCCGACCTTCCCGCTCAGATTCTTGAGTCTTAACTGTTCCCCATCAAAGGAACCGGCCCCCCGGTAGATCGTGACCGGATAGGGAATTCGGTCGTGGCGAGCACGTAAATGCAGCCCTTGAACATCTACCTTCACTCTGATTGATTGCAAGCGCTCGCCCAACACAAGCCTTCCCGTAGCTTTCCCCTCTATCTGACGAATTCGTGCTATCTCCTCACGGGAAGCTCGATCCTTGGCCACACGACTTAGGAGAGGCGGTAAAAGGGAGAGATCTGTTTCCGCTGCGATTTCGAGATGGAAAAGAGCATTGTCTCCCTTCAAGCCGACTCTCAGTTTGCCTTCCTGCAGTTGCTGATTTTTCCACTGAGTCCTGAGATTTCTTCCCTCTAAGATACCCCGTGAGATGACTATATCTCCGGTGGTCTTCTCTAAAGTAAAATCCTCTCCGTTCTCTTTTAGTTCTTCTGCCGGTATTGAAATCTTTCCATTCAGGATACTCCCTTTGATCGAAAATCGCTCCTCGTCACCCAAATCGGACATCGTGCGGCCCCGTGATTGAAAGGTGATGAGAGGAATCCTGCCTCCTTTGACAATGCCAAAAATCGTTCTTGTAACAGGAATTTTTCCAGCAAGTCTCAGGGCCACTTCACGCGTCGAAGTCACATCCAATTCTCTGCCCTGTACCTCCATCACCACTAAGGGCCTCTTTTGATCGATCATGAACTTTCCTGACAATGCGAGGCGTGGATATTCGAGATTCAGTCTGTCGAGAGAAATCTCTATTTTCTCTCCTTCCATCTGAAAAGAACACCGGAAGCGCTTCCCTCTGATGACGGTCTCTTCATTTCCCTTACCAAAGGTCAACTGGGAGATTGAGCCTTCAAGGACTGCCAGCAACGCCCCCTGCCCTTTCGCCTCGAAGCTCATTTTGAGGTTCAACTTTGAGTCTGTGACATTCAATGGGGAATCTGAGGGAAGAAAACCAGGCAGAAGATGGGGCTGAAAACTCGCCACTTCAATATGGCCGTGTCCTTTCAGGTCAACCGGGTTTATCGTGGCTTCAACTGACAACTTCTCCCAGAGGTTGGATCGACAGGATAACTCAATGTTGGCGTCCCTGGAGGATCCGTTTATAGATGCCTCAATATCAAGGAAAGAGAAGAGGGTTTGGGATCCCTTGGCTAATTTTAGTTTTCCCCCATGAACCACTAAGCTCAGGTCGGGAACCATCCCGGAAGCACGGGCGGTGATTTCTTTAAACTGTTCGAGAACAGTGGCTCCAAATTTTCCCTTGTTTACCTCAGGTTCAATTGGGAACTGAACGGTGAAATTGGGAGATTCAATCTGAACCTCAGTGATCCTCAATATCCCTTTAAGAATTGGCAGAAGCTCAGGATAAACACGCACGGACTTAAGAGTACCAGCCACTTTCTCATGGATGGAAAAGTTGACCTGGTGAACTTCTACCCATGGTCTTGGGAAATAATGAAGATCAATCTTCTGATATTCCACCCTCCCTGGCACTTGCTTGAAGAGGACGGTCAGTATTTTTTCTTTAATCGGTTCAAGGTTAACGAGGTAAGGTAAGAGAAACACCAATCCGATATAAAGGATAAAAATGAAGGCCAGACATCCGTTCACACAGAGAAGTATCTTTCTGCGTCTTTCCATGAAGGTCCTCAATCATCCGGAGTTTGAACATTTGGGTCCAGGCTTTAAATGATCAGGGCTGGTAATCTTCGACTTTTTGGACCGGGTGTAACTCCCGAGCTTCACTTAGGCAAGATCTTGATCGCCTCAGCGATCTCACGGCTGAGTTTCTCTAAGGTCCGGCCTTGGGCCGACACGAGCGATTTGTAATCTCCGCCGCCTGCCGGCTCGCTCAAGTTTGATTTCCTCGCCAGGAGCATGATCTTTCCATCCCCACTGAAGACCATCCACCAGGCCTCTAAAGATACATTCCCGCCGAGCGTGCCGTCGAAACGGAGGACATCCATCTCAATCCGATAATCGACGGGTATTGTTCCTCGCCACGGGAAGACCACGACGGTCTTCGTACAGAGATGTGTTGAAAGGTTTTGGGAAAGAACCCTTGTAAAATTTTCTTTGAGCGGTTCCGCCCACCGATCGAACTCAGCCACCTGAAGTTCGTTGGCCGAGTTCCTCGTCACAATCTGAGTCCGATCAAGATAGGCTGCCATTTTAATTGGGCCTATCCCGATAGATAGACACCTGCTCTCCACAGGAGGGCTTACTGCCGGACCTTTGGTAGATGGAGAACTTAAAACATAAAAGCGGGAAGATGGCGAACTCGAACATCCAAATTGAGCCACGGATAAAGCACTCATCACGATGATGATCCCTATGCGGAAAAGATATTTTCCCATATTGCCTCTCCTTTCAAACGGTTACTTGCCCCACAGTACAGATTCCGGATGTCGCTCCAGATAATCGGACAGAATACGGATCGATCGTGCTAATGCCGAAACCTCTTCGAGTGTTTTGTTCAGCTCATAAACCAGCGTCGAGTCTTCACTAACTGTCCCTTCAATCTTTTCAATCGCTCTCTGTGCCCCTTTGAGGGTCGTCTCCGCAGACTTGATTGTTTCTTCAAGGCTGGCGGCCAATGGCCCAATTCTATTGTCCACATTCTTAACAAGCCCCCGGACATCCTTTACTGTCTCATCAAGACTTGAGGCTAATCCAGCCACTTTAGAATCGGCATTCTGCACCAATCCCCGGACATCTTTCACCGCTACGTCAAGGTTCGAGGCCAATCCAGTCACTTGGGTGTCAGCATTCTGCACAAGCTTCCGCACGTCTTGAACAGCCCCATTGACGTTCGAAGCCAGTGGCCCAACCTGGCCATCCACGTTTTGTACTAATTTCCGCACATCTGCAAGAGCGAGATTTACGGATCGTATTGCCTCCTTGATGTCAGGATTGTTGACGAGCTTTTCAATACCCTCAACCGCAGACAATATTTTTTGAAAAATTTCATCAATAGGGATCTTTTCAATCTTCTTGGTAAGCTCCTGCAATGGACTTTGAACCGTGGGAATTTCAAAATAATCAGGATCTGCTTTCACAAATTTGGCTGGTTTATCAGGATAAAAATCGAGTGCAATCTGAAGCTGGCCTGTCACAATGCTTTGCATCTCCAACTGGGCCTTTAAACCCCGTTCGATGAGGAGTTTGTATGTTTCTATCGTCTCCTTCTTTGTTACACCCTTCCTTCGCTGTTCAAGTTCGATGTATACAGGGATAGTCACTGAGACCATTTTAGGGTCGAAACGAAAAGCAACCTCCGTAACCGTCCCGATCTTCACCCCTCGAAAGACAACTGGAGCGCCCACATTGAGTCCTCCCACTGACCCTTCAAAATAGCAAACCGCCGAACTTGTTTTCTTAAATAACTTCCCGGAGCCTAAGACGACGATGGCCACCACGACCAGGACGATGGCGCCCACCACAAATAATCCGATAACGGTCTTATTGGCTTGCTTGCTCATAAAACCTCCTAAGAAGATTGGAGTGATGAAAGAACTGGAGTATTGGATTGTTGGATTACTCGCTACCTTCTTTCCCTCTTGTAAGAAATTTTCGAACTGTTGGATCCTTGGATTCCGCAAGCAGCTTCTTGGGGTCTCCACTCGCCGCCATCGTCCTGGTCTCGACATCGAGATAAATGGAGTTATTCCCGATGGCAAAAATACTTGCCAGTTCATGGGTCACAATGACGATGGTTGAACCAAGACTGTCCCGAAGCTCAAGGATCAGGTCATCGAGCAATTTGGCGCTGACCGGATCGAGCCCAGCCGAAGGTTCGTCGAAAAAGAGAATGTCCGGATCAAGCGCCATGGCACGGGCAAGAGCGGCTCGCTTTCGCATGCCTCCGCTGATCTCCGAAGGATAAAATTCCTCGAAACCTGCCAGTCCGACGAGGGAAAGCTTTAATGAAACAAGTTCACGAATCTGACCGGGCCGTAGATCCGTATACTGCTCCAGGGGAAGGGCTATATTTTCCGCCAGGGTCATAGAACTCCACAAAGCTCCTTGCTGGTAAAGAACGCCAAAACGTTTCGTAAGGCGCTCTCGCTCATCCGTACCGGTTTCCCAAAAACTTGTCCCACCGTAAAAAACCTGTCCCCTGGAAGGCTCTTTCAACCCGATGAGAATTTTTAGAAGGGTACTTTTGCCACAACCGCTCCCACCCATGATGATAAAAATGTCGCCACGATTGACGGCAAAGTTGAGGTCCCGCATCAGGACAAAACTACCATAGCCCATATCGAGGTCCTTCACTGAAATGATTGCTTCTCCTGCCATAGGTCTCATCTCCAAACGCGCCAATTCAAATTGTTTCATATTTCCATCATTCCATTATTCCATCACTCCAACACTCCATGACTCCATTTCTCCAGTCATCTTTAAATCCCCAGCACCTGGCAGACAAAAGTAATGATCGCCGTAGCCACAATGATACTGACAATGCTTGTCACGACTGCAGAGGTTGCAGCATACCCCACTGCCGAAGCACTCCTTTCACATTGCATCCCCCGGAGACACCCTGAGAGCGCCACTAAGACGCCAAATACAGCACTATGAAAAAGCCCAATCCCAAATGTCGTCAAAGTGAGAGCCTCTCGGGTCCTGTTCAGGTACTCGATGAGCCCCAAATCGAGCATGCCGATCCCGACGATCAAGCCGCCCAGGATGCCCAGAAGGTCCGAATACACGCAAAGCAGGGGCATCATGATGATAAGGGCGATCATCCTCGGTAAGACGAGAAACTCCATAGGGGAAATACCAAGGGTCTTTAAGGCATCAATCTCCTCGTTCACTTCCATCGTTCCCAGTTGGGCAGCAAACGCGGCCCCGGTTCGTCCAGCCATGATGATCCCTGTCATGATCGCACCCATGACCCGCACCATCCCAATCGCAACCACATCAGCAACGAACAATTGCGCTCCAAACATTTTGAGCTGGATGGCACCGACAAAACCAAGGATTAATCCCAGCAGAATACTGATCAGGGAAACAACGGGAAGGGCTTGGGAGCCACATTCCTGGAGCAGGAGAAAAAGGTCGGTTCGGCGGAAGGTGGCTTTGCCAACCAAAAATTTCGCAAAAGTAAGTGTGGCTTCGCCGATGAAGCCAACCATTTCGATCGTCGTGCGATAGAACTCGATCGTACTCGCACCCACCACAGAGAAGAACGGCTCTTTCTTGATTTCCTTCCGAGCTCCCTTTCGTTCAGCGACAGCGGAGGCCAGCTTCAGGAGTCCCCTTGCCCCTTCCGGAAGACCTTCGGCTTCCAATTGAATCTTATTCTGGGAGCAAAATTCCCTGACTTTGATGAGGAAAGTGAGAAAGCCACTGTCCCAGGCTTTTAATTCGCTCGTATCGAAACCCACCCGTTTCACTCGAGACCCTTGAGTGAGTCTCTTGACCACATCTTCTACGGAAGGCATGGGGTTTCCGATCTTCCAATCTCCTGTGAGCCGAACAAGGAATACACCATCAGAGGAAGATCTTAAATCGAAGCCACCGGGTTCAAGACCTGTTTGATCCATTTTTCTTTTCTCCAAAGTCCTTCAAAAAGGCTACCCTCCGCCCTGTTTACCGGTAGCGTCCGGAGGCTTTGCCGGAGGGACGTACCACTATTAGGGTTTCACATCCGCGCTACTTCAGGTCGCTCAGTAACCTCTTGAACTCTTCAGATTCAACAAGGATTCGATGCGCAACATCCCGCAGTTTATCCACCTCTTCGGACGACAATTTGAAGGAGGTAGGTAATCTTTTAAAATACATTCTTTCCTTTTCATCTTTCAGAGCGTCAAACTGCGCCTCAACCACATAGAACTCTATATCCCCGCAGGAACCCGGTGCTGTAGATACCGTTCCTCCCTTGCATCTCTGGGTCCTGATCTCATCCGCCCACGATTTAACACTTTCTTTCAAGAGGGCGATGGTTTCCGCATTGTAACGTTCGATGGCTATTGAGGAGTAGGCTGAGGCCATAGCCCCCAAAGGCGGAATTTTCTCGGTTCTGTCCCACTTCTTGTCCGGTTCTGTTTCGGCATTCACCACAACGAAGGCGACTTTTTGGACTTTTTCCATGGGAGTCCCTTTAATCGATTCCCATACGCTCCCCCGGATTATCACTCGATCAAGAATGGCTCTCAGACCGAGATTGTCAGCTACGCCTCCATCAATAAGATGGACATAGCGTTTCTTTTCGGAATCTAAATAGACGGAGAGGTTGTTTGCCAGGTAAAGCTGACGCTCTGACACCGTACGACTTTTCATGGTCTCCTCAAATCTTTCAGGGATTTGATAGCCACAGGTCCCGGCATAATTTTGCAGCGTGATGGGGCTTAAAACCATAGGAACCGCTGATGAGGCAGCTGCAGCCTTCGCCACCGGAAAACTGGAAACGTCCGAGCAAATCAAATCGAACGCCTCCTGTGTAAACCCTATCCTTGTCCCATAGGACATGTCTGTGGCATTGATGATAATCATCGGCCCTTTTCGAGCGGCGATATCGCCGAAGGTCTTTCTCTCGAATATGTGTTTGTCATAATATTGAGCGGATAGATCGCTGCGACCAAAAACACCTGAAAAGAGATTGACCCAGTTGAGAGGATTTAATACTCTCAGGATAAGTGTCCCTTGGATATTTTTTTTCAAAAACTTACTTTCAAAATCTTCAAATATCCGCTCCCCAAAAAGACCGTAATACCCTGCCGTGAAGCTTCCTCCAGACACGCCCGATATCCCGTCGACTTCATCCAGGAGGCGGCGTTTCTTCCCGTCAATGACCACCTCTGTCTTCCGAAGCTCTTCGAGAACTCCATAGGAGAGTGCGGCGGCCCGCGTCCCTCCCCCGGAGAAGGTGAGATACAACAGCAGATTCTCGGAGTTTCCCGGAGTTCCCATGAACTTCGCCCTATAACCGCTCTGGGGATCAACCTGTTTCAAGGGCTGGTTCACTGAATAGGAGGCACACCCAGCCATCATAACAGCTACCAATGTTGAGGTTAAAATAAAAAAGAATGATCTTTTCATCCCAGCACTCCTTTCTCCTCATACAAAAAGAGGAACCCTCCTTCTATTCATCAAAATATCTTTTCTCATTCTCCATCCTTATTTTTCAAATCTAACTCGGCAAGATAGAGTTTTTTTCGCCGCCAGATCAAAAAACCTTTTTTGTTGTGTCTCTGGACTCCTGGCTCAGACCCTGATGAAGGTCGATCAAGCTCTGTTGGCTTGCCTTGATTGCTCCGCGCACAGGCTGGTCAAGATCCATAATTAACCACATCACCGACGCTACGAGAAGCGTGAGCATGGTGGTTAGGATCCGCACCCTCTGTCTGGAGATCGCGAAATAATATCCTATCAACCACAGGGTGATGGCGGATACAACAAAAAGCACCAGATAGATGGAGAAAGGAACGCGATTCCAAAACGCAGCCAATCTTTTGGTGTGAAGGTCAATCATCTCATTCAGGGTTTCAAGAAATATTGAGATCACAGGATTGGGGTTCTCCCTGGCCAGGGCGGCCGCATGCGACCAAATCAAACCATGCAATTGCTTTGATCGGTTGTCCGCTTCACGGATTTTCTCCGGAGCGTCATCCGCCATGCCGACAATTTCTACCCGAAGTGCTGTATATTGGCGTAGCAACTCCTGAATCTCAGAACTCCGAGGCTCCGGCAATGTTTTTGCCCGGAGATAGGTGGTTCCTATTGCATTGGCCTCTTCGATAACCAGTTCCCTTCGTGTTTCAAAACGGCTCATAGACATCGCATAGGTGAACCCAAGCAAGAGTGCCAGTAGTGTCATGACTGTGCCTAAGATCAGTGCGATATCTGCCTTTTCGATGCTGTCTGAGCCACCTTTCACTTTCTTCTTTTTTACCCAAAAACCAATTTCCACTGTCACAATCAGCACGCCCATAAGAGTCAGACAGATCAAGAGCGGGTCTAATCGATAGAAGATAT
>Ga0209253_10006078_pt1 | contig 10461 bp, 8 predicted proteins | sample FrelakmetBRP12BR_FD_187145 | JGI IMG/M metagenome (GOLD analysis project Ga0209253, IMG submission 187145) | Freshwater lake sediment microbial communities from the University of Notre Dame, USA, for methane emissions studies - BRP12 BR (SPAdes)... | ecosystem: Environmental > Aquatic >... | reverse complement strand
TGACTCAATTTTTCCATGCGCGACAAAAATCGGTCACGAGCTAAGATGGAGGCTGCTGCTACCGCAATATAACGCTCAGCTTTGGGGGTTTGGATAAGTTGTAATTTCTTACCCTTCTCCATAAGCTTGGAAAGTATAAATCTCTCGTTGCCAAACTGGTCAGCTACAGCATGCGAACAGGGAAGTTTCTCAAGAAGGCTCTCCATGGCCCGTGCATGCCCCCAGGCTAAAAGATGATTGAGGTTCTTCCCCTCTTTTTTGAATTGATCGTATAATTCATTATAACGTTCTGGCGGTATCTCAACTTCGATAAACTTCCCGTTGCATGCGATTCGAATTTCTGCTGCCAATTCTCGACAACGTTTATCAGAGAGGAGTTTCGAGTCTTTAATCCCGCTGGCTTCAAGCTTTGCTTTGATAGATTCATTGACGAAAACCCCCGCAATGACCATGGGCCCAAAATAATCTCCTTTCCCTGATTCATCTGTTCCAATATGGGGTAACGGAACCTCTCTCTCTGTTTTTCCTGAAGATCCTTTCTTAGAAGCCTCGGTTTCTCCGGGTTCATATTCTATATAGTCGTCAACCGAAAGCTCAGTACGGGGGTATCTCAAATTGTACGAAGCAATGACGGTCTCGAGGATGTGCTTATACAAATCTCCTCCGACGCCCTGGAATTGAAGTTTTCCATTTGTATACTGTTTTATGGCTATTCTTTCTTCCCCCTCTTCAAATCGGTAAGAGTAATCACAGTATTGCTCTTCACGGGTGCCCGTCGGTTTCAACTCATTCAACTTTTCCCTTATCTGGCGCCTAAGTTCAGGATCCCTGACCAAAAAGGGTTTTAGTTTAATTTTTTGAATCGGGATTCTTGACCTATCCAAATCTTCACCGTTCCTGAAAACATTCCTGCAAGGATTGAACCCAGCCATTCTTCTGAAAATAGCTTTTCAAAAAATTTATCTTCCTCACCTAGCGTGAATCCCCAGCCGATGGTTCTAGTGAATTCTGAAATTTCAAAAATACCTATGTAATATTAATGATTTACGGACAGTTTTTTCTCCACAATGCTCGATTTATCGGCAGTTATCCTACCCCGTATTGCCGGCGGTAAGAAATAATATAATCCTTCACTTTTTTCTTGGTCTTATAAATCCCAAAGTGGCCTTCGCATAGGATATCTGCATCGAGGTCGAGTAATTTTTTTGTTGACCGGCCATAATCTTCGAGGTTCGATCCAAATTCCTCAAGAATTGGACCATGGAGGTCTTGACCAAAGAGGATTCGTTTTCCATCTTTATCCAGATAGATGCATATTGATCCGCGAGTATGACCCGGTGTGTGAAGGCAGAAAATCTTCTGTTGGCCAATCGTCAGTATCTCTTCAGGCAAATTGAATTTCGCATCAACCGGTGTTGGCGGAAATGTTGTCTGATACCAATTGGCAGCAGTCAAAATCTGATCTCCATTTTCCAACGGTGGCGCATCCAATTTGTGGATATAGATCTTTGAGCCAAATCTCCTTTTAATTTCTGGAGCGCCTCCAATATGATCTATATGACAATGCGTTAGAAGAATCTTGCTCAGATTTTTACAGTTAAACCCTAAACTTTGAACATTATTAATAATCTTATCAACACTCCACCCTGCCCCGGTATCGATCAATATCAATTCACCCAGGCTCATGAGATAGACGCAACCATCTCGACCATCTGTAATGTCCGGGCCCCCGACAATAAAAATATCCTTTGCAATTTCGGATGGTCCCATTTACTTCCTCCTCAACCCTTCCTTCAACCTTCTATAATCTGCCATTGTAAAACCATCCCACTGACAAGGTAGTATGGAATTGTTGTGAAATAAGGGTTCATTTTCAAGGTCGAATTGTGACAATTTTTTTGCCTTTTCGAATAATGGGGTATGGGGGACAGGTGAATATTCTACAAGCATTGGGTTTGCTCCAGCCTCTTTCACAAAGGCGATGCCTTCCTCAACTTCCCCTACCTTTTGGCCTGGCAACCCGACCAATATATAAACTCCAATTTCCTCGGCCGAGTACCCCGCCCTCTTTAAACTCTTAATTGCCTGCCTGAATTCCTGATTATCCACCTTACCTCCGGTTTCAACCTGTGTCGCCTCATTCGATGTTTCAAAGCCAAGACGAATGGTTTTGAACCTGCTACGAAACAGGAGGTCAGCCACTTGTTCATCAATCTCTCTGATGTGGATGGCATTGGGCGCGTGGAAATTACAGGAAATTCCCCTTCTGATCACTTCTCTCATTATAGGAATGAAATGCTTTGATGGCTCGATGAGAAGGGCATCATCATAGAAGGCAATATTATTAACTCCATATTTGCTTCCCCAGTAATCAATTTCATCAACTACTTTGAGAGGATCCCTTCTAGAAAACCCTTTTGTTAGGAATGGGGAGGCACAATAGGTACACCTAAACGGGCATCCTTTGGAGGTAGCGATACAGATATAATCGAGTTGAGGATAAAGGTCGAAAGCTGGGTAAAGATTAGTTCGGAGTTCGCCTGCCTGCGCCGTGGCTCCGGCAGGCAGGGAGTTCGGAGTTCGGGGTTCAAAATTAGTTAAATCAGAGATCAGCTTTAAGGCCTCCAATTCCCCACTTCCATTGAAGACAATATCAACATCTAAATGGTTTTTGGCGTGCTCATAACAGAGGGCGGCATAGATTCCACCCAGTATTATAGGGACATTTTTAAATAATTTCTTTGTTATTTCAATAACTTTAGATATCCCTGGATACCAGTAGGTCATTCCTGAAGTGATACCGATTATGTCCGGTTTTTCTTCAAGCATTGAGAATCTTTTCAACAGCATTTCTTCAGGAATTCCATATTGGCTGTAATTTCGTGGGACGGATTTGAGAGGATGGGGTTTATCGATCTTTGTCTTAAGAAACTTTCCATCCTCGTATTTCCTTCTTTTTATCGAAAAATCAAGGCAGTCGATCAGGGTGACCCGAAACCCATTCTCCCTTAAGAGGCTGGTGATACGGAGAAGACCCAGAGGCTTTATCCAGAAATTATAAGCGGCAAAATCAGTAATCCAGGGATTAATAAGAAGGATATGAGGAGAATTATGTTTCACGTGAAACATTCTATAATCCCTCTCAGTCTTCCCCTGCCTATTGCGGGCAGGCTTTTTCAAGGGGAGGGGAAAAAGGGGATTATTTTCCGATACAGAATTGGTCGAAAATTCGATTCAAAACTTCATCAGCAGTTGTTTCACCAACCAACTCTCCGAGGGCCTCCAAAGCGGACCGAATTTCAAATGCAATAAATTCAAGGGAAGTCCCCTCTTCCATTCCCTTCATTGCATTAGAAAGATTAATCCTTATCTCAGTAAGAGCAGTCTTGTGACGAATATTTGCCACGATCAGGTGCTCTGGGGTTGTTCTTACGTCTCCCTGAGCTAAAGAGGTATAAATGGTTTTCTTGAGATCATCGATCCCTTTGCCATTGAGAGCAGAGACCCAGACCATCGGGTCATCCATGAATCGATTCTTCACCTCATCAATGGATATTTTTTGAGGAAGATCATCCTTATTCAGAATCACTACCCTCCTCTTTCCTTTCACTTCCTCAAAGATCTCTTTGTCATCTTCGTCGAGGGCTCGACTTGCGTCGAGCATTAACAAGACGAAATCGGAGCCTGCCAATCGCTCCTTTGCTCTCCTCACCCCTTCTTGCTCAACGGAATCTCTTACTTTTCTCAAACCTGCGGTATCAATCAACCGCACTGGAATTCCGTGGATATTCAGGACCTCTTCAATCACATCCCGGGTTGTCCCGGGGATCGGGGTGACGATAGCCCTCTCCTCTTTCAAGAGGACATTGAGGAGGCTCGATTTACCAACATTGGTCTTTCCAATGATGGCACATGAGATTCCCTCACGAAAGATCTTTCCCTCTTCGTAGGAGGCGACCCATCCCTCTAATTTCTGAACCATTCCCTCCATATCTTGCTCCATCTCTCTCAAAGGGATCGGGTCCATCTCCTCCTCTGGGAAATCGATATGGGCTTCGATCAGGGCCAGATGCTGAACCAAGCTGGTCTTGAGTTGGGCCATTTCTCTGTACAGCCATCCTTTGAGTTGCTGGTTAGCGATTTCTAGACCAACCATGGTTTTGGCCTTGATCATATCGATCACGGCCTCAGCTTGCGTGAGATCGATTCGGCCATTAAGGAACGCTCGCTTTGTAAATTCCCCTGGATGGGCCATTCTGGCCCCTTGCATTAATGCAAGTTCCAATACCTTCTGCAAAATGAAATACCCTCCGTGGCAATGGATCTCCACAATATCTTCCTTGGTATAAGTCTTTGGAGATTTCATCACCACAATCAACACCTCATCAACAGCTTTTCCACTTTGATTATCTATGATTTCCCCATAATGGAAGTGATGAGAAATAAAGCAAGATTGGTCTCTTTTTGGCTTAAATAACTTCCTGGCGATGGCTTCAGCAGATGAACCACTCATACGGACGACGCCAATACCACTCTCACCAAATGGAGTTGAAATGGCTGCAATCGTCTCTTCTTCCTTTAATGGGATTCTTTTTGAAGAACTGAGCGCGGACTTTCTGTTCACTTTTATTGAAGCTATTTCAGGAGGTTATCCCTCTTTCCTGATCGGGATAATTTTGACTTTCTTTAACTCCCCTTCCCCAAGGCTCTCTGTCTTGAGGTATGGGTCTTCCTTGAGTGTAAGGTGAATAATCCTCCTATCATGAGAATTGAATGGACCGACTGTTAAGGAGTGCCCTATCCTCTTTGCTTTTTCACCCAATCGAGAGGCGATGTTAGCCATAGTGTCTATCCTTCTTTTACGATAGTCGTCGATATCCAAGACTACCCTCACGGCGCTTTTCAGCCTCTTGTTGACCATTCGGTTAATGAGCATCTGAAGCGATTCCAGGGTCCGACCATGTTTTCCAATGAGGACCCCCTCTTGGTCTCCTTTGATTTCCAAGCAGAGATTCCCTTCTTTTAAGAATCCTTCTACCTCCGTCTTAACCCCCATCCGCTCAAGCAATCCTACGGTGAGTTCCTTAGCAATCTCGATTTCTTCCAAGATTCAGACCTCATATTTTTTTATTCAAATAATATTGATGGGCGATTGATAAGACATTATTGATCAACCAGTACAAAACCAGGCCAGACGGAAAACTGAGGAAGAGAAAGGTGAACATCACCGGCATCAGCAGAAACATCTTGGCCTGCGCCGGATCACCCGCTGTAGGGGTCATCTTCTGCTGGATGAACATGGTTGCGCCCATGATGATTGGAGTGACATAGATGGGATCTTTTGCGGAAAGATCCATAATCCAAAGAAAGAAGGGGGCGTGTCTCATCTCGATCCCATTCTGAAGCGCGTTATAAAGGGCGATGAATACCGGGATCTGGATGAGCATGGGCAGACAACCGCTCATGGGGTTGATCTTCCTCCTTTTGTAAAGGAGCATGATCTCTTGCTGAAGCCTTGCCTTATCATTTTTGTACTGCTCCTTGAGCCGATTCATCTCCGGCTGTACCCTCTGCATCTCTTTCATTGATTTGAAGCTGATCTGTGTCAAGGGCAGAAAGATGATCTTGATAAGAATGCTAATGATGATGATATCGATCCCATAATTTCCTGTAACCTTGTGGGTAAATCTTATGAACCAGAGGAGAGGTTTGGCAACGATCGTAAAATAACCAAAATCTACCATTTTTTCCGCGCCAACCCCCAATGCTTTCAGCCGGTCTTCATCCTTGGGACCCAAGTAGACCTGGTACGCAATGTTCACCTTTTCCCGGGGAGAAATGGAAACACGGGGAGGCATGATCTCTGCCTTCAGCGGATCCTTTTCAGACCCCTTTACTGCCACGGTCATCTCTTTTGATGCCGGAGGGATTAAGAGGGCAGTGAAATATTCCCCCTCAAAGGAAAACCATTTGATTTCACCTTTCTCTGTAACCTCGAAAGGCTCGACGGTCGTTTTCTTGCTTTCACAACCGGGGACGCAGCCTGAGGTACCTGATCCTCCGAATTCCTTCTTCTCCACCTTTTCATTCCTCAAGAAGGAGTATTTCAATCCGTAATCTTTGTTGTCCTCCTTCGCCAGCTTTGTTAATTCAATCTCTCCGATCCATTCAAGTCCCAATTGACCGGTGATTTCTTTTGAGGAATTGTTTTGAACCTCCACTTCCAGGTTGATGGTATATTGATCAGACGTAAACTTCAAGCGTTTCAATATCTTCAACCCATTCTCCAGATTTCTCGAAAAAGTGATTTCGCCCTTTTCACCCTCTTGTACCAAACGGAGTTGGTCTTTATCAACCTCCCAATTCTCCTCGACAGGCAGATTAGCGCCGTTAATGGTTAGTCCTAAAGGAAGATTCTTATTTTCTCTAGTATTGACGAGATCGAGAGGTTCAGGTTTTTTCGCCTTTTCAACTTTGTTACCAAGAATCTCCTGAACAAACTGGGTCAACTTTATTGCCAGGGTAGCTTCATTCACTCTGTCTTCATATTTCTTAAGTCTGAAATGCTTTAATCTCGCGTCCTCGGACGTGAAAACCGCCCAGTAATTCTGGGTCTCCACAGAGATTTCCTTCTGGGAAATTCCCTTTGCCCTGGCAGGGGGTTTTCCCTCCCTTAAGACCTTTGTTTCTTTTATCTCTGTCTTCTTTTCCGCTGCCTTTTCCTGAGAAGATGCCTCTTCTTTCTTTACTTCCTGCGGTTGCGTCTTATGGGGCTCGGGAAAGAACTTTGATTGGATCAAACTCCAAGCGACTATAACTAAAAAAGTCAATAATATTGCATAGATAGCTCTTTTTTCCATGTAATCTTTGTCCTAAAACTCCTCTCTAGTATTTTTTGATTATTTCGGGAACTGGATCGTATCCGCCTGGATGGAAAGGATGGCACTTGATAACTCTCTTGAACGTGAGCCAAGCTCCCTCTATGATTCCGAAACGCTGAATCGACAGCAAAGCATAGGAGGAGCAGGGAGGAGTGAAACGACAACAGGGACCAAGGAGGAGCGAAACCGTATGCTGATAGAGGTGGATCAGGACGATCATCCCTTCTCTAATCCACTCGTGGGTCGTTCTCTTTTTCATAAAATGAAGAGGCCTCTCAGTTCTTTCTCCGCTTCCTGATATCGATTGAACGAACACCCCTTTTTAATCATCAAAATAATATCGTAAGAACCTTTGATTTTATGCTTATGCAGGCGAAAGAATTCTCGGATGTAACGTTTCATTCGATTCCGAAACGCTGCCGGACCAATTTCCTTTTTCACCACAATCCCTAATCGGTGAAATGTCTTCTCACTCTCTTGGATAAAGAGCATAAAGTTTCGAGAGGAATTTCTCCTCCCTAATTTCATCACCCTTCTGAAATCCTGAGCTTCCGTGATCCGCTCTTTTTTCGTAAACCTAAAGGACCCTTTCACAGCGATCCTCATCGTCACCTAACTGCTGAAGGGGGTTCCTTTCCGTCCCCTGGAATTCACAATCTAAACGGTCAACCTCTTTCTCCCCTTCATTCGCCTTCGTTTTAAGACATTTCGGCCGCTCTTTGTACTCATCCTCTCCAAGAAACCATGAGTTCTCTTCCGTCTGAGATTACTCGGTTGATATGTTCTCTTCATCGAATCCCTCTCTCTTAGGGTAGCTTATTTTTTGAAATGATTAAACTTTTAATTTAAACCATATTTATGACCTATTGTCAAGATGAACGGCTAATTTTTGTTGACAGAAGAGGGCTTTTTATATTAAGTTTTTCAATAAAATTGAAGCATTATTTTAGGAGTCTCCATGAGCGTTCTTCAAGAGAACATCCCTGTCAACATCGAAGATGAAATGAAAAAGTCCTACATGGACTACGCCATGAGCGTCATCATCGGTCGGGCCCTCCCCGATGTGAGGGATGGTCTTAAACCCGTTCATCGCCGTGTTCTTTACGCCATGAACGAGCTAAGTAACGATTGGGCCAAACCCTATAAGAAATCGGCAAGGATCGTCGGAGACGTCATGGGTAAATATCATCCCCATGGGGATATGGCGATCTATGATGCCATTGTCAGAATGGCGCAGGATTTCTCTCTCCGTTATCCGCTGATCGACGGTCAAGGGAATTTTGGCTCCATTGATGGAGATCCACCTGCGGCCATGAGATATACCGAGATCAGAATGGCCAAGATTGCTGCCGAGCTGCTGGCAGATATCGATAAGGAAACCGTTGACTTTGTCCCGAATTATGATGACACTTCCGCCGAACCTTCGGTGCTTCCATCCAAATTCCCGAACCTCATCGTCAATGGTTCTTCTGGAATTGCGGTCGGGATGGCAACCAACATCCCCCCTCACAATCTCGTGGAAACCATTAATGCCCTCATTGCCCTGATCGAAACCCCTGAGATCTCCCTCGTGGAATTAATGGATCACCTTCCCGGACCTGACTTCCCCACAGGTGGTTTCATTTCCGGCAGAGAGGGAATTCGTCAGGCTTATGAAACCGGGAAGGGTGTGATCCAACTTCGAGCCAGGGCGCTCATCGAGAGAGACCGAAAAGGAGAACGTGAAAACATTGTTATCACCGAACTTCCCTATCAAACCAACAAGGCCAAGCTCATCGAAAGAGTCGCCGAATTGGTCCAGGAGAAAGCGATCGAGGGCATTGCCAATATTCGTGACGAATCGGACAGGGAAGGGATGAGGGTGGTTGTCGAACTGAAACGGAACGAGGTGGCCGAGGTTATCCTCAATCAGCTTTATAAACACACCCAGATGCAAACCTCCTTCGGGATCATTCTTCTTGCCATCCATCAGAATCGGCCAAAGCTTCTCTCCCTCAAAGAGATGCTCCATCTCTTTATTCAACATCGTCAGGAAATCGTCATACGACGCTCCCGGTTTGACTTAAATAAAGCAGAGGCTAGGGCTCATATCCTAGAAGGTCTAAAGAAAGCGATTGACCATATTGATGCCATCATCGCTACCATTAAGGCCTCCAAAACTCCAAAGGAGGCGAAAGACCGCTTGATAGAAAAATTCGCCTTTTCGGATGTGCAGGCCCAGGCGATCTTAGAGATGAGGCTCCAACGGCTAACCAACCTTGAACAACGCAAAATTGTGGACGAGTATGAAGAGACCATCAAGTTGATCAATCGGCTGAAGGCCCTCCTTGCCAGTGAACGATTGATTCTCAATTCGATCAAGGAGGAACTCCTCTCCATTCGAGATGCCTTTGGAGACGAAAGGAAAACGGAAATTGTGGAGGCCGCTCCAGAAATTCGGGTCGAAGACCTCATCGCCGAAGAGGATATGGTGGTGACGATCACGCATACGGGATATATCAAGAGAAATCCCATCAGCCTTTACCGGAGTCAGCATCGCGGCGGAAAGGGAAAGATGGGAATCAATGTCAAAGAGGAGGATTTTGTAGAGGACCTTTTTATCGCCTCCACTCACGATTATATCTTATTCTTCACAGATGCCGGAAAGATCCATTGGATGAAGGTTCACGAACTTCCGCAGGCTGGCCGAATCACACGGGGGAAGGCTATTGTCAATCTCCTCAACCTCAGCCCTGAGGAGAAAGCGACCACCATTCTATCCCTCAAGGATTTTGCAAAGGGGAAGTTCATTACCTTCATGACCAAGAGGGGGACCATTAAGAAAACCGCACTCGAAGCCTACGGCAATCCCCGGTCCGGTGGCATCATCGCCATTCACCTCGATGAAGAGGATGAGCTCATCTCTACGAAACTGACCGATGGAAAGCAATTTCTTTTTATCGGCACCAAAATGGGGAAGGCGATTCATTTTCCCGAAAATCAGATCAGAGAGATGGGTCGCACAGCTCGCGGGATCAGAGGGATTAAGATCTCAAAAGAAGATGAAGTGGTGGGGGTGGAGGTGGTTGCTCCTCACACTCAGATCCTGACGGTCACCGCCAACGGTTATGGAAAACGGACTCAGGCCTCTGAATATCGGACTCAGAATCGGGGAGGGTCCGGCATCTTTACAGTCAAGAGAACCCAAAGGACCGGAGATGTGATAGGGATTAAGATCGTAGCGGACGAAGATGATTTAATGCTCATCTCCAACAAGGGGAAAATTATCCGCTTGCGAGCCGTGGATATCCCTGTTCAAGGAAGAAGCACTCAAGGGGTAAGGCTGATCGCGCTCGAGGAGGGGGAAAGGGTGGTTGCTGTCGCAAGGTTGGCAGAGAAAGAATAGATTCGTCCATCAGAAAAAACTCCATCAAAAAAAGCTTGATTTTTTTTAATAACAGATTTAATATTAGTCACGTAAGTTTTCAAAAGGTTTAGTCCCCAAAAAATTTCCCCTCTTTGTCTTTAATTTCATTTATCCACAGTTGTGGAAACATTGTGCAAAGAGACTTATAACTAATTGAAAATGAAGATATTTTCT
>Ga0209253_10006077_pt1 | contig 10462 bp, 8 predicted proteins | sample FrelakmetBRP12BR_FD_187145 | JGI IMG/M metagenome (GOLD analysis project Ga0209253, IMG submission 187145) | Freshwater lake sediment microbial communities from the University of Notre Dame, USA, for methane emissions studies - BRP12 BR (SPAdes)... | ecosystem: Environmental > Aquatic >... | reverse complement strand
AGGCGATCGCCAGGCCGATGAACCCGCCGATCAGGCAGAGGGCCGCAGCTTCTACAAGGAATTGCATCAGAATGTTCCTCCGCTTCGCCCCAATGGCTTTCCGGATGCCGATCTCCTTCGTCCGCTCGGTGACCGACACGAACATGATGTTCATGATCCCGATGCCGCCCACGAACAATGACAGGCCCGTGATGAAGAGCCCGATCGATGCGATGACCAGGCTGATTGGACCGAAGGTCTGCGTGAGGATTTCCTGCTGGTTAATGTTGAAATCGTTGGGCTTGCCAGGACTCAGGCCGCGGGCCTTGCGCATAATCCCTTCCAGCTCCATCTTGGCATCCTCCATCTGCTTCAGATCGGCCACCCGAACCTGAATCGTCACATCGCGCCTCCCGCCGAAATGGTTCTGGAAAGAGAAAAGCGGAACGAACACCCGTGTATCGGTCGTAAACTGGCCGAACATCCCTCCCTGCTTTTCGAACACTCCGATCACCGTGTAGGGAAATCCCGCAACACGGATCGGTTTGCCGATGGGGTCTCCCCGGGGGAAGAGATTCTCCGCCACCGTTGCGCCGAGCACGCAGACCGGGCGACCACCGTTGGATTCCTCCAGTGTGAAAAAGCGGCCGTCGGCGAGCGTCGATCCGGCGGCGTTCATGTACTGGTTCGTCGTTCCGGTGATGAAGGAGTTCTCCATGGCATTGTTGCCGTTCGTCACCCGTCGGCCCGTCCCGACCACCGGCGCAACGGCGTCCGACAGCATCGCCTGCCGCTCGATCTTGGCGGCATACGCCACTTCGAGGTTCCGCCTGTTCCGGATGGTCGCCCAGTCATCGTTCGACACCCAGGGGAACTTCTGGACGTAGAGCACATCCGTCCCAAAGGCCGCCGCGCTCTTGTCGAAGGCGCGGTTGACCCCCTCGATAGCCGTGGCCATCAGCGTGACCGACACGATGCCGATCACGATGCCGAGTGTCGTCAACACGGAGCGCATCTTGTTCGCACGAATAGCGCGGAACGAAATCAGCAGGCCTTCCTTCAACTCTAACCAGAAATACATACGCGGGAGTTTTCCTCTCAGGACGCGGCAGCCGCAGCGACGGTCTTTCTCTTTTTCACCGGTTCGTCGGACTCGATCATCCCGTCGCGCAGGCGGATCGTCCGGTGCGCATGCTCCGCGATGTCCGCCTCGTGCGTCACCAGGATGATCGTGTTCCCGGTCCGGTGAAGCTCTTCAAACAGCATCATGATCTCCTCGCCGGTGCGCGAGTCCAGGTTTCCTGTCGGCTCGTCTGCCAGGATGATGGACGGACGCGTCACCAGGGCGCGGGCGATCGCCACCCGCGGGCGCTGGCCGCCGGAAAGTTCGTTGGGCTTGTGGTGCGCACGGTCGCCCAGCTGAACATGCGCCAACGTTTCCTGGGCCCTCCGCCGGCGCTCTGCCGAGGAGACCCCTCCGTAAATCAAAGGGAGCTCCACGTTGTGCAACGCATCGGATCGCGGGAGCAAGTTGAAGGTCTGAAACACGAACCCGATTTCCTTGTTCCGGATCTTGGCCAGGTCGTTGTCGTTCATCTCACTGACATTCACGTCGTTGAAAAGGTAGAGCCCCGATGTCGGCGTGTCCAGGCAGCCGATGATATTCATCAATGTTGACTTGCCGGATCCCGACGGACCCATGATCGCCACGTATTCGTTCCGCCCGATCGCCAGGGAGACTCCGCGCAGGGCATGGACCTCCTCGGCCCCGCCCATGTCGTACGTCTTGACGATGTTCTTCAGGTCAATAACGTTCGCGCTCATGCACCTTCCCCTTTCGGCTTGCCGGCCGCCTTCTTTGGCTCCTCAACCCGCACCTTAGAGCCATCCTCCAGCTCGCGGTTGATCGATTTGTAGCTTCCGGACACCACTTCCATCCCCTCGGTCACACCGTCACTGATCTCGACATAGGTGTCATTGCTGATGCCACGTTTGACCGGTATCGCTTTCGCAACGCCGTTTTCAATGCCGAATACGATCTCCTTCGGCTTGTTTTCAGCCCGCTTTCCCCCCGTACCGCCACCCGCCATCACCATACCCCGCTGGCCATCACCTTCACCTTCTTTGATCTCCATCTTCGGCATGCGTGTGGTCACCGACTGGATCGGGACCGCGAGCACATCATGTTTGGTCTCGGTCTCGATGTCCGCGGTCATCGACATCCCCGGGCGCAGGTTGAGGCCCTGATCGACGACGCGCATCTTCACCGTGAAATTCGTGACCTCTTCCTGTGTACCGAGGCCTTTCGACTTTGCGGTGTTGGCGATTTCGTAGACGACCGCGTTCACTTTGCGGTCAGGAAAAGCGTCCACGGCGATCCGTGCCGTATCACCGATCGACACGAGAATGACATCATTCTCACTCACATCCACGCGTCCTTCCATCCGCGAAAGATCAGCAATCGTCATCACATCCGTCCCCTGGAACTGTACCGTGCCGAGCACCCGCTCGCCCAGCTCCGAGTTCAACTGACTGACCGTGCCGTCCATGGGCGCAACGACTGTCGTCTTGCGCAGATTTTCCAGCGACTGGTTCAAGGAGGCCTGCGCCTGGGCGAAGCTTGCTTTGCTTGACTCAAAGGCCGCGCGCGCCGAAACGAATTCCGATTCCGATACCAGCCCTTTTTCGTAAAGACTCTGAACGCGCTTGTATTCCAAGTCGGATTTCGTCAGACCCGCTTTGGCCTGGGCCAGCACCGCGGAGAACTGGTCGCGCTGCGCCAGATACACATCGGGCTTGATCTTCATCAGCAGGTCGCCTTTCTTCACCCGCTGCCCCTCCTTGACTGGCAGGGCAACGATCTCACCGCTCACTTCCGGCGAGATCTTCACCTGGACTTCGGGCTGGATCTTCCCGGTCGCGGTGACCAGCTGCGTGATCGTATGCCGTTTCACCTTTTCCACCTGGACAACCTGGATCGGCTCCTTCTTGCTTCCCAGGAACACGATCAGCGCGAGGGCAATCAACGCCACTGCCAGAATGGAAAAGATGATGATCTTCTTCTTCGACTTCTTTCCGTTCGTCGCCATACCAATCCTTCCTTCCTGAATAGTGTCGACACCAATCCTAATAGGTTTTCTCGCCGATTGCGTACTCGAGGTTGTACCGCGACACGAGATAGCCGAAGGCCGAGTTCGCAAGGTTGGCCTGAGCCCGCACCAGATTCGCGTTGGCGGTCAGCAGGTCAAGGAGCGTTCCCGCCCCGAGATTGTACCGCTCCTCCGCGATCTTGCGGTCCTCCGTGGCGGAGACGAGCCCCTCCCGGCTTGCATCGTACGCCTTCCGGGAAGCCTCAAGGTCTATGAACGCTTTCTTCACATCGACGCCGATATTCCGCTCGGTCTGTGCCAGGGCGATTTCCGCATTTCGCTTTTCGGCGAGTGCTGACTGGATTTGCTGGTTCGTTTGAAAACCGTCGAACAGCGTCCAGCGCAACTGCAAACCCCAGTTCGCATTCCGATTCTGACTCATTTTCGCCAACTCATCATTCAGGAGACTGTAGCTGCCAAAAATGCTCGCGCTCGGCCAGTAGCCGCTCCGGGCGACCGTCACTCCGGATTCTGACGCGTTCAGATTCTCTTTCGCACCCATGTAGTCGGGCCGGGCCGCGATCGCCTTCTGGGTCATTTCCGCGATCCCGCTGGGAACCGGCGCATGGATCACCGCGTCGAGAGAGTCCTTTCCGGTTGGAAGGAGGGGATCGTTGAACGTATATTCGTCAGCAACATCGAGCCCGATCAACGACACCAGATCCGCTTTGGACTTATCGTAGTTGTTCTGTTGCGTGATGAGATCTACTTCGTCGATCGCGACCTGGGACTTCTGACGGTAGACATCCGCCATGGAAAGAGCTCCGACCCTGTTCGATTCCACAATCCGCTCGAGCTGGCGCTGGTCTCTCTTCAGGTTCTCCGCGCTCACGGTGACAAGGTACTCGTTCCTGAGCACATTCAGATATTCTGTTACAACCTGGAAGATAATCGCCTGCCGTGTGCGAGCCGCAGTGAGCTCTGTGGCAACCGCGCGGGAGGTCGCCGCGCTCACGCTCCCCTGCCGTGCAAATCCATCAAAGAGTGTGTAACTGGCATTGACCCCCGCAGTGAAATTGTTCGTTACCTGAAAGAACGCGGGAGAGGTCACCGGGAGGCCGCTGATGACCTGCGTCGTCGTCCCGTCACGCGTGCTCTGGTTGCGGCTCCACCCGCCCGAGGCAGAAAGAGTCGGGATGTAGCTGCCTTTTGCAGCCAGAGCCTGAGCCTGCGCAGCTTCGATATTGTTCTGCGCCTGAAGAACATTCAGATTCCGCTCCAGTGCAATCTTCTTTGCCTGCTCAAGCGTGAGGTTTTTCGGCTGCCCTTGAAGTGGGAGGGCAACGAAAAGGAAGAGGGCGAGTGAAATTGCAAAACGCATAGTATGCTCCCTGCAATAAGGTGAGGAAATCGTATATGATTAGACGATTGGGGGAGGGGAAAGTTTCACCCGGGACTGAAAAAAAGGGGCTAACCGCCCAGAATTTCGTCCTTTATCGAGAGGAGATAAGCAAGCGCGGCGTCGTGCTCATTCGGTATCTTTCCTTCCAAAATGGCCTCTTCGATCGCCTTTTTGAGTATTCCAACCATCTTGCTGGGTTGGAGGCCGCAAATCGACATGATTTCCTCTCCCTTGACGGGAGGTTGCCAGTTCCGAAGTCGGTCCTTTTCCTCCACCTCTTTGATCTTCTCCACCACAATGTCGTAGTTCCTCAGATACTTTGTGACCAGCGATGGATTCTTGGACGTAATATCGGCGCGGCACAGCAGCATCAGGTCGTCAATGTCATCTCCGGTCTCGAATACCAGCCGCCGGACGGCGGAATCGGTCACAATCTCATCGACAAGGACCATGGGCCTGAGATGAAGGCGGACAAGCTTCTCGACGTAGGAAAGAGGATCCATCGGCAGTTTCATCCGCTGAAAGATCTTCTTCATCATCCTTGCGCCCACCTCCTCGTGCCCGTGAAAGGTCCAGCCCACTCCTTCGCGGAAGGCTTTGGTGCGGGGTTTTGCGATGTCATGGACAAGCGCGGCGAAACGGAGCCAGACATTGTCCGTCGTCCCGGCGATGTTGTCCACCACAGTGCACGTGTGCAGGAAGACATCTTTGTGATGATGATCCTTACGTTGATCTACCCCCGCCATCTGGGCGACTTCGGGAAACACGATCTGCAAGACACCGGTGTCGAACATCCCTCGGAACGCTATGGAGGGCCTGGACGCCCGGAGGCACTTGAGGAATTCCTCGGTGACCCTTTCCTGGGTGACGATGGCCAGACGATGCTTCATCGACCGGATTGCATCGAGAATCGCGCGGTCTACCGAAAAGCGGAGCTGCGCCGCAAACCGGAAGGCGCGCATGATCCGGAGTGGGTCATCCTCGAAGGTCTGCACCGGATCAAGTGGCGTCCTCAACATACGGGCCTCCATGTCACGGCGGCCGTGAAGGGGATCATGGAGCTCACCGAACCGCCCGGCATTCAATGAAGCCGCCATGGCATTGACCGTAAAGTCCCGGCGGAGGAGGTCCTCTTCCAGCGTGCCAGCGGTAACGTCAGGACTCCGGGAGTCGATCCGGTAGCGCTCTTTTCGCGCTCCGACAAACTCAAGCTTCCTGCCGCCGACCGGGACCATGGCCGTGCCGAACCGCTCGAACGTGACCACGGTGGCAATGCCCAGTTCCTTCGCCGCCTTACGCGCAAAATCGATGCCGTCACCCATCACCAGAATGTCAATGTCCTGATCACCGATCCCGAGGAGGAAATCACGCACGTAGCCTCCGACGACGTAGGCCTCCACGTTCTCCTCATCCGCGATCCGGCCGATGCGGCTAAGCAGAGGATGCTTGAGAGGTATCTCTTCACGAACGTCGGTCATTGGTCAGGCTGTTGCCATGGAATGTACAGTGAGATTCACGCAGCCTTGTCGGCCAGGGCTTTCCTGGGTTCTCCGTTGCGTGGCTATAGCGGGAGCGTCTGCTGACTGATTTTCTCCATGATGATGTTCGCGACTTCCAGCGCCCGCTTGCCGTCCTCGGCACCCACGAGAGGCTGCGTGTTATCCCGAACCGAGCGGACGAACAATCCGAGCTCATGTTGCAGAGCGTTGACCTCCTTCACCTCAGGTTGCTCGTACACAATCTTCCGCCTCCGCGCTCCCGACCCGACCTCGCCAAGCATCATGGTTCCTTTGGCGTCAGGCTCGTTCTCGCCAACGAGCCGGAATACCTCCGCCACTCCCTCGGAAAAATCGATGGAAATGTAGGTGTTGGGCTGAAAGAGGCGCATTTTCCTCATCCGGCGCTGGGAAATCCTGCTCGCCGTGACATTGGCGACACATCCGTTCTCGAACTGGATGCGCGCGTTGGCGATGTCCACGTTGTCCGAGACGACCGCCACGCCGTTCGCATCGATGCTGCGGACGGGCGACCGTACGAAGCTGAGGATCAGATCGATATCGTGAATCATCAAATCCAGAACAACCGCCACATCGGTCCCGCGGGGGTTGAACTGGGCGAGCCGGTGCGATTCAACGAAGAGCGGCCGGATTTCATATTCTTCCAACGCAAGAATGGCTGGATTGAACCGCTCGATGTGGCCCACCTGGACGAGCAAACCATTCTTCTCTGCGAGCCTGCAGACCACGTCGGCTTCTTCCACCGTCTGCGTAATCGGCTTCTCGATAAAGAGATGCTTCCCCTTTGCCATAACTGTTCGGGCCACTTCAAAATGTGTGCTCGTGGTTGTAGCCACGGTCACCGCATCCGCCGAGGAAAGGAGCGCGTCAATGCTTCCAAATGCTGTCGTGTGGTACTCCGCGGCCACCCGCGCGGCCTTTCCTGCGTCAACATCATAGACGCCTGCAAGATTGGCACCCGGGAGATCAGACAGCATCTTGGCATGCAGCGCGCCGAGATGTCCCACGCCTATAACACCAACCCGAATATCGTTCACGCGATGACTCCTTTCACTGTCGCCGAAACAGCGCAGCCCGAGCGCCGTCAGCAAGACTGTCAAGGGCGGAGATCTGAGGTCTGTACACTTCAACGTATCCCGGCAGAACACTCCGCGTCCAAACAACGAACTCGGCATCCGGCCGAGCACTCTCCGGCAGGGGCTCCACCGTCCGCTCGGCGATGTACCCGAGGAGACCGGTCTTCTCGGACTGTATTCTTGACTCTGGAGGCACGTGGGCTTTCGCCCAGAACGCGACATATTCCAGATTCTGCGCTTCGCCCGCCGCACTCACCATGACAGGCTTGACGGAATTGAAAAAGGTGAATTGATTGATCAGCAGAAAGACCCCGGTGAGCAGGAACGCAAAGGTATATGCGGGCTCCCTCGCTGAACGCCCTGTGACGATCCGCGAGAGTCCCTGGAAAGCACCGACGACGATCAGGGGCGCAGCGAGAAACCAGAAGTCCCACCCCCAAGCCATTCCGCACACGGCCATCCATAGAACCCACGACCAGCAAACCACGCCGGACCGGGCGGCACGCTCGTCGGTTTCCTTCCTCTTGCTCGAGAGGGCAATTCCGGCACCAACAAGACCGGTACAAAGGAGGAGAACCGACAGGCGCAGCCATGTCAATGCCGGGAATTCCCTGAACGGGACCAGCAGGGGAACCGGGTTAACTCCGTTGGCAAGCCCGACGAAAACCCACGGCGCTATCACAACCCCGTAGACGATTGTTACGGCGCCGACAAGCCAGCGGGATTTGCCGTGAACGGGTCCGTGGATTCCAATGTCAACGAGGATCAGAATGAACAAGAGAGAGGCCTGCCAGAAAACGAGTGTGCACAGCCCTGCGAACATCGCCGCAGGAATGTCCTCACCCCGCAGGAGGAAGAACAGGGCTGTCAGACTCAAGGCGAGCCCAAGCCCCACGCTGCTCCCTGACGGCCCCGCCTGCAGGAGGAGGGGATCAAGGGCCGCCACCAGCGCGCAGCAGAGCGCCAGTAGCCGATCACGGATCACCTCCACTGCCACGAGATACAGCGCGAGGAGGGAGAAGCAGCAAAAAACGAGGCTGAAGACTTTCGCGGTCAGGAGCGGATCCAGGCGAAACACCCTGCCCATGTTGAGGAGAAGGATCCAAAGCGGGTTTTGTCCGCCTCCGGGCTGGAGCGGGAGCAGGCCGCCCTCTTGTCCCCGCACCCACTGCAGCTGCATGTACGTGCTGTCCGGCGTGTAGGGGAAACTGAGAGCCGCGGTGCAGTAGAAAACCGCGACTACCAGGGGGAGGCCGAACCGGACAATCTGAAGAACAACGGTATTCTGCTCCTGCTTCACGGACGGAAGAACGCTGGGTTAATTGATGTGGGCACGAAACCACGAGAGCATCTCCTCGACGCGGTCGAAGACACACTCCCCATTGGCCTGCCGGACCCTCTCAGGCTCGTACGAATCCCAGAGCACCGAGGCGATGCGAACTCCGGCGGCCCGCGAAGCCCTGATGTCGGTCAGCGAATCGCCCACCATGAGAACCTGTCCGGGTTCGAGCCCGAACGCTTCGAGAACTTTGAGGATTCCTTCAGGGTGCGGCTTGTGGTTGATAACATCATTTCCGGAGACGACCATGTCAAAATACGGAGCAATGCGGAGGGCGTTCAGCGTAATCATGGCAGTGCGCCTTCCCTTGCCGGTGAACACCGCTAGCCTGATTCCGCGATCTTTCAGATGCGCAAGCACATCATCGATCCCTGCATGGAGGCTGGCCATCGAGGCATGATGTGCCGCGTAGAACCCGCACAGCTCTTCCATAATCCCCTCGAGATTCTCGTCTCCAAAGACCTTCTGCAAGGCCCCCTCTTCTGGCGGGCCGAAAAGAGCGATGATCTCGTTGGGTGAGAATTGCCTCCCGAGATACTTCTCTGCGACGTGGTTAAAGCTCGCAAAAATCAGATCGTTGGTCTGTGTCAGCGTGCCGTCGATATCGAAAATGACACAGGCGACAGTGCGCTTGGTTGTATTCATGCTATGAAAGATACGCAAATCAGGGCCGACTTTCAACGACGGCACGCGCAGCATTCCTTGCAATTCGGATGTGAACTTGATACCTTGATCTATTATGAGCGATTCCCGCCTTCCAAAACACCTGGTTCTTCGCAAGAACGAAGATCGACGCATCCTCGCAGGTCATCCTTGGGTCTTCAGCAACGAGGTGCAGACAACCGCCGGCAATCCCATCATCGGTGATGTTGTGGAACTGGTTTCGGCCGGCGGCAAGAGCCTCGGCGTCGGCTTCTACAACCCGAATTCCCTTATTGTGCTCCGTCTCCTTTCACGACAAATCGAGGAGATCAATCCGGCGTTCTTCCGGCGGCGCATCGAGGAAGCTTTTCGCCTTCGCCAGTCAATTTTCCCGGACGCCACAACGTACCGGCTGGTACACGGAGAGGGAGATTTCCTTCCCGGCCTGGTCATAGACAGATTCAACGACACGCTTGTGGTTCAGACGTTCTCCCACGGGATGGACGCCCGGCTCCCCGATATCTGCGATGTGCTGGAATCGATTCTCCATCCCACCTGCATCGTCGAACGAAATGAATCCCCTCTGCGGGTACTCGACTCTCTCCCGGAGAAAAAGGGGGTGCTCCGGGGAACTCCGACTGCTGTGATCATCGAAGAAAACGGCCTCCGTTACACCATCCACCCTCTGGAAGGGCAGAAGACCGGGTTCTTTCTCGACCAGCGTGATAATAGGGCTTCGATACGACGCCTGAGCGGCGGCATGCGCGTACTCGACTGCTTCTGCAACGACGGTGGATTCGCCCTGAACGCGGCCATCGGCGGGGCATCGTCGGTTGTGGGAATCGACAGCTCGGAAGAAGCCGTGCGACGGGCGACGGCGAACGCCACACTCAATGGACTCGGGGGGGTGACCTTCGAACAGGACGATGTGTTCGACAGGCTGAAATCACTTCGTGAGCGCGACGCGCGATTCGATCTCATCGTCCTTGATCCCCCGTCTTTCACCAGGAGCAGGAAGAACGTTGCCACAGCGAAGCGCGGATACCGCGACCTTCACGAGGCAGCTTTCCGGGTCCTACGGAAGGGCGGGCTGCTTCTCAGCGCATCCTGTTCCCACCACATCGAGCCCGGTGTATTCCTGGACATCATCGACGAAGCCGCGGGGCGCGCCGGCAGGACGCTGCAGCTGCTCGATTGGCGGGGCGCAGCCCCGGATCACCCGAGCCTTCCGGCGGTTCCGGAAACGCGGTATCTGAAAGTCGGAACGTTCAAGGCCCTTTGATTTTTTTCCGCGAAGGAAGTATATTTCGCTGGAGAGGCTAGTGTCTCGACTCCGAAGTTCCTTGAATAATCGGGGGTCAGAAAGTGGCCAACGTGTAGAACTTCTGGCGGTTATCCACCGTCGTCATCTTCACGGT
>Ga0209253_10006076_pt1 | contig 10462 bp, 11 predicted proteins | sample FrelakmetBRP12BR_FD_187145 | JGI IMG/M metagenome (GOLD analysis project Ga0209253, IMG submission 187145) | Freshwater lake sediment microbial communities from the University of Notre Dame, USA, for methane emissions studies - BRP12 BR (SPAdes)... | ecosystem: Environmental > Aquatic >... | reverse complement strand
GATAGAGTGACGCATTACCCCGGATTAAAGGAAGAGCTTTATCTTTTCAATTTCAGACCTGATAGTAGTGGATTGAGAGAGTTGAAAGGTACGGATAAGATTAAGATCCTTTTTCGACCGGAAGGCCGTTTTGCTCACTACCAATTTGCACAAAGCGAACTTCTGCAAATTGCCATCTTGAATTATCTGTCAGACCGTTCCAAAATTTTCCTAATTTTATTGCCTCGTGATGAGGTTCAAGCAAAGGTACTCGCTAATTTCTGTAATGAACGTAAGTTAGTTCACTGGCTTCCTAAAGATGTACTCAATGGTCCTTCATTAATATGGGAGATGGATTTAGTTATTAGTGGTGGGGGAACGATGACGCGAGAAGCGGCAGTGCTCGGTGTACCTTCTTATAGCTTTTTTGCTGGACAATGGGGAGCGGTCGATCGTTATCTTGAAAAACAAGGACGGCTTGTTCAAGTTGGTAATGCGGATGGTTTAGATAAGATCTTCTTAAGAAAACGTGACCAAGTCCCTGTATCAGCATCAAGTGAAGCGCTCAATTTTGTAACCGGTTTTATCGAGAATAGCATCTCTCAGTGAATTGGTTCTGGTTGAATGTCGCTCGAATTTTTGCAAATTACTGATCCTCGCTGGGTAGCCTTCATTTCGGACCATCCTCGCGCGACCATTTTCCATCACCCAACATGGGGAGAGTTACTGGCCGAATGCTATAACTACCATCCATTTGCTGTAGTGCTGATGGATGTTAAAGGTGAACTCATAGGTGGTCTACCAATAGTGAAGGCAAATACTCATTTGACAGGGGAGCGCGTAGTAGCTTTACCTTTCAGTGACTACTGCCCTCCTCTCACAAATGATGGGGCTTCTCTTAATGAATTGATACAGGAATTGCAGGTCTGGCGACGAGAAAATAAATGCCCACAGATACAAATCCGCTGGCCATTGCCTGAACAAGATGGAGTCTATTCCTGTGAACCCACCGCAAGGCACACCACTGTTTTGAGTTCCCATGGAGATGAACTTTTTCGGTCTTTTAGAAAAGGGGTTAAGAGCAGCATTCACCAGTCAGAAAAAGCAGGCGTTATAATAAAGCAAGGAGATTCCTGGACTGATTTACAATTATTTTATCATCTGCATTTGCAAACAAGACGAAGGCTGGGAACGCCAGTTCAACCCTTACGTTTTTTTCAATTATTATGGGAGAAATTGCTCTCCCGGGGACTTGGTTTTTTGCTGCTGGGTTATAAAGACTCAAAACTCGTAGCAGGCGCTGTTTTTTTACACTGGAACAAGACGATTACCTACAAATATAGTGCATCTGATTCAGCTTATTTGAACCTTCGTCCCAACAATCTGGTCTTATGGCACGCTATTCAATGGGGATGTGAGAATGGATATAAGTTGTTTGACTGGGGAAAGAGTGAGATAGAAAATGAAGGATTGCGCACCTTCAAACATGGCTGGGCAAGTGAGGAAAAGTTAATGCACTACTCTGTCCTAGCCGACCGTCCACCAACTCCTTCAATGGTTGGGAAAAGTCGCCGCTTCCTATCGCAAATTATCCGCCACTCTCCTCCCTGGGTCTGCCGTTTAATAGGCGAACTTTTTTATAAATATGCTGCCTAAGGCTTCTAAATACAGTTCGGAGTTGAGAGTTAGGAGTTCGGAGAAAAATACTCAAAGCTGAAAACAATAAGCATAGGGTTCTCAGGTCATTGAGTCATTGTGTCATTGGGCTGAAATCCAAGGGGATTGTAAAATGCGAATCCTCCTTCATTTAAGGGCATGGGGTGTTGAAGAAAGTAGAGGATAATTACCAATCCATTGTACATGAGGGAAAGTTTTCCTGGCAGAATTATAAAACCTTTCATCACCTGTCCATAACGGACAACCATGAATTTCTGCCAGAGCTAAGTATAGGCAATCGTAAGTGGTAGGTCTTTTAAGTTGGTGAGATAGTTTCATAGCCAATGTATGGAGTCCAGGCTCTTCACGAATCTCGATACCAAATGCCAGAACAACATGTAAAGCTTCTATCGCAGCAGAAAGATTTATCTCTCCCCGAACAACTCTTTTGTAAAAAGCATTGGTAACTTCGGCAAGAATTAGACAAGGTGCAATGGGTTGAATGCCCGCTTGAGCCCATTTATTGGCAAGGGCAAAGGCCCTTTTGGTATGAGATTCGGGTACTCCCCACATTGCTGCGAGACTGGCATCGATTACGGCAATGTTATTCACAGAGTATCCCTACTTTCCCTTGCTTCTCTGATAAGATCTGCCGAGCTGACGACAAAGACTCGTTTCCCAAAGGTTTTAGAATGGAATGCGCGAGCCTTTTCTGCAGCGATTTTCAAAAGACTCAATCCTTTTTCGTGGGATATCTCCTCTTCTTTGACGAGCTGGTCAGTAATGGCCCTGAGGCAGTATTCGGAAACCGAGATATCCTTTCTGGCCGCCGCTGCTTTCACCTGTCGGCGTGTATCAGGATCATGGACATAGATGTTCAAGCGTATAGAATTATTCTTTTTCCTAAGCATAGAATTAACACCTCCTGATTAGTTAATAGCACTAAAGCACTATAGTGTCAAGCAAGAAAACCGAGTGCACGTTCGTGGAATTACTCCACGAGGTTTATGCCAAACGCAACGCGTAAATCGTAATTAGGATTAAACATTGCCTATTACCTATTACCTGTTACCTAATACCTATTTTGTTGAATGGGAAATTGCTGTTCGTGAGGCAGCAGATATTTAGCCGGGTGGCCCCGAAGTATTAAAATCAAAAGGTTGGGATGGGTTCTTAGAGTATTATATCGGTGAAGGGCAATTTGGTCCGGAGCGTTATAATCTTAACGGGGCGAAACGCCTTTACTACCAACTCAAACCCATTTTGCCCCGATCACTGGTGAGAATGGCACGCAGAAATTATAGAGCACATCAAGAAAACAATTTTCCTCTAAATTGGCCCATCGAACCCCGTCTTGTGAAATTCGTACGAAATATTCTCGAGAAAAATTCAAAATTGTCAACTATCAATGATCAACTATCATCTGTTAATTCAGACTCTGAATCACAATCACTAATTGCTAATTGTCAATTGCCCATTGATAATTTTAAATTTCCTTGGCCTAACGGCCAACACTTCGCCTTCGTCCTCACCCACGATGTAGAGACAGAAAAAGGTCTTCAATGCGTTAAGAAATTGGCTGATATTGATGCTCACCATGGATTTCGCTCTTCGTTCAATTTTGTACCTGAGCGATATTCAGTGAAACCCAAACTTCGCTCGGATTTAAAGGAGCGAGGTTTTGAGATAGGCGTGCATGGGCTTAAGCATGACGGGAAACTATTCTTCTCTAAGGAGATATTTGAAAAGCGGGTGGTTCGAATCAATCACTACTTAAAAGACTGGAATGCTGTGGGATTTCGTTCTCCTCTAACACATCGTAATCCCGAATGGATGCAGTCCCTCGAAATCGAATACGATTCGTCATTTTTTGATACCGATCCCTATGAAACAATGCCCGGTGGCACCATGAGTATCTGGCCTTTCTTCATTGGCCATTTTGTTGAACTCCCTTACACCCTGCCTCAGGATTCAACCTTATTCATAACCCTTGGAGAGACCTCCATTGACATCTGGAAGAGAAAGTTGGACTGGATTGCAGAGAACCAGGGTATGGCTCTGGTAAATGTCCATCCAGACTATATTGATTTTGAGGATAAGGGAGGAAAAAGCAGATCCGGTGGCGGTAAATATCCGTTGAAATTCTATCTGGAGCTTTTAGATTACGTTAAAAATAAAGGAAACTATTGGCACGCCCTTCCCCGCGAAGTCGCCCGATGGTGGCGGAGTTTGTCGTTTCTAAGCATTACCACATCTGCACATTAAAAACCGCTAAATGGCCGCAAAGACCGCAAAAGAATTGAATGACCTCAGCAACCGTATCATCGGTTTAGCTATTGGTATCCATAAGAAGCTCGGTCCAGGATTTCAGGAAAAAATTTATCAAGAAGCACTCCTAAAAGAATTCAAAAAAGGTGGGATGGAATATGAGAAACAGAAAGTCATCCGGGTTGATTATGAAGGTCAAAGTCTTGGAAACCAGCGCATTGATCTCCTGGTAGATGAAGAAATCATTCTGGAAATAAAAGCATGCACTAAAATTATTCCGATTCACAGAGATCAGGTTATCTCTTACTTAAAGGCCGCCAATAAGCAACTAGGCCTGATTTTGAATTTTGGCAGGAGCAAACTCGAAATCAAGAGAGTGGTCAATAACTTCTGATTTTGCGGTTTTGCGAATCTTTTGCGCTTTTCAGTTAACCATTGTTTAATGTAAAACTTCGGTCGTAGCAAACTGGATATAAAGAGGGTTGTCAATAACTTCTAAAACGCAAAGACCGCAAAGGTTGAGGACCGCAAAGAACGCAAAACTTCTGAATTTGGCGGCTTTCGCGTTAATTTGTTTAGCGGGCTCTGCGGATAAATGAGAATCGCTTTTCTCGGCATCAAAGGTCTCCCATCCAAAGGTGGGGCTGAGCGTGTGGTAGAAGCCATTGTGGAGCGAATGGAGGGGGAGCATGAACTGACGGTCTATTGTAACAACCGATACACACCAAAAGATGCTGAGGTACCAGGTGTAAGATTAATCCGCATTCCAACTTTGAAGGGAAAGCACCTCCAGCCTATTTCGTTACTTATCTTTTCAGCTTTACATGCCTCGTTCTTTGGGAATTACGATTTAGTCCATCTTCACAATATGGAGGCTTGTTTTGTATTGCCTTTTCTTCTTCCAAGATATAAAGTAATTGCCACCGCCCATGGACAACCATATAAAGTGGACAAATGGAGTGGGTTGGCAAAGATGTTTATGCGCTTGACCGAATATTTTTACATCTTTCTTCCCCATATTCACACAAGTGTATCCTATCCATTTGCGCAGTACTGCGAAAAAAAATATAAAAAAAAAGTCCATTACATCCCCAACGGTGTCGATATCTTATCACCAGAGAAACCAGAGAGACCAGATAAACGAAATAGACTAAATAGACTAAACAGACTAGACAGACCAGACTACATTCTCTTCTCCGCCGGCCGAATCATTCCATCAAAAGGATGCCACTTGCTTCTCAAAGCCTTTGCTGATTTAAAAACTGATATGAAACTTATTGTGGTAGGGGATGTGGCAACAGAGCGTGGTTATGATCGAGAGCTCCAACGGTTAGCTGATGACAGGGTCACATTTATTCCTTTTATCGAGTCGAAAACAGAACTTTCAAGTCTTATTCAGGATGCTCTTCTTTTCGTCTTTCCCTCAACTCTCGAAGCCATGTCCATGATGCTCCTGGAAGTAGCTGCATTAGAAGTGCCTGTCATATGCAGCGATATTCCGGAGAATACCGAGGTTCTAGGCGAGCACGCCTTATATTTTAAATCGGGTGACATCACAGATTTAACGAATAAATTAAGATGGGCTTTGGAACATATCGAAACAATGAGAGAAATAGCGCATGCTGCTCAGGAGAATGTAAAACAGAATTTTCCATGGGACGAAATAGTCAAGGAATATGAGCAGGTCTATCAAAAGACAGCAATAAGGGCTTAGGCACTAAATGAGAATTTCGAAGCATAAACTTTATATGGTGATTGTGGATATCTTAATTTTTAATACCGCATTCATGCTGGCCTACTATATTAACTATTTTTCTGGCCTTAGAAAAGTCACTGAAGATTTCCCAAAATATTATCTTCTCTCCACCATCCTATTTTCTCTTCTGATTCCGATTCTCTTTCAATTGCTTAATCTTTATAAATACCAAATAATCACGGATCGCGCTAGGCAAGCTACCGCCATTCTGAAAGGATACCTCCAGGCGTTATTATTATTTATAGCTGTGACGTTTCTTTTGAAGGCTGCTTATATTGTCCAGAGCCGGGTGATCATTGGGCTTGCTTTCCTTATAGGATTTCTTTTAGCCACTGTGGTCAGATGCTTTCTGGTCCGATGGGCTTACTTTATGCTTGTAAAGAAGGAAAAGGTTGGGAAGCGTGCTCTTATCATAGGGACTGGTGAGGAAGCAAAGCAACTCCAGCGGGGTCTTGATTCAAGTGATGAGAGTTACTTCAGGATCGTGGGCTTCTGTGATTCTGATCCATCCAGGGTAGGACAGAAGGTTGGAGACTATTTAATCCTCGGAACAGTGGATCAGATTGAAGAAATGATTCACCGCTATCAGGTCGAAGAGATTCTGATTGCTTCGTCAGATAAAGATCACGTTCCTATTCTAAAGATTATTGACCAATGCAAAGAAGCAGGATGCGTCATTCATGTCATTTCAGACCTTTATAAAGTGGTTACAGATAAACTTGAGAGTGAGGTTTTTGGAAACCTAAGAACCTTCCGGATCGCCTCAAAACAAAATGGATTGGTTCGGGATGGCATCAAAAGGGTTATGGATTTTTCTGGAAGCACGATACTTCTAATATTGCTTTCACCTGTCTTTCTTATTTTATCCATTCTCATCAAGCTCGATTCCTCGGGTCCAATTTTTTACAAAAGAAAGGTCGTTGGTAAAGATCAGAAAGAATTTACATTCTATAAATTCAGGACAATGTTTGCCAATAATGATGATTCAATCCACAAGTCATTCATGAAAGACTTCATCCAGGGGAACGAAAAGACTCACGATACCTTTTATGTGAGGAGTGACCCGAGGATTACTCGGGTGGGGAAATATCTTCGCAAATACAGCTTGGATGAGTTTCCACAACTTTTTAATGTTTTTTTCGGGGAGATGACCCTGGTGGGCCCAAGACCAGCCAACACGGATGAGGTTCAGCATTACAAAGACTGGCATAAAAAGAGGTTTCAAGTGAAACCCGGAGTGACGGGACTCTGGCAGGTTCATGCGAGGAGCGAAGTAAAGTACGACGACATGGTAGCAATCGACCTCTACTATATCGAGAATAGGTCCTTATGGCTTGATTTAGAAATCTTATTTCAAACAATACCGACCGTTTTTTTTGGCAGAGGGTCCCGCATATAAAAATGCATGTGCCTTTTGTAGACCTTAAAATTCAATATCAGTCGATTAAACCTGAGATAGACAAAGCTATTGATGAGACTCTCGAAAATGCCTCCTTTATAATGGGAAAAAGCGTTAAAGAATTTGAATCAAATTTTGCTAAACTTCACCAGGGCAGGTTTTGCATTGGAACAAGCTCTGGGACAGACGCACTTCATTTGGCTCTCTGGGGGTTGGGGATATCCCAGGGTGAGGATGTCATTCTTCCGGTGAACACCTTCTTTGCCACAGCCGAAGCCGTCGTACTTTGTGGAGCTACTCCGATTTTCATCGATTGCGATCCGATATCTTTTAACATCGATACCCAGAAGTTAAAAGAGTTTATCGACAATCATTGCCGTGTTGATGATCGAGATTTTCTTATTAACTTATCAACTGGTCACCGTATTCGTTGCATCATCCCTGTGCATCTATATGGTCAGCCGGCAGATATGGATCCGATTCTCGAAATTGCAAAAAAAAATAACCTGTTTATTGTAGAGGATGCCTGCCAAGCTCATCTCGCTGAATATCACTCAAGGAGGGTTGGCAGTCTCGGAAATGTTGGGGCCTTCAGCTTCTATCCTGGAAAAAATCTCGGCGCCTATGGTGAGGGAGGTTCAGTACTCACAAATGATCCAGAACTCTTTGAGAAAATGTGGCTTATCCACGATCATGGATCTAAGGAGAAATATGATCATGAGGTGATAGGCCATAACTACCGCCTCGAGGGAATTCAAGCAGCTGTCCTTAATGTGAAGGTTAAATATATAGAAGGATGGACTGAGAAGCGGAGAGCTAATGCAAGGCTTTACAACAAGTTTCTTGAAGAAATCAAGGAAGTTCAAATTCCTGAGGAAATGGATTATGCAAAGCACGTTTACCATCTTTATGTGATAAGAATAAAAGAAAGAGATGAACTTCTTAATTTCCTTAAAGAAGAAGGAATCGAAACAGGGCTTCACTATCCTGTTCCTCTCCATTTACAGAAAGCTTTTAAATATCTTGGATATAATGAAGGAGACTTCCCCGTTGCCGAGAAGTATTCTAAGGAGATTTTATCTCTTCCCATGTACCCGGAATTGACAGAAGATCAGATTAAATATGTGATTGATTCGATAAAACAATTCTACACTGTAAGATGACACCTTCTCCCCAAAAAATTGATAAGATTAATTTAGGTCTAATTGGATTAGGCTGGTGGGGCCCTAAACTTTTAAGGAACTTCTTGTCTCATGAAAAGGTGGACTGCGTCATTGGTTGTGATACTGACGGAAACCGAAGGCACTCTGTGTCAGAAGAGTATCACATTTCTACCATTGAAAATGTTTTAGATTTAATTAACAACCCTTCTGTAGATGCTTTAGTCATTGCCACTCCTCCATCAACTCATTATGAGATTGCCAAGCTGGGTCTTTACCAGGGGAAACACGTTCTTTTGACAAAACCTCCCACCACAACCCTCTCAGAGCTTAAGGATCTTGTTAAAACATCTGAGAAAAATGGCAGTGTGTTTATGCTCGACTCAGCTTTTGTCTTTGCTCCGGCTATCAGGAAGATGAAAAATATGCTCGGTGAGAAATTATTTCCAACGCCGACTTCGGTCTACTCCTTTAGGCATGGTAATGACCTCCATTTTCATCATATCGAGCGTCTCCAAAATACGATGTTTAAGAATCAGGTGGATGTAGTAGAGGACCTTCTCTTCCATGACCTGGCTCTTCTCACTTACCTGTTTAGGGAGAAGCTTCATCTGGTATCGATTCGAAAATTCTATAATCTGGACTCCAATTTCTGTGATACAGCCCTCATAAATCTCGAATCGGACTATTTTCCGATCCATATTAGTCTAAGCTGGACACTTCCTGAGAGAAAAAGACAGGTCTTGTTATTTAACAAACAGAGGTATCTTCTATTCGACGACATTAAAGAAACAGAGAAACTCAATCTTTTTGAATTTGAAACCAAGACCGAAACAAAAATTGATTATGAAGAAGAGGAGCCACTTTACTGTGAAGTTGATCATTTTATAAATTGCATTATTAATGGGGAAAAACCTCTTACAGATGGAACATTTATGCTCCAGGTGATGGAGATTTATGAAAAGATCAAGCACGTCAAAGAATAAATCGTCAAATAAGAGATTTTTTATTCACCCCGCTGCTTTAATTGAAACAAAACGAATTGGAAAGGGAACACGAATCTGGGGTTGGTCTCATATCCAGGAAGATGTTGTTATTGGCGAAGATTGTAATATCGGAGAGCATTGCTTTATTGAAAATGGTGTCCGTATAGGTAACAAGGTAATCATTAAAAATGGAATTTCACTCTGGTCCGGCACAATTCTTGAGGACGAAGTTTTTCTTGGACCCAATTCCGTTCTTACCAATGAGCGATTTCCGCGGTCCGGATTTCGCAAGGAATGGGAGGGGATAAGGATTTGTCAGGGAGCCAGTATTGGTGCCGGCGCAGTAATCCTTCCCGGCGTCGTAGTGGGTCGATATGCCACCGTAGGCGCGGGAGCTCTCGTGACAAAAGATATTCCTAACCATGCCCTGGCATACGGAAGCCCTGCAAAGGTAAAAGGCTGGATGTGCATCTGCGGCCTTAAGCTTGTTTTTAAAAATAAAAAAGCCAAATGCAGTTGTGGAAGAAAGTTTGGCCTAAAGGCCGGAAAAGTGATCCTTACGGCCGAATAACCATTAGCAAATAACCGATAACGGGGTTGAAAACATATGATTATTACAAGGACGCCTTTTAGAATTACTCTTGGCGGCGGTGGAACGGACCTTCCTTCATACTATTCCAAGTATAATGGGTTTATCTTTGCTGCTGCTATCAATAAATACATGTTTATTAACTTGAATAGGCCCATTGTCGACGATCTTGTCAGGGTGAAGTATGCAAAATCTGAGACCGTTACTCACAGAGATGAGCTTCAACACGATATTGCTAAAGAAGCAATGCGTATGATGGATATTGGGAAGGCCCTTGAAATTGTCTCCATGGCAGATATACCCGCAGGAACTGGATTGGGGTCTTCAAGCTGCTATTCAGTGGGTTTACTTAATGGATTACATACAATGAAGAGAGAGTATGTTTCCCTCCATGAACTGGCTGAAGAAGCCTGTGACCTTGAGATCAACAGGCTTGGGAAACCTATTGGCAAGCAGGACCAATACATGGCTGCTTTTGGTGGTTTGACTGTGCTGGAAATCGAAAAGGATGGAATCGTGAAAGTCAAAAACGACAGTACGACTTAGCTAATAAAGCGACCGAAATGGGATGGAAAAATGTGGAGGTTATTGATGAGGATTTGGGGCGGTCTGGGGCTTCAGCCGTGGGACGAACAGGATTTCAAAGACTCCTGGCCTCGGTCTGTCTGC
>Ga0209253_10006075_pt1 | contig 10462 bp, 6 predicted proteins | sample FrelakmetBRP12BR_FD_187145 | JGI IMG/M metagenome (GOLD analysis project Ga0209253, IMG submission 187145) | Freshwater lake sediment microbial communities from the University of Notre Dame, USA, for methane emissions studies - BRP12 BR (SPAdes)... | ecosystem: Environmental > Aquatic >... | reverse complement strand
CCGGCTTGACCTGATAAATTCAGAGGGTTTAAGGGCATTTGTCAGCGTTCCCCTCCGAGCGAAAGATAATGTTTTGGGCGTGATGAACGTTGCTAGCCATGTGCCGCATCGTTTCACCAAAGAAGACGTACATCTCTTACACACGATTGGAGACCAACTTGGCATAGCTATCGAGCAGGCAATACTGTACGAGCGGCTGAGAAAGGCGCGGGAAAGACTACGCAAACTTGCACGGCAGAACCTTGTAGCGGAGGAAGAGGAACGTAGGAGGATCGCCCGCGAGCTACACGATGAGACCAGTCAATCGCTGTCCGGGATAGCGCTCCAACTGGAAGCGTTGATAGAAATTTCTGCGAAGTCTGACAATCAAGATGCTCAACTCATCGCCGGATTGAAGAAAGTCCAAGCGCTGACCGTGCAGGTACATAAAGAGGTGAGCAGAGTGATTTCCAATCTCCACTCCACTGTATTGGATACTCTGGGATTAGTCGCTGCTGCTCGCCAGCATGTCAAGAATACTCTTCAGCCTTTAAACATTAACGTAACAGTAGAGGCTAAAGGGACTGAGATGCGGTTTCCTCCTGATGTCGAGGCTGCTCTTTTTCGCGTTATTCAGGGCTCTGTCGGCAACATTATCAAGCATTCCAAAGCAAAGAATGCCTCCATAGTGCTGGTGTATCGACCAGATGAGTTCTCACTGAGTATTAGGGATGACGGGCAAGGATTTGATGTTTCAAAAATCACCGATGTAGAGCAAAGCGGGCGAGGTCGTGGATTGTTCAGTATGAGGGAGAGGATCGGCTTTCTTGGCGGCACCAGCGGCGTCGAGTCCAAGATTGGAGCAGGAACGACGGTTTGGGCCAAGATTCCAATAGGTCAAGACATTGGATATGACAAAAATAAGAGTACTGGTAACTGACGACCATGCCATCGTACGTGATGGCATTTGTGCCTTGCTTGCTCTTACCGGGGACATAGAAGCAGTAGGCGAGGCCATCAACGGCAGGGAGGCGCTGGAGATGGTCAGGAAGGTTGCGCCCGATGTGGTACTCATGGATATCGCTATGCCTCTTATGGATGGACTGGAAGCAACCCGCCGCATACACAAAGAGTTCCCGCAGACAAAGGTGATAGTACTGACGCAATACGAAGATAGGGAGTATGTATTACCCGTTATCGAAGCTGGAGCCAGCGGTTTTGTCAGCAAAACAGCAGCATCTTCAGAACTCACGTCTGCCATTCGATCCGTGTACCGTGGAGATTCTTTCCTATCTCCATCCATAGCCAGACTCTTAGTCGAAGACTATCGTGAGATGGCCAAAGCAGGAAAAAGCCAGGACATGTCCGAACAACTCACCGGCCGGGAGCGAGAAATACTAAAACTTCTTGCAGAAGGCCACTCTACTCATGAGATAGCCCAAATGCTGGTCATTAGTCCCAAGACTGTAGAAAGACACAAGACCAATCTGATGGCAAAACTGGACATCCACAACCGCCTTGACTTGTTCAAATATGCCCTGCGCAAGGGCATCATCACTGTCTGAGACTACCACCTCGTAGTTTTCACGACATCGCCCATTTCCCCCACTCAACCAATGGGCAGCGCAATTCTCACAAATGGGTAATTAACCGCAGGAAATTGCGGTGATATTTCCCTTCTTTCTGGGGTAAACACCTCTATTCCTTCAATAGATCGAGCATTATACTTCTAATAGTAGGTTAAATAGGATTCCAAAACGTGCAATTGGCAAGGGGGTGAAAGATGGAAAGGAACACCAAAATTTTGCTGGTGGATGATGAGCCTGAGTTCACTGCGGATATGCAAGGTAAGTTACTGGCAAAAGGCTGGCAGGTGTTTACTGTCGGCAACAGATTACAGGCGCAGGAGGTAGCGCGTCGCGAAAAACCTGACCTGGTTATTCTAGGGACAATAATGCCACGTGGAGACGCCTTTCAGTTGCACCAGTGGCTGAAACAGAGCCCCGATTTTAGACAGGTGCCTCTCATTGTGGTTGATGCCCCGCCGGAAAAGCGTCTCCTTAAGGGCTGGCGTATGGACGAGGGCTTGAAGCTTGAAGCCGAACAATACTTAACCAAGCCAGTCGAGCTAGCTTCAGTGGTGGCCTGGGCTGAGAAGTTCCTTGATAAGACACTGAGAAGAATCAGGGTGCTGGTGGTAGATGACCATGCTGTAGTCAGGGAAGGAATTTGTGCTTTGCTGAGTCTGCAAAGAGACATGGAAATAATAGGTGAAGCAGTTGACGGGCAAGATGCCATTGACAAAGTGCGGCGTCTCACGCCAAATGTGGCAGTGATGGACATAATCATGCCAGTGATGAGCGGACTTGAAGCAACAAAACGAATAACCGAGAAGTACCCGGAGACAAAGGTCTTGATTCTAACCCAATATGACGAAGAGGAGAACATGTTTGTTGCTAAGCAGGTAGGGGCTTATGGCTTTATTGCCAAGAGCGCCGCCAGTACTGACCTCTTGACCGGCATAAGGACGGTAGGTGAAGGAAGATACTTCCCCCGATCCTTTGCCTATGTATCTGCCAACTGGCCAGAGGGTCGAGAGAGAAACAAGTAATCGCTCTTGGAGAGCCCTACCCCATCTGCTCGTTTGTGAAGGAGGATACTGGTTTGCAGCCGATAACCATTACCCTTGACGGCCGCGAGGTAAGTGGCTATCCCGGGATGACCATTCTGGAACTGGCGAAGGAATCTGGCATAAACATTCCTACACTCTGTCATGACCACCAACTCGCTTCAATTGGAGCTTGCCGTGTCTGTTTGGTAGAAGATGAACGAAATGGTGCCTTATTGGCATCTTGTGTGGCCCCGATAGCACCGGGAATGATGATCAACACGCATTCCCCTCGAGTCACGGAGCGTCGTAAAACCATAGTTGAGTTGATGCTTACCAGCCATCCTGATTCCTGCCTCGTCTGCGATAAGGGCAATCGCTGCCAGTTACGACAGATTGCCTCAGACCTGGGCATCGGGCTAGTGGAGTTCCAGAGGATTCCCCGTATGTTTAGCATTGAGGAAGTCAATCCGTTCCTGGAACGGGATTTGAGCAAGTGTATACTGTGCGCCAAATGCATTCGAGCCTGCCAGGACCTGGTCGTTGAAGGTGCTATTGACTACTTTCAACGAGGATTTACAGCCATACCAGCAACACTGAACAATTTGCCGCTGGAAAACTCCGAGTGCACTTTTTGTGGGACTTGTGTGGCGCTATGCCCGACAGGTGCGCTGGCAGAGAAGGAAAAAACGTATAGAGGGACAACCCAGACTGTTGTCCAGACTACCTGTCCCTTCTGTGGCTGCGGCTGTAGCATTGGCCTGGAAATCAAGAACGGACATGTAGTGCGGGTCACACCGGGCAAGGAAAGCTCGGTGAACAAAGGCACGCTCTGCGTGAGAGGAAGCTACGGCTGCGATTTTATCCACAGCCCGGATAGGTTGCTCAAACCCTTGGTCAAGAGTAAGAGCAATGGTGGTTTTGAGGAACTCTCCTGGAAAGAAGCTTTGCAGCTGGTAGGCGCCCAATTGCAGCGAATAAAGGATCAATATGGTGGTGATAGCTTAGCCGTCGTGGGCTCCTCCAAGTGCACCAACGAAGAGAACTATCTTTTGCAGAGATTCGCCAGGGCTGTCCTGGGAACCAATAATATTGATAATGGTGGCCGCTTGTATAACTCCGCCAGTCGGGTCGGCCTGGGATCTTCTCTTAGCTTCTCCGGCACGACAAATTATCTCACTGACCTGGAGCAAACCGAGCTTGTGCTAGTTATCGGGGCTGATCCCACTGCCTCAGCTCCTGCCGTCGGTTATGCCATAAAGCGTGCTGTCCGACAAGGCGGTGCTAAACTGTTGCTGATAGATCCTCGACAGACGAAACTCTCTTTGTTTGCCCATCTCTGGTTACGTCCGAAAGTCGGCACCGACATAGCTCTGATAAATGGCTTGGCCAAGGTGATTATCGACGAGAGCTTGCTGGACGAGGAATTTGTCGCCAGAAGAACAGATAACTTCGAAGCTTTTGACGAAAGTCTGAAAATGTATACCCCGGAGCATGTCCAGGAGGCCACCGGCATTCCAGCTAAAGAAATTCGTGCCGCTGCCCGACTATACGCCGAGGCAAGCCGAGCAGCAATTGTCTACGGCACAGGAATCACACAGCATATTACAGGGACAGACGCTGTGAAAGCTCTGGCAAATTTGGCATTGCTCACGGGGAATATTGGGCGGAGGGGAGGCGGCGTTTATGCCCTGCAGAGAGAAAACAATGGACAAGGCGCCTGCGACATGGGAACACTGCCCAAATTCCTCCCTGGATATCAGAGTGTGGTGGATGCCCAGGCCAGACGAAAGTTCGAAGAACGTTGGGGAGTAAGCCTGCCGGCCGAAGACGGGTTAACAGCCCTGGAGATTATGGAACAGGCAAGAAAGGGGAAGATTAGAGGTATGTACATCGTGGGAGAGAATCCAGTCTTGAGTTTTCCGAATTCCAGATTGATTAAGGAAACTCTAGCTTCCCTCGATTTCCTCGTGGTCCAGGACATGTTCCTTACTGAAACGGCCAAACTGGCCAATGTGCTTTTGCCCGCAGCAACCTTCGCCGAAAAGGAAGGGACGTTCACTAACTTCGAAGGAAGGGTACAAAAGGTGCAGAGGGCAATCGCCCCCCTGGGCCAAAGCTTGCCGGACTGGGAAATAATCCTGCGGCTTGCCGACAAAATGGGTACTCCAATGCCATATGCCTCTCCCCAACAAGTCATGGACGAGATAGTTGGCTGCTGTCAGTTACCGGCTTACAGTTCTTATGAAGCGGGTGGCCATCTTGAGTTAGAGGCAAAGAGCTTGTATGGGACCGAGTCGAGTAGTTCCCGAGGGGTTGGTCGCGTGCCTGGCGGTCAGTTCCCTGGAGGTTTTGCCCGCTTCTGCCCGGTTGAGCACGTTCCACCCGCAAAGCCGAACAAGGGCTATCCTTTCACTTTGTTAACCGGGACTATTTTCGACCATTTCGGCACCGGCTCCAGAAGCTCCAGGTCTACGCGATTAAGGAAGTCCTCGCCCGAGGCTTTTGTGGACATTTGTGAGTCCGACGCCAGAGAACTCGCCATCACTGATGGCGAGATGGTCAAGGTAATTTCACCTGTAGGCGAGGTGACGGCAAAAGTCAAGATTACCAACACACTGTGTGAGGGGATGCTGTTCATGCCGATTTCATTTCCGGAGGCCCCGGTTAGTGAGCTGTTCGGCATTGCCCTGAATCCAGAAACAAAAGCGCCTTCACTGAAAGCGTGCAGCGTAAAGATAGATGAAATTCCTCTCCCTTGAAGAGGACTGAGTTTTATCCAGCGTGAAGCGAAGGAGTCAGCGAAGATGGATAAAGAAAAAGTGATTAGAGAGGTTGCCTTGGCACAAATAAATGCCATTGTTTCTGAATATAGTCATCAGAAGTGGGCGTTGATACCTCTGCTGCAAAGAATCCAGGGTGAGTTCGGGTATATCACTCCTCAGTCTATACCGCTTATAGCCGCAAGCCTGGGGCTTTTTCCCAGTCAGGTGCAGGCGGTGATCAGTTTTTATACGCAGCTCTATACTCAGCCGCGGGGCAGAAAAGTGGTTAGAGTCTGTCGGGGGACAGCCTGCCATGTCCGGGGAGGGAAGACAATATTGAAACTAGTCAGACAGCACCTCGGCTTAGAAGAAGGGGAGACCAGCCCTGATTTGGAATATACCCTGGAAACCGTAGCTTGCATCGGCGTTTGTGCCCTGGCCCCTAATATGGTCGTCGGTGACCACGTTCATGGTCATATGAACCCTAAGAAAGTAGAGCAGTTGTTCAGGAATCGAGAGAGAAAAGAATAGTATGCATACCATCTTTGTTTGTCAGGGAACAGGATGCCTTTCCGGCGGCTCTGACACTGTCTATGAGGCGCTTAGGGAAGAAATAGGCCGACAAGGGACAAGCCATGCCGAGGTTGATTTCACTGGCTGTCACGGTTTCTGCGAGCAAGGTCCCAACGTAGTCATTGAACCCGAGGGCATTTTCTATACCCATGTCCAGTCCGAGGATGCGCCGGAAATTGTTACTTCCCATCTTCGAGATGGCAAACCTGTGGAACGCCTTTTCTACCATGACCCGGTGACTGGCAAAGCCATACCTCTCTATTCAGAGATAAACTTCTACAAGAAACAGCAGCGTGTCATCCTGCGCAATTGTGGGCATATCAACCCGGAGAAGATCGAGCATTATATTGCTCACGGGGGTTATCGGGCACTGAAAAGAGCTCTCTTTGAAATGACACCAGAGCAGGTCATCAATGAGGTGAAGAACTCCGGGCTCAGAGGGCGTGGCGGAGCTGGTTTTCCTACTGGACAGAAGTGGGAATCCTGTCGTCGGGCTGCAGGCACGCCTAAATATGTAATCTGTAATGCCGATGAAGGCGACCCCGGTGCCTTCATGGACCGCTCCATCCTGGAAGCAGACCCCCACTCCGTCCTAGAGGGGATGACCATTAGTGCCTATGCCATCGGTAGCCAGGATGGTTACATATACGTCCGGGCTGAGTATCCTCTAGCTGTGAAGCGCTTCAAGGTAGCTGTCGCCCAGGCAAGAGAGCACGGGTTTCTTGGCAGGAAGATCCTCGAAACAGACTTCAGCTTTGATGTGAACGTTGTGGAGGGGGCGGGAGCCTTTGTTTGCGGGGAGTCCACAGCACTGATGGCTTCAATTGAGGGCAGGAGAGGTATGCCCCGTCAGACACCACCTCGCTCAGTGGAGAGAGGACTGGGTGGCAAGCCTACTTCGCTAAACAACGTCAAGACCTTTGCCTTTGTGCCCCAAATAATCAACAACGGGGCTGATTGGTTTGCCAGCATAGGCACTGAAAAGAGCAAGGGAACGGCTGTCTTTGCCCTCACGGGAAAGATTACCAATAGCGGGCTGGTAGAGGTGCCTATGGGCACTCCTCTATCCACCATTATCTTTGATATCGGTGGTGGTATCCCCCGAGGCAAGCAATTCAAGGCGGTGCAGACGGGTGGCCCCTCGGGTGGCTGCATTCCTGCCCGATTTCTCGACTCCCCGGTGGAATATGAAACGCTGGCTAAATTAGGTTCAATTATGGGCTCTGGCGGCATGGTAGTGCTGGACGAGACCACCTGTATGGTGGATGTGGCCAGGTACTTCTTGAGTTTTACCCAGGTGGAATCCTGTGGAAAATGCGTCCCCTGCCGCCTAGGAACCAAACAAATGCTAGAAATACTGACCAGAATCACGCAGGGCAAAGGGAGTGAAGAAGACATAGACACTCTACTTACCATAGCTAAGACGGTGAAAGAATGCTCGCTATGTGGCTTGGGTCAAAGCGCGCCTAATCCCGTCCTTACCACGCTCGATTACTTCAGAGATGAATATGAAACTCACATAAAAGAGAAGAAATGCTCGGCCGCTGTCTGCGATGCCCTCATGATATCACCGTGTCAGCATACCTGCCCGGTAGGAATCAACATTCCCAAATATGTAGCTCAAATTGCGGCTGGTGAATACCTGGAAGCTGTCAAAACCATGAGAGAGCGTAATCCCTTCCCCGCTATTTGCGGCCGCATCTGTCATCACCCCTGTGAGGGAAGGTGTCGGCGCGGCGAACTCGATGAGCCTGTAGCAATCAGGGCGCTCAAGCGATTTGCCTCCGACTGGTATTTCGACCACATTGGGGAGCTGTCTCCACCAGAACCCTTCCCCCGGATTCATAACCGCAAAGTAGCGGTAGGGGGCGCGGGACCTACCGGCCTGTCGTGCGCCTACTACCTGGCTCAAATGGGTTACCCTGTCACGATCTTCGAAGCCCTTCCGGTGGGCGGAGGCATGCTCTCGGTAGCTATACCCGACTTTCGCCTGCCGCGGCAGGTTATCGACAAGGAGATAGACTATATCGCCAAGCGGGGGGTAGAGATAAGATACAGCACACCCATCAACGCAAATTTCACAGTAGATGATATCAGAAAGAGTGGCTTTGAAGCTGTCTTCATTGCTGCCGGCGCGCAAAGGAGCCAGAATATTGGTATACCCGGGGAATTGGAGGACATCAAAGGCTTCTACTATGGCTTAAGGTTCTTAAGAGACGTAAAAATTGGCAAGCCTGTGAAGATTGGCCGGAAGGTAGCTGTTATTGGAGGCGGTAATGTAGCCCTGGACTCCTCTCGCACAGCCCTTCGCCTTGGTGCTGATGAGGTGAGTATCTTCTACCGCAGGTCGCGGGAAGAGATGCCTGTAACGGAGGTGGAATATGATGAGACTGTGGCTGAAGGCGTTCAGGTTAATTTCCTTGTCAGCCCCACCCGCATAGTAAGCAACGACTGGAAAGTGACCGGTTTACAGTGTGTCCACATGGAGCTAGGTGAGCCTGATGCCGGCGGACGCCGTCGCCCAATCCCCATTTCTGGCTCGGAGTTCTTTGCTCCAGCAGACACTGTCATTGCTGCTGTGGGGCAGGCTCCAGACCTATCATTTTTGCCCCCGGGTAGTGCACTTGAGCGCACCCGGTGGGAAAGGTTGGCAGTTGATGAAAACAGACTAGCTACCAACGTTCCCGGGGTCTTTGCCGGAGGAGACTTTGTCTCCGGGCCGGGCATGGTTATAGAAGCTATCGCCGCTGGCCGTAGAGCGGCCATTGCCATGGACAAGTATCTCCGGGGCGATGCCTCACGGGTCGAGATCTATGACCTCAAGCCCACCGTTCCGCCACCTGTCATTGCGAGGAGTGTTGGCGACGAAGCAATCTCGGAGGAGGAAACCTGGGAACCCCAGTTCAGGCCGGAAACACCTCATCTCGCTCTCCAAGAGAGGAAAGGCAGCTTTAAGGAGATAGAGCTGAGCTTTTCCGAAGAGAAGGCGAGACAGGAGGCTAAGCGTTGCCTAAGATGCGACCTAGAAAAATGAAAAGTATCAAATGACCAAAATCCCGATGATACAGAGTTTTGAATTTGGAGCATTGGAATTTGGAATTTGTTTAGGGCTTAGAAATTAGAATTTAGGATTTAACTTGTGGGAGGTTAGGCATGAAATCTATTACTAAGCAGAAGCCTTTCGAGGAAATCAAGGAGCAGTTGGAGGGGTTTGATCGAGTGTATATTGCTGGTTGCGGCACATGCTCCACAATGACTAAAACCGGCGGGAGGGAAGAGGTCCTGAAGATGCGGGAGCAGCTACAAGGGCTGGGCAAGTTAGTCACCGGCTGGATTGTTATCCCTACCGCCTGCGATGAAATGACCGAAGCAGCTATTAAAGAGAACAACGGAGCCATTCAGAATGCCGTCTGTGTTCTGGTCATGGCTTGCGCTCTAGGCGTGCATAAGCTAGGCACCTATATTGACAAGCCAGCTATTCCCGCATTGGATACTCTCTTCATAGGAGTCGAGGATGGTCCGGGCTGTTTTCAAGAAGTTTGTGTCCAGTGTGGTCAATGCATCCTGGGAGAGACTGCAGGCATCTGTCCCCTATCGGCATGTCACAAAGGTCTGCTGAACGGCCCATGTGGCGGCACCAGTAACGGCAAGTGTGAGGTGGATAAGGAAAAGGACTGTGCCTGGGCTCTCATATATGAGCGGCTAAAAGGACAGGGACGACTTGAGTTGATGCGTAGGTATCATTCGCCCAGAGACTACAACGTGGCACCCAGGCCGCGAACGATCAGGATCATATGAAGGAGGAGCTATGGCGCCGAGTTTTAGGGAAGTTCTTAAATCTGGCAAATTTGTGATAACCAGCGAAATCGGTCCTCCCAAGGGAACAAACATCGAGAAGATGCTCCACCATATTGACCTTCTCAAGGACAAAGTCGATGCGCTGAACGTTACTGACCACCAGAGTTCCGTAATGCGTTTTCCCTCCATTGGCGGCTGTCTGGCCGTCAAGGAGCAGGGTGGCGAGCCCATACTGCAGGTGACCTGCCGCGACCGTAATCGCCTTGCCCTCCAAGCCGAGCTTCTCTTCGCATATACCAGGGGCATAAGAAATGTCCTCTGCCTAACCGGAGATGCTGTTGTAGTTGGCGACCACAAGGCGGCCAAGGGTGTTTTCGACCTGGACTCATCACAGTTGCTGAAGGCAATCCGGCAGATGGAATCGGGCAAAGACCTGGGAGGGAATGCGCTCGACGGGACCGTGGAGTTCTGTGCCGGAGCCATAGTCACACCTGAAGCAAACCCCATTGAGCCCCAATTAATGAAGTTTGAAAAGAAGGTCGAAGCCGGGGCGGAATTCTTTCAGACTCAAGCCATCTACGACCTGGACAAGTTTGCCAGGTTCATGGAGCATGCCCGGCAATTCCCTGTCAAGATACTGGCTGGCATCATCTTGCTAGTGTCGGCCAAGATGGCGAAGTATATGACCGATAATGTCCCGGGCGTATTTGTGCCTCAAAACCTGATTGATGAACTGGCG
>Ga0209253_10006074_pt1 | contig 10464 bp, 8 predicted proteins | sample FrelakmetBRP12BR_FD_187145 | JGI IMG/M metagenome (GOLD analysis project Ga0209253, IMG submission 187145) | Freshwater lake sediment microbial communities from the University of Notre Dame, USA, for methane emissions studies - BRP12 BR (SPAdes)... | ecosystem: Environmental > Aquatic >... | reverse complement strand
ACGGGGCGCGCGCCGATCACGAGGTCGGGACGAGGCCGAGCTTGTCGAGGGCGAGCGTCCTGGCCCAGCGGTAGTCGGCCTTGCCCGACGGGCTGCGCACCATCTCGTCGACGAAGACGAAGGCACGCGGCAGCTTGTAGCGGGCGAGGTGCCTGGCGGCGAACTCCGTCAGCTCCTCGGGGGTGGGCTCCTCGCCGCGACGCGCCTGGACGACCGCGGTGACCTGCTGGCCGAAGCGCTCGTTCGGCGTGCCCACGACGACCGCGTCGTACACCGAGGGGTGGTGCTTGAGGGCCTTCTCCACCTCCTCCGGGTAGATCTTCTCGCCGCCCGAGTTGATCGACACCGAGCCGCGGCCGAGCACGGTGATGGTCCCGTCCGCGGCGATCGTCGCGTGGTCGCCCGGCACCGCGTGGCGCCTGCCCGCGATCACCGGGAAGGTCGCCGCGGTCTTCTCCGCGTCCTTGAAGTAGCCGAGGGGCACGTGGCCGCTGCGCGCCAGCCAGCCGCTCTCCTCGCTGCCCGGGGCGAGCGGGCCGCTCAGGTCGTGGCGCAGCACCAGGGTCTGGTCGTTCATCTTGAACGAGCCCGTGCTGGCCTTCTGGCCCGGCAGCGACACCTGCTGCCCCTGGCCGCCGGTCTCCGAGGCGCCGAAGCCGTCGATGATCATCAGGTGCGGGATGCGCTCGAGGAAGGCCTCCTTCAGCGCCGGCGTGAGGATCGCGCCGCCGGAGAGCAGGATGCCGAAGGCGGAGAGGTCGTACGTCTTGCGGTCGAGCTGGTCGATCAGCGGCCGGCCGAAGGCGTCGCCGACGATGGTGAGGAAGCGCACGCGCTCGCGCTCGATCGTCGACCACACGTCGTCCGGGTCGAGCCGCTCGGGGTGGCCCTGGATGATCACCGTGCCGCCCGCGTGCAGGGCCATGAACGCCATCCAGTGCGCCGCCCCGTGCATGAAGGGCGGCGCCGGGCAGGCGCGCAGGTCGCCGGTCCGGGCCGACTCCGCCACGGCCTCGACGCTGGCGAGCTTCGGGCCGATCGTGGGCGTGCCACCGAGGGCGGCGAAGAAGATGTCCTCCTGGCGCCAGAGGACGCCCTTCGGCATGCCGGTCGTGCCGCCGGTGTAGAGGATATAGAGATCGTCGGGCGACCAGGCGACGTCCGGCCGCTCGGGGGACGACGCGGCCAGGGCCTGCTCGTAGTCGACCGCACCGGGCAGCAGCGCGTGTCCCGAGCCGTCGGCGACCTGGACGAGGACGTCGAGGTTGGGCAGCTCGCCGCGGATGCGGGCGACATTCGGCGCGAAGCGCGCGTGGTAGAGCAGCGCACGGGCATCGGCGTCGTTGAGGAGATAGATCAGCTCGTCGTCGACGTAGCGGTAGTTCACGTTGAACGGCGCGACGCGCGCCTTGTACGCGCCGACCATGGCCTCGAGGTACTCTGGGCAGTTGTAGAGGTAGATGCCTAGGTGATCCTGCCCGGACTCGAAGTTCTGGAGCCGGCTGCGCTGCTCGTGGGCGCCGAGCCCGCGGCTGCGCAGGTAGTTGCCCAGCCGGCGCGTGCGCTCGGTGAGCTGCGCCCAGGAGCAGCGGCGCTCGCGGAAGACCAGGCACTCGCGCTCCGGGATCGCCGCCGCGATCGCCTCGCTGATCTCGGCCAGATTGAAGTTCGTGTTCATGGCTCCCTCCGGTTGGATGCGCCGCCGGCCGCCCGCACGACGCGTGCCGAGCGCAGATCCTAGCGGGGGTCGGGGAGCTACGGAACTGCCCGCGACGTCCCTGCCCGGGCGACGCCGCGAGCCTGCGGCAGCTCCGCCTCGCGCCGTCGCCGACCCCGCGGTCGCGGCCCCTGGAGGCTTGCGGCGGCGAGGCCGGACATGTCCGTCGTGCTCGCCGACCGCGACGGGGAGAAGGCGGCCCGTCGGGCCGCCACGCTCGGCGCCGGCCGGGCCGCGGCCACGGCGATCGACGTCTTTGACGCGGCCGCGCTCCGCGACGCCGTGCGCGGCGTCGACTTGGTCGTCAACGCGACCGGCCCGCTCTACCGCACCGTCGCTCCGGTGCTCGCGGCCTGCGCGGCCGAGCGCACGCCGTATCTCGACTTCGGCGACGACCTCGAGGCGGCGGAGCTGGCGCTCGCTCTCGACCCCGTGGTGCGCGCGGCCGGCACGGTCGCGCTGATCGGCGCCGGGGTCGCGCCCGGCGCCGTCAACGTCGCGGTCCGCGCGCTCGCAGCGCAGCTCGAGCAGCCGAGCCGGGTCCAGGTCGCCTGGGTCACCGGGCCGACGCCGCCGACACCGGGCGAGCCGCCGGGGGGACGGGCGGTGATCGAGCACATGCTCCACTCGTGTACCGGTGTGACGACGACGCTCGAAGCCGGCCGGCGCCGCACCATCCCGGCCTTCCGGCGCGAGGACGTCGTGGACTTCGGACCGCCGCTCGGCCCCCATCGCGTCCACGACATCGGCCACGCCGAGCAGGCGACCCTGCCCCGTGCGTTCCCGACCGTGCACACCGTGCGCACGCAGGGCGGGCTGCACCCCGCGCCGCTGAACGCGCTCTTTCAGGCCGCCGGCCAGCTGGTCGCACGCGGCGCGCTCGACTGGGACGAGGTGGTTGACGCGCTCGTGGGGGTCACGCCGCGCATCCCGCTGCGTCTTCTCGCCGCCGCCCTCGGCGCGGTCGGTCGCGACACGCTGCTCGGGCGCGTCGGCCCCCGAGACCTGCGCGCGCTCGCTGCCGTGCTGCGCCGCGACGCCACCGGGTCCACCGGGGGCCTCTACGTCCGCGTGGACGGCACGCGCGACGGGCAACCCGTCGCCCTCGTCGCCCGGAGCGCCGCCGTCCAGCGGCGTGGCGAGAGCGGGATGGACGACGTCACCGGTGGGAGCGCCGCCGTGTTCGCCGACCTCCTCCTTGACGGGCGCGTGGCCGGACCCGGCGTGGTCGCTCCCGAGCAGGCGGTGCTGCCGGCGGACTTCGTCGCGTCGGCGCGGCGGCTCGGGCTCGCGATGCTGCTCGGGCTGTTCGAGACGGGCGCGCGGATCACGACCTGAGCCGCCGCGCCTCCACCCGATCCGCCCTACGCGCGCGCCGCCAGCGCAGCGAGCAGCGACCCGATCTCCTCGTCGGTCCCCACGGTGATGCGGAGCGCGTCCTCGAGGCCCGGCGTCGCGAAGTGGCGCACGAGGATCCCGCGCGCGGCGAGCGCCTCCCAGGTGGCGCGTTGGTCGATCCCCGGGCGGCGCGCCAGGACGAAGTTCGCGGCACTCGGCAGGACGAGGTAGCCGAGCGCCTCGAGGCCGCGCGTCAGCACGCTGCGTGTCGCCCGGATCCGGCGCACGTTGTCCCGCATCCAGGCGAGATCGGAGAGCGCGGCCACGCCGGCAGCCTGGGTCAGCCGGTTCACGTTGTAGCTGTCCTTCACGGTGCGCAGGCCGGCGAGCAGGTCGGGGTGGGCGAAGCACAGCCCGAGCCGCACACCGGCCAGCGAGAACGACTTCGAGAAGCTGCGCAGGACGACGACGTTCGCCAGGCGGCCGACGAGCCGCATGGCGTGGTCGTCGGCGAAGTCGACGTAGGCCTCGTCCACCACGACGAGCCCCGTGGCCTCGCGCGCGAAGCGCTCGACCTCCTCGATCGCCAGCATGCTGCCCGAGGGCGCGTTCGGGTTGCATACGAAGGTCACCCGCGCACGCGCTTCGCCCAGCGCGGCCGGCAACCGCCACTCGGGCGTCCACGGCACGCGCACCGTCTCGCCGCCCTGCACCGCCACCAGCGTCTCGTAGAGGCTGTAGGTCGGCACGGGGAAGGCGACGCGGTCTCCGGGCTCGACCGTCGCCCGCAGCAGCAGCACGAGGAGCTCGTCGGAGCCGTTCCCCGCCATGACGTGGTCGGCGGGCACGCCGTAGACCTCCGCCGCCCTGGCCCGCAAGGCACGCGCCTCCGGATCGGGATAGAGCCGGAGGGCGCCGTCGAGGGCCTCCCGCACCGCCTCGAGCACGCGTGGGGAGGGCGGGTACGGGTTCTCGTTCGTGTTGAGCTTGACGACACGCGCCCCGGGTGCGGGCTGCTCCCCCGGGACGTAGGGCGGAACGGCGCGGACGGCCGGGCGCAGCAGGTCGGCGGGGGTCCCCAGAGCTACTTGACCGCCTTGATGCGCGGTCTGCCGGCGTCGCGCAGCCCGTCGCCGTCGTCCTCGGGACGCAGGTGCCGCTCGACCACCTCGACTGCCTGCCGTTCCCGGTCGGGCAGCGCCGTCAGCACATCGAGCACCATCGCCCACCGGTCGCGACCAGCGTCCGCCAGCTCGTACAGCCGCATGGCCCCGTCGACGTCCTTTCGCCGGAGTGCCGCATCGGCGAGTACCAGCATCTTCTCCCGCGGCAGGGGGACCGAGCCGAGCTCGCAGACCCGGACCACGTCTTGCAAGCGATTGCGCTCCATGAGGCGCTCCGCAAGGCGCGACCAGTCGGCAGGGTCGACGATTGCCGCGTTGCGGACGAACAGCCTCATCGCCGAGTCGAGGAACCCCCGCGCGAGATACCGCTGGCCGACGAGAACTTCGGATGCACTGGCAGGCATCGCCGCCATTCCTCCATGCGCCGACCGGGGGTCCGCATCGCCCCGTGCGCCGGGTGACAACGTACTGACGCGCCGACGCGTTTTCAAGCCGCATCCGGCGGGGCGTCCCGCACGGCAGCCGGCAAGCGCGGCTCGGTCCTCAAGTGCGTCCCGCCCCCTGCCGATAGCTCGGGCAGAGCGCCATGACGGGTAGACTGAACATCACCTACAGCGCCTACCGCGAGCTCGAGCTCGTGCCGCAGAGCCCGATGCGGGCCATTGGCGAGGCGATCATCGCGCTCGCGGACGATCCGACGCCGCCCGGCTCGGCGATCCTCCAGGGCGTCGGCGGCTGCCGCTACATCGCCATCGACGACTACTACGTCCTCTACCACGTCGACGAGGAGGATGGCCTGACCGTCCTCGGCGTGCTGCAGGGTCCCTACCACCCGCTGCACTGACCCGCCGGGCCCCGAGTCACCGCCACTTCGCGCCGGCGACTCGAGCGCACGCCCGGCGCGGGTCGCTCACGACGGCGACGGCACGCCCGCTGCGACGCCGGGCCTCGGGGGGGCACCGAAGCGTGGCACCTCGCCACCGAGCTCCTGTGCGACCGCCCGCGTCCACACGAGATTGCCGGCGAGCGCGCTGAGGAACGTGGCCCCGGGGACCCGCTCGCGCAGCAGCTCGAGCGGCGTCACCAGCGCGCGGGTGACCGCAATCGCATGCTTCCACAGCGGGTTGCCGATGCCGAGGTCCTCGGCCACGGCGTCGCCGGCGACCGCGCGCGTCAGACCGTCGTGGTAGCGCACGAGGACGTCGGCGACGAGCTTCTGCAGCGGCGTCTGGGCGCGTTCGTACGTCACCTGGCGCAACGCGTCGGCGAGCCGCCGGGAGCCCTCGTCGGGACCGGGCTGGACGAGATCGACCAGCTCGGCCCACTCCATCGCCTCGGCCTCGCTGCTGCAGAGCAGCCCCGGGTCGATGCCGCTCAGGTAGCCCGAGTAGCGCCAGAGCTGCATCAGGCTGTCGGCCTCCTGGTGCGTGAACCGCAGCCCCATGATGCGCGTGCCGTGCAGCACCGCGACCGAGAAGGCCAGGTTGGTGGCCGCCATGTCGGCCTGGTTGATCGGCACCCCCCAGGCATCGCCGTGCCACGACGCGGACTGCAGCAGGAACCGCCGTACCCAGGCGTGCACCAGGCGCACCCTGACCGTGGCCTTGAACCCCGGGGCGAAGCGCCTGAGCCCGTCCACCTGGCAGGTGGCCGCGATGAACTGCCCCGTCTCTGCCAGACGCCGGCGGGCCATGCGGTCGAGCCGGCCGGTGAACAGGAGCGGCTTCGCGGCGGCGTGCGAGTGGTAGCCGTTCATGAGCGAGAACGCGCTCAGGATCAGGCTGCCCGCGACGCCGGTACGCTGATACGTCCGCGCGCCGAGCCGCAGCACGGCCCAGTCGACCCAGTCCGGCACGTCGTCTACCTGCCGGAACAGGTCGCGGAGCGCCGGCGGAGCATCGGGGACGGCGCCGATGCCCTGGTCGAGCGCACGATCGAGCAGCGCCTGCCCCCGGCCGCGCGGGAGCGCGTCGAACGCCGCAGCCACCGCGTCTGCCGGCTCGTCGCTGCGGGTCAGGAAGCCGACGTAGAAGTCGGCCCGGGCACCATGACGGCGCCGGGCCCGCTCGAGGTTGCAGACGCGCGTCGGCAGCTCCATCCCGATTCCCCCGCTGAAGGCTATACGAGCCCCTGCGGCGCGACCAGCCGCACGCCCGGTTTCGGGCCCGGCCGCCGTGGAGGAGCGGCGGACGCGGCATCGAGCGAAGACCAGCGCCCCGAGCAGCTGGAGCGGCCGCAGCTGGAACACCACCGGTGGCCGTACCCCAGGCCAGCCGAAGGCAGCGCGATCGGGCCGATGCCGAGCACGCCCGGCGCGAGCAGCACGACGGGCGCTCGGATGGCGCGCTCCCTGGCTGGCACGCGTCCACTCTGCGATCCGGCGGCCAGGTCGGGGAGGGGTATCGGGAGCGAGCCGCCGCGCCGAGCGGCGCGGCGCGGGAGGCATCGAGCTTGGACACGCTTCGGGTGTATGATCCCACATCATGGCTCGCGAACGAACCCCGGGTATCGAGCATCTGATCGAGCGGCAGGCCTCGCGCTGGAGCCTCGAGCGCAAGATCGCCGGCGGCGAGGCGGAGCGGCCTGCGGCGCCCTGCGTCGCCTTCTCGCGGCTACCGTTCTCCCAAGGCGACGAGGTCGCGCAGCGCGTCGCCGAAGCGCTCGACTACGGCCTCTTCGGCAGGGACGTCATGGAGCGGCTGGCGACGCAGGAGGGCGCCGCCGAGAAGCTCGTGGCAGGGTTGGAGGAGCGCGTGCGCAGCCTGATCGAGCGCTACGTCATCGAGATCTTCCGCTCGCAGGTGGCCACCCAGGACGAGGCCCTCTCGCAGGTGCTCAAGGTCCTCGGCACCATCGGACGCCGCGGCGCGGCCGTGATCGTCGGCCGCGGCGCGCCGTACGTCCTGCCCGCCGAGCACACCCTGCGCGTCCTGGTGGTCGCGCCAGCGGCGCACCGGGCCGCGCGGCTGGGCGCCGCGCGCGGGCTCGGGAGCGACGAGGCGCGCCAGGTGCTGGCAGTCGAGGACCGCACCCGCGCCGAGTTCGTGCGCCACCACTTCCGCCTGCAGCAGAACGACGCGGCGCTGTACGATCTCTGCGTCGACAGCGCGACGATCGGCGTGGAGGGCGCCGTCGCGCTCGTGCTCGAGGCCTTCCGCCGGCGGTTCCCCGACACGCGCCTCCCGTAGCGTCCCCGGCAATGCTCGCGCGCGGTGTCACGCTTCGCGGCCGTGGCGACGTGCACGTCCGGCACGACGAGCACGGCGTCCCGCACGTGCGGGCGGCGCACGACGCGGACGCGCTGCTCGGGCTCGGCTTCTGCCACGGCATCGACCGCGGGCTGCAGGTGGTGCTGGCGCGACTGGTCGGGCGTGGCCGCGCCGCCGCCGTCGTCGGGGGCGACGCGATGTTCGCGCTCGACCACGCAACCCGCCGCCTCGGCCTCGCCGGCGATGCGGCACGGGAGGTGGCGCGCCTCGCGCCCGCGGTGGCGGACGCGATTGCCGCCTACTGCCGCGGGCTCGATCTGGCGTTCGCACGCCGGCTGCCCTGGGAGCTCCGCCTGCTGGGCTACCGCCCGGAGCCCTGGACGGCCGAAGACGTCGTCGTCCTGCAGCGGCTGGGCGCCTGGGCCGGGCTCGACCAGACCCAGGGCGACATGGAGCGCCTGCTCGTCGAGATGGTGCAGGCCGGCGTCCCGCGCGGGCATCTGGAGGAGCTGTTCCCCGGGCTGCTCGACGGCCTCGACGAGGACCTCGTACGCCGGGTGCGCCTCGGCCGCACGATGGTACCAGCCGCGGTCCGCTGGCACCCCGCGCTCGTCCGCGCCATCGCCTCGAACAACTGGGTCGTCGCCGGCTCGCGGACGGCGAGCGGTCGCGCGCTGCTGGCCAACGATCCGCACCTGGAAGGCAACCGCCTGCCGGCCGTCTGGTACGAGGTGGCGCTCGAGCTGCCCGACCGCTGGTGCATCGGCGGCAGCATGCCCGGCTTGCCCGGCGTCCTCGTGGGCCGCACGCCCGACCTCGCCTGGGGCGCGACCTACGCCTTCATGGACACCATCGACTCCTGGATCGAGGACTGCCGGCAGGGCTGCTTCCGGCGCGTCGAGGACGGGACGGAGGTCTGGCGGCCGTTCCGCACGCGCACCGAGCGGATCACACGGCGCGAGGGCGGCGAGGCGGTGGTCGAGCTCCACGAGAACGACCACGGGGTGCTCGACGGCGACCCGTCGGTGCCCGGGCTCTACCTCGCGACGCGCTGGGCACCGGCGGCCGGCACCGGGGCGCGCTCGCTCGCGGCCCTGCTCGGCATGCTGCGCGCGCCCGACGTGGCGACGGGGATGGCACTCCTCGGAGGCGTCGAGACGGGCTGGAACTGGGTGCTGGCAGACGCCGCGGGCAGCATCGGCTACCAGATGTCCGGCCTCATGCCGCTGCGCCACGGCGAGCGGCGTGGACTGGTGCCGCTGCCCGGCTGGCTGCCCGAGAACGACTGGCAGGGCTTCGCCGACCCGGCCGACCTGCCCCGCGCGATGAACCCGGAGGCGGGGTTCTTCGCCACCGCCAACCAGGACCTGAACCGCTTCGGCCGCCGACCAGCGATCACGCTGGCGATGGGGAGCGACCGGGCCGAGCGGATCTCGACCCTGCTCGCGGCGCGACGGGACTGGGACACGGCCTCGACCGTGCGGCTGCAGATGGACACCTTCTCGATGCATGCTGAACGCTTCATGACGATCCTGCTGCCGCTCCTGCCGGGCGGCGAGCACGCACGGACGCTGCGGGAGTGGGATCTGCGTTACGAGCCCGGCGCGCGCGGTGTCCTGTTGTTCGAGCGCTTCTACGGCCGGCTCTACCAGCGCGTCTTCGGCGGGGTGTGCGGCCCGGAGGTGGCCGCCTTCCTGCGAGGGGAGACGGGGATCCTGACGGACTTCTTCGCCTGCTTCGACGCCGTGCTGCTCGACCCGCAGAGCGCGTGGATGCGCCCCGAGGGACGCGACGCGGTGTTCGCGGCGGTCGCGCACGAGACGCTCGGGCCGTCGGCGCCGGCGCCCGAGGACGACCGGCGCTTCGTGATGACACACGTCCTGCTGGGCGGCCGGCTGCCACGCTGGCTGGGCTTCGAGCGGGGGCCGCTCCCGCTGCGCGGCGGGCGCGCCACGGTCCACCAGGGACAGGTATACCGCAGCGGCGGGCGGGAGACGACGTTCATGCCGTCCTACCGGCTGGTCACCGACTTCGCCGAGGAGGCGGTGCACACCTGTCTGCTCGGCGGCCCGTCGGACCGCCGGTGGTCGCGCTGGTACGCCAGCGGCATCGACGACTGCCTCGCGGGGCGGCCGAAGCGGTTGCAGCCGGGCGCGCCCCGATCGGCATGACCGGCCTCGTCGGGCCTGCACGTCTGCGCCCGTGCGACTCGTAGCCGGAGTGGCTGCGCGCGATCTGCGTCAGGTCGCCTTTGCCCACCTCCGCCGCGCCTGCTAGCCGCAGGCGCGTGGTGCCTCTCGCGCTCGCGCTGCTCGTCGTCGGCGCCCTCGTCCCGTTCTGGACCGGCCTCGACACCGGCGTCGCCACCGCGCTCGAGTCATGGCGCTCGTGCCGGACCGACAGGCTCGCGGAGGTGGTGAGCGACTGGACGCGGCCTGCCGGGATCGGGCTCCTCGTCGCCGTGCTGCTCGCCCGGTGGCGCGCGCTGGGAACTGGCCGGATCATCGACCTCGTGCTCGCGTTCGCGGCGGGCGCACTCTCCATCGAGGCGCTCAAGCGCCTCCTCGAGCGTGCCCGGCCGGGTGCGGAGTTCCTCGGCGAGCTCGGCGACAGCTTCCCGAGCGGCCACGTCGGCAACACCGTGCTCGCAGGACTGGCGCTGGTGGGCCTGCTGCCGCGCCGGTACGGCGCCGCCCTCGCGTGCACGGTCGGCGCCGCCACGACCGTGGTCGCCGCCGCCCGCGTGGCATCCGGCCAGCACTGGGCCTCGGACGTGCTCGGCTCGGCCGGCCTGCTCGGCGGGTTCGGCACGCTCGCCTTGCTGCACCCGAACCCGCGCCATCGACGGCTGGTGACCACGGCGAGCGCCGTCGCCGCGGCCGCGCTGCTCGCAGCTGCCGCGCTGGGGCTGCGCCTGCGGCTCCCCGGCGCCGGCGTCACGGGCGAGGCGCCGCTCGCCTACCACCGCGCCGGCGATCTGCTCGCGGCCGGCGCCCTGCGCGGTCCCTGGGCAGCCGACGCGCCGGATCCCCGCCGGCGCAGCGTGTGGCTGAGCGGCGAGCGCGGCGAGATGGCG
>Ga0209253_10006073_pt1 | contig 10464 bp, 10 predicted proteins | sample FrelakmetBRP12BR_FD_187145 | JGI IMG/M metagenome (GOLD analysis project Ga0209253, IMG submission 187145) | Freshwater lake sediment microbial communities from the University of Notre Dame, USA, for methane emissions studies - BRP12 BR (SPAdes)... | ecosystem: Environmental > Aquatic >... | reverse complement strand
TTTTCCTGTGGTTTTTGTTGAAGGATAATAATGGCCATTATGACGAGGACTGCCCCCATGATTTGCCATAGTTCAAGGATTTCATTAAGAAAGATATATGAGATTATTGCTGCGGCTATAGGTTCCAGGGTCGCTGTTACGCTGGCATGGGCTGGACGAATCCTCTGTATACCAAGATTGTAGAAACCAAAGGGAAGGATGGTGCCGAACACGGTGACGAAAAAGATCAACAACCACGTTGCCAGGGTATGTGAACGGCCAAAGGCATGAAAAGGGGGATAAACAATATTCCATATAAGGGCAGCCACGGTAATTGCATAGAACAAAACAGTCCATGAGGAATATCGACGCATCCCATATTCACTTTTTACGGTATAGAGGGCAAAGGTCACTGCTGAACAAAGTCCTGAGATGATCCCGGCTTTGCTCATGGAGAGGATGTTAAGACTGTAGGCGCCTACGGCAAGGTAGCAACCGAGCAAAGAACAAATCATAGCGACAACCGTCGCTGTGGCAAGTTTTTCTCGTAAGACGAAAAACGTGTAGAGAGCAACCACAACCGGAGCTTGGTACTGGAGCAGGATAGCCACTGCAACGAGGGTTTTGCTGATCGCAAAAAGATAGGTGAACTGGGTAACAGCGAGGAGGGCGCCGAGGAGGGCGAAGTATCCTATGTTTTTGGGAGCGATCTTAAGGAGAGAAGGATTTCGTACTCCGAGTATGAGGGCAAGTAGAATTGCAGAGCCGGCAGCCCGAAGCTGTACAAGCTCAATTGGCGTAATGCCACCGGCAAAAAGAAATTTCGACGCCGTGCCCGATATGGCCCATAAAAGCGCCGCAGCGATGACGAAGAGATAGCCTGCCTTGCTGGACATGACAAATATTGGGTCCAGATAAGGAATGCAAAGTCAAGTTAAAACAGGGATTCGAAAAACTCCGCTATATCGGCTGCAGTGTGATGGATAGGGGCCACGGGTATTTTCCTTCTTGTGCGTTGTCGGACAGAATAAACCTGTAGCTCAGTTCTACGGTAAAGGTGTTCCTTTTATACGGCTGTTGGACGGAGGCGTCTTCAGATGTAATATGAACATCATTGTCAAACCCAAACGCTTGCGCCTCCTTAAAGGGCCACTTCAAGCCCTTAAAGACTACCATACATCCTTTTTTGTTGTTGCTCTTAATGGCGATCCTTGTGACAGCTTTAAGAATAATATACCCTGCCTTGATATCGGGATTGCTAAGGACTATAGAGGGTAACTGGTAGAGTATGGCAAGATGGGATCGGATCGGCACCTTTCTCTTTGCCGATAAACCTTTTCTTTCTTCGGATAATTGGACACTTCGTCCTTCAAGAATCGAACCCAAGGAAAGACCTGTAGGGATACCGGCGGTGGTGAACATGGATTGGACGTTCAGGCCGTGGGCAAGCTCCTCAGGCTTTATAAATCCTTTTTCAATGAGAATCTCACCTATTCTCTTCTTTGTGGTATCCTGTTCGCTGAGCGCTTGTTCAAGATCTTTGGCGTTAATTCGGCCTGCCCTTACTAAAACCTGACCAAGTTTAATCGAGTTCATTGCCGGTTCTTCAGGGGTCAGCCCACGTAACCCTTTTTGTGCTTCCTTTGCTTTCTTATTCATGCGCGTCATTGGTTCCTCAATATCCTTTAAAATTCTTATCGTTACAAAATTCTAAAACTTAAAAACAGGTAATAAATTTGTACACCAAAGATGCTATGAAAGGGACAGTTATCCCTATCTCAGGATTGAGAATCTTGGATCATTTTTACTATGAGGATAAGGAAGTTCTTTGTAAGGATCGGGTTGAGGGAGGTCCCAGATATCTTTGCCATCTGGTCTGCAATGATCTTTGTCTCCAGGGCATCGCGATAAATACGCTTTGTCCGCATAGCATCAAAAAAATCAGATATTGTGGTCATCTGGCTGCATATATTCTGTCGCCAATCCTTTGGCACCTGAGGGTAGCCGGAGTTGTCGTATTGCATGTGGTGTTCATATGCCACTACCACTGCCAAAGGCGGTATTCCGGGATTGTCAAGGAGGTACTCAGCACCTCTCTGCGGATGGCTCCGAATCATCTCCCACTCTGTGTCGTTGAGTTTTCCGGGTTTGTTGAGGATTTCTTCAGGTACATAAAGCTTGCCGGTATCATGGAGCAGGGCAGCCACGCCTATGTCCCGAAGAGCATCGCCTTTGATACCGAGAGCCATGGCTTGGGCAAGATTCAGGACGCATACGTTTGTTGAGTGGGTAAATGTGTATTCATCAAGAATGCGTAGCGGAGAAAAGGTGAGAAGCACCGAGGACTCATGCCTGATGGCTGTAATCATGTCCGTCACGGTGTTCCTGATCTCTGAGAGGGGGAGCTTCCCGTTATTCTTCACGGCGCGGTAAATATCAGATGTAAGGTTTAGCCCGTTCGCCTGAAAATTACCGAAGTGGGTGTCGCCGGCACCTCCGATCGAGTAACCCCCGCCACCTTCATCAGCCTTGTAACCAATAGATACCTTTCCGAGTTGAACGTTAGGCAGGTAGTCCATATCGTCCGAAAGCGGGGAGCGGGCTGTCAGCATTTCAATTAGGGTCGCCATTTCCTCCTCGGTGATACCCTGCAGGATACGTATGTGTTGTATCCCACGGTTTTTAAAGATACGAACAAAACGACTCGAGAAGAGCGTATCTTCGAGGGGTTCATCATACATGATGACCCTGTCGTCGATAATCATGAACGCGATTGACTGGTCCTTACCGATAGCCTCAAGGAGATGTGTGTAGGCTGTATTGATTGCAGTAGCCGTTAGCTTGTGGGCTGTTGTGTATTGATGCGCATGCGTCACCGCCGGAATAAATGTGCGGAGAAAATTATTGATGAGGTCTCGTTTCCGGGAATTCATAATGAACTGATCCCGATATCTTTCATTACCGTCCGCGCATTTTCTGCCAGTAATTGAGGCCCTGAGTTCGCCACGCTTTTGAGTATGAGGGATGCTTCTCCTGCCGGGTACTTCTGCAGTGATTTTATAATCTCAAGCTTGAGGCTTGAGGAGGCATGGCGGCGGAAAAAGGTCCTTGTTTTTAAAATATCCTGAAGGGCAGGAAGAACCGAGGGGTCACCGATTTCACCAAGGGCGTGAACAGAGGCTTTCTTTATTGGAAGAATGGTCTTTCCAAGCCCCCTTTGCTTCAGGAATTCCAAAAGCTTCTGTGACACCAGCCTGTTGCGTGTTATCCCCGCGAGGGCTATTGCTTTCAGACATCGACCCGTGTCCGGGGAGTCCATTTCCTGTAAGATGATTCGCTCCGCAATGGGGTCATTGAATTTGATCAGGGTCTGCATCAATTCAAGCCTCACCCTTGGATGGGGATGGTCCAAAAGGGCGTGAAGTGAGGGAAGAATCGTTGGGTCATTCAGGTTCTTCAGGAGAATGATGAGATTCCTCACCAAGAACCAACGGTTGTCCTTAAGCCTTCTGATCGTGGGTTCTCTAACCATAGTGCCAAGCTCACCAAGGAGATCAAGATAGAAGTAACGAAGGGTTCTATCCTCTTCCGAAGCTAAACGATCCAATAGGGGCTCAACAAAAGGGCTACCAACTCTCTTAATGAGTTCGACAATGTAGAAGTCCTTTTCCTTGCCCCACTGGGCAGGAGCATCCAGAACGTCGCCGATGAAATCATCATCAGAAAACACATCCAAAAAACTGCTTGGTGTCAAATTATTACTGTCTTCCGATATGGATGTCTTTTTCCGTACTGTTTCATAAATGTTCGACACAGCATGAAAATCTCCTATGGAGATCAGGTACATGCAGCAACCCTTAAGGCTATGCGCAAGATAAGGTGGTGCCCCCCCATCCCCTCGCTTAGCTATAATGTCGACAACGACAGACGTCAGGTGCATTTTCACGCTGTGGGGAGAAAGGGTGTCCTCTAATTGTTGCACCTGTGAGAGTTCCGTTACAGAGAGGGCTTCTGCAACAACAACATCGTGGAGCATCTTCTGGTAGTCCAGGGGAACAAAACGATCTGTCTCATCTTCCTTGAAGATGACGCTGAATTTTTCCGTTAGCTCATCTTTCGAGAAGCTCCCAAGCAGCTCATCAGCATTGTCAGAATCCTCGCTTGCCGATTCCTTTTTTAACCGCTTGAGGATGTCGAGGATATTTGGCGGTATGTAGAGCTCTTTTTTCGTGTTCTTCTCCAGGGCATCGATGATTATGTCATCTGACAGGTTTGGTATGAGTTGATTCAACGCACCAGTATTGCTAGAAAAAGAAGAAAAAAATCGCTCAACAAAAGTCTTCCGGAGGTTGTGGTCAAGGGATCGCACAAACTTGTTCAGTCGTGCGGTGGATGCCCCATCGTAGGCAAGTTGGACAAAATCGAAGCTTCTCGAATCGAGGAAGACACCAAAACCTGGTCCACCTTCGCCGGAACCTTCTCCGCCAACCGCCAATCCTGCTGACTCTCCTCCCCCCGGTCCTCCTCCACCGGGTCCACCACCTCCGGGCCCTCCTCCAATTGACCCTCCTCCGCCCAGGTATTGCTCATTAAGAATCGTGGCCAGGGCTTCAGGATCAAAATCTTCCATGCTATCCGACGGCACACCGAGAGGATCAAGCGTTCCTTCCATGACACCTCGAACAAACTGCCACCAAAAGAGGGATTCTTGGGAGTCGCCTTTGTCACTCTCGCTGCCTAATGGGCCTTCCTGGGCCTGGAACATCCGGTAGTCGATGAGTTGTGCCTTGATGTTTTGCACCTTGGCCTTGGAAAGGAGGGTAGCGACTCCGCCTTGGTGGTGCACGTCATTACGCTTCTGTGATATGATATGGTCAAAATCCATCAGTTCGTCCACGGTGAGGTCTCTGAAAAAGGTCAGACTGACAATACCATGCTCGAAAAGGGTCTGGGCGAAGTTCTGAAACACGGGAATTTTCCTGTCCAGTGCCTTAGTTCCCAACATGAGAGTATCCTTTGCAATTCCAAGGGTGAAGTGGTTACTGAATTCGAAAAAATCCTGAAGGATTGCCCGAACCTTTTCAAAAGATTCGACTACCAGCGAGTGTCCCCGCGGATAGGCTACAAGGTTTCGGCGGGCGATATTCATGGCTCGGATAAAGTCGAAGACAAGACTATCATCCAAGCCATTCTGGGCAGAAACCTGTTGTTTAGCTTCGTCCGGCACCGTTCTCCATCCCTGCAAATAACCATACCTTGGCCTTGAGAGGCGAAGGTGATTAAAATCACACTGTTTTCATATTTTTAATCGACCAAAACAGAAAAAACCTAAGAAAAATATAAAGATAGGGGAAAAAGGAGTCAGTGAAAACTTGTAGGCAGACAAATGCTTTGGCTGAAAGTTTATAACTGAAAGCCCAATTCGAATGTGAAAAGCGATAAACAGGGCGGATAAACTTATTAACAGGGTTTATACCGCTTGAACCGAATTAAAAAGCTACAAGAGGAAACGACTATTCCTCGAAGACCATTTTCTTGACTACAACGCCCTCCACCGCTTTCAGTCGTGACTCCATCTCTTTGACCTGTAAAGGGTCTCCGTATGCCTCGAGAAGAAGGAGTCCAACCGTTGAGCAGACTGTGTCAGTCAGCTCGTGCAGGCCTAACCTCGTCTTGATATTACATCCGAACTCTGTAAGGATTTCCTGTACTTCAAGGGCGTTTGGCACCCTATTCGTAACCTGTACCCCGAGGACTACTCTCTTTCTCATGGTCAACCTCCATAGCGTTTGTAAATCACAACCATTCGGTCCATCGATAAAGCCGTGTATTGAGCAACATTATCAATAATCTTGAGGAGTTTTGCAAGGAGAAAATAAAAATTGATAAGGCCGATGCACATAGTAAGAAAATGTTTTTCTTAATATGTTTGAAGTTTTCAAGAAAAGTGATTAATATGAACATCGCTGTGAAAAAAGTTCTGCAGCGGGCAATGTGATGAGGTTCCCGATCAACGAGGGCTGGAGCCATTGATGGGAACTTGGGCTGAAATATACAACCATATGATAATGATGAGGGAGCTCTATGGCTGATCATAACACTGAACTACTAGAAAACGAATGGATTGTCTATCAAACACGATTACACTGGGTGCTCTTTCTTGGCCCGCTCATGCTCATTATCGTTGGAGGGTTATCTTTTCCGGCCAAGGGGCTATCGGCCCTTGTGCTTGCCGGTATAGGGATAGCCTGGGGCGTTATCTCCTGCATCAAGTTTAACTACTCTTATATTCGTGTAACTGACAAAAGGGTTCTCATCCGTGTAGGGTTTCTGGTGAGAAGGCCTTACAGTATTTCCCTCAGTGATATATCCTATGTAGATTTCTACCAGCCATCCCTTGGGTCTATGCTGAACTTCGGGAAGATCACTATCATCCATGGTAAGAAGTTCAAAAGTGTCTTTAGGATGGTATCTTCTCCCGGTGAATTAGTGACGGCAGTGAGGGGGCAGTTATCTGTTACCCCGAAGGATGAATGACCGGTGCCTTGTCAGGCCATGCTTGTCTCCCCAGGCTGATCGTGCATGTTGCCTCAGTGAGATCACAATTATTTTCGCACGGTTCGATATGGATGACCACATCAACATTGCGTACGTTCTTTGAAATCTCGCCCTCGAGTTTGTTCGCAAGCTCATGGGCCTCATCAACGTGGAGTTTCCTGCAAAATAACATGTGAAAATCGATATACTTGTTGCTTCCGGAATAGCGAGTACGAAGTTTGTGAAACCCTGCAGCTGGAAAAGGCATATTATTAATAATCCCCTGAATCTCTTTTGTCATCTTTTCGGAAATACTCGAATCCATAATCCCCGAGATGCCGCCCTTTGCGATCTTGATTGCTGAGGCGATAATGATGCAGCCGGTAATAACGGCGAAGACAAGGTCAAAAAATGTTTTTCCTGTATAGTATGTTAATGCGATTGCGAGAATAGCCCCTGAGTTGGAAAAGAGGTCGCTTGTGTAATGAAGGGCATCTGCCTTCAGGGCGCTTGATCCGGTCTGATTTCCTACCCTCTTGAGTAGGGTCACGATTGCAAAACTGAATACCAGCGAGAAGACCATGACAAGAAAGTCGTAAGATGAATAGGTGATGACAAAATTCTTCAGGTAGGACTGAACAGCCTTATAAATGATAAAAGAACCCGAGAACACAATCACAACGGACTGGGCTACGGCCGCAAGATCCTCTGCCTTGCCATGGCCATAAGGGTGAGAATCATCTGCCGGTTGTGCCGCTGTCCTGATAGCAAAGAAGTTCATGCCGGACATGAACACATCGAGAAGGCTGTCAAGGCTGGATGATATGATTGCGAGTGAGCCAGAGAAAAGCCCTACGGCAAATTTGCACGAAGCGAGAATAAGGGCCGATATTACGGCAAAAAGAGAAGCCTTCTGTTTAATGTCCATAATGCAAATACAATATACGCCCAAACAGTATAAGTCAATTTTCTTCTTGGCCTAGGGAAGGCTTCTTTCCTAGAATGGCTCTACCTTAACAAACATGAGAGAGCAGGGCATGGCTTGCATGAGTCTATAGCTATCCCTGCTCTGTGCAGTAGGACGATTGTTGTTAACCGTTGTAAATCTTCAGCGCCTCTTCGACGCCCGCACCTTCTACTGTAATGGCGAAGACGGCATTGCACATGCGGACTGCTTCGGCAAAGGGTTTCTGATGGATGTTTCTCCCTGTTGCATTCCCGGCAGCGCCGCTCACATTGATCTGGTCGTGCAAATCCTGGAGGAATTCCCTTGCATCTTTGCTTGAGCCTCCGGCACATACGACCTTTGTGCGACCGGCGGCAAGGATTGCCTCCTTAAAAATTTCTTTCGATTCATGACCTTCTTTTTGAGGATAATTTACTTTGACAAAGTCGGATCCAAGACAAAGAGCGACCCCGGTAGCCCCTGCAATAAGATGGGGATCTTTCTCATTATTAACGGCTTTTCCGCGGGGATAAATCCACAAGACCGACAGAAGGCCATATTGATGGGCATTGTGAACGAGCTGTGCTGCCTGATAGAGCATGTCTGCCTCAAACTCGCTTCCGATGAAAATGGTATAGCCAACGCCAAGGATGTTGAGCCCGCTATTATCGCGAAAATCTATGACCTGCTGAAAATCGTACCATTCACCGCTGAAGGGATCGGACTGGGCAGTTTTAACAAGGTCGGTCTTGGAGTTAATCTTGACAAGATAGGGGATATCGCTGTAGCTCATGCCATACCGTGCTATGATTCCAAGCTGGGTTGCAAAGACACCAATTTTCGCTTTACTGGCGATCCTGAAGAGGTGTTCGGGATCGTTGTCATCAGAAGGAATACCTTCACCAAAAAAATCCTTGTTAAGATGCTCTACTTTCTGGTCCCCTGCAAAAAGCATTAATCGACCACTTTCTTTTGTAATTTCGAGAAAATTATGGATGTATGTTTCCCGAAACGCCTTTGGAACATCCAACGGAACAATCACATCTTGTGCATTTAGCTTCATTGTATTGACCTCCTAGTTTTCTTTTACAAATATAACAAATTTAACACGCTAAAGCTAACTCTGTTTCCCCTTCATGTAAGACCAAGCGCTTGTTTAACATCCGCCTCTTTGAAACCAACGATTATCTGACCATCGATATCGAAGATAGGGACTACCATCTGTCCGGATTTTTTCACCATCTCATCGCGGGCTGCTTTGTCATTACCTACATCGCAATACTGATAGGAGAATCCATTCTCCTCGAGGAACGCCTTCGCCCTCTGACAGTGCGGTCAGGTAGGTATGGAGTAGAGGGTGATTTTCGTTATTTCCACGGTATTTTCTCCTTACTTTTTATCGCACAGTTACGGTCACATAACCGGTGTTGCCTGTGCTGTGATCAAGGGCAAGAAGTGTTATGCGTTGGTTCGGACGTAATAACGCAACCAACTGCACAAAACTATCGGCGCTGCCCACAGCCTGTCCGTTTACCTCAAGGATAACATCTCCCACTTCGAACCCGGCTTTGGCAAGAGGTCCCTTTTGTTCTACGGACGTTATAACGACGCAATCATTCACATTCATGCGATACTTCTCGGCTTCTTTTTGAGTAAGTTGTCTCACCTCGGCCCCCAGTCGTTCACGGACGGATGCGCTGAGTACCCTGGCTGCATCTTTCGGATCCCCTATGCGGACAACAATATCCTGCCTCTTTCCAGCGCGAAGGGTTGCCATCCGCACATCCTTGCCGATGGGGCTCATAGAGATCTCATTGCGGAGCATTGCAGCATCAGTGATATCTTTTCCCTGAAATGCTATAACGATATCATTTTTTCTGATACCTGCCTTTTCTGCTGGACTACCTTTAACAACATCGCCAATGAGTGCGCCCTTTTTAAATTCAATTGCGAGATTCTTCGCCATCACGGGGGTCATATCCTGGGCGCTGATGCCAAGCCAACCACGCTCGACCTTCCCCTGTGAGATAAGCAGCTTTGCTACATGTTGGGCAATATTGCTTGGTATGGCAAGGCCAATCCCTTCAAATCCGCCTGAACCTGAAACGATTATTGTGTTAACACCGATGACGTCACCCCGGAGATTGAGGAGGGGTCCACCACTGTTGCCTGGATTGATCGCCGCATCAGTCTGAAGAAAATCCTGGTAGCCGGTTGGATCGGTAATGCCTCGTCTGTGTTTTGCACTGATTATGCCCTGGGTGACTGTCTGGTCTAACCCTCGGGGATGGCCAATTGCGACCACCCATTCGCCTACCTCTACTTTGTCTGAATCACCAAACGCTACGGAAGGAAACTGCTCTTTTGCTGTAATCCGTATTACAGCGAGATCTGTCTTGGGATCAGTTCCGATAAGCTTGGCTTGAAATGTATTCCCGTTCGAGAGAAGAACATCAATCTTGTTTGCACCCCCCACCACATGGTAGTTGGTCAGAATGTGCCCCTGACTGTCAATGATCATTCCGGTGCCTAGGCCTTTTGTTTCCCTTTTAAACTTGCGGGGGGATTGTGGGGCACCAAAAAAACGGCGGAACAATGGATCGTCATTGAAGGGAAGGGAAGGGGTTGCCATTTCCTGCTGCCCGGTCACCTCGATATGGACGACTGACGGGATATTCTTTTTTGCAACCTGGATGATAGCGGTGCTTAATTCTACCGGGGATTTTCCGCGTTCTGCCCCAAACGTTAGGCCTGGCAAGGCCACAGACATAAGAAACCATACAAGTGATAGGAAAATTATTATTCTATGATGTTTCCGGGAAAGAACTGCCAATATACCAAACGTCTTGCCGCATCCTCCAATCATATTAATAAATGACACAATATAATACACTGTATAGTGTGAATAATCCCGGATTTATTTTTTTCATAATTTCCCTATATTCCTTTATTCGCTATGCGCTATGCGAAATACGATATGCTATATCTTTTGCCTTTCCCCA
>Ga0209253_10006072_pt1 | contig 10465 bp, 9 predicted proteins | sample FrelakmetBRP12BR_FD_187145 | JGI IMG/M metagenome (GOLD analysis project Ga0209253, IMG submission 187145) | Freshwater lake sediment microbial communities from the University of Notre Dame, USA, for methane emissions studies - BRP12 BR (SPAdes)... | ecosystem: Environmental > Aquatic >... | reverse complement strand
CCCGATTCATCGAAGTGCGGCTTTCCCGGACATGACCGCCACCCCCGACGGCTTCACGAAGCTCGAGAACACCCGCCTGTTCCACGACTCGTCGGCCTGTTGTTCGCGAAGGCGCGCAAACCCGCGGTCAAGGGGGCCATGACGAGCCTTTCGGTCGACCTCGCAGGGAGCGCCGTCCCGGGCGACGGGATCGAAGCGCGCGTCGATCTGCACCGCGTGGGCAACCGGGTCTTCTTCGCCCGCTGCTTCATCTGGCACCGTCGCGAGCGCATCGCGCGGGCGAGCGGCACCTTCCTCGTCCTGCGCGCCGCCGAGTGAGCGCCGTGCCACCGAACTCGCACTCCATCGATCTCGGCACGCTCACCCGCTTCGGCCTCGAAAGCAACGTGCTGCGCGAGGGGCTCGAGCACTCGCCGCTCGCCCCCTTGCTCCTCTCCGAGGCCGATCTCGAGCGGTCGCTGCAATCGACGCTCAGCTCGCCGCACCGCGGCGCCGACGTCTGGCTGTTCGCCTATGGCTCGCTCATTTGGAATCCGGTCATCTCCTACGCCGAGGGGTGCCTCGCGATCGTTCACGGCTATCACCGCCGGTTCTGCCTGCGCTCGCGCATCAATTGCGGGACGCCGGAGCAACCAGGGCTGGTCCTTGCGCTCGACCGCGGGGGCCGCTGCGCCGGCGTCGCCTACCGAATTCCCGCCCGCGAAGCGGAGCTCGAGCTTCGCCTGCTCTGGCGGCGCGAGATGCTTCTCGGCTCGTACGAACCGCGCTGGGTGCAGGTGCGGGACAAGCTGGGGCGCAGCTTTCGCGCGTTGGCGTTCGTCGTCGACCGTTCTCGGACATCTTACGCGGGCAAGCTCGACGATGCCGAAGTCGTAGCCACGCTCGCCGCAGCCCGTGGACGCCTGGGTACGGGGCTCGACTATCTGGAGCGTACGGTCGCAGGCCTCGAGGCGGTCGGTATCGCTGACCCCCACCTGAAGCGAATCGCGCATCGTGCGGCCGTAGGTGCACCAACATGAGCCACCGCGCCCCAACGTGCGTCAACGCGCGAAAGAGTGCGCGCGTTTCGCCTTCCAGTCCTTCACAAGCCCGTAGCGCCCTCGCAGAATCAACGGTCATGGCACTGACCCGCGAGCATCTGGAATCCGGTTACATCCGGCAAGTGTTCTCCGCGCGCCCCGGCGGGCCGCGGTGTCTCAGCGACGATGAGCATCGCAGCTCTATCGACCGGCTCCTCGCCGATCACTGTCCCGAGTGCGACATCTGGGTGTTCGGCTACGGCTCGCTGGTGTGGAACCCGCTCTTCCACTTCGAGGAGCGACGTGCCGCGACGCTGCGCGGCTACCATCGCCGGTTCTGCCTGTGGTCGACGCTCGGTCGGGGTACCCCGGACAATCCCGGGCTGGTCCTCGGACTCGAACGAGGCGGCGTGTGCCGAGGGGTCGTCTTCCGGATCCCGCGCAGCCGTGCAGGTGAGGAACTGCTCCTGCTCTGGCGTCGCGAGATGGTCGTCGGCTCTTATCGCCCCTGCTGGATGACGGTTCGCGATTCCGCAGGCCGCCACATCCGCGCCATCGCCTTCGTCGTCCGGCGCGATCATCCGACGTACGCGGGGAGGCTCCCCGTCGATCGCGTCGCGAGCGCGATGGCCACCGCCGCCGGTGCCATCGGCCCGTGTGCCGACTACCTGCGGCGGACAGTCGAGGGGCTCGCCGAGCACGGCATCCGGGACACCCACCTGATCGAAGTCCACCGCCGCGTCTTCGGCACTTCCCCACCCCGGAACGACTTGGCGTAATCGACGTCCTGGTCACCGGCTGCGCCTGATCGCTCGCGATCGCTGCGCGCTGGGGCGCTGGATCCTGTCTGGCCACGAAAGGCTGCCTCTGGTGAGGACACGCCCGTAGTGTGCAGTCATACGGCACCTGGCGTACACTTTTGCGCCGCAGCAAAGCCCCCAGCCCGCGAATCCGAACACCAGACATGTCCGCGCCTGCCTATGCCGAGCGTGCCGGCGAATCGGGTCATGGCCGCCTTGCGGCCCTGACGCTCGGGGCGCTCGGCATCGTCTTCGGCGACATCGGCACGAGTCCCCTTTATGCGTTCAAGGAGGCGTTCGGGGGCGAGCATCGTCTCGCGCTCACAGAGCCGAATGTCTACGGCGTGCTGTCGATGATCTTCTGGGCGGTAACGCTGATCGTCACGCTCAAGTACGTCCTCTTCGTCCTCGATTTCAACAACAAGGGCGAGGGCGGCGTGCTCGCGCTGCTCGCGTACGCGACGCGGCTGCTGCGCAATAAGCCGGCGATGCAATGGTGGGTTGCCGGAATCGCGGTTTTTGCAGCATCTCTCTTCTACGGCGACGCGGTGATCACGCCCGCGATCTCGGTGCTGTCCGCCGTAGAGGGTCTAGCAGTCGCCGCTCCAGCGCTCGACCACTGGGTGGTACCGCTCACGCTCGCGATCATCGTCGCGCTCTTCGGCATCCAGCACCGCGGCACAGGCAAGGTCGGGCGCTTCTTCGGCCCGATTACCGTGCTGTGGTTTCTCACCATCGCGACGCTCGGTCTGCGCAGTGTCGTCCAAACGCCGGCAATCCTCGGCGCAATCGACCCGCGTCACGCGCTCTGGTTCGCCTCCGAATCGCCCATAGCCGCCTTCGTCGCGCTCGGGGCGGTCTTCCTGACGCTTACGGGCGGCGAAGCGCTCTACGCCGACATGGGCCACTTTGGCGCGAAGCCGATCCGCGTCGGCTGGTTCGGCCTGGTGTTTCCCTCGCTGATGCTGAACTACCTCGGCCAGGGCGCGCTGGTGCTGCGCGAACCGAGCGCCGCGAAGAGTCCCTTCTACCTGCTCGCGCCCGAGTTCCTCGTCCTGCCGCTGGTCGCGCTCGCGACCATCGCCACGGTCATAGCCTCGCAGGCCACCATCGCGGGTGCCTTCTCGGTCACGCAACAAGCGTCGCGGCTCGGCTACCTGCCCCACATCCCGGCCAAGCACACCTCCGAGTCGGAGCGCGGTCAGATCTACATCCCGCAGATCAACTGGGTCATGCTCATGGTCGTGGTCGTCCTGGTGCTCGAGTTCGGATCGTCGAGCGCTCTGGCCGCGGCATACGGCATCGCCGTCTCGGCGACCATGCTCCTCGAGACCAGTCTTGTCGCCATCGTCGCCTACGCGCTCATGCCGCGTTGGCGACCGTTAGTGGTCGCGGGCCTGACGCTGGTCGCGTCGGCCGAGTTCCTGTTTCTCGCCTCGAACTCGACCAAGATCCTCGCCGGCGGTTGGTTCCCGCTCGTCTGTGGCGCCGGGATCTTCACCGTGCTCACCACATGGAAGCGCGCCACCCGCATTATCCGGCTGGACGAGGAGCGCAAGCGCGTACCGCTGAAGGACTTCTTCGAGATGGTCGGAGACACCATCCTGAAGGTCCCCGGCACAGCGATCTATCTCTCGTCCGATCCGTACGCCGTGCCGACGACCTTTCTGCACAATCTCAAGCACAACAAGGTGCTTCACGAACGGCTGGTTTTTCTGTCGATCGTCAACGAGAACGTGCCTCGCCTTCCCGACCCCGAGCGCACCGAAGTCGAGGTGCTGGCGCCAAAGCGCCGTTACCTGGTGAAGCTGCACTACGGCTTCATGGAGGATCCCGATGTTCTGCGCGGCCTGCGGCTCCTCGAACGCCACGGACTGCGCTTCGAACTCATGGACACGACCTTCTTCCTCGGGAAGTCGACGATCGCTCGCGCCGAAAAGCCCGGCGCGTTCACCTGGCGACGAAACCTCTTCCGCTGGATGCAGCGGAACAGCCCGAGCGCGGCGGAGTACTTCGGGCTGCCTCCGGACCGCGTGATCGAGATCGGCACACAAATCACGGTGTAGTCTGCAGTTCCCAAAGGAGGCAACGTTGCTTGCGACCTACACGCCGCCGCGCTTCGAGTACGTTCGCTCGCGTGACCAGTCGGCGGCGACCCCCCCGCACTATCCCGTGATCATCGTCGGCGCCGGGCCGGTCGGCCTTGCCGCCGCAATCGATTTCTCGCAGCACGGCGTCAAGACCGTGCTTCTCGACGACGACAACACGGTGAGCGTGGGCTCGCGCGCCGTGTGCCACGCCAAGCGCACGCTCGAGATCCTCGACCGGCTCGGCTGCGGCGAGCCGGTGGTCGAGCGCGGCATCAGCTGGAACCTCGGCAAGGTCTTTTTCAAGGATCGTTTGATCTACACCTTCAACCTGCTTGCCGACGAGGGACACCGCCGCCCGGCGTTCGTGAACCTGCAGCAATACTACTTCGAGGAGATCCTTCTCGGCCGCCTGCGATCGCTTGGCCACACCGATTTGCGCTGGATGAGCAAGGTCGTGAGCGTGGCGACCGAGCGCGAGGGCGTGAAGCTGGGTGTCGAGACCCCGGACGGCCCGTACGCCCTCACCTGCGACTGGCTCCTTGTCGCCGATGGGGCGCGCTCGCCGGTCCGGCACATGATGGGGCTCGAGTCGAAGGGCCAGGTGTTTCGGGATCGTTTCCTCATTGCCGACGTGGTGATGAAGGCCGATTTTCCGACCGAGCGCTGGTTCTGGTTCGACCCGCCCTTCCACCGCAACCAATCGACGCTTCTCCACAGACAGGCCGACAACGTCTGGCGCATCGACTTCCAGCTCGGCTGGGATAGAGACCCCGAAGAGGAAAAGAAGCCCGAGCGCGTGATTCCGCGTATCCAGGCCATGCTCGGCGACGATCGCGAGTTCGAGCTCGAATGGGTGAGCGTCTACACCTTCCAGTGCCGACGCATGGACACGTTCCGCTACGGCCGCGTGCTCTTCGCCGGCGATGCCGCGCATCAGGTCTCGCCGTTCGGCGCACGGGGTGCGAACTCCGGCGTCCAGGATGTCGACAACCTGGTGTGGAAGCTCGCGCTCGTCTTGGAGGGAAAAGCACCGGAGCGCCTGCTCGACACCTATTCGGACGAGCGTGTCGGTGCGGCCGACGAGAACATTCTCAACTCGACGCGCTCCACCGATTTCATCGCGCCCAAGGCGAGGGTTAGCCGGATCTTTCGCGACGCGACGCTCGAACTGGCCGAGAAACATCCGTTCGCGCGCAAGCTCGTCAACAGCGGTCGTCTCTCGGTGCCGGCGACGCTGCGCACTTCGCCGCTCAACACGCCCGACGTGCCGCGGGATCAGTTCCATGGATCCATGGTGCCCGGTGCTCCGGCGGCGGATGCACCGATCACGCGCGACGGCATCCCTGGCTGGTTCCTCGACCTGATCGGCAACAGGTTCGATGGTCTCCTTTTTGCGCCGAGCGAGCGCTTCGTCGCGCCGGATGCCGCCGATCTCGCTGCGCTCGCGCGCGAGGCGATCCCGGTGCGCACGCTCATTGTCGTGCCCAACGGCCGCGGCATCTCGGTGGTGCCCGAGGGCTGCGAGGTCGTTGAGGACACCGTCGGCTGGTTGGACAAGCGCTACGACAGCCGGCCCGGCACGTTCTATCTGTTGCGGCCGGACCAGCATGTGGCCGCGCGGTGGCGGCGCTTCGAAGCTTCGTCCGTGCGCGCCGCGGTCCAGCGCGCGACCTGCGGCGACCTCGGCAGGAGCGACCACGTGCCGCTCGCCGCGCACGCGGCGTGACTCTGCCCTGGCGCTGCGCCGGAAGGGACTTCCATGGCCACGCTCATTACCGATCCGAATCTTTCCGCGCCCGATGACTTCTATGAGTCGCTGATCGACATGCATCGCGACCTGGACGACGAAGCGAGCGCGAAGGTGAACGCCCGTCTCATTTTGCTGCTTGCCAATCACGTCGGCGATCTCGACGTGCTGCGCGAAGCGATTCGCCTTGCGCGCGAGGGGGCGTAGCGGGCGCGAATCCTCACTGACCGCTGGGCTTTCGCCTCTTGTCCTCGTGCGAGAGCGAGAGGGGACTTGCCGGCGCCCCTCGCCGGCCGTGAGAAAAGAAGGCGCGGAGCGAAGCGAAGACCAGGAGGCCGACGCAACCGAACCCGAGGAGCAAGCATGCAGACCACCGACCTCGACACGAAGACTGCACGCGCCAGAGGGAAGCCCCAGCTCCCCCTCGTCTACCAGACCGGATTCAACAACGAATTCGCGACCGAAGCCCTGCCCGGTGCGTTGCCGGTTGGACGAAACTCGCCGCAGCGGTGCGCCTACGGTCTGTACGCCGAGCAGCTCTCGGGTACCGCCTTTACGGCCCTGCGCGGCGCGAACCGCCGCACGTGGTGCTATCGCATCCGGCCCGGTGTCCTCCACAAGCCGTTCGCGCGGATCGAAAACGGCCGCATGACCAACGACTTCACCGCGAGCGTCGCAACGCCGAACCAGCTGCGGTGGAGCCCGCTGCCGCTCCCGAACGAACCGAGGGATTTCGTCGCTGGCTGGGTGACGATGGCCGGTCAGGGCGCACCTGATTTGATGGCGGGATGCGCAATCCACATCTACACCGCCAACGAGTCGATGACCGAGCGGTTCTACATGGATTCGGACGGCGAGCTGTTGATCCTGCCGCAGCTCGGGCGCCTGCGCGCCGTCACCGAGATGGGCATCCTCGACGTCGAGCCGCAGGAGATCCTCGTGATCCCGCGCGGCGTGCGTTTCCGCATCGAGCTTCCGGACACCGCTGCCCACGGCGGTCGTGAACCGGGCGCGCGCGGCTACATCTGCGAGAACTTCGGCGCGTACCTGCGGCTGCCCGACCTCGGGCCGATCGGCTCGAACGGGCTCGCGAATCCGCGCGACTTCATGTATCCAGTCGCCTGCTACGAAGACCGGGAGGGCCGGTTCGAGCTCGTCAACAAGTTCCTCGGCAACCTGTGGGCTGCCGAGATCGACCATTCGCCGTGCGACGTGGTCGCCTGGCATGGGAACTTCGCGCCGTACAAGTACGACCTGCGCCGCTTCAACACGATCGGCTCGATCAGCCACGACCATCCCGACCCGTCGATCTTCCTCGTGCTGCAGTCGCAGTCCGACACCCCCGCCGTGGACATGATCGACTTCGTCATTTTTCCGCCGCGCATCCTCGCGATGCAGAACACCTTCCGGCCGCCGTGGTTCCACCGCAACGTGGCGAGCGAGTTCATGGGTCTCGTGCATGGCGCCTATGACGCCAAAGCAGAAGGCTTCGTGGCCGGGGGGGCAAGCCTGCACAACTGCATGACCGGCCACGGCCCCGATGCGGCGACCTTCGAGAAAGCGTCGAACGCCGATCTCTCGAAGCCTGACTACATCGCCGACACCATGGCCTTCATGTTCGAGACGCGCTTGCCGATCCGGCCTACAGGTTTCGCGCTCGAGGCGGCCGAGCTCCAGCCTGAGTACTACACCTGCTGGCAGGGGCTGAAGAAGTGTTTCGACCCTTCGCGGCCTTGAGCCGACATCGAGGTGCCGGCGCGGCAACGCTCGGCAGACCGACGTTCAGAGTGATCGCATCGGTTCTGGCGATTCTCTTGTCCGCATGCACGTCCCAGCAACGCTATGACGCGGGCCAAGGCTGGCGGCAGAACGAGTGCAACAAGATCGTCGACAAGGACGAGCGAGACCGCTGCTTCAACGCGGCGAACCTGTCCTATGATGCCTACCGGAGAGCGCTCGACGAGAGCAGGAGCCGCTGACCGACCCGAACGGGCTCCTTCCCTGCACGATGCGGAGCATCAACCCATTCCCCCTTGCTTCGGCCACGCTCGATGTCGACTGACGTCTCCACCGACAGCAGCGAATATGGCCCCTGGAATCCGGGGATCAACTCCGAGCTGCCACCGCGGCTTCTGCCGCTGTCGACGATTTTCAGGCTCGAGAACGTCTTCACCAGTGCCGAGCACGTCGCCGAGCTTCGCGACCTGACCGGCCTGGATTTCGAGGAGCTCGTCATCTTCCGCCCCGAGCGGCTGGTGGTGCACGAGTTGCTGATTCGCGTCACGGCCGACCTGTCGGTGCCGGACGGCATCAAGGTCGAGGATCTCGGAATCAACTTCCGGCGGATGGCGCACACGATCCTCTCGGAGTACATCGAGCCTCACATGGACGAAATCGTCGGAGCGTACGCATCGCTGCGAGCCACGCTGTCGAATCTGGTGAACGAGGAACTCTCGGCGAGGTTCGGTTCACCTCCCCCGCGTGCGGACGGCGTGTCCGCGAGCGGAACGCGGCGGCGCGGGTTGCTCCATTGCCTTGGCTCATTGGGCAGGCGCGCGGAAGCCGATCCCGACGCCGACGACGAGCGTGCCCGGGACGAGCGTGTTCTCCGGGAGTGGACAGCGAAGGCGCAATCGAGCGAGGACCCGCTGCGCAGGGCCGCCTACCGCGCGCTGGTGAGGGTCGTCTCGTCGGTGATCGCGCGACACGGCCGGATGTGGGGAGACGCAGCGCTGCTCGCGCCCATCGCCACTGGTCTTGCCTGCAACGAACAGGGAAGCGAGGAGATCGGCCGGCTGATCGAGCCGCACTTCCGTACGTCTGCGGCGGCGGAGGGCTACCAGTTCCTACCGGCGCAGGCACGCCCGGTCGTCATGAACACCAAGGGCGCATCCGCCTCGGGCAAGAGCACGATGCGCCCGCTGCAGAAACGGTTCGCAGCCGAGATCGCGCTGCGCTGGAGCGATTTCGGCGTCATCAGCCCGGACATCTGGCGGAAGTACCTCCTGGACTACAGCAGCCTCGGCGAAGCCTATCGCTACGCGGGAGCTTTCACCGGCAGCGAGCTCGCCATCATCGACCGCAAGCTCGATCGCTACATGGCGTGGAAAGCCGACCGTGGGGCAGTGTCCCATCTGCTGATCGACCGCTTCCGGTTCGACAGCTTTGCGCCCGAATCCGGCGAGGTCGGCAGCAACCTGCTCACCCGCTTCGGACACCTCGTCTACATGTTCTTCATGGTCACGCCGCCGCACGAGACCGTCGAGCGGTCATGGAAGCGTGGACTAAACGTGGGGCGCTACAAGGCGGTCGACGACCTGCTCGCGCACAATATCGAGGCCTACACGGGCATGCCCGGCGTGTTCTTCACCTGGGCGCTGCGGCCAGGCATGTCGGTGCACTACGAGTTCCTCGACAACGACGTTTCGCTCGGGGAACAGCCACGAACCGCCGCGTTCGGCTGGAACGGCGAGATGAACATTCTCGACGTGAAATGCATGCTCGACATCGATCGCTACCGCAAGATCAACCTGAACGCAAGCCGGCCAGAGGATGTCTATCCGGACCGCGAGACCATGGCGCCCGAAAACAACACGCAGTTCTTGCGGCAGTGTGTACGCATGCTGCCGACCGTCAACCTCGCCCGTCATGACACGGGCCGCATATACGCGCGGCTCGAGTCCGGGCAGCTTTCGTGGACGGATCCCGAGGCCCTGAACGACGCAGCGCGGGACCCCGAGACGCGCGCCGGCATTCTCGCGATAGCGCCGGACGCGCTGTCCGGCGTGTGCCGATCGGATGACGGCTCTCAAAGGGCGATCGAAGTCTTGCAGGCGGCACGGTTTCACACGCTGGGCCGCTGGGGCGAACGCCTCGGACCCGGGTACGGCACGGACGCCCATCACACGTGCTCTTGAAGGCGCGGGCATCCACGCGTGGCGGCGACTGCCGCACTCTTGCAATATTGTCGTCGCACGACGACTCTGGTCAGATAGCCTCTGACGTTTGTATAGTGATGCCGGGCGCGATCCGCGCTCGATCATCAAGGAGGTCAAACATGTCTCGCAAAGATCTGCTCGTCGCGTTATCGGCATCCGCCATTGCTGCGTCCGCTTCCGCATTCGCCGCCGACTTCGGCACCAGTGCGGAGGCGAAGGCCATGCTGGAGAAGGCGGTGGCCGCGGTGAACAAGGACCAAGCCTCTGCTCTGGCGATGTTCGCGAAGGGCGAAGGCGGCTTCAAGGATCGCGACCTCTACGTGATGTGCGGCGGACCGGACGGGAACTTCACCGCGCATCCGACGCTCACGGGCAAGAGCCTGAAGGACCTCAAGGACAAGAGCGCGGCCGGCAAGCCGATCGGCGAAGAGTTCTACAAGGTCGCGCAGCCCGGCAAGATCAGCGAAGTGAGCTACATGTGGCCCCGGCCCGGCACAACTGACCCGGTGGAGAAAGTGACCTACATAACCAAGGTCGGCAATCAGGTTTGCGCCGTCGGGTATTACAAGTAATTACAAGTAGTGCCAGGCGTCGACAGCGGGGGCGGCCCGGTTGCGCCGCTCCCGTTGTTGCGTCCGCAGCAGGGTGGGGGGCCGCATGCGCAGGTCGAGTCGTAGCGCGATGTGCGCCAGGACCGGATACCACGGCGCAGGATGCCCGGATCGAGTGCGATCCCGATGCGCCGCTTTCACTCGTGCCGGAGCGCATCGATCGGGTTCAGCTGCGCGGCCTTGCGCGCCGGAAAGTAGCCGAAGATGACGCCGACCGCGCCCGAGAAGAAGAAGGCGAGGAGCACGATCCACGCGTTGAA
>Ga0209253_10006071_pt1 | contig 10465 bp, 8 predicted proteins | sample FrelakmetBRP12BR_FD_187145 | JGI IMG/M metagenome (GOLD analysis project Ga0209253, IMG submission 187145) | Freshwater lake sediment microbial communities from the University of Notre Dame, USA, for methane emissions studies - BRP12 BR (SPAdes)... | ecosystem: Environmental > Aquatic >... | reverse complement strand
CGTATTGCTGATTTCGTTCTCAGTAGCAGTCACAACCATGGTGGCTTTCTTTGCTTGACTGCGACGACTTTGGAGATAAAGCTCTGAGCTTGTATGTAGTCGATTGTTACACACAAAAGGCAAAAATACGTCAACGTCGAGGCTTAGTCACGGAGGTTAGACAGCTAGCTTCATAACTTAGCTTGTTACTGTGAGGAATCTACTATTTGCCCAGCTTCGCTAGTTCCTAATGTTTCGATCAAGATAGAGATCACCAGTCTAATAGGAAACAGACTGGCCGTTAAGAGCGACGTCAACACCGTCAGTTTCAATGCTAAAGCGAAACTGGAAGAAAAGGAACGCAAAAGCCAACTGGTCATTATCGGTTTCGGCCTGCAACTAAACACAAAACCCGGTTTGGTCAGATTTGAGGTTGAAGGCACAGCTACTCTAACCGGAAAAGATGAAGACATACGCAAAGTACTCGAAGCTGATGCAGAAACCAAGATTCCTCGAATCCTCCCAAGAATCTATCAACATGCTTTCACCGCAATGTATCTTCTCTCAACGGTTTTAAATACGCCTCCGCCTCCTCAAGACTTGCTAGGTTCACAACGGTCACAAGGCTCAGCAGAAAACGTTGATGTAGAAATAGAAGCTCAAATCTCAACCACCACGCCACAGACTGAAACGCCAAAGGAGCAGACCAACGCGCCTGGTGTCCCAGCCCATTAGACAACTAATCAAAAATGTTTCACCATTAGCGAAGAAATACAAAGACTACTAGGAATCGTTGTTTCCGCAATAGCTTTTAATAGTCAAAAACTCTAGCGTTGAGCCTATTGGCGGGTGAGTGGGCCTCCACCCGTTCCGCCAATACAAACCCCGGAGTTGGAGGTGAAAAAACGAAAGTTGATAGCAGAAGTTTGACACTTACAGCTGTATTCGCAGCCCTGTATGTTGTAATAAATGTGCTCCAGATGATTTCAGTTGGCAATCCAACTGTCTATGGGCCGATTCAATTGCGAGTGGCTGATTGTCTGATTGCCTTGGTTGCTCTGTTCGGTTGGCCTGCACTAGGAGGTGTCACTTTGGGCTGTTTCCTCACGAACGCCTATGCTAATCTCGGATATCAGGATATCATACTTGGGCCAATCGCTAACCTGATCGCAGCAAGTGTAATCTTGCTACTTCATAGACATCAATTCATTGCATGTGTTGCAGGGGCTCTGCCTATTGGATTTGTAGTCGGCGCCTATCTACCTGCATTCTTTCCGCCGCCAGAAACACTTAATGCTTTGCCAACGATTGCAGCCATGATTGTCAGTATAACCATTAGCAGCTTGATTACTATTGCCGGAATCGGATATTTGCTTCTCACAATGCTGAGCCGTCCAAGCATCATGAAGCCGCTGAAATCTCACGGACTGAAGACAGTTGATGACGCCTAGCCCAGAAAGCGTTCCAGCTTCGTTAACCCTATTATTTCCTCAAAATCCAAACCTAACGCGTCCAGAACTTGATCAAACGTTGAATGAAGATAAGCCACATACTTGTCAACGTCTATTTCGTTCTTCGTGGCAAGTTCAACAGGCTTCACGTGCGGTTCTCTTGTCGTCTTGACGAAGCTTATGCGGTCTCCTGCTCTGATATCCTTCATCATTTTGGCGGCTTTGACATGTTGCGGCGTTGTCTTCGTGTAGTGATCCAGCTCCTCGCCCAAAACTACGTTGAAGGCTAGGTCGCTGAGGCTTTCCCATTCTCGTCTTTTCAGTTTCATGTAGCAATCTCGAACTATTTCGATGATGTCTTTCTTCGCGTTTTCAAAGTCTGCGGGCGTCTTCACTGTCGCCAATCGCTGTTTCATCCTGTCGAAAGCTTTCTTGATGAAAACTGGGCTGTGTTTCTTCTTTCCCGTCAAGCCTTTGACGTCAACTGCGCCGCCTTCTAGGACGCCGAGGTAGTTTTTCTTTCTCGAACTGAAAACAGCGTACCTGTACACTTTGTCCACGTCTAAGCCCATCTTCAGTTCGCGCTCAGTCCACTGGACGAGTTCGTCGATTTGCTGTTTTGACGGGTTTTTCAAGAAGAGACTGTCCGTGTCTCCGTAGAGCACCTGTATACCAAGCTCTTGCGCTTTCTTGAGTATCTGGGTTATTGAATGTCTGCCGATCGCCGCTGTTGCTTCAGCCACGGGCGGGCAGTACAGGTCGAAGGTTTCTGCGCCGAACACCCCATAGCTAGCGTTAAGAATGACTTTCAGCGCTCCTTGTGTGACGTTGTACCAGCTTCTAAGTTCTGGTGGAAGCGTCTTGTCTTTCGCTTTATTCTTGTACCATTGTACTCTCAAATCTCTTAGCGAGCCGATGAGAAGGCTTTCTAGGGCTCTTTTCTTTGTGCATATCCAGCTTTCCGTGTCTGGGACCATGTTGCTTCGGCATTCTGGGTGCGAGCAGAGGATGGATTGGTAGCCTAGGTTCCAGACTTTTATGATTGATGGGTACAGGCTTGGAAAATCCATGACCGCTACGTTAAAGTACACGCCGGGCGTGGGGTCAACGACTATGGCGCCTTTGTATTTTTTACCCTTGATTATGGCTTTGGTTGACGTTTTTCCTTTCATTGCAAGTATGTCCTTTGCTTCAGGTATGAGCATGCCTCTTTTGCGGTGTTCGCGTTGCATGAAATTTCTTATCCAGCGAGACACGCCTTGTCGGCTTACGTCTTCCATAGGCATCGTGCTGATTCGAGCTAGGACAAGGATTAGCTTCATGGTTTGCTCGTCTTCAAAGCTAGTAAGTTTGAAAGTGATCTCTGCATCCTTGAAACAGTATTTGGCGAGCTCCGTGTAGGTTAATTCGCTGAAGGTTTTTCCTAATTTGATCTTTTCTGTGTTGATGAGGGCTTTTCCAACTTCGTCTAGAGTCACGTCGCGGTATCTGTTGCTGAAGGCGTAGATCTGGATTGAACGATTGAAGAAAAACTTGTACAAGTCAATATGCACGCCGTAATGCAATGCGCACGTGCGTTTGCCCACCTCAATCGGGATTTCGCTTCTTCTTATGCCCAAGTTTTCAGCTCTGTTGGCCAGATAGTGCAGGTCAAAGTCGTCGCCATTGAAGGTTATTACGAAGGGGTAGGTGCATAGAGCTTCAAAGATGGTTTTTATGAGTTTATCTTCTGTGTCAAAATACTCTGCTGTTACATCAGCAGGAAGGTGTTCAGTTCCTTCACGCATGCCCTCTCGTTTCAGTAGCAGAACTCTTTGCGCTCCATCTGAGCCGTAAAGTGAAGCGCAGATAACTGGGTGAGCGGCTTCTCTTGGGTCAGGTATCCTCGTCGGGATAGACGCCAACACTTCTATATCGAGAGCTACGCGACGGAACTTTGGAGCCGGATATTCTAGAAGCCTAGCCCATTCCTCGATGAATTGAAGCTCTTCTTCTGTGGCATCCTTGAAAACCTGCTTTATCTGAGCCACCGTTTCCTCAGCAGCTTCAAGTTTCTTCTGAATCAAGTTTCCGTCTTTTACTTCGTAAAGCATTCCAGGCGCAAGCTGCCTGTCATAAATATATGATTGATAGTACTTGATCTTGGACTCCCAGAGTTTGATCTGGTCGCGATCAATCGGAACTTCTGACACTTTAGGAAAGTCTTCTGGAATTATGTCCCTTATGCATCCCGTCGGGCGTCCTCCAACAGCCAGAGGATCGGTTGTGATGATCTTGGTTACGCTTACCTCTTTATCTTGAAGCGGATCGAATTTCTCCACTATCTCAAAACGATCAAAACCTTCGTGATTTTTCAACCGATCAAGTTTTTCGAGTTCATAAGGTGAAAGATTAGTAAGACAATATGGCTGATGTCCAGTGTTGTCAAGCCAGAAATATATTTGCCCCGAGTCTGGCTCGTAAAGCTTGATAACCGCCTTCTTGAGGCGACCATTGTATGTGGCAGAGACAAAATACGATGGGGGCAGATTGTCTGGAGCCAAAGGAGTAGAACCCTGTTTTCTGATTTCTTGCTCTTTCTTCTTCGGTTGGCTGATAGGCTGAACTGCTTTTTCAACGCTTTCAGCCGGTCTATTTTCCGTCTTTGGGAATAGTTGATCCAATCTTTGTTGCGCCATCTTACTCCTAGCCGTGGTAGCCTTATTGAAGAGCCAGATTAAAATCTCTTGCCTGAAACTACCCATTTCATTTTCTCATGCCAGTTTCTGAGAAAGCAGAAGATTTCCTATAATGGCTTAGATCTAGCCGAGTTCTTTCAATTGTGTCTAGAATCCTTGGAAAGACAAGATCTATGCATAAATAGGATAGAAAAAAGAAAACAACCTAAAAGTGTGAAGAATTGGGTCGTCACTTGTACGGTATGTAGTCTTTGCCCAGCAGTTCTCTGGCTATGACTGTTCTCTGTATGTTGCTGGCTCCTTCTGCTCCGACGCAGTAGCTCATTATTCCTCGCAATCCCATTTCAAGTGGGCATTCCTTCGTGTAGCCGTACGCGCCCATCCATATCATCGCATGCTTGTATATGTCGAAAGCCAAGTGCGGTGCAATCAGCTTGCATGCAGCAATGTATCTGCCTACTTCAAGCGCTGAAAACTTGCCCTGCTTGTACTTCATATCGTTCATCCATGCCGTCTGATATGTTAAGGATTTTAGCGCTTCAAGCTGTGCCCAGTCGTCAGCTAGCTCGAATTGGATTCCTTCAAACTTGCCGATTGGTCTGCCGAACGCTGTGCGTTCTTTGATGTATTCCATGCCAATGTCCAATGCGCGTCTGGCAGCGCCTATACATACCGCCGCGATAAGGATTCTAGCGTTGTCAAAGCCCTCCATAGTGAGGTAGAATCCTTTGTCCACTTCGCCCAAACGGTATTCATCCGGTATTTTGACGTCTTTCATCAAGAAGCCGCCTGTGCTGATGGCCATTCTTCCCATGTCTTCAAACCGTTTGTTAATCTCAACGCCTGGAGCGTCAAAGGGCAAGTAGAAACCTGTCATTCCCTTGTGTGAAGCTCCAGGCAGTGCAGGTGACGTTCTAGCTATTACGAAGTAGCCGCCGCCCAGCTTCTTTGCTTCTTCAGTTCCGCTGATGTACATTTTTTCTCCGTTCAGAATCCAATCGTTTCCAACTTTTTTTGCTGTGGTCTTGAAAGCGGCAACATCTGAGCCTCCGCCTGATTCTGTTGAGGCAATGCCGATAAAGGCGTCTCCCTTGAAAGCCTTACGGATACACGCGTTTCGCACGGCTTCGCTTGCGTAACGGTCAACAACAAAACCCCAGGATGACTCAACGAGCCAAAGTACAGGAAGAGCAATGCTTACGTCAGCATAGCCAAGTTCCTCTGCGGCAACACATGCGGTAACCCAGTCAGCCCCTGTGCCACCATGTTCCTGCGGAGAAGTCATAATGAGCAATCCCATTTCACCCATGCTCTTTAAAACCTCATGCGGAATCTCGCCTTTATTGTCCATTTCCCTGATCTTTTCCAAAGGAATGTTCTTCTGACACCATTCACGTATGGCGTTTCGGAAAAGCTCCTGTTCCTCAGTGAAGCCAAATTCTACCATAAACTCTCCACCTTGAACCCTACTACTCAGAAATAGGAATATAAAAGTTGTTTAAGGATTAAGCCGGAACCTTTGACAAAAGCTGATCAACAGGGCTCTGGTTGAGATGCAAACCCAACTTTTCCTGTCCTATTCCCAATGCTAAGCCTAACAGCTGCGTATAGTAGACTACTGGAAGATTGAGCTTAGCTCCAACTGTGGACGCTGCATCCTTCTGTTTTGTGTCGTACATCAGACCGCAGTCAGGACAGGAAACCACCAAACCATTGGTGCCCAAAGTTTGAACCGCTTTAAGCTTGGCTCCAGACAGTGACAACGCAGAATCAACATGGCTAAGCATCAGATGAGCGCCACAGCAGTCTAGCTTCTCCGAATAATCAACAGTCTCAGCGCCGATAGCGTTGATAAGCTCATCAAGCTTCCTTGGATTCTCAGCATCATCCATCCTGCCCAAATCAGTGTAACGCAGAATCTGGCAACCATAATGTACAGCAAGCTTCATTCCCTTCACCGGCTTGGTGACCGCCTTCTTAATGCAATTCAGTCCAACATGATCATGCAGAAAATCAATTGTATGCCAGACTATGACATCAGGATTGTATTCTAATCCTTCTTCCTTCAGCAAGTCGGCGATTTTTTCCCGAGTTTTCTCGTCTGTATCGACTAAGTGTTTTGCTTCCGAAATGACAAAGTGACAGCGATTGCATGGAACAAGTAAATCCTTCAAACCTGTCAGATTAGCCAATGCCAACACTCTGATGCCAAGATAGTTAGCGGCAAAATCATTAACGCTCTTGACAGGGTCACCACAACACATGGCTTCACGCAAATCCGCAAGCTCCACATCCAATCGAGGTAGAATCTCGCGAAGCGACATCTCGTAAGCGTATTGCTCTGTAAGTATGCGGCAACCCCAAAAAACTGAGGCTTTCATCGCGTTATCTTTCCTCCAGAGCCTTCATGAAAGCCGCTTGAAAACTCTCTTTTGGACCAGCAAGCTTGGGCAGCTTAAGGCTTTCTCTATCGCAAGTCTCCATTTTCCGCGTAGTCACTTTCTGCATGGATTCAGCGAGGCCTGTTTCCAGAATCTGTGAAACCTTCTTCATAAACTCTTCAGGTATTTTGGCTTCTCTCTCAACTGCCAAGTTCCTCAACGCAATAATCACGTGGTATGGTGAAGCCTTCTGCGGGCATCTTTGCACACATTTGAGACATGTCACGCAAGTCCAGATAATGTCAGAAGACATCAGCTCGTCAACTAATCCCAGGTTCACCAGTTTCTCAATCTCATGAGGCTTTAGCTCCAGAAGCTTCAAAGCAGTGCATCCACTCGTGCATTTAATGCATTGGAAACAGTTGACCAAGTCACGGCCGCGAAGTTTCGCCAGAATCTTGCTTCTTGTCTTGAGGTTTGGCTTCGCCATTGACATCGAGTCAATCAGACTCATTGTCTAGTTTCCTCCCTTCGTCTTCGTTTCTGTGAGCGCAGCGTCCACTTGTGCTAGAACCTGCTTGTTGCTGTACTGCTGAATCTTGATGGCTCCAGTTGGGCAAGCGGCACTGCACAAGCCGCAGCCTTGGCACATGGCTTCAATAACTTCCGCTCTGAGCTTCTCTTCGTCTATTTTTGCTTCTCTCTTTATTTCGATTGCCGAAAAGGGACACAAGGATTCGCATACTCGGCAGCCGCTGCATAGGTCTTCATCGACAACAGCTTTTAGCGGTTCAAGCTCAATTTCGCCACTCGCCAGCAGATCCATAGCCTTCGCTGCCGCCCCACTTGCCTGTGCCACCGTATCCGGAATGTCCTTCGGTCCTTGGCAAGCTCCTGCCAGAAATATGCCTGCAGTAGAACATTCAAGCGGCCGTAGCTTCGGATGAGCTTCGAGCAGAAAGCCATCTGCGCTTCTTGAAGCGTGAAACAGCTCGTTGATTTCGGTGATGTCGCTGCTTGGAACCAGTCCGTTTGCAAGTACAACCATGTCTGATTGCATTTCCAGAAGCTTGCTTGTTCCGCGTTCAAAAACATCGAAGTAAAGCGAACCATCTGACGCCATTCGAACGTCCGAAGGAATGCCTGCTACGAAATTTATGTCCAAGTCTCTGGCTCGACGATAGAACTCTTCATAACCTTTACCAAAGGATCGGAGATCGTTGAAACAAACATAGATGTTCACGTCTCTGCCCATTTTCTCACGGACAAGAATCGCCTGCTTCAAACTGACCATGCAGCCTACGCGGCAACAGTATTCGTGAAAACGTTTATCTCTGGAACCAACACATTGAACAAAAACCACGGTTCGAGGCGGCTGACCAGTCTTAGGGGAAAGAATCTTGCCGTTAGTGGGTCCAGAAGCATCTGATATTCGTTCAAACTCGATGTTCGAAATAACGTTCGGAAAACGCCCGTAACCATACTCAGGCATTCTTGAAGCGTCAAAAACCTCTGATCCGACAGCGATTATGACGCCGCCTATCTTGAGCTGAACCGTTTCCGGTTGCTGTTCAAAGTTTATGGCTTTGGCTTCGCATGCTTGGGCACACTTGCCACACACGTCCTTTTTCTTTGTCTTCAATCTGAGGCAGAAGTCAGGATCTATCGTAGCCACTTTGGGAACAGCATGAGAAGAATAAATCGAAATGGCTCGAGTCTTGCCTAATCGTTCATTGAACTTGTCCGGAACTTTCACAGGGCAGACTTTTGTGCATAACTCGCAGCCCACGCACTTGTCTCCATCAACATATCTTGGCTTCTTTACAATTGCAACTTCATAGTTTCCGACAAACCCCTTCACGCTTTCAACTTCAGAGTTCGTCAAGAGCGTGACGTTCGGATGCTTCGCAACATCCACCATCCTCGGCGTCAGAATGCACGCGCTGCAGTCAAGCGTCGGAAACGTTTTGTCTAGTTGAGCCATACGTCCGCCAATGCTTGGCGCTTTCTCCACAAGGTACACTTTGAAACCTGCGTTTGCCAAATCCAATGAGGCTTGGATGCCTGCAATACCTCCGCCTACCACCAAAACGTCCTTGAAGATGCTTACTCGGCGTTTTTCCAACGGTTCAAGAAGCTTCACGCGAGCAACACCCATTCTGACAAGGGCTTTGGCTTTCTCTGTGGCTTTTTCTGGCTCCTCGCTATGTGGCCATGAGACATGCTCGCGCAGGTTGACAATTTCAAGCAAGTAGGGATTGAGCCCAGCTTCCGCAACTGTTTTGCGGAATGTTTCTTCATGCATGCGTGGCGAACAAGTGGCTATGACTATTCTGTCCAGCTTCAGAGCTTTTATATCATCTTGGATCATGCATTGTCCTGGCTCAGAACACATGTAAGTGTAATGCTTGGCCACCACGATATCTAGCAAGGTTTTGGCGTATTCAGCGACCTTTTCAACATCAACGGTTCCGGCAATGTTCAAGCCGCAATGGCAGACGTAGACGCCTATCCTTGTCATGCGTGTAGCCAACTGTAAGCCTGTTTGAAACATCTTTTGGGCTGTACCTTTCTATTATTCTTTCTGTAAAGGAAATCGCAGTCTTAACGTAAAACAATAGGCACAGAAATAAACAGAATCACCGTAACGGAATTAGCAGAGCAATCACTCTTCTATGTTGACCATAAAGCTAATTATGAAAACGCACATACGACTAGACGGGAAAAGGCATGATTCCAATAAATGCTCCACAAATAGACGACGAAGAAATCAAAGCCGTTGTCAAAGTTATGAAGAGCGGCGGTCTCACCCACGGTCTGGGCGCGGGCCCGACGGTAACAGAATTCGAGAAATCCTTCGCAAAATTCATGAAAGCAAAACATGCTATAGCCATGAACACTGGAACAGCCGCATTGCACTCTTCGCTTGTGGCTGCCGGAGTGAAACATGGTGATGAGGTTATTCTGCCGAGCTTCACCTTCGTAGCAACTGCCGAAGTCGTAGTAATGATTGGAGCAAAACCTGTCTTCGTAGACATTGACCCAGCAACGTACACGATTTCGCCGAAAGCTATTGAAAAAACCGTAACCAAGAAGACTAAGGCTATAATGCCCGTTGATCTCTACGGCCTGCCTGCTGATATGCAGCCTATAAAAGAGATAGCTGACAGGCACGGGCTTAAGATTATCGAGGATTCGGCCCAAGCACATGGCGCATTTTACAGAGGGAAACCACCTGGAGCCTATGCTGACGCCGCCTGCTGGAGCTTCTACGGAAGCAAAAACATGACCACAGGCGAGGGCGGAATGATAACGACAAACGATGACAAGATCGCCGAGACCACACGGTACATTCGAAGCCACGGAGAGAAAGAAAAATACCTCTCAGGCATGCTGGGACACAACTATCACATGCCCGAGATCGAAGCAGCAATAGGCTGTACACAGCTCAAGAAGCTTCCAAAGTTCGTGGCTAAAAGAAGAGCGAACGCCAAGAGATTGTCTGAAAGACTGGCAAAATCTAAGAGCTTGCAGCTGCCAACAGTGCCAGATGGATACAAGCACAGCTGGTACCTTTACACGGTGAGATTGAAGAATGCTAAAAAAGCGCAGAGAGACAGAGTTGTTGAAGGTCTGAAAGATAAGGAGATCGGAGCTACGATCTGCTACGTGAATCCAATTCACCTGATGCCCTTCTATGCGAAGTATGGTAAGTACAAGTTGCCTGAAACTGAGAAAGCTTCAAGGCAAGTCCTGTCTTTGCCAGTGCATCCTAGCGTAACCGGAGAACAGATAGATTACATCGCAAAGACTCTGTTGAATCTACTGCATCAGCAATTTCTTCCACGCTAGGTTTAAATAGAATCGCATGTTATTATTGAAACCCCGCTCTGGGGTTTTGAGGAGAACTCTATCATGCAAAAAACCAAGATTATTATAATGGGCGCGGCAGGTAGAGACTTCCACAACTTCAATG
>Ga0209253_10006070_pt1 | contig 10465 bp, 9 predicted proteins | sample FrelakmetBRP12BR_FD_187145 | JGI IMG/M metagenome (GOLD analysis project Ga0209253, IMG submission 187145) | Freshwater lake sediment microbial communities from the University of Notre Dame, USA, for methane emissions studies - BRP12 BR (SPAdes)... | ecosystem: Environmental > Aquatic >... | reverse complement strand
CGCCCACCCGCAACCCGTGACCGATGGCACGTAATACCATCCCGAAAGCGGCGGTGGTCTTGCCCTTGCCTGGGCCGGTGAAAACCATCAGCAAGCCCTTCTCGCGGCGTGCGCGTGCTTGCTTGCGCTCGTAACCGGCCTTGCGGCGGGCGGTTTGGCGGTCGCGGTCGGGAGGATCGAGGGACATGACGGCATACTCCCCTCTCCCCTTGTGGGGTGGGGCCCGGGGTGAGGGGTGGTCAGACGTGATAGCTGAAATCCATCCAACTATGCGGCGTCCATTCGGGATCGAGGCCGGCATCATCGCCGCCGACCACGTTCAGGCCGCACTTTCGGGCGAAGTAGCGATGAAACGCCAGGCTGGGCGTCAATTCGGGATGAAACACTGTGACCAGTATCCGGTCATCTTCCGCCGCAGCGATGTAGTCTTCCAGTTGCAGCAACACCCGCACCTCCTCCCCCGCTCGCACGATCTTCGGCGCGCGGATGAAGGTCAGCGGAATCGGCTCGCGGGCCACCGCCGGCGCCAGCGACTCACGGTTGAAGCTGTCGAGCTGGCTGCCGAAGGCGTTGCGGTCGACCGTGATATCGATCAGACCGAAAAACGGGGTTTCGCCGACGCTCTCCCGCGCCAGCAGGATCGCCCCGGCGCAGGTGCCCCACAGCTTCAGCCCATCGCGATAGCGCTGCTCGATCACCTCGCGCAGGCCGAAGATATCCAGCAGCCGCGACAGGCAGGTGCTCTCGCCGCCGGGGATGATCAAACCAGCCAGGCCAGCCAGTTCGGCGGCGCGCTTGACCGGCCGCGCCGACACGCCGATCCGCCGCAAATGGTCGAGATGTTCCTGCACCCCGCCCTGCAAATCCAGCACGCCGATCCCGCCGGGGCCGGCGACCGTTTCCATCACCAGCCCCGTCCCGCCAACCGTTGCTCGCTGGCCATGGTGGCCACGTCCAGACCGGCCATCGGCTCGCCCAGATCCATCGACACTTCCAGCAATTGCTCGGGATCGTTGAAATAGGCGGTGGCCCTGACGATGGCGCGGGCGCGGCGGGCCGGATCGCTGGACTTGAAGATGCCGGACCCGACAAACACCCCGTCGCAGCCCAACTGCATCATCAGCGCGGCGTCGGCGGGAGTGGCGATGCCGCCGGCGGCGAAATTGACCACCGGCAGACGCCCCAGCTTCTTCACATCCAGCGCCAGTTCGTAAGGAATGCCGTTGGCCTTGGCGAAGCTCATGATCTCCTCGGTCGGCAGGGCGGCCAGTTGGCGGATTTCCCGGTTCATGGTCCGCATGTGGCGCACCGCCTCGACCACGTTGCCGGTGCCGGCCTCGCCCTTGGTGCGGATCATCGCCGCGCCCTCGGCGATTCGCCGCAGCGCCTCGCCCAGATTGCGCGCCCCGCAGACGAAGGGAATGTCGAAGCGGCTCTTGTCGATGTGGCACTCCTCGTCGGCGGGGGTCAGCACCTCGCTCTCGTCGATGTAGTCGATCTTGAGGGCTTGCAGGATCTGCGCTTCCACGAAATGGCCGATGCGCGCCTTGGCCATGACCGGGATGGTGACCGCTTCCTTGATCGCCCTGATCAGGCCCGGATCGGACATCCGCGCCACCCCGCCCTGCTTGCGGATGTCGGCCGGTACCCGTTCCAGGGCCATGACCGCGACCGCGCCCGCTTCCTGGGCGATCTGGGCCTGTTCCACGTTGACCACGTCCATGATGACGCCGCCCTTGAGCATCTGCGCCAGTTGCGCGTTCAAAAGATAACGATTCTCTGCCATGCTGGTACTCATTCATAATGACGAAAAGACGGTCGCGCAAGGCGCGCCGCCCGGACCCACCCGTTTACGCAAGATGGCGAAGTATATCACCGCCACGGTCCGGGACCGTACCTCCTGTGACCGCTGACCTACCTTCGGAATTCCACCCCTGGTTCGGGACGCCCTCATCGCTACCCGGAGACACACGACATGAAACCCAGCATCATTGGCATTCCCTTGGGCGATATCGCTGGCGTCGGCCCGGAAATCGTGGTCATGGCGCTGGCCCAGCCGGCCCTGTACCAGGCAGCGTGCCCGCTGGTCATCGGCGAGGCTGGCGCCCTGCGCCGCGCGCTGCGGATCACCGGGCTGAATCTGGACATCCGGCCGGTCAGCGATCCCCTCGAGGGCCTGTACCGGCCCGGCATCATCGATTTGTTTGATCTGGCCAACGTGGATGCGGAACGGGTTGAATTCGGCCGTGTTCAGGCGGAAGCCGGCCGCGCCGCGTTTGAGTTTATCCAAAAAGCGGTTGAACTGTGTCAGGCGGGCCGGACGGACGCGCTGGCCACTACGCCGATCAACAAGGAAGCCTTCAAGGCCGCCGGGGTCCAGGACATCGGTCATACCGAACTGCTCGGCCGGCTGACCGGAACCACCGATCCGCTGACCATGTTCCAGGTCTTCGATTTAAAAGTCTTCTTTCTCAGCCGGCACGTTTCCCTGGCGGGCGCCATCCAATTGGTCACCCGGCAGCGGGTGCTGGATTATCTCCAGCGTTGTGCGGGAGCGCTGGAAACCCTGGGGATCCCCCGGCCGCGTCTGGCCGTCGCCGGACTCAATCCCCACTGCGGCGAGCACGGCCTGTTCGGCGACGAGGAAGGGAGGGAACTGGAACCGGCCATCGCCGCCGCCCGTACCCTGGGCCTCGACGTCACCGGCCCCATCGCCGCCGACTCCGTGTTTCACCTCGCGCTAAACGGCGCGTTCGACGCCGTGCTGTCGCTGTATCACGATCAGGGACACATCGCCACCAAGATGGTGGATTTCCAGCGCACCATCGCGGTCACCCTGGGCCTGCCCTTCATCCGTACATCCGTCGATCACGGCACCGCCTTCGATCTGGCCGGCAAGGGCATCGCCAACCCGCTGAGCATGGCGGAGGCGATCCGGCTGGCGGCGGTTTACGCGCCGTTGTATCGGCGCCGCCGGGCGGCTTGAGCCGGCCTCACTCCGCCGCCCGGCGCGGGCGATGGGCCGAAACCGGCCCGTCCCGCCCGTCCGCCGTGGCCAGCCGCTCGCGCAGCCGCGCCAGCAGCGCCTCGCGGGAGCGCGGCAGCGACCGGCGTTCGCCGCCCGTCTCGCTTTCCCCGAGCAGTTGCGCCAGCTCCAGCAGCAGGGGCGGCCGCAGTCGCGCCCGGCGCATCACCTCCCGATCACCCAACACCGCCGCCGTCTCACCCTGGCACAGCACCATACCATCGTGGAATACCGCCACCCGGTCGGCCCAGGCATAGGCCAGCTCCGCGTCGTGGGTCGAAAACACCAGGGTGGTGCCGGTCTCGTGCAACTGCTGCAGGGCGCCCAGCAGATGGGTCACGCCATGCGGGTCGAGGCCGGCGGTCGGCTCGTCCAGCACCAGGATTTCCGGGCGCATCGCCAGAATTCCGGCAATCGCAACCCGTTTCTTCTGGCCGAAGCTGAGGGTGTGGGTGGCGCGGGCGGCGAGCGGGGCGATGCGCAGCGCCTCCAGCGCCTCGCCGACCCGCTTCCGGGTCTCGGCCTCGGACAGGCCCAGATTCAGCGGCCCGAACGACACGTCCTGTTCCACGGTCGCGGCGAACAACTGGTCGTCCGGTTCCTGCAACACCAGCCCGACCCGCCGCCGCCACTGATTGAGGGAACGGCGGTCGTATCCGGCCGGCCGGCCATCGAGCAGGATCTCGCCGCCCGTGGGTTGAAAAGTACCGTTGAGATGCAGCAGGAGGGTGGTCTTGCCGGAACCGTTGGGGCCGAGAATGGCCAGCTTACGGCCGTGCTCGATGTTCAGGTCCAAACCGCGCAGCGCGACGACCCCGCCGGGGTAGACGTATTCCAATCCGCGAACCGCCAGCAAGGACCCGGTCATGAGAGCCCGCGCGCCAGCAGGCCACTCGCCACCCCGATCAGCGCGACCAGCGCCATTCCAGCCGCCAGGCGCAACCACGACAGCGGCTGTTCCGGACTCAGCACCCGCAGTTCTCCGCTGTAGCCGCGTGCCGCCAGCCCGATTTCCAGCCGCCGCGCCTGTTCCAGCGCCCGCTGGAACAGGTTGCCGGCCAGCAGCCCAGTAGAGCGCACGCCGCGGTCGATGCGCGAATAGCCAAGCCGCGCCACCTGCGCCCGGCGCCCGGTCAGCGCCCGCTCGGCGAACACGAAAATCAGCCGGTAGATCAACAGGATCAGTTCGACCACCCCGGCCGGGATTCCCGCCCGCCGCAGCAGCGGCGCCCAATCGGCCAGCGGCGTGGTCAGGGTCAGAAACGCGAGACAGCTCACCGCCGCCAGCGCCCGGATACCGGTATCCCGTGCCAGCCGCAGGCCCTCGGGGGATAAATGCAGGCCCGGGCCATCGGAAAAATTCACCGATACCGCCAGGAACGGCGCGCCGAACAGCAGGAACGCCGCCGGGGCGGCCAGCACGGCCAGCAGCGCCCGAAGGGGTACGGCAGCGCCGTACGCCAGCGTCAGCGCCACCGTGGCAAGAACCAGCGGTCCGGTGGTCGGTGGTGGCAGGATCAGGGTCAGCAGCAACAATCCGAACGCCGGCAGCAGCTTTTCGGCCGGATGCCGGCCACGCCAACGATTGGTCCAGGCATAATGATCAATCGCCCGCATCGGGGCGGTTCCGCCGATCTCGCGCCTGGCCGCGCTTGAAGCCCAGGTAATAGCCCAGAATCCCCGCACCCAGGGCCGCCTGCAAGGCGAACAACCCGCTCGCGATTTCAGGCGGCGGCTCCCAGACAAACCCGAACCAGGGTTGATAATCCGGCTGAATCGTGGCGACCGCTTCCATCGCCTGACCATCGGCGCCGGCAAACTCCGCTCCTTCACGACGGCTGCCCACCAACACCGAGCCGACCACCAGAACCACCGCCACCAGCAGCAACCAGCCGTTGCGCACCTTCACGAGCGGGCCTCCGCGGCAAGGGTTTCCGGGGAGAACTTGAGAACTTGCAGCTCGTCACCGCTGTATTGCCGCAGGAAATTGACGACCACCACCGTCAGAAGGCCCTCGACCACTGCCAGCGGCAACTGGGTCGGCGCGAACACCCCGACAAACTTGATCAACGACCCCGCGATTCCACTGGCCGGATCGGGGAAGGCCAGAGCCAACTGTCCCGCCGTAACCAGATAGGTGGTCAAATCACCCAGCATCGCCGCCAGAAACACGCTCGGGGCGAGCGGCGCCCGTAGCCCTCGACCAGCGCGTAGCACGGCGTAAGCCACCCAGGGTCCCACGATCGCCATCGCGAACACGTTGGCGCCCAAGGTGGTCAGTCCACCATGCGCCAGCAGCAGGGCCTGGAACACCAGCACGATAGTGCCCAGCAGCGCCATCACCGAGGGACCGAACAGGATCGCCCCCAGGCCCGTGCCGGTGGCGTGGGAGCAACTGCCGGTCAGCGAAGGCAACTTGAGAGCCGAGATCACGAAGGCGAACGCGCCCGACGCCGCCAGCAGCAACTTGGTCTGGGGCTGATCCCGCATCAAGCGATTGACGCGGTAGGCGCCGGCGATGACGAACGGCAGGGAAACCGCAGTCCACGCGGCGGCGTGCAGCGGCGGCAGAAACCCTTCGGTGATATGCATGACAAACCTCCCCGGTTATGGGCGGAGCTTGAGGGAGGTCGTCTTGGGAAAGCGATCGCCGCAACCTACAGTAAAAGCGACGCGCTGGCTGGAGACGGTCCGCAACCCCGGAACACCCCGCCCGGAATCATACAGGCACTCGACATCGGCAGGTCTCCTGGCTCGCAGGTCCTCGTCGCTCGCCCAGCCTTCCCAGCCATTCCGGCCAGTGGCACGCGGGGGGCGCGACTCGCTGCTGACAGTTGCGGGGGCAGCTCTGGAATTGGCGACCCGAAGGCGGCCGCACCAGATTCCCTTTTCATCCCATCGGGCCAAAGGCCACTCGGGAACCCATGTCGTTTGTACGGTGATGCTAACGCCCGAGCGGCGATGGCGTCAACTTTGACCCGTCTGTCCGCGACTTCCCTGCTCGGAATCGCACCCGGGCCATTCCGGCGACATCGCCGCCTGTCGCACCGCGGTATAACTTCGACGAGTCGATTGGCCACCCATAGATGTTTGCCGGTCTTGCGTTCATGCCGGCCGCCGCTACACTTGGCGCCAACAATTAAAGTTATCCAACCGATTTTTTCCGATAGTATTAGCAGTCCATATGATCAATTTGCTGATTTAAAAGTCAGTCCCTGGGAAAGCTGGAACCTGAACCATGAGCAAGAAACGCCTGCTGATCATCGATGACGAACCTGAATTTGGGGAACTTGTCCGCAACGTCGCCCTTTCGCTTGACTACGAGGTCATGGTCACCACCAACGGCAAAGCGTTTCAGCAATGCTACCCGGACTTCCAGCCGACCACCATCATGCTCGACATGGTCATGCCCGGCATGGACGGCAACGAACTGCTGCTGTGGCTGCTGCAACAGGGCTACTCGGCCGATCTCATCATCACTACCGGTTACAGCCCCGACTACGCCAGCGAAGCGAAGCTGCTCGCGGAGTTCAAAGGGCTGCGGACGGTGACGACCCTGGTCAAACCCTTCAGTCTGGCCAAGCTGCGCGCCGCGCTTGGCCACCCCCAAGACCACCAGGCATGAGGCCATCCTTTCGCCACGCCCTGGCGCTGGCGTCCCTGTTCCTGTGCCCCGCCGGCGTATTCCCCGTCGCCGCCGGCGCCGAGTCCCCGCCGCCATCTCCTGAGAAAATTGTCGAAGCCGGCCCAGCCGCGATTTCCACCCGGCTCGAAATCTTCGGCCGGGATCTGGAACGCCTGCGCCGCTTCATGGGCGCGCCCAGGGCCGGCGAGCTGGATATCGGCATCCACGGCGCCCTGCCCCGCGACCTGTACTTTCAAACCCTGACGCTCTGGCAAAAGACTGATCGGCTGTCGTTTGAAGTCATGCGGATCCACTCGACCCCGCTCCAGCCAGCGCCGGGCGATATCGGGCAGCAGGACATTTTACTCGGGCTCGAGGACGCCACCCGAATTCTCCGGCAAGTGCTGCAGGAACTGCGAATTCCGTCCACTGCCGAACCGCCGCCCGAACCAAAAGTCCCAGCGGATCCCTTCACCGCCATTGTTTACCTCAACCGCCAGTTGAACCTGTTGCTGGAACGGCATATCGGCCCCAGCGATGTCTATATGGAAATCACCTTGGCGATCGGCTATTCGGCCCGTATCCTGTCGCGCTACCCGGAATCGGATCGGATTCCCGCCGAACCCCCGTTCGAACCCGACAAGCAACCCGGTGACGTCTATCGCCGGCTGATCGAGTGTCTGCGGAGCATCGCCCGCATCTTCGACCAGTTGGGCCTGCCCGTGCTCCGGATCGATCCCGGCCGGACCGACCCGGACAGCCTCCAGCCGAGCGACGTATATCTGGTCGCCGCCATGATCGTGTCCCAGCTCGACTTCCTGCACAAATTTCTGGACATCGCCAAGGCGCCGCCCCAGCCCATCTACCCAGGTTACCGTTTCCCGGCGCACAGCTACCAGCGTGCCGGCATTCTGCAGTCGCAACTTACCCAGCTCGAGCGCTTCCTCGCGACCGACCAGGCGGCGCTTGCCAAGACCAGGCATGATATCCCTGCCCCGGCGCCCTGAGTCCGTCACTCCCAGGCGCTCGCTCAACCGCCAACTGTTGTTTTCCCATCTGTCGGTGGCCCTGGTCGGGCTGGGCATGCTGTGTATCGCCCTGTTCGCCACCTACGACCTGCGCTCCAGGGTGGTCCTGCTGGCCGACGAAGGCGGCCCCCTGGCACAGGCCTCGCTAAGGATGCTGGCCGGGGTACGGCACTCGCTCGCCAGCTTGCGCGGCTGGGTCAGCCTCGGCGATCCGCGGTTCCTGGACGACTGGCATGTCGCCTGGCGAGAGGACATCCAGCCATCGCTCGACCGGTTGAAAGCCCACTGCCAGCACGAGCGGATCCTCGAGCAAACCTGTACCCCGGAGCGCATGCTCGAGTTGCAGGCGCTGCTGGCCGACCTGCGCGAATCCCAGTGGTGGGTGTGGGACGCGGCGCACAAACCGGGCAACGAACCGGCGCGGCTCATCTATCTGCGCAACGTCGAACCCAGCGCGGCGGAACTGCATTCCCTGATCGCGGCGCTTTTCCAGGAGGAGGAAGCGCAGAACGGCGATCCCGAGCGGAAAATCCTGCTGGCGCGGCTGGCGCTGACCCAGCAGGATTTCGCCAACGCGCACCTGACGCTGCGGGAAATCCTGGCTGCCAGCGGCTTGCCTTATCAAAATCGATTCCAGGAGCAGATGGAGTCGGTCCGGTCCAGGATCGAGCAAATCGCTGCCACTCCCCTGCTGACCGCGGAACAGCAGCGGCTGCTGGACCTGTTCCGCCACGAATTGCGCGCCTTCGCCTGGTTCGCCCAGGAGGTGATCCGGCTGCGCCGAATTGGCTGGAACGTCGCGCTGGACACGATGGCGTTGGAAACGGACCCGCTGGCCACCCAGACGATGGCGCTGGCGTCCGCAATCGCGGCGGATTTCCAGGAGCGCCTGGTACGGGAGGCGCTGGCCGCGCGAGCCGCCAGCGCCATGACCGTCTGGAACCTGGTGCTGATGATTCTGACCATGCTGGTGGTCGCCTATGCCCTGTCCAAAAAGCACGCCGAGAATCTGGCCCTGCCGATCACCTCTCTGGCGGCGGCGACCCGGCGGCTGGCGGCCGGCTCTCTGGATAGCGACATCCCGGTTCGCGGCAACGACGAACTGAGCGAACTCACCGAGGCGTTCAACACCATGCGAGCCTCGCTGCAGCAGGCCCAGGCCGAACTGTGGGAGGCCAACGCCAAGCTGGAACGGCGGGTCGCCGAGCGCACCGCGGAACTGGAAACGGCCAACGACGCCCTGAATCTGGAAATCACGGTCCGCGGCCTGGCCGAAGCCGCCCTCAGGAACAGCGAGGCGCGGCTGCGCGCCATGACCCGGGCCCTGCCCGATCTGGTGTTCGTGGTGGATGAGGACGGCCGTTACCGTGAAATCCTGGCGGAGCAGAAAAACCAGGTCGCGGTGGGCAACACCCCGATCACCGGACGGCTGTTGAGCAAGATCTACTCGCCGGAGATGGCGGCATTCTTCCTTGACATTATCCACCGGGCGCTGGCGACCCAGCGCATCCAGGTCGCCGAATACGAGCTGAAAACCGCCTCGGGACAGCGCTGGTTCGAATCGCGCACCACCCCGCTTGACGTGCGGTACGGCGACAAGGCAGCCACCATCGTGGTCGCCCGCGATATCACCCAACGCAAGCAGGCCGAGGCGCAGCTCCGCCAAGCGCAGAAAATGCAGGCCATCGGCCAGCTCACCGGCGGTATCGCCCACGATTTCAACAATCTGCTGTCGATCATCATGGGCAACCTGGAGCTGCTGCACGAGCAGTTGACGGCCCAGCCCCGCCTGCACCAGCTCGCTCAGCAGGCGCTGAAAGCAGTGGACCGGGGCGCCAACCTGACCCGCCGGCTGCTGGCCTTCTCGCGCCGCCAACCCCTGTTGGCGCAACCGACCGACCTGAACCGGCTGGTGCTGGGGATGCTGGACCTGATGCGGCGCACGCTGGGCGCCACCATCCGGATCGATACGGTGCTGGCCAACGATCTGGAGCAGACTCTGGTCGATCCGGGCCAGTACGAGAACGCCCTGCTCAATCTGGTTATCAACGCCCGCGATGCCATGCCCCACGGCGGCAAGCTGGTGCTGGAGACCGCCAACGTCCGACTGGACGAGGATCGCGCCGCTCCGCAAAAGGATGTTCGGCCCGGACCGTACGTCATGCTGTCGGTCAGCGACACCGGCGTCGGCATGACCCCCGAGGTGCTGGAACGGGTCTACGAGCCGTTCTTCACCACCAAGGAAGCCGGCAAGGGCAGCGGACTGGGGCTGAGCATGGTTTATGGCCTGGTCAAACAGTCGGGCGGCCATATCACGATCTACAGCGAACCCGGCCAGGGCACCACCGTGCGACTTTACCTGCCGCGGCAGCAGGTCGATTCGGCGAAGACGGCGCAACCCCAGGCCCCCGAAACTACCCCCCTCGGCCAAGGGGAAACCATCCTGGTGGTCGAGGATGACCCCGACGTCCGCCTGTTCGCTGTCAGCGCGCTGCAATCCCTGGGCTACGACACCCGACAGGCCAGCGACTCCAATATGGCCCTCGAAGTCCTGGACACCACTTCCGGCATCGCCCTGCTGTTTACCGATATCGTGCTGCCGGGCAATATGGACGGAGTCGGGCTGGCTGCGGAAGCCCAGCGCCGCCATCCCGGTCTGCCTGTCCTGTTCACCTCGGGCTATACCGAGCACACCCTGCTTGGCCACGGCAACGGCGTGGAAAGCGCCGAAGTACTGACCAAACCCTATCGCAAGGCCGAACTGGCGGGCAAGCTGCGCGCCCTGCT